>Ga0209181_10001317_pt1 | contig 43866 bp, 45 predicted proteins | sample MAT05_FD_187208 | JGI IMG/M metagenome (GOLD analysis project Ga0209181, IMG submission 187208) | Freshwater microbial communities from Lake Fryxell liftoff mats and glacier meltwater in Antarctica - MAT-05 (SPAdes) (version 2) | ecosystem: Environmental > Aquatic > Freshwater > Ice > Liftoff... | reverse complement strand
TTTTTTTTAAATCCCCTTTTTTTATGTAATAGCGGATATTGCTTTCCGTTATGCCTTCCCTTTTGGCAATAGAAACTACGGATTCACCTTTGTCTATACCTTGCTGTATGCGAATGAGCATACCGGGTGTTACCTTGTAGGCATGGCCCTGCAGGTTATCCTTTTCCCAAAAAGCGACCTCACCTTTGTCGGCATACAATTTACAGAACCGCTTAACATAGGCGTACTTTACATGCAATGTTTTGCATACTCCCGTTCTCGTACACAACCCTACCGATACAAACTGAGCCATTTTGCAGCGGAAGGAACTCAAATCATCTTTTTCGTGCATGCCTACCGGTTGGCCATTGTGAAGGTAATAAACTATATCGCCCTTCATAAAAACACCAAAACTGGAGTTGAACAATCTGGTGTCTGAAGGAAAGAGGGAAAGTTGTAATTGCATCGCTAATCAGTTAACTGAATGGCAATTTCGCAATTTTTTGTTTGCGGGCAAAGCTTCCAAAACTATTAATTTACGGGAGACGGATCAGGAGGTCTGAAGTTTTAGCAAAAAAAAGCTAACCTTAAAAAATTAAACCAAGTAATAAACAAACCACAACAATAAAAGGTGCTGGAATTTTATTAAAATAAAGTACCACAACAGTGCCCATAATAACAGAAATATTAATTAAACTGACAAAATTGAAATGGATAATGGAAGTATCCCGTAAAAGATAAAGTGTAGCTGCCCACATTATACCTACAACAACTGCATTAATTCCTTCAAGTGCTCGGTAGACGACAACATATTTTTTAAAATATTGCCAAACTGGAAAAAAGAATAGAATTAACAACGCACTAGGCAGGAAAATAGCCACCGAGCCAATAACACATCCTAACACCTGTTGGGTTCTTCCACCTTCCTTTAGTGCAATACCACCTGTAAAAGAAGCAATGGAAAACACCGGCCCAGGTATCGCTCTTACAAGACCAGCTCCTGTTAATATTTCACTTCTTTCAATGCGTATAATATTCTGCTTTGAATCAACAAATTTAGTAGCCGTAGGGCGGGCAACATATTGATCTAACATCATAGGAACTAAAACATCTCCGCCCCCAAAAACTATACTACCGAATCGATAAAAATTCTCAAATAGATTATATACTTTTCTATTAGGCCAATCCTGCTTTCTGGCTGTTTCACTAACAAAACCTGCAATTACAAATACTAAAACAAATAGCCAAATATTAGTCCAACGAATCTGTCTTGGTTTAATTTTATCCTTTTCAGGAATTCGCTTGCTACTAAAATTTGTTGCTATACCACCCAAAAATATTAATAAAGGAAAAATCCAAGGAGTTTTGAAAAGTAAAAAGGTAACCGTCATTGTTACCAACATAATTATTTGTGTAATTGGATTGTAAATCGAAATTCTAAAAGCCTTAATTCCGGCATAAGCCAGAAAACCGATTGCCATTGGCTGAATGAATTGAAAAACACTAGAAGTAAGATTATCCGCCCCAATACCGCGAACCCAGAATGATAAACCACCCATTAAAACGCAGGCAGGCAAGATCCAGATTATTAATGTTAAAATAGCTAGCGGAACACCACCCCGCTTATACCCAATTAAAGTAAGCACCTGTGTGGATGAAGCACCAGGGAGCATTTGACAAAATGAAACATATTCCATTAATTCCTCCTTCGTAACATCTCTCCTTCTTTCAACAAAGGTTTTCATTACCATACCCAAATGGCCCTGTGGGCCCCCAAACGCCGTAACACTGTGCACTAGAATTGCCTTTAAAAATGATATATGACGGATTAAAATCAAGCAGTGACAATTTGAGTGATATTTGTCACAAAAAAAAATTGAAATAGTAAAAACATAATTTAGTAAAAATACTCACTTAATATACCTCTTTAAATAATTAAGAATTTAATAAAAGGAAAAAAATAAAAATAGTCATAATATTACTTATAAATATGTGATAATCAATATAATATAATCTATTTTTTTAAACCTATTTCCCTTAACCGTACATCAAGATACTCCCCTGCAGTAGCATCATCAAAAGCCTTATGATGTTTTTCGTCTACACATACTTCCAGGCACCTTAAACTCATATTGGACTTTGGATGAAGAAAGAATGGAATGGAAAAACGGGATGTATGCCATAATTCCCTATCAGGATTAACCACTCTATGTGTGGTACTTCTTAATTTATTATTTGTTAAACGCTGGAGCATATCACCCACATTCACAACAATTTGCTCCGGAAGAGAAGTTACTCCAACCCATTCATTTTGTCTGGTCAATATTTGTAATCCATCAGCAGATGCTCCAACCAGTAAAGTAATCAGGTTGATATCTTCATGTTGCTCAGCACGAATAGCACTTATAGGTTCATGTATAATGGGTGGGTAATGAATAGCCCGTAATATCGAATTTCCATTATAAATATATACATCAAAGTAGTGCTCATCCAGATGCAGGTACAAAGCGATAGCTTGTAATACCGCAGTGCCTGATTTTTCAAACGCCCGGTATGCATCATCAAACGTAACATTGTACGCTGGAATTTGTTCAACTAACACATTTGGAGGATATTCTTCTTCTCTATAATTATCACGCGGCGTTTGTCCATATTGAAAAAACTCTTTCAAATCCGGAGCATCACTTCCTTTCGCATGTTCTTTCCCAAAACTTGTGTATCCACGCTGGCCGGCAAGTTCGGCAATCTCATAAACTTTTTTCTGCTCAAGAGGTAATGAAAAAAATTCCTGCACATACCTATATAAATCATCAATCAAATCATCACATATACCATGATTTCTTAATGCAACAAACCCAACTTCTTCATAAGCTTTACCTAATTGCTGAACAAATGTGTCTTTCCTATTTTGATCACCGCTTAAAAAATCAGCAAGATCTAAAGATGGAATTGCCATATTAGTACTATTTAAAAAAGGTAAATAAAAAAGTAAAAAAGTAAATTTCTGATAATTAACAATTTACTATTCTTTGCAAAAAGAATAAAATAAAACTGCACACAACTTACCTTACCATAATATTACCAAAATTTCAGAAAATAAACTACAAACCATATCTTTTGCTAATTTCCAACATTCTATCAATGGGTTTCTTAGCCGCAATTCTTAATTCCTCGTCCATTGAAATTTCCGGTAGTTCATACTCCATACATAAATACAATTTTTCAAGTGTATTTAATTTCATATGCGGACAGTCATTGCATGCGCAACTATTGTTTGGCGGTGCTGGTATAAAAGTTTTTTTGGGACTTGCCTTTTGCATTTGGTGTAAAATACCAGTCTCTGTAACCACTATAAATTCTGTACTGCTATTTTCCTGCGAATACTTCAATAAACCCGTAGTGCTCCCAATATAGTCCGCCACAGCCAACACAGCATCTTCACACTCAGGATGGGCAATTACTTTAGCTTCCGGATGCCGTATTTTTAATTTAGTTATTTTCTCCAGGCTAAATATTTCATGCACCATACATGCTCCATTCCATAATACCATATTTCTTCCGGTTTTTTTATTCAACCAGGCACCCAGATTTTTGTCAGGTGCGAAAATAATTTTTTGCTCTTTTGGTAAGCTCTCTATTATTTTCTCAGCGTTACTACTGGTGCAAATTATGTCGCTCAACGCCTTCATACCCGCTGAGCAATTTATATAAGTTATTATAAGGTGTTCAGGATGTTTATCCTTAAATAGTTTGAATAATGCCGGAGGGGCACTATCACTTAAAGAACATCCGGCTTTCAGATCGGGTAATAATACCTTTTTATCTGGGTTAATAATCTTAGCCGTTTCTGCCATAAAGTGAACACCGGCAAATACAATAATATCAGCCGTTGTTTTCTCAGCCTGCTGAGCCAGGCCTAGACTATCACCAATAAAATCAGCTACATCCTGGATATCCGGTTCCTGATAATAATGCGCCAATATTATCGCGTTCTTTTCTTTCTTTAATTTTTCAATTTCTGCGAACAAATCAATATTCACATCTATGTCAACATCAATAAATCCGGTGGCTGTTATTTTTTCTTTTGCAGTGTTAATATCTATCATAATATGTATTAATACTTTGTTTATTTAAATGAAGTTATTATTACTAGGGCTGTGGATATGTGGAAACTTTCTTTTAGAATTTCTTTAATAATTCAAATATTCACTTTATCCACCTTCATCAACATGTAATTAACATTTGCCATTATTGTTATGTCAGCCAGTTTATCTTATCTGTCAAAGGCTATAAAATAAAATAAACTTTATTTTTGCACCCCGGTTAATAAATTACCCGGTTGATAAAAATTTAGACATATTGAAACTTGTCTATGTTAAACTGATATCTCATAACTTAACTCAAATTCACATGTCCAGCTAACTACATGCAAATTAAAATAAGTTTTGCTCCAAATTTCCTCTTAAATTGATTTTAAATAGATAGCTTATTAACAGTAAAGACGGTTTATTAACAACACTCTGTTAATAGCTTATAAAAACCAATACAGCCGCCATATTCTATACAAAATTAGGCTTTGAGTTTATCCGTTTTGTAAATAATATTAAATATTTGGTTGAGTAAAATATTTTATATACCATATTTCTTTCTTTATAATTCAAATTATAATAGTAACAATAGTTATGTACTTTTAATATAACAGGTATTGATTGTACAAAAGGCGGTTTTTACTATTCATTGACATTTGCACCAGCGTTCTTATTTATAAAAAGCTTATTGCAACTCAATTTTAGCTGATTACCAACGTGTATTTTTCCACATTCATATCTTTTTTTACCCTATTTTTGCCGTCCATTTTAATTAAAATAAACATGCAGATAATTCAGAACATTCGCGACAAAGGTGCCGCCATTGTAATTGGTGTAATAGCCTTAAGTTTAATAGGTTTTATATTGATGGATGCTAAACCAGGCAGTAATGGTGGAATTTTTAGTGGTAATCCCTCTTCCAGTGTTGGTAAGGTAAATGGCGAGTCAATTGAATACAGCGAATTTAATGCTAAAGTAAAACAGGCAGAAGAACAGTACGGCGGGCGGGTAAGTGGTACCCAGGTATACGAAGTTCGCCAGTCTGTGTGGGACCAGATAGTAGCTGAAAAAGTATTGGTAAATGAATTTGAGAAACTTGGATTGAGCTTTTCCCCTAAAGAGATGAGTAGTATTATGTTTAGCAACGATGCACCTTATGCTCTTAAGCAGGCTTTCACTAATAAAGAAACAGGACAGTACGATATTGCCAAGGTTCAGGAATGGTGGCAGCAGGCAAAAAAATCAAAAGGAGAACAACGAGATGCTATAGAAAGCCAGATTGTAGAACCAATGAAATTACAGGCTTTGTATAATAAATACAACAGTATGATTGCGGCAAGTGCATACTATCCAGCCTGGATGCAACAAAAAGATATTGCTGACAATAAAAGCTTTGCAAGTATTTCTTATGTAGCAATACCCTATAACGTAATAAGCGATAGCACGGTTAAGGTAAGCGATGAGGAAATAGCGGATTATATGAGCAACCATAAATCTATTTACAAGCAAGATGGCGGAAGATATCTTTCCTATGTAGCATTTAGTGCTAACCCAACTGGAGCAGATACGCTGAAATCACTGGATGCAGTTTCAGTTTTGAAGGCACCTTTTTCAGCAGATACCAATGCCAAAGCATTTGTTGCCAGAAATATGAGCGCTATTAATTATTACGATGGATACACACTAAAGTCTAAACTGGCTATGGAACAAAAGGATTCTATTGCAGCTTTATCCAGTGGTAATGTTTTTGGTCCTTACCTTGATGGAGGAAGTTTTGTACTGGCAAAAATGGTTGCCGTACGCCAAATGCCTGACAGTGTTAAAGTGCGTCACATATTGGTTAGCACAAAAGATCCACAGACTGGCCAACCTTTGCTGGAAGATAGCATTGCAAAAAAACGAATTGACAGTGTTGCATCAGCCATTAAAGGTGGGGCAGATTTTAATGCAATGGTAATAACATACAGTGACGACAAGGGAAGTAAGGATAAAGCAGGCGAGTATGATTTTAGTTCTACTCAATTTGGTAGCCTTGCAAGAGAATTTTCCGAAACAATTTTTTACGGTAGCACCGGGGATAAAAAGGTAGTACACACCGATTTCGGGTGGCACTATATAGAAGTAATGAATCAGAAGAATTTTGAACCTGCCTATAAAGTTGCTTACCTGGCAAAACAAATTTTGGCTTCTGATGAAACAATCAATACTGCCAGCACAAAAGCTACCAAATTATCCGGCGAGGCAAGAGATGCTAAATCATTGGAAAATTATGTCACAAAAAATGGTATTCAAAAGGTAGATGTTCCGGAACTTACTAAGCCGAATGATTACAGGTTGGGTGGTTTACAGGATGCAAGGCAATTAATTAAATGGGCCAATGAGGCAAAGCAAGGTGAAGTAAGCGAACCATTCAATATTGAAGATCAGTTTGTGGTAGCAGTGGTTAATAAAATACAACCAGAAGGTTTACCAGATGCAAAAACGGCAAGGCCGCTGGTGGAACTCACTATTCGTAACCTGAAGAAAGCAGAAGAGATAAACAAAAAGCTAACCGCTACTCCAACGCTGGAGTCTGCTGCTGCTGCTTATAAAGTTCAAATTGGCACAGCTGGTGCCGACTCTACACTTACCTATAGTTCACAAATAATCAATGGTGTCGGAAATGAACCAAAAGTAATTGGTGCTTCTTTTAATAAGGCATTTCAGGCAAAAGCATCAGAACCGATAGCGGGAACAAACGGAGTGTATGTAATTAAAGTAAACAGTATCGGTAATAAACCCGTGGATGCACCAGAAATGTTGGCACAAACTACCGAAATGCGTACCAGGTCTTTACAGCAGCAATTATCAGGTTGGTTTGAATCTTTGAAAAAAACCGCCACTATAAAAGATAACCGTAGTAAGCAATTTTAAGATATTGAAATATAGTATAAACGGCCGAACCTTTAAGGTTCGGCTTTTTATTTTAATGTAATCTTATGTTCATAGAAATAATAATTCCTTTTTATGAAAAGCCTAATAATTAATGCAAGCCATTTATGCCTAATTTTGCAAGCATGGATGAAGCAATTTTAAATAAAATAAGTGAAAGTGCGCTGGTAACATTGAACCTGGAGGAATATTTTTCTTCGGAGGAAGTTGCGTTATTTGATATGAAGGAATACTTATTTATGGGACTGATATTGAAGGAAAAGGATTTTAGGGAAGCACTTAAAAATCTGGACCTCACAATATTTACTGATAAAGCAATTGCGGTTACCTGCACAGCGGATGCAGTAATTCCTGTTTGGGCTTACATGTTGGTAGCAAGTTATTTACAACCAGTTGCAAAAGAAATAATATTTGGTACAGTGGAAGAACTAAAAAAGAAATTACTTCTAAAAAATATTACCCAAATAAAATTGAGCGATTTTGCCGATAAAAGAGTAGTAATAAAAGGATGTGGTGAAGTGCCGGTAGGTGAGGCCGCTTACCTGGAAGCAACTAAGTTGTTAAGGCCGGTGGCCAAAAGTATTATGTATGGAGAACCATGCAGTACTGTACCTATCTTTAAAAGGAAATAATCGTTTTAACTCCAGGTTTTTTTTACATTCATCAATTATACCTTCAATACTCATTGTAAATAAAGAATGATTGATTCATTGTTAAAAGGTTTTGCTATTAGCTTGTTGCTGATTTTTTCCGTTGGCCCCATTGTGTTTACTATAATAAAACAAAGTATAAATAACGGACATGCGGGTGGGTTTAGTTTTGTGGCAGGTGTATGGATCAGTGATTTTTTGATAGTAGTATTAAGCAATGTTTTTTCTGAATTGGTATCTGACTTGCTGGTATTTAAAAAAATTATTGGTTTAACAGGTAGTGTTTTTTTAATTGGAATGGGCGTTTATTATCTTTTCTTTAAAAAAATTAAAGAGCGTAACGTGGAAGAAGCTGCTATCAAAATTTCTGCACGTACACACGCTAAATTGATTGCCTCCGGTTTTTTGATCAATACACTCAATCCAGCAGTTTTTGCATTTTGGTTAACTACTGCTACCACACTGGCAATTTCCAATACAGTAAAAGAGCGCATTATAATTTTTTCTACCTGCATTGTGGTAAACTTAACCGCCGATATTTTAAAGGTTGTACTCGCAGGCAAACTAAGCAAAAAGCTCAATCATAAAAACATAGTTGTGATCAACAAAATTTCCGGTTCACTGCTGCTGATATTTGGAACATTGCTAATACTCGGCGTTTTATACACAACAACAAAACAATAACAAATCAATAGTTTTGTTTTATCTTACCAGTACTTATTTTAAAACATGAACCGTATACTTCTCCTGATTTTTATTTTATCCTCACAACTAACATTTGCCCAATCATCGGATGTTATTTTATTAAAACGAAATAATAAAACGATCAAAAGATATTTTTCGGGAACTAGTATAGATATCACTACTTCCACCGGTGCTTATATCAGCGGGACTATCACAAAAATTAAAAATGATTCTTTGTTTTTGAAACAGTATGTAATCAGGCAAACCCCAACCCAACTGGGCGTATTTGTTTTAGATACTGTTACTACCTATTATTATCAGTACCACTACAACCAGGTAAAAGCCATTGGTAAAACAGGAAGAAGGTTTAACTTATCAGCCAGTGCTGCCAGTTTGTTAGGTGGAGGCTTGTTGTTAACTGTAGCAAACGGAATAGTATATTTAGTGGACAGAGATAAATTTAGCTCATCACTGATGATTGCCTCAGCTTCACTGGCTGCTATTGGATATCTTATGGCAAAAACTGGTGGAAAAGGTATGATCATAGGAAAAAAGTATTCACTGGTTTATCTTGGTATTTCGGATAATAAAAAACAGTAACTCTATATTGCATAAAATTAACCGATAGTACTATGCAAAAGGCCTGGCGTATTTTTAAGAGGATTTTTCTAATTCTGTTTATTTCTCAATTGATCTATATATTTTTTTGTAAATGGATAAATCCTCCGATAACGGTTACACAAGTAGTAAGCCTGGCACAGGGATATGTTTTAAAAAGAGATTACATCAGCTATGACCAAATGAGCCCTAACATTAAGCTAGCAGTAATGGCCAGCGAAGACCAGCTTTTTCCGGAGCATGAAGGTTTTGATATGAAGGCGATAGAAAAAGCCATTCAATACAATGAAAAACATGCCAACAGGCGCAGAGGTGCAAGTACCATCAGCCAGCAGGTTGCAAAGAATGTTTTTTTATGGCAGGGCGGTGGCTTTATTCGAAAAGGGCTTGAAGTTTATTTTACCTTTATGATTGAAAAAATCTGGAGTAAAAAAAGAATTTTAGAAACCTACCTCAATGTGGCAGAAATGGGAAAAGGAATCTTTGGAATCCAGGCTGCTTCAAAGGCTTACTTTAATAAAAACGCAAAAAATCTTACAAGAAGCGAAGCTGCAAAAGTTGCTGCCAGTCTGCCTAATCCTAAAATGTATACTGTAAAGCCAATCAGTAAAAAGGTGCTGGATCGGTATGATGATATTATGCGGCAGATGAATAACCTGGAAGGCGATGCGGATATACAAAAAATAATAAAGTAAACATCCATTTGATGAAAAAAAGGTATTGGTCACCCGGAAAGTAACGTGATAAAATATCAGTATCAACCATATCCATCTATCCTTTATTTTTTAATGCAGTAACTTTAACCCTCAATAATAATTTATGAGTTTTAGGAATTTTAAAATGGTGGGCTATGTTATTTACGGACGTGGCGCATTCAACCAGTTAGATGAAATATTGCAACCAAACCGCAAAGGGGATTCACCCATGATATTTTTAGTCGATCATTTTTTTGAGGGGAAAGAACTCGTAAAAAGAATTCCGGCAAAAGGGAAGGATAAAATAATTTTTGCAGATGTTACTTATGAGCCTAAAACCAGCTATGTGGATAATATTGCCAGCCAGTTAAAGGAGGAATTTGGAAGTATAAGTGGAATAATTGGTATTGGTGGAGGATCAGCAATGGACCTCGCAAAAGCAGTTTCGCTGATGATGAATAATCCCGGTAGCAGTGCCGATTACCAGGGATGGGATTTGGTAAAAAACCCAGGCGTTTATAAAGCAGGCATACCAACATTAAGCGGTACAGGTGCGGAAGTAAGCAGAACTACCGTACTTACAGGTCCAACAAAAAAACTGGGTATGAACTCAGATTTTACCCCCTTTGATCAAATAGTGCTGGATCCGGAATTAACCGCCAATGCCCCCGTTAATCAACGTTTTTATACTGGTATGGATTGCTATATTCATTGCATTGAAAGCCTCACCGGTACCTACCTCAATGAATTTAGTAAAAGCTATGGCGAAAAGGCTTTACAACTTTGCAGGGAAGTGTATGTAAATAGAAGTGGCTGGGATGAAGAGAGCGATGATAAATTAATGATGGCCTCTTATGCGGGTGGTATGAGCATTGCTTACTCACAAGTAGGGGTAGCGCACGCCGTTAGTTATGGTCTCAGTTATTTATTGGGTACCAAACATGGCATTGGCAACTGTATTGTATTTAATCACCTGGAGGAATTTTATCCCGAAGGAGTAAACGAGTTTAAATACATGGTTGAAAAAAATCAGATTGATATTCCTAAAAATATTTGTGCTAACCTCACAGATGATCAATTTGAAAAAATGATTACTGTATCAATGGGTATGAAACCGCTTTGGGAAAATGCGCTTGGAAAAGACTGGGAGAAGCAGATGAACCGTGAAAGGTTAAAAAAATTGTATGAGCGATTGTAAGAAAAATTGATGAATACAAAAGTGGAACACTTTCATCCTCTATAAAATACACGCTTTTCAGTTAATTAATCATATCAATTACTAAACCCGAATTTATTTATTTTTAGAACTGCCAACAAAAAATACTCGTAGGTGTTATTCTTTCTTAACTATAAAAAAACACCTATTTATGAAAAAGAATTTCCTTTCTTTTGTTATGGTATCTGTAGCAGCCGGAACAATGCTGGTAGCTTGCAATAGCACAACAGAAACACCTGCTGAAAGCAAAGACAGCACAACAGTAATTACAGAACAGCCTATGGCACCTAAAGAGGAAGAAGGTGTAATGGTAGGCGGGGCCAAAATGGTGCCTTCCAAAAATATAGTAGAGAATGCAGTAGGTTCTGCAGACCACACCACGCTGGTAGCTGCGGTAAAAGCAGCGGGACTTGTAGAAACCTTAAGTGGCACAGGTCCATTCACGGTATTTGCACCAACCAATGCAGCATTTGATAACTTACCAAAAGGTACAGTTGAGGGTTTGTTAAAGCCGGAGAAAAAAGACGACCTGGCGAAGGTATTGACTTTTCATGTAGTGCCAGGTGCAGTTAAAGCGGCTGATTTGAAGGATGGTCAAAAAATAAAAACGGTTCAGGGCCAGGAACTTACGGTATCTGTTAAAGATGGCGTGGTTAAAATCAATGGTGCCACTGTTACAACTGCAGACGTAATTTCCAGTAATGGAGTTACTCATGTAATTGATGCAGTATTATTGCCTAAATAAAGGTGATTCTATCTAATAAAAAAATAAGGAGTAGTTTTCACTACTCCTTATTTTTTTATTAGGATTTTAATAGAATCAATTAATAACATCCGGAACCTTCGCAGGAAAAATCAATTTCAAAATCCATCAAAAAACAAAACACTACCTTTGCCTCCTACACCACTAAAAAAATACGGCAGGTTGTAAGCCGATGTGGTAAAAAATTTCCCCGCTGATTCAGAAAATGCAACGTCTTTGCCAGCCTTTATAAAAATTAAACCATTCAATGGCATTTAAAAAATTAGAATTAATTGAACCAATCCTCAAAGCCCTGGCTGATGAAGGATACACTACCCCTACCCCTATTCAGCAACAATCTATCCCGCTCGTTTTGGAAAGAAGGGATCTGCTCGGATGTGCTCAAACAGGAACCGGAAAAACGGCAGCATTCGCCATTCCTATTTTACAGATACTTCACCAGGAAAAAGAACCTGAACGTGGCCGTAAGAATATTAAAGCACTGATTCTTACCCCTACCCGTGAGCTTGCAATACAAATTGATGAAAGCTTTGCTGCCTATGGAAAGTATACTGGCCTTTCCCACATGGTAATATTTGGTGGAGTATCCCAATTTCACCAAACCAACCAACTAAAAAACGGCGTAGATATACTGGTAGCAACACCGGGCAGATTATTGGATTTGATGAGCCAGGGTTTTATAGGGCTACAACATTTAAAAATATTTGTACTGGATGAAGCAGACCGTATGCTCGATATGGGGTTCATCCATGATGTGAAAAGGGTAATTATAAAATTGCCGGCAAAGCGCCAAACGCTTTTCTTCTCGGCAACAATGCCTCCCGAAATTCAGACTCTTGCCAATGTTTTATTGACCAATCCTGCAAAAGTAGAAGTAACACCGGCATCTTCTACCGTAGAAGCCATTGACCAAAGTTTGTTTTTTGTTGACAAAAATAATAAGCCTGGCCTGCTTTTGTATTTATTGAAAAATGAAAAAATAAATACCGCATTGGTTTTTACACGAACCAAACATGGAGCCGATAAGGTTGTGAAAATCTTACACAAGGAAAATATATCAGCAGCAGCTATACATGGCAATAAATCTCAAAATGCCAGGCAGCATGCTTTAAGTAATTTTAAAAATGGTAACCTAAGGGTATTGGTAGCAACTGATATTGCCGCAAGAGGGATTGATATTGATGAATTAACCCACGTTATCAATTTCGAATTACCCAATGTACCTGAAACCTATGTACACCGAATTGGCCGTACAGGAAGAGCGGGCAACACCGGAATTGCATTCTCTTTTTGTGATGCCGAAGAACGAACAGAATTAAAAGATATTCAAAAACTAATTGGAAAAAATATTCCGGTAGTTGATAGTCACCCTTATCCTTCAAGTCCCGGATCATTTGTTCCCCAGGTATCAGGGCCAAAAAGACCAACGTTTAACAGACAACAAGGGAACAACTTTCACTCCTCCGATAGAGGTGGCAGAAGAGGTTATGGCACTCAACGCACCGGTAATAAATAATTGATCACTTGAAAAGAATCAGAACTGGTATAAATTTATTCTCTTCCCTATTTTGAAATAGAGTCTGAAAACCAGCCAGGTCTTCGTTGTAACCAACTAATAAAAAACAAGTTTTTTAGAAAACACTTAACCGAAGTATTTAACTTCGGTTTTTTTATATGTCGAAAACAAGGATGTTGCCTGTTTTCAATTCAATTAATTATAAATTTTTATGCGCACCCCCCGTAACTATATTTCTTATTTATTGAACCCGCTGGACCTGCTCCGTACCAAAAAGGTATTGCATGTTAATCCTACCGCGATAGCAACAAGAAAGGAACCGGAATCAACAAGGCTCTTTGTGTATGATTACGATTCGCAGCATATTGATATAAGAGAATTATCAGTCCTTGAAGATTGTTATGAGTTTATTGAATCACCTAAAACAACCTGGTTAAATGTAGATGGATTAAGAAAAACGGATGTAGAAACCATTTGTAACAAATACGGGATACATAACCTGATTACTGAAGATATATTAAGTGTAGGTCAGCGGCCCAAAATGGATGAAATCAACGGGTTGCTTTTTTGCATTCTGAATATGATGTACTTCAATGAAAAAGATTCTGCAGTAGAAATAGAACAGATCAGTATTGTACTGGGTAAAAATTTTGTGATTAGTTTCCAGGAAGATGAAACAAGAGATGTATTTAACCCCTTGCGTGAAAAACTAAAAATCAACGCCAGTAAAATCAGGCAAAACGGGCCAGACTTTTTATTCTATTCTTTGATAGACATGATTGTAGATAATTATTATGTGGTAATGGAAAAGCTGGGTGAAAGAATAGAAGCATTGGAGGAAGATATTGCCCGTCATTCAAATAAACGAAGCCTGGCGAAAATAAACATGTTGCGAAAAGAAATGATTATTCTTAAACGCAGTGTTGCACCGGTTCGTGATTTGGTAAATGGTATTTTAAGAAGCGAAAGCGAATTGATTGAGGAAAAAACAGAAAAGTATTTTAAGGATGTTTACGATCATATTGTACAGGCCAACGACCTGGCAGAAAACTACCGCGACATGATGATGAACCTACACGACCTTTACTTGAGTAATGTGAACTTAAAGATGAATGAAGTAATGAAAGTAATGGCAATTGTTACCTGCTTATTGGCGCCTGCTACGGTTATTGGAGGAATCTTTGGGATGAATTTTGAAATAATTCCTTTACTCCATAATAAATGGGGATTTTTTATTTCAGTAGGATTAATGTTATTTATACCGCTTGCCATGCTTCGTATGTTTAAAAAGCAGGGTTGGTTCTAATCAAGAAATCTTATTTATCGCATCTATTGCTTTTTGTAAACGTTCTCCATCATTCCCCCTGATGTTTGCCCATGGTACAGATTGATTTATCATAATGTCTTTATAATGATGATACAATTGATGTCTTGTTTGCAGGTCAGGGTCTTCTCTTAGCTCATCTTTTACCCAGGGCAAATCAATATCGCACAATAAGTAGAGGTCATACTTTCTTTCTACCACCTGGTTCAAAATCCAATTGTGACATTTACCAAACACAAACTCACACCATACTTTTAAAACATACATATTGGTGTCAATAAAAATGAATTGCTTATATCCGGTACCTGTTGATATAATGCCGGTAGATTCTTTTATATCTTCTGCTATTTTTCTTTCCGCCTCAGCAATGCCGGCTTCTTCCAATTTCAACTGACCTTTGGCCATATCCAGTAAATTATCGAAAGTGTAATTGGTACCGTTTTCCAATAAATATTCCCTGGCATATTCTTTAACCCAAAGCGTTTTATAGTGATCGGCCAATTCAGCACACAATGTACTTTTGCCGGTACTTTCCGGACCCAATACAGCAACTTTCTTAATCATGATTTTTAATACTTTTCCAGGCAGGTTTTGATTGTATAATTTTTTTATAAACACTACACTCTTCATGATGGGCACCAGGCAAATAACCTGTACTTAATAAAAACTCATTCACAATTTCACCACCTGTAAACCGAAATGTTTTTTTAAACAGCGCAGTCCATTCGGCTTTATTTTTAGGATGATGCTGATCAAGCCATTTTTTAAATGAACCAAATTCTTTTTGCAGGGAAAGGATTGTTTTGGCATTTTCAATAGCAGCATTTACTTTAAGCCGGTTACGGATAATGCCTGCATCATTTAACAGGCGAAGCACATCTTTATCATTATAAACGGCCACTTTCTTAATATCAAAATTATGGTATGCTTTTCTAAAATTTTCCTGCTTTTTCAGAACGGTTGTCCAGCTTAAACCAGCCTGGTTTATTTCTAAAACGAGGCGACAAAATAATTCATTGTCATCATAAATAGGAAATCCATAATGTTGCTCATGGTATATTTTATGCACATTGTAATCATCCGGTTTCATCCTATTGATGGCTTCACAATAAGTATTAATTGCTTCCATTGATATTTCAGTATTCTATTGTTAAGTTATAAGCGATTGATCAATATTCACCAATCATAGCTGCAAACTAGAATTTATTTTATTACCAACCCGGGAGTGTAACTATTTTTTCTTTTCATCCATTCCAGCAAGCCAAATACAGCCATTATAAGGAGCACAAAATATAAAACACTGGTAAACACATAATGTTTTACAAAGTATAAAGGTATAGATGCAATATTAGTGGCCATCCACCAATACCAACTTTCTATTTTCTTTTTTGCCATTAGCCACATCCCCGTAAAAGCAGTGGAACTTGCAAAGGCATCTGCCCATGGAATTACTTCCGTTGAATATTGATGCTTTTTAAGCCAATATAAAATAAGAAAGATTACAACATAAAAAAAGGAACAAAAGGCGATTTGCAGCAGCCACTCTTTTTCGGTGGATGAAGTAATTTTTAGCACCAACTCATGTTTTGTATCCTTCCTGGTCCACAATATCCATCCATATATACTCATTATGGTATAATAAAAGTTTACACTTCCCTCTCCGTATAGCCCTACTTTAAAACTTAAAAAAATATAAAGGATGGTGCTCACCAAACCGGTAGGATAAACCAGTATATTTTCTTTTCTTGAAAACAATACACTGATAATACCTGCGAACACAGCAATATACTCCAGCAACCCGGTGTTTTTCATACCGGTAATAAATTGCCTGATTATTTCTTCTATTGTCAAATTGATATTTTAAGGATTGCTATTACGATATCTGCTGAATGGCCGAAGATAAAGGATTCCTTTTGATGTTTTAAACCGGGTGGCAGTTTGCATCCATTGGCCTTTTTTATCAAAGCGCCACACTAAAAAATGTAAATGCGGAAACAGTGCATAACCTGTTTTACCACTAAGCCCGATTAGCTGGCCCTGCTGAATGGTATCACCCACATTAACCAATGCGCCATTATGTTGCAGGTGCCAGTATCCTGCCCTCGAACTATCCGTATGTTGTACAACTATAAAATTTCCCTGTGGTCTGTATTTTTTATTCCAGCCACCTTTATATCCGTCTTCTTTAACCCTTACTACTATCCCGTTCCTGGCGGAAAAAACCTGGGTTCCTTTCTTCATTTTAAAATCAAGCGCAGCCCTGTTTTTATGAGAAAACCGGCTAAAATAACCCTGTACCAATTTTTGCGAAGTATTGGGTGCAAATGGAAGGTTGTAAACATAACTGGTATCTTCCTTAATAATTCCCTTTTGTAATTGACTGATTTGATTGCGCAACGGATCCTTACTTACAGTACACCCGATCATGAATATCGCTATAACAAATAGTAGTAAATCAATTATTTTTTGAGTCATGATCTTTTGTTAAAAAAGATAAGTGAATGTAATTCTGTGTTGCATCCATTCCCTATCCAATTGAAATGTATATTTATACAAGCAATTCAAAAAATTGTTGCTAAGTTGACAATGTTAAAAAAAATAAGCCTGGTACCAATGATTTTTTTATATGTAGGGGCAGGTATTAATCATTTTATTCATCCGGATGGATACCTTGCAATCATTCCACCTTATCTGCCCAATCATTTATTTATAAATATAGCAAGCGGAACAATTGAAATTGTATTGGGTATCCTGCTTATATTTTCAATAACCAGGAATTTAGCGGTTTATGGAATTATTGCTTTACTGGTATTATTTATACCTGCCCATGTTTATATGATACAAAAGGGAGGTTGCATGAGTGCTACAATGTGCTGGCCTGTTTGGGTAACATGGATACGATTGTTTCCATTGCAATTTTTATTAATGTGGTGGGCGTGGAGGCATAGAAATGAATAAGCAATAGCAACCAATAATTTTCTACTGTAAACAAAAAAGCACCTATACTTACCGCTCAGTATAGATGCTTACAATATTTTAATCTTCGAAATCATCCTTTAGGTATTGGGGCCTTTTTATTCAGCTTCTGCCACTACTTCCTTCACTTCCGGAATCATTCTTTTCATCATTCCTTCAATGCCTGCCTTTAATGTAATCATTGAAGAAGGGCAACCACTGCAACTTCCCTGTAACATTAAATTCACCCTGCCATCTTCGTAACTTTTAAATTGTATGGCACCTCCGTCCATTTCTACGGCAGGCTTTACATAATTTTCAAGCAATTCTTTTATACGTTTTACTACATCATCATCATCCGCACTTACTTCATTGCTGCTTTCCTGTTTCATGGAAGCAACTTCTTCTTCATTCACTATAGGCTTTCCATCTTCAAGGTATTCTTTTAAAAACTGTTTGATGGTGGGTATTACATCCTGCCAGTCATCAGTGCCATACGTTTTTGTAAGGGTAATAAAATTACTCGCAATAAAAACTGACTTTATAAAAGGAAATGTAAACAATTCCTGGGCTAATGGAGAAGGTGCTGCACTTACTTCGTCCGGGAAGTCAATGCTTTTACCGGGGTACAGCAATTTGTTCGCCACAAACTTCATTGTTTCCGGGTTGGGTGTCATCTCCGTATAAATACTAATAACCGGATTACCTGTTTTTATCATAATATCACATTTAAAAATTTCGATACAAAGGTAATGAGTATGTTACAAGAAAGGGAAAGCCCCGCTTTTTGCAATGCCAATACCAGCAAATAATTTCCCATTTCGAAAATTAAAGAATTCCAAAATAAATCTACGGTTCAAAAACACCGCTGTGTAAATACCAGGAGCCTGATTCCATGGTCAGTATCCTCACCGAACATTACGTTAAAACAGAACTAACAAATAAAACATGGAAAAGATTTTGCCTTCAAAGGCCACCGTAATTCTATCTTCTGAAGTCTGTGTCCTAGCCGATCACTAAGAAAAATATTGACGCGATTAGGTTGCTTACTCATTATTATGCAAGTTTTTTAATGCAGGAATGTAAGCGTACGTCGAGAACATCTACCACGGTTGCAAATCTATTCGTAAAAATTACTCCAGTATTCTCAATTTTGCATAATTCAACATGATCTTTTTCTCGCCATTTAATTCAAATTGAACAGTAGCGATTGGATTATGCGCTGCACCCTCCATTTTCATCACTTCACCAAACCCAAACTTTTGATGTTCCACTTTTTGTCCGGGTTGCAAATTGCTGGTATCGCTTGGCGCAAAATCGACCGTTGGCGTGTGTTCCTTCGTTTGTGGTCTTGTGGGCACCAAATACGCAGGCCTGCTTTTTTCTTCTTTTTTTGCGGGTGGTAGTGATGATTTATAACTGCTTCCCCCTGCCCCATTGCGGTCAAAAGAGCTTCCACCCCAGTTATTGCTATGCCCGCCCTGGTTGCGAACTCCACCTCCGGCAAAACTTTTATCAATATAATCTGCCGGCATTTCTTCAATAAACCGACTGGGTTCATTCTGTTGCAATTGTCCAAAGCGGTAACGTGCATTGGCATAAGTTAACCACAACTTTTTCTTAGCCCTTGTAATGGCTACATAAAATAATCTTCGTTCTTCTTCCAACTCCTCTCTGGTGTTAATACTCATGGCACTTGGGAAAAGTGTTTCCTCCAGGCCGCCTACAAAAACGCAGCTAAACTCTAACCCTTTGGCCGCATGTATGGTCATTAGCTTTACACTGTCGGCATTTTCCTTATCGTTGTCTGTATCAGTTAGTAGGGTAATTTGTTGTAAATAACTGCCCAAACTTTTATCACCTACTTCACCATCTTCTTCATTCATTGGTGTTTCAATAAACTCTTTAATAGAGTTTAATAATTCCTGCACATTCTCATACCTGGCAAGGCCCTCGGTAGTTTTGTCATTGAAAAGTTCCTTAACAATCTGGGTGCTTTTACCAACGATTATCGCAAGTTCGTAGGCATTCTTTTTCGTTAGTTCACTTTGAAACATCCGGATCATCATCACAAAATCGTTGATTGCATCCAATGTACCTGCTTTATAACCATACGACCTGGCATTTTCCAGCACCTGCCATAGAGTGATATTATTTTCATTGGCTGCTAATACAGCCCGATCCATACTGGTCTTACCTATTCCACGGGTGGGATAATTGATAATGCGTTTTAATGCCTCCTCATCATTTGGGTTTACCACTATTCTTAAATAGGCCACATAATCCTTTATTTCTTTACGCTGGTAAAATGAAAGCCCCCCGTAAATGCGGTAGGCAATATTCATCCGGCGAAGGCTTTCTTCATAGCTCCGGCTCTGTGCATTTGTACGATATAAAATGGCAAACTCGTTGTTGAAAAAATGATTACGCAATTTTTCTTCCTGGATGGTATCTGCTACAAATTTTCCTTCTTCATTATCGGTAGCGGTACGAACCAGTTTTATTTTATCTCCATCTCCCTTATCGGTCCATAGCTTTTTGGGTAACTGGTTTTTATTAAAGCCAATCACCTCATTGGCCACATTCAATATACTTTTGGTACTGCGGTAATTCTGTTCCAGCTTTACCACTTTTACATCATCATAGTCTTTTTCAAATTGCAGAATATTCTCTATGGTAGCTCCCCTGAAACTATAAATGCTTTGGGCGTCGTCACCCACCACGCAAATGTTTTCATGCATGGCTCCGAGTAATTTAATAATTTCATATTGGGATGTATTGGTATCCTGGTACTCATCAATCATGATATATTTGAACTTTCGCTGGTACTTGCTTAGCGCATCGGGATGATTTTTTAGCAGGATATACATTTTAAACAAAAGGTCATCGAAATCCATGGCCCCGTTTTTAAAACACCGCTTATTGTATGCATCATAAATTTTTCCTGTCATCGGGCGGTTGGAACGGGCATCTTCCTGTTGTAAAGACCAGTCATTCATGTATTCGTCAGGGCCGATTAAACTATTTTTGGCTGAAGATATCCGGTTGTAAACAGTATTGGGTTTATAGTGCTTATCATCCAGTTCCATTTCCCTGATCACTGTTTTCAAAACACTCTTGGCATCATCTGTATCATAAATAGTGAAGTTGTTTGGATAGCCAATTTTGTTGGCTTCCCCTCTCAATATACGTGCAAAAACACTGTGAAAGGTACCAATGTATAAATTGCGGGCCTCCGAATTACCAAGGGTACGTTCTATTCTTTCCTTCATTTCTTTTGCTGCCTTATTGGTAAAAGTAAGCGCCAGGATATTGAAGGCATCAATGTGATGGTAACCCATCAGGTGTGCGATACGGGTAGTCAACACCTTCGTTTTTCCACTGCCGGCTCCTGCAATAATCATGATCGGTCCGTCTTTATGCAAAACAGCTTCCCGCTGCGGTTCATTCAGTTCATCTAAATAATTAGCCATCCGGCGAAGGTACGAATAGAGGGATTCTAGTAAAGTGGTGTGCGGAAATATTTATAGCATTTCTCTTTACTTTGCTGAGTGATGACGCTCTCTTGCCATGTAAGGTATTTCCAGGTAGATTAGTAATGATAAAAAATAAGGTTAACTCTTTTTTTTGTCAACCGCTATCAAAATAACACCCGCTATCAAAGCCAATCCACCAGCATACATGGGCCAAGCCACGGATTTTTTTTCGTTTTTATTAATTTCCAGTGGACCGATATCCACTAATTTCTTTTCTTGGGTAAAACTAAAACCACGGAATACCAGCATCAAAATTCCACCGACAATTAATATTATACCAATAGCCTTCATAAATGTTTTTTTAAAAATGAAAATAAAACGCGTTGCTAATGGAGTAAAACAATCCTGGTGCCAAAGAGTAATGGACAGAGTTTATTGACCATCTGTGTAATATTGAGGGTTGGTGGGAAGGGTAAATCGCTGTCAAACGAAATTTATTTATCAAAGAAGGGAAATTGTTCCCCGAAATAACCGGGAAAAAAGGAATGGACGCAGTGCATTCCGGAAAAACATTAAAGGTATCATTTAATCGAATAATAAGGGAGCCGGAATTATCCGGAACTTCTAATCAAAACAAAAGGAAAAGATGGTGAACGAATACAACTAAATAACTGGAGCAGGAATAAATCAAAAAGCTGCAGAAGCAACCTGAATGTTATTTCGTTGTACGAGGGGTAAAAATAAATACCAGCAAAGTCCAAGTAAAAAACAATTATTATCAATTACCTGAGTATTTGCAGAGAATGTGTTTTGTGCTGTACTGCTGTTTACAGGAAGTCCACAACTTGCAATGGGCTGATTGGGATTGTTTTCAAAGATGATTAATTCAGGAGCCGAACTGTTTTGAATCTTGTAGTGGTATCTTTTGGCATCGATTAATATTGAACCTTCTTTTGGATGAAGTTTGTCGTGAACTAGGTTTCCGATTTCCATTCCGTATTCATTTTTAAAAATAGTTTTACCATTTAAAGAACCTGCACTTTCAAGAAAAAACAAACGATGGTAATTACCTGTGCTTAACCGGGCAGACTGATGGCGGGGGTTATACTTTATAACTTCTACACAATTATCTTGATCGATTAACCGGTATTCCTTTAAGGAAGAACGCTCATTACTAATTACTTCCCAATTCATATGTTAATCATTTAAGGCACAAAGGTTAGCATTTTATAAATTAAAACCATGCTTCCTATCCGGGTAACAATTATTTAACATTGGAAAAATGATTATTCAGAAGCAAGATCATATTAAAAATTTCTTTAGGACCCGAAAAAGAGCAGTTTCGTTTAACTAAAAAACACATAATTATAAACAAGAGTAAACATTTGTCTTAAAAAACTAACACTTTGTGGTATTGTTTGGTTCAATAAAGAGTTGTCTCTTTGTATTGTTCAAATAAAGAGAAGAAAACTTTAAACCCAAGAATAAAACTTTTTCGCCCGTTTTCATCCGACATCACCCTTGGAAGTTATACATAAGTAGTTTTTTCTCATACTTGAGCCGCCCTGTTCCGAATATTCGGGACGGGGCTTTTTAATGTAGCAGGCTTTAGCTAAAAAATTTACTAAAAAAATACTAAATATATTAGTGTTAATAAAAGAAACCTATTATCTTTGATTCGCAGTTTACTTTTACAACGCATAACCAGATACATCACTTAATAAAACTACAACAATGAGTAACGCAGAAAAATTAAAGGCACTCAAATTAACAATGGACAAAATCGACAAAGATTTTGGCAAAGGATCGGTAATGATTATGGGTGATAAACCCCATGTAGAACAGGAAGTTATTTCAACAGGATCGCTTGGATTGGATGTTGCGCTCGGAATTGGGGGCCTACCTAAAGGACGGGTAATTGAAATTTATGGTCCGGAAAGCAGTGGAAAAACAACGATCGCAACACACGTTATAGCAGAATCACAAAAAAAGGGTGGTATGTGCGCTTTTATAGATGCGGAACATGCATTTGATAGTGCATACGCACAAAAGCTGGGAGTAGATATTGACAATCTTTTAATTTCTCAACCCGATTATGGTGAGCAGGCCTTAGAAATTGCTGACCGTTTAATTTTGTCTGGAGCAGTGGATGTGGTGGTAATTGATTCGGTGGCTGCACTAGTTCCCAAGAGTGAACTGGAAGGAGAAATGGGAGATAGTAAAATGGGGTTGCATGCAAGGTTAATGAGCCAGGCACTTCGTAAATTGACTGCTACTATTTCTAAAACCAATTGCTGCTGTATTTTTATTAACCAGTTGCGGGAAAAAATAGGTGTAATGTTTGGAAACCCCGAAACGACCACTGGTGGTAATGCATTAAAATTTTATGCTTCTGTAAGGTTAGATATTCGCCGTATGGCGCAAATAAAGGATGGTGACGAAGCAATTGGAAACCGGGTAAAAGTAAAAGTGGTTAAAAATAAAGTAGCACCTCCATTTCGCAATGCTGAGTTTGATATTATATTTGGTGAAGGGATTTCAAAAACCGGTGAAATTATCGATATGGGCGTAGAATTGGGAATTGTACAAAAAAGTGGAAGCTGGTTTAGTTACGATACCAATAAATTAGGCCAGGGAAGAGATTCAGTAAAACAATTGCTGATGGATAATCCTGAAATGGCAAAAGAAATAGAGGTAAAAATAAGGGCGAAAATTGCCGAGAACCTTGCTTCATAATTAAATTGGTTTTTATGGGTTAGTAAATACAGGCCATTCCGAAAGGAATGGCTTTTTTAATTAGCACCTTAGCCTTCAGCAATATAGTTGCCTGTAGTTTCTTTATTCATACTTCCTACAATACTATGGGTACCTGTAAAATGAAATTTGTAATCAATACCGGCGGGTAATTGTTCCATCAATTGAATCATATCTTTTGCAATAAGATCATTAACACAAAAAATGAGCTCTTTCGGTTGTACTTTGTTTACCTTGGTATACAAATGCTCAACCGTCTCCGCCAGCAATGATTGCTTTGGGTTGATGCTCTCAGTAACAGTCTGAATAAAGATGTTTTTTTGAAGAATAGAGTTGATATTGTCAACATCTTTATTGTCGCCTATAATTAAACATTTATTAAAGCCTGGAGGCATCTTTTTAGCGCTGTCATTATTTTTTAATTTTGCTATCGATGAAAGCAATCCTTTTGTCCCGATCGCTATTTTTATTAGCTGGCTATAAAACATTGCAGTTATGTTGCCGTAATGTTTTTTTACAAAAAGGTTCATGGCTCCATAAAATAGCCTGGCATAATTTAAACTTTCTTTTCTTGTACTTTCTCCTTTAAAATGTATTATCGTAGTTGCTGAAAAATATATGTTTTTAAAGCCCGCTTTTTGAATGCGGTAACTGAGGTCCACATCTTCGCCATACATAAAAAAGCGTTCATCAAAGCCTCCCGTTATTTCCAACACCGTTTTTTTTATGAGCATAAATGCACCAGCCAATACATCCACTTCATGATTACTATGTTGATCAAGATGACCCAGGTAATACGGGGCAAAAATTTTGGAGTTAGGAAATAAAGCCGTTAGGCCGGAGAGTTTGTAAAGGGCTGTTAGCGATGATGGGAAACCTCTTTTACTTTCTTTTAAAAAAAGTCCGCTTCCATCAATCATCCTCACTCCCATTGCACCAATATTCTTATCCTCCTTTAAAAAAGCTAAACTTTTTTCAAGGCAATCCTCTGGTAAAATAGTATCCGGGTTTAAGAATAAAATGTATTTACCAACCGCTCCTTTTAAGGCCAGGTTATTCGCTTTACTGAAACCCAAATTTTCTTTATTCCAGGTAAATGTAACATTGCTAAACCTTCCTTTAAAGTAATTTTTACTGCCATCAGCGGAATGGTTATCCACCACAAAAATTTCCGCTTCGATATTTTTACAGGCATTTAACACAGAGCAAAGGCATTGCTCAAGAAAGTACTTAACATTATAATTTACTATGATGATGGAAAGCTGCAATAGAATTGATTTGATGACGAAATACGATTTTTTATTCCAGTCCTCAAAATACTCTTCTTTCCTTAACAATAACGATAGTGGTTGTTCTGTAACTTTACAAATTTTCTTTTTATGGAAGATAAAAATTGGGTTCCTCCGGGTTAATAGCTTCCCACCTGGGCCTTGGGTGTATGGGTATGAGCGAATTTTATAGTGCCACCATAGTGGTCATTTTACCGCCAAAGAATTAGCTGATATAGAAAGGTTTTTTCCAAAGGATGCGGCGGCAGGATTACGTTATCCGGAGCAAATGGCAAGTGTGAATGCATAGTTGCTTTGCAAAGAACAGGTAATTGATCAGTATGTTACAAATATTATCCTGCCAAAAGTGGGAAATGAAAAAGTTATTTTAACAATAATTCTCTTCAAAGTCCTCCTCGTTGGGCTTTGTCGGATTTTCACTTCTTATCTTTGCCGGATGATAAAAAATACTTTACTAAAAGCCACAGAGGCAGGTGCTAAGGAGTTAAAACGATTTTTTAACGGGGATTTTAAAATTACCAATAAAGAGGGAATCAACAATCCTGTTACTGAAGCGGATTATGCATCTGAGAAGGCGATTTTTTCAATTATAAAAGAAAGTTTCCCAGATCACTTTATATTAAGCGAAGAGGCAGGAGAAATTATAATGGACAGTGAATACAAATGGATCATTGACCCCATTGATGGAACCATCAATTTCGCCAACGGTTTACCAATATGTTGTGTTAGCGTGGGGGTAGAACACAATGGCAAAATTATCATGGGTGCAGTGTATAACCCGATAATGAATGAGTTTTTCTTTGCTGAAAAAGGATTGGGTGCAACATTAAACGATCAACCAATTCATGTTGGAAATAAAGATACTGTTATAACGAGTTGCCTGGCTACTGGTTTTCCTTACACTTACCTCGATAGCCCAAACGGCCCTTTACAAGTGTTTGAGCGCTTAATCCGAAAAGGAGTTCCGGTACGGCGACTTGGTAGTGCAGCCCTTGATCTTTGCTGGGTGGCTGCCGGAAGGTTTGATGGATTTTACGAACATAAATTAAGTGCCTGGGACAGCGCTGCGGGATTTTTAATAGTGGAAGAAGCAGGCGGAAAAGTAACCGATTTTGATGGAAATTATTATTCTGTATATCAACCACACTTGCTGGCCACTAACGGAAAAATTCATGATGAAATGCTGGCAGTGATTAATAACCAAAAAGTGTTGTAAAAATAAGCTGAAGAGGAAAGTGTACAGAGAGCGGTTTTGCGGATAAACACTAAATAATAAACTGAAAACAAAACTTATGATGAGTAACGAACGTACGGAAATATCTTCCCTGGGAGAATTTGGCCTGATAGATCATCTCACCCAAAACAATGAAACAAAACTTGCTTCTACCATTTTAAGCGTAGGTGATGATGCAGCAGTGATTGATCATTTTGGCAAACAAACAGTCATCACAACAGATATGCTGGTAGAAGGCATTCATTTTGATTTGATGTACACACCGCTTAAACACCTGGGTTATAAAAGTGTGGTTGTAAATCTCAGTGATATTTATGCAATGAATGCTACGCCAACACATATCACCATAAGCATCGCATTTAGCAATCGTTTTAGCCTGGAGGCAATGGATGAATTTTACGAAGGGGTATATGCTGCCTGCGAAAAATATGATGTTGACCTGGTTGGAGGCGATACCACTTCTTCGCAAAAAGGATTTGTTATTTCTATAACCGCCATTGGTGAAGTGGCGCCTGATAAATTTGTAAAAAGAAGTACTGCCAAGAAAGGTGACCTGTTATGTGTGAGCGGATTTGTAGGAGCTGCATTTTTAGGCCTTACTATTTTGGAAAGAGAAAAAAGAATTTATGCAGAAACCGGCTCTCAGCCCGACCTGGAGGACCAGGCCTATATTGTTGGAAAATTATTAAAACCGGAAGCCCGGAAGGATATCATCGAGTTTTTCGCCGCCAACGATATTGCCCCCACATCAATGATTGATGTAAGCGACGGGCTTAGCAGCGAAAGCCTGCATATTTGCAAACAAAGCAATGTTGGTTGTGTTATTTATGAAGACAAAATACCCATACATGAGGAGGCCCGGCAATTTGCGTACAAGCTGGAAATGGATCCCACGGCCTGTGCATTGAGTGGTGGAGAAGATTATGAACTATTATTTACACTGGCACAAAGTGATTACGATAAGATCGTATTGAATGAACAGATCAGCGTAATAGGATATATAACAGACCCGGAAGAAGGAACGCATATTTTAACAAGGGGCGGGAACAAGCATAAATTGGTGGCGCAGGGATGGAACCACATGGAATAATACGTGGATAAAAATATATCATTTCGTTAATGGCTATCAGCCCAATTACTTGCCTCGGCCAGAAAAGACCCTATGCAAAAAGGAAATTTTTTATTATTCATAATTTCAGTTGTGCTGTTTACGGGTTGTGCTGCAAGCAAAAATTATAACCCCGGTAAAAAATTTTCAAAAGAGGAACTGCAACAGGATTATTCATTGCTAAGAAATATTCTTGAAAAAAAACATCCTGCGCTTTATTGGTACACACCAAAAGACAGTATGAATTACTATTTTGACAGCCTCTATAATAGTATTCCGGATTCAATGACCGAGCTTCAGTTTGGATGGAAGATACTGGCTCCGCTTACAAATAAAATTCATTGCGGGCATACCAGTTTCGGAATGAGTAAAAACTGGAACCGGTTTATTAAGGATAAACGCACTCCTTCTTTTCCGCTGCATGTAAAGCTATTTGCCGATACAATGGTGGTAACAGGAAACCTCAACAGAAGAGATTCCGTATTTAGAAGGGGAACCCTGGTTACCTCTATTAACGGTATTCAGAATAAGCAACTGATACAAAGAATGTTTCAATATCTTCCACTCGACGGATATGCAGACAATGTCAACTACATACGGCTTAGCAGTAATTTTCCTTATTACCACCGAAATGTATTTGGTATCTACAAAAACTACCGCGTGGGGTATATAGACAGCAGTGGAAGACAACGAACCAGTATTTTGCCGATGTACAACCCCGGTGCTGATTCCACTGCAAAAAGACAAAAGTCGGAAAGACGAAAAAAGATACCCCGGCGAATAAGAAAGCGGGAGCACATAGAGAATAGCCGATCCTTGGAAATAGATAGCACCAGCCGTACAGCTACGCTATTTCTGAATACTTTTTCAAATGGTGAAGGACGACACCTGCGAACTTTTTTCAGGCAATCTTTCCGTAAAATTCAGGAACAGAAAATTAAAAATTTGATCATTGACCTTCGCAGCAACGGTGGCGGAGATGTATCGATGTATGTGCTGCTCACTAAATTTATACGGAGTACCAGTTTTAAGGTAGCGGATACTGCTTATGCGGCAGCTAAAAATCTTGCTCCCTTCACACCCTATCTCAGGCATGGATGGCTGAATAATATCGGCCTGTTTTTTATTACCAAAAAGCAGCGGGATGGTAATTATCATTTTGGGTATTGGGAGCGTCATTTATATCGTCCTAAAACCTCTAATCATTTTGGTGGTAAAGTATATGTGCTAACGAATGGCCCTACCTTTTCCGCCTCCACTCTTTTCTGTAATGCTGTAAAAGGGCAATCAAATGTAACCATACTGGGCGAAGAAACCGGCGGCGGCTGGCATGGTAACAGCGGAATTATTATCCCTGATATCACCCTTCCCGTTACCAAACTAAGGGTGCGGTTACCGTTGTTTAAACTGGTACAGTACAATCATGTTCCCCGAAACGGCAGGGGTGTAATACCAGATATTTTTATTCCGCCCACGGCAGAGGGTGTAAGGCAAAATGTAGACAGAAAGATGGAAATAGTGAAAGGCTTGATCAGGGAAGCCAATGCTCGGACAGTTAAATAAAAACTATAGAAAATTAAAATCATCGGCATCTTTCCAAAAAGGAAATTTTGATCTTACTTCCTGTAAATCTTCTTTTTGCAAAGTGATGGTAAAAATATCTTCTTCATCCGGCATGTGATACAATACTTCACCAAGTGGATCAATCACCAGGCTGTTTCCACTGTAATTAATATTGTTACCATCCCTGCCCACCCGGTTTACACCGATCACATAACTTTGGTTTTCTATTGCCCTGGCACACAATAAAGTCTTCCATGCATGACTTCTTCTTTCCGGCCAGTTGGCCACGTAGATTAAAATATCATATTCCGGTTTTATACCGCTTACTGCTTGTGTTTCTGCAGTAATATGGCTTTCATCCGCTACCTGACCTGTTTGCAATAACCGGTTCCTGGCCCATACGGGGAACCTTAAATCATAACAAACCTGCAAGTTGATTTTCCATCCCTTCACCGATGCAATCAGGCGCTTATTACCTGCAGTGTAATGTTTATCTTCCTCACCGTACGCAAACAAATGGCGTTTATCGTAATATCCAAACTGTCCGTTGGGAAGCATCCACACCAGCCGGTTGAAGTACTGATCATCTTCCCGTATAATCAGGCTGCCGGTTAAAATGATTTTATTCTTCGAGGCAATGGTTTTCATCCATTCAATAGTTTCACCATCCATTGCTTCAGCCAGTATTTTTGGGTTCATGCTGAAACCGGTGCTAAACATTTCGGGCAATACTATAATTTCTGTTTTTTGGTCCAGTTCATTCATCTTACGCTCCAATACCTGTAGGTTAGCCGCTTTGTTTTCCCAGGCCAGGTTCGTTTGTATGGTAGTGATTGTAAGGCTCGACATTTGGTTGATTTACTTACAAATGTACAATAAGCTTAAAATTATATTTCGGCAAATCCTGGGAGCCGGTTCTTTACCTGGTGGGTCCGTCCCAAAGAATGGCTCAACAGGATAACGCATTTCCTTACTCTAATGTGATAAAAATTATTATGCATCCTGAAAAATTTGGCCTTAATTTTATAATCCTATGCCGACAGCTCAAAAACTTTCAGAACTCATCAGTGAAATTGACGCCACAATTTATAACCGCTTTGCCGGTAAAACATTTTGGATAAAGGCTGAAATAACTGATGTAAAAAAGTATAAGGATAAGCGATGGTGCTTTCTGAAATTTATTGAAAAAGAGGGCAATAGCATCAGCACGGAAATAAAGGGCGTTTTCTGGTCCAACACCTACCACCACATAGAAAATTTTGAAAAAGAAACGCAGCAGTTGTTTGCCAGTGGGATCGAGATTACCTGTAATGTGAGAGTACGCTTTCATAAGCGGTTCGGCCTTGACCTTGAAGTGATGGCCATTGATTTTGCATACGCCATCGGTAAGCTGGAGATGGAACGAAAGCAAACCCTGGAAAGGTTGGTCAAAGAAAACGCATCAATACAGTTGCTCAGCAATGGCAATTTTTCTACCACAAATAACCGGCTTTTGTTGCCTACGGTTTTTCAGAGAATCGCATTGGTTACTGCACCAAATTCGGATGGACAGCGGGATTTTAAACAAGTAATCGAAAAGAATAAATACGGCTATGCATTTTCGATTACAGAATATTTAACACAGGTACAGGGCGATGCGGCTGCCGCATTAATAATTCAGCAATTAGAAAAAATTAAGGTAGAAAAAAGCAGTTTTGATTTGGTGGTGATTGTTCGGGGTGGCGGTTCCGATACTGATTTTAAATCTTTCAATTCATTCGAATTATCCAATTATGTAGCTGATTTTCCAATACCCGTTTTAACAGGCATCGGCCACGACCGGAATACCAGCATTGTGGATTTGATGGCCCGGCAGCATAAGACTCCTACCGAAACAGCCACCTTTATTATTGATAACAACATGAGTTTTGAACAGGAGGTGTTGCAGTTGAAGGAGCGCTTTTTTTCGGGTATACAAAACCTGGTGGTAATGGCCCAAAACAAATTGGCCTATAATACCCGCATTGTAAAAAGCAGCAGCCCCAAAATCATACTCAACAAAGGCTTCGCCATATTAATGCACAACAATAAAATTGTGACTGACCCAAAACTGATCCGGGCAAATGATCCCTTGCAGGCAATATTGAAAGATGAAAAAATATACACTACGGTAAATAAAAAAGAAACAAATGAAAACAATAATGAGTTTTGATAATGCATTTGCTGAACTGGAAAAACTGGTTGAACAGATAGAAGATGAAAACATCCAGTTGGATACCCTGGCCGAAAAAGTAAAGAAGGCAACTGAACTGATTAAATATTGCGAAACGAAACTGCGCAGCATTGCAGAAGAAATTGAGAAAGCAAAAACTGCAAAAGCATAATTGTAAGTTCGGCTTTATTTTACAAGCTCGATGATTATCTCGTTGATCAGGCCCCCTTCATACCCTTTCATTCTTAAATGATCCTGTAATTTTTTCTTTTTGGAAAAGATATTTTTTTCGTTTTTAAGACCGTTTAATTTTAGCAGTGCCAGCTTTTTTAGCGTTTTTTCATATTCCGTTTCATCAATTGCTGCAAGGGCTTTCTTAATACAATATTCGCTGATCTGTTTTTGTTTTAATTCGTATTTGATTTTTATCCTTCCCCATTGTTTGGTTCTAAAATGGCCACCGGCGTATATGATAGCGAAACGCTCCTCGTTTAAATAATTGTCTTCAATCAGCTTGCTGATCATTTCATCCGCCTCATTTTTATACAAACCAAAACTGTACAATTTTTCCTTTACTTCACTGTGGCATCGCTCCTGGTAAGCACAATAATGTTTGGCCTTTTGATATGCCTGTTCTTTTGTAACATGGGGTTTGTTTACCATCCTGTAAAAATAGAAATGGAAGCCTTTACACAGGCTATTTATTTTTAGAAATTGCAACTGCGGTTTCAGTGGGGTTTGGTGCATCATTTATTTCTTATATTATCCACCACCTGCTTTGTATCTTTTACATAAAATACCCTTGCCTCGCCCTTGCCATCTGTCTAATTAATTGGCAGCCCGGTACTATCCAATGTTTGAATGGTCCAGATAAATTTTTTACCTGCTTTATTATAGTTGGAAATATCACACATAAGAGTTTGCGTTGCTTTGTCAGGATATTGTTTGCTAACATCATACCCAGTATGAATTGCCAGATAAACTGGGTGGTACCTAATTATTTTTTTTATCCAGTAAATGTTGATTGCTTCTCAGTGCCTGCACATTATGTTGGATTTCCAATACTTCACAAATACCTTTATCCGGTAGGTAACGGGCGTGGGGGAGGCAGATCCTACAGGTGTCCAGCGGAACGTAATGGCGAGTGAAATTTTTACGTTTGATAAGGATCATCTATCCAACGGATATAAATGACAGCCCTTCTTACAATTAATTCTGGAAATTATACTAATAAGCATAAAAAATGGCACAGTGGCGGCAAAAAAAAACTCCAGCTAAATGCGGGAGCTTTAAGTTTTTTCATGCTATTGCAAACGATTTGTTAACCGGCGATCTGATTCAGAATACCTAAATGTGGTGTAAGGAATTTGCATCGTCTTCCAAAATTGCAATTTCCTGGTATGCCATCTCGTCTACATTTTCTTTCAAATCGTCAATCTTATCGTTAATGGCATCTCTCAAATCATTAATTGTTTCCCGCACCCTGTTTCCAGTACGATTCAATTTTCTTCTGGTAATGGAACCTTTATCTGGTGCATATAAAATACCTAAGATGGCACCTACTGTTACTCCGATAATGAATTTATTAGCTGTGGTCATGACTGTAATTTTTTGATTTAAAAAGGCGTTAAAAAATTTAGTTTTTAGAATCTACACGAAATCAATCGGATAAGGATAATTTCTTCAGGAGCCATTTTTTTATTCAAAGATTGCCCCAGGTATGTTAATGATCGGAAAAATTATGCCAGAAGTTTTACAACTGAAACCCAAATCAGTTGAGCAGATTTTTCCACATAATGACTTGTTTTTACCCATTCATCAAATACATACCGAGGTATCGGTGAAATTTCAAAAAAGGGAAATGCATATATAATTTGCAGGCACTAAAATTTTTAATAAACGTGTCTTTAGGAACCGAAGTAAATGATAAGTATGAGCCATTCCACCTTTGAAAAATGTAACCGGCTACCAGTAAAACACTACCTGGAAATATTTATTTAGAAAGTGGTCTAAAAGGTTGCAATCCCATTGTATTTGTTGTAACTTTTTACTTCAAAAATTCCTTTATATGAAACAATACCATTTAATTTCACGAATAGCAATCTATTTGCTGTCCATTGTTTTATTTGCATTTGGGATCATTCATTACTTATACCCCCGCGACCTGTTGAATTTTGTGCCTGCGTTTTTGCCCGGTGGTATCATTTGGGTATATTTTGTTGGGACCGCATTTATTTTAGCTGCGGTTGCCTTTTTAACCAACAAAATGGTAAAGGTTGCTGGTTACCTGCTGGCAGCATTATTAATCATATTCATACTAAGTGTGCATATCCCGAATTATCTTGATGCAGGTGCGCAGGATATGAAGCGAATAGCCCTAATCAATTTATTAAAAGATACAGCTATTGTAGGTTTCGCTTTACACATAGCGGCAGGGGCTCACCACCAAAAGCTGCATTTGGAAGATAGTGATTAGAAAAGAGCGCTATCTTTCAAATCTATCAAAATGTTATCTTTTACCAAGTGGGTTCACTTGATTATAAGTTGTTATTCCAGCTAGCCAACTAGCAAACCAATATGTGGAACGGTTGATTTGGGGCCGTTTTTTTAAAATGATTTGTAATAAATTATTGTAAGCAAAATTGGAGTGGCAAAAACGTGTTAGTTGTGTAAAATTTCTTTTTAATATTTAAATCTTGCTGTATGAACTTCCTTCATCGTATTGAACAATGGGGTGATAATCACCATCCTAAATGGCTTGATATCATTCGCATTACTTTAGGTATATTTCTTTGTTACAAAGGAATAGATTTTCTCCAGAACATGGGAACTTTAATGGGTATGATGCCTATCAAAGTAGAATTTAATTCCCTTATGTTTATAGTATTAGGTCATTACGTGGTATTTGCCCATATTATCGGGGGCATTTTAATTACATTGGGATTATTTACCCGTTTTGCTGCGCTTATTCAGATTCCCATATTGATGGCTGCTGTGATCCTCGTTAATCTCAAAGGGGACATTATGAGGCCCTATTCAGAATTATTTCTTTCCGTTATTGTGTTGATTTTATTGATTTATTTTTTGATCGTTGGCAACGGGCCATGGTCTTATAAAATAGCGGAGGAAGAAAAGAAACGCCGATAAAAGATCATCCTGTTAATTAATATTTTTTGAAACCCTCATACCTGATAGCCTGCCAGGTAAAGGACAGGTATTAATTCTTTGTGCTGAACTTTACGTATTTTCTCCAGCTATCCGCCAGTTTCCAACTCTAAGGCTACGTGGTTTAACAAAGTTAATTTCCGGTCTTTATTTATGTTTTATATTTGAGCTTATTCTAAATAGTTATTAAATCTTTTCCAGTAAAGTATTTGAGTAATTACTTAATTTGAACATCTTATCATTAAAAATGAAAATTCAGTATTGCTCAGATTTGCACCTGGAATTCCCGGAAAACAAAGAGTATTTAAAACGGCACCCGATAAAACCTGAAGGGGAAATTTTGCTCCTGGCCGGCGACGTCCTTCCTTTTGCCTTTGATCACAAGAATTTTATGTTTTTCGATTATGTTGCTGATAGCTTCGAAGCAGTGTATTGGATACCGGGCAATCATGAATATTATGGGTATGACATGGGCAAAACTCCTGATCCGCTTTTTGAAAAAATACGCTCCAATGTTTTCCTTGTAAATAACTATACAGTTTCCCTTGAAGACGTCCACATTATTTGCAGTACTTTATGGAGCCACATCAGCCCGATAAATGAATGGAGCATTCAAAAAAGCCTGTCTGATTTTTATGCTATCACAATGAATGGTATGCCCTTGTTGCCCATTAATTTTAATGGATATCATCAAACAGCGTTATCTTTTATTCAAAGCGAGGTGAATAAATATGCAAGGTCAAAAACCATTGTGCTTACGCATCATGTACCTACCTTTTTGCAATACCCTGCAAAATACCTGCGAAGTATATTAAATGAAGCTTTTGCTGTGGAATTACATGATTATATTGAAAGTGCCGGTATTAATTTCTGGCTCTATGGCCACCATCATTTTAATGCCCCCGGATTTATAATTGGCAATACTACCATGCTGACAAACCAGTTGGGCTATGTTAGAAAATATGAACATGGGAGTTATAAAAATAATGCGTGTTTCGAAATTTAATGGCTATATGCGTACCGGGTCATTTCTTATTATAACAAGCACAGCCATCCCGGCGAAAACCATTGATGGTTATTGGTTAAGTAATGATGTTATTAGTAAAAATATTAGGGCAAAGCGCAAATCGTAAATTATTCTATTAACGATTCACCATTCACGATTTAGACTACATCGTGCAAAGGCCTTATTGCTTTTTCGAAGGATCTTTTGTCATCATTTCGGATAAGGTATTCCTGGCTTTTTCAACTTCAGCAGTTTGTCTTTCCTGTGCCTTTTTATTAAATTCCAGGTCGCTTTCAAGTTTTTTTAATTTCTTTTCCATATCGCCCTGGTCATCTGCAAGTGAGGCCAGTTTTTTTTCTTCTTTTTTTAACTGCGCCTGTTGGTTGCTAAGATCTCTGTCATACACCGCTTTTTTTACATCAGGTATCATACCAGTGAGAAATGCGCTTCCCTTTTCAACAGGAGAAACACCGATAGATTTGGCAGCATCAGATTTTATTTTTTCATCCGGTATTTCGCCTGGAAGGGCCGCAATGAAATAAACAACAGTTTGCTCTTTTTCTTTCCTGCTTTTCCTTTCTACCTTGATAAATGCATCTAGCGTTTTTACGGGATCAATACGTGGTAATACCACATTCCGGTACACCATAAATTTTTTTATTTCCTTTGGCTTGATACCCTGTAATTTAAATCGTTCTTTTATAGCATCTTCCACAATATCAGGTGGTGCATTTAATTCAATCAAATAGCCGTTGTACTTTCCTCCATTGAATTCAATAGAAGTGCTTCTTGTTTCTGCACTATCTAAGCTTACATCTTGTGAAGTAGCTACTGAGGCAATGATGATCAGGATGCAGGTAATAAGGTGTCGCATAAAGCTTATTTTTATTGTTGGATAAAGGCAAATATAGGTTCAATTTAGTCGAACTGGAACGGGCGATCATTTTTTGCATTAAACTTTTTTGAAAATATTAAAACTAACGGAACCAGAGCTCCTCCGTGTCGGGCACAGACTTTCATTATCCGAATCAATTATCCCCTTAATCAATGATCAGTGGAAAATTGACACTGGCCTGGTTACGCTAAATTTAAATTGTGGAGAAGGGCGGGTGCTTAAATTATACAGTTATACTTGTCTCCGGCTTTTCTAATAATGGAGAAACACAATTGGGCGGATTTTATTTTATATTACTCATAATACCATGATTCATGTACCTGGTCAGATGTGTGAGTAGTAACATCCATTATTTCAATTACTTCACTGATATTAGTCGCTGGTAGTCCAACAGTTCTGGCATGTTCCCTGATAATTTCTTTGTTGGGTGCAGTATAAATGCAATAGAACTTATCTTCTGTAAGGTAACTCTGCTCCCATTTAATTTGAGGTCCCATTCTTGCCAATGCATCATTGGAAACCTGTAAAATTGCTTCCAGTTGCGACTCGGTTAAATGACCGGCACCTGGTACTTCTCTTTCAATTATGTACTTAGGCATGATTAATCTTTTTTAAATGAATTAAATAATTGCGTCTATAAATTTAAATAATTTCTGCTATTCTTCTGGGCTATTTTCTTAATAAATTGAAAATTAACAATCGGTTTATATTGCCGTTTTTTAAACTGTATTTATAATTTAAATTAACATATAAACAACTGTACCTGGAAAAGAAGGAACGCAGTTGAAAGATCCTATTTCGCAACTTGTTCACTATTTAAACGATTGAAATTATTTTCATTTAATTTAGATTACCCGGCTATTTCTTTATTTTTATTGTATGCATTCGTTTACTATTCAAGAGCAGGTAGGCAATACCGATATTTACCTGATTGATCAGATAATGAAGGGCAGGTATAGAAATGATGATATTGTATTAGATGCAGGCTGTGGCATCGGCAGAAACCTTCATTGGTTTTTATTGAATCAAATTCCCTGTTATGGGATAGATTTGGATGAACAGGCAATTCATCAGTTAAAAATGGCCCGGCCTTTTTTACCGGAGAATCAGTTTCAAATAAGTGCAGTAGAGAATTTACCTTTTACAAATCGATTTTTTAACCATGTGATCAGTAGTGCCGTTTTGCATTTTGCCAAGGGTCATAGTCAATTTAAAAAGATGGTCAGTGAAATGATAAGGGTATTAAAACCCGGCGGCACACTATTTATTCGCATGACTTCCAGTATTGGGATGGAAGACGCGATTGAATTCATTGGGGATGGCGTGTTTGCGATTCCTGACGGTTCTGTTCGTTTCCTTTTAACCAGGGCCTTGGCTACAGAAATCATCAGGGACTACGGGTTGATTTTATTAGAGCCTGTAAAGACGGTGAACGTAGATGATATCCGTTGTATGACTACGCTGGTATTGCAAAAAGGAGTCAGCAATGAAGTACCAGTGAAATAATGCGGAACTATGCTTTTGGAATACATTTTTATCCATTTACTCAATCATTATAATGAACAAAATAAAACCTGATATAGATATCATATTGGATGTATTAAAAGAATCCCAGGCATGGTACCCCAACTCTAAATTTGTAGAAAGTTTATTGTACCAATACCAGGAAAGAGGTAACCTGAGTAAAAAGCAATTAGAAGGATTGTATAGCAAGGCCTCCAATGTAAAAACGATTGCACCAGGAAAATTAGCCACGCTGGAAGCCATCATTTTAAAAAAACCAACAAGGTACAAGTCACCGTTACCGGTTGCTACTCCATTACCTGCAAAAGACAACCTGTTCGAAAAAATGATGAATGATATTTTGGAAAAATACCCCCAACATAAAAGGGTGCTATTTATTAAACTGAAGTTTGAAAACAATGAAGCCATTTCTCCGCAGGAAAAATCAGAAATAGAAAGGTTTCATAAATTGCTGATTAAATGAGGCCGGGTATTTTTTGATGTGTAATCCGGCTGATATATTTTTTACCCTTTAAAAGATAAGCTACACAAATTTTTGGTACGATGATAAGAAAAAACAGCATCACTCAACTTTCACAATACCTTGCAATTGGACTGTTACTTTTTTTATTACCCGAATCTGCCCGCGGGCAGGTACCAGGATGCCGGGATCCGTTGGCTGCCAATTATAATCCCCTCGCTACCGTAAGTGACGGAGGATGTACTTATGCAGTTACACCTTATACCCCGGCATTAAAGGTAGATCCGATCAGTGATACGCTCATGGAAAGTAGTGGATTGCAAATGGCAGGTAATTATCTCTGGAGTTTTAACGATGGCGGCGGCTCAGCTGCCATCTACAGGATAGATACCGTTACCAATACAATGCTCCAACGGGTGTACCTGGCTGGTGCGGTAAACGTTGACTGGGAAGATATTGCTTTTGACGGTACTTCATTTTATATAGGCGATTTTGGAAATAATGCAAATGGAGCAAGAACAAATTTGAAAATTTACAAATTTCCTTTAAGCGCTGTACCTGATTATAATACCAATCCAGTAGTTATTCTTCCTGCCGGGCAAATAGCTGTTATCAACTTTTCCTACAGCGATCAGCCGAAGCCAATTTTGCCAACAATGCCTAATAAAACAAAATTTGATTGCGAAGCGATGGTCGTGGATGGTGGAAAAATTCACCTGTTTACAAAAAACTGGATTGATTTGAATACAACCCACTACCAGATTGATGGGCTTACTGCCGGTACTTATATGGCCACCCCGATGGAAACATTGGTTACCAATTACCTGGTAACAGCCGCCGACAAGGCAATTGGGCAGAAAACGGTGGTATTGCTGGGATACAAAAATTCAGGATCAGCACCACACTATATGCATTTACTGACAGACTATAGTGGCGGAAAATATTTTAACGGCAATAAAAGGCAAATTGATTTGCCGGATGTTACTGTAATGGGCCAGGCTGAAGGAATTTGTTTTGGAACCGATACTTATGGGTATATAAGTAATGAAAAATTTTCCCATACGGTTGTACCCGGCTTTGATATAAATGTAAGTCCGAAATTAAGAAGCTTTGATATCAGCGGCTATATTTCTAATTTAACACCCGTCTATATTTTTACAGGAAATGGAAACTGGGATGATAGCATCAACTGGTATAACAACCTTATACCACCTACTAAAATTAATCCGGGTAGCGAGATAGTGATAAACCCGACACCAAATGGTCAGTGTATTTTGAATATTGCTTACACCCTTTCCCCCGGCGCAAAACTAAGTGTAAATGCGGCAAAGAATTTTTTAATACTGGGTAACCTTACAATAGAATAACGGGCCATAACATATATGAGTATCGATTAGCCTGTCAATGAATATCATAAAGCAATTATTCCAAATAATATATCAGGAAGGCCTAATTGATAATATGGCGAATGTACAATTTTCAAGGACGAAAAAACTAATTCTTATTGTGTAAGCATGAGAATAAAAAAAGCCATCTGGAAATTTTCAAGATGGCTTTTTTTAACTGTAAACTGTATATAAATAGAAGGTACGGATTAAATAGACTAGCTAAATAAACCGCCTTTTTTCAATGAACGTGTTCCTTCACCAATCTTAAATCCGTTTTGATATATTTGAATAATATAATTTCCCTGTTGAAAATTTGCGCCTGGCTTAAAAGCAAATTCAACATTCTTTCTTTTAGCGGTTTCTACATCTACCGGTACTTTTGCAGTGTATAATTTATCGCCTTCATCACGTGTGGTAAATGTACCTGCACCGGTAGCTTCGCCGGATAATGGTTTACCATCTGGCCCAATAACGAGAACATATACATCAGTCATACCTGGCTGTGCAATACGGTTATCAACAACAAAACTAACAACCAGTTTGTCTACACGTTTTGCCACGCTTGATATCTTTTCTTTACCATTATTTTTAACATTGATTGGAGTAATCTGGATATTTGATGCATTTAGGGTTGAGGCAACATCAACTTTCTTTTCAAGATCTTCCTTTACAACGGTAGTAGCAGTAAGGTCGGTAGTTAATTTTTCTTTTTCCTGTGTTAATACCACTTTATCGTTTGATAAAACCTGGTTTTCCTGTGTTAAACGGGCCACTTCTACTTGCATACTTTCAATCTGTCCGTTTAAAGAATCAATCAGCGTTTTTGCCCTTGATAATTCTGCAGCTGTTGCATTTTTCTTATTTAAAATACTGCGTATTTCAGCTTTTACTTTAGCGATCTCGCCATTTTTTTCCGTTAATTTACCTTCCAAGCCCTTATTTGAACTGGTCATAGAATCAAGGCGGGCAAGTGACGCATCAAAGCTTTTCTGTACAATGCTTTTCTCCTCAGATACAGAAGCAATCTGGGTTTCCTGCTGGTGAATTACCTCAACTGTTTTATTTTTATCAACAATTAAGTAACCGCCCAAACCAATAATACCGGCTGCTAAAACGCCTATTACGACATTTTTATAATTACCCTTGCCTGGCGATTGAATTGGTTCTGTTTTTGGAAAATTATCTGTAGTATTCATGATATTAAGTTTTAAATGATTTTTTATTGATATAGATTTTTTTGGCGCCTGAGGCTAGATTTCCCAAAACCGTGCCACAATAAATTATGGTGAATAAAGTATCGCCTTCACCAGTAGTAAAAAACAACCGGTTGATTTATTGAAAAACCAATTATAACAGATGGCATTACTTTTTTGTTGAAAATTTTTACGATCTGGAAATCGGAAACTCAATTTTATTAAGTCTATTTTTTTTAGGAATAAATGAACACGGGCGATTGTTAAAACCAGTTCTTTAATAATCCCCATTGAATGAGGGGTAAAATAAAAGCCAGAAAATAGAGACTGATGAATAAAAGCTTTTGGGGCATGGTTAAATCCTGGTGATAGGCTGGCATTAAAATCTTTTCTATATAACTTATTAATTCTTCTTCTCTGTTAGATGGCACACCTGGCGTAAATCTTTTACTCAACAGACTGCTTTGCGTTACCAACACATCTCTTATTTGTGCGTACTGATCATCAGTTAAATCTTCATAGCTACAATTGTATGGAAAGTTATTTTTATCCAACTCTTTACGAACATGGTAAGTAAGTTGAATAGATCTGATACGAATAAAAATCAACCATACGATAATTACCAAAAACCATGATTGAAAGGCGAATAAGGAATAAAGGACTATCAGTAATGAAATGTACAAAAAAATGGTTTGTATAATTTGATTGCCACTAAAAAAAAGGGTTTCAATAATCTGACCACCATCCAGTGGGTTTACAGGTAGTAAATTAAACAAGTTTAAAAATAGAAAAGCAAGTGCAGCCAGGTAGAAATAGTTGTTGAAATTTTGTTGGTATAAAAACAACAACATCATTCCGATCAGGATCCCGGGAACAGGGCCGGCCAGCAACATGATGATTTTTTTATACTTTGAGTAATGAGTAGCTTTTCCTGAAACATAAGCGCCTAAAAAAGGAACGAATGTCATTTTGATTCCTTTGTAGCCAAAAATTTTCATTGCAATGAAATGTCCGGACTCATGAATAAATATTACACTCACCAACAGGCATACTGCACTCCAGCTTTTAAAAATCCAGTAGTCGACAGCAATAAAAAGTGCAAGGCTTAAGCTGGTGCGGAAAATAGAAGCGGCAGTGCTTACATGAACTGGCTTATGTTCAGTTAACAGGTCTTCATTTTCTGCAATCATGTATTGATGAGGTTGATTCCTACAAATATATCACAACTAACGGCTACACCTTCCTTAAAAACTATATTCTGATTGGTTGCTTAAAAAATAACACCCCGCCATCAGCCTGTGATTTCTCAGGTTGCGAACGGCCGTATACAATTGGCCACCCATCTAATGATTTAATTTGAAATGGGCCGGCAATATGTATGGAAGCCGGTAAAATTCGATACCCGTATATTCGATCTCGTAATTGTACGTGCCACTAACCCACTTTATATTCATTCGTTGAATAGAATTCTTACTACACAAACAGTATTTACTCTGTTACATAAATAGAGTGATAACGCTATTGTTTTACAACCAATACCGGTGCATCTTTGTATCAGAAAATGAATGAAAAGATATCGTCAGTCAGATTCTAAAAAATATCCAAATCCTACAGAAGACAAATACCAATATCCAGAGTCTATGCCGTTAAAAGCGATGATGACTCAAAAACCAAGATTGATCCAAAACCTAAGAAAACCAACTAAAACCAATATCCGGGGCTATGCTGAAAAAGCGATGATGACCCAAAAACCAGCATCGATCCTAAACCTACAGAAGACTAAGAAAACCAGTATCCGGGGACTATGCCATTAAAAGCGATGATGACCCCAAAAACCGAACAGCCAATATCCTAAGCCTATGCTGTAAAAAGCGATGATGGCAAAAGACCAAAAACACTGAAACCGGGAACAAATTATTCAAATGATTTTTTCTGGGAGAGGCACTGCCTCAGCACATTAGTTGATCCTGTTAAACCACTTAACGGTGGGGTAACAAAATGCATACTTCCACAGGCTATGAAAAACCAGTAGCTGTGGAAGTTTTTTATTTTACGATTGTTGGTAATGCCCCCGCAGATAGTCCCTTCATTTAGTCACCTGCCCTACCACGTAGGCAATTTCCGAAAATAAAATTAGCCGGTATCCTTATCATTATTAGCGGGCGGTACTTTTGACATCCGAAAGGATAAGACTGGTGATCCCAGATAATAAATGGTTATCTACACCTTATTGGTATTGTTGACTACATTTTAATTATCCGGATATAATAACCTTTACAATATCAAAAATTCTATAAAATTTAGATAATCCTTTTTACAGAAAAAGGTTTTATTTTTTAATAATGTGTGTACCATTACTTGAAATCGATATTTATCCTGTAAAATTGTTTTATAAAAATTCTCCTATCCTCCTCAATGGGAGGTTTTTTTCTAGTGCCAGCAATAAAGGACAGTGATAGGTTTTATAAGGCAGTTATACTTAAGATTTTAAATCTGATGCAGGTTTAATTTTTCAATTAAGATATTTTAATAGTAGGAAATACGCCACTTTAATTTAATTGCACAAATGGATGCATCAACCGGATAAATACTGGTAACCAAAAGTGGTATTTAGATGGTAAATTAATAAAACAATTTGCTTAAAAATATTTAAAAATAGAATAGGCAAGGGTTAAAAAAGGGCTGCATAGTAACTGGGTAACTTTTAATGATTGTTATTTTTTGCTGTTTAACTTTCACACCCCTCCTACTACCCAATTACATACACAAAATCGTATTATTCCCACCAATGGTAACGTACTAATTCACCAGTTGTATAGAACTCTTACTACGCCGCCAGTATTTACTCTATTACAAGAAAAGAGTGATAATGCTATTGTTTACAAACCTTTACTGTCGCATCTTTGTATCAGAAAATGATTGATTGATATCAGCAGTTAGTTTCTAAATTAAGATCGAGAATCCTGATGAAAACTATAAGAACCAATCCTGAGACTATGCCGTAAAAAGCGATGATGACTCAAAAAACCATTTGAATCCTTTATCCTGAAGAAGACCAAAAAAAACCAATCCTGAGACTATGCCGTAAAAAGCGATGATGACTCAAAAAACCAATTGAATCCTTTATCCTGAAGAAGACCAAAAAAAACCAATGTCCTGAGACTATGCCGTAAAAAGCGATGATGACTCAAAAAAACAATT
>Ga0209181_10001315_pt1 | contig 43886 bp, 32 predicted proteins | sample MAT05_FD_187208 | JGI IMG/M metagenome (GOLD analysis project Ga0209181, IMG submission 187208) | Freshwater microbial communities from Lake Fryxell liftoff mats and glacier meltwater in Antarctica - MAT-05 (SPAdes) (version 2) | ecosystem: Environmental > Aquatic > Freshwater > Ice > Liftoff... | reverse complement strand
TCGGGTTCGCGCTTTGGCATCTGGAAGAACACGCTGGCGCTGATCCAGGCCAACCCGTGGGCCGGCGTCGGCTTCGGCGAATTCAACATCGCGTGGACGCTCACACCCTTCCCCGGCCGGCCGACGGCCTTCTTCGACCACACGCACAACCTGCCGCTGCAGCTGGCGGTGGAACTGGGCCTGCCGCTGGCCGCGCTGGTGATGGGCCTGCTGCTGTGGGCCCTGGTGCGCGCCGCGCTGCGAGCGTGGCGCGCGCAGGGCGATGCCAGCACGGCGCAGCGCTGCGCGGTGATGATGGTGTTGATGATCGGCCTGCACAGCCTGCTGGAATATCCGCTCTGGTACGCCTACTTCCTGCTGCCGACGGCCTGGGCCTTTGGCTTTGCGCTGCGCGGCACTGCGGCAACCACGCCGTCAACCGTGAAGCCAGCGCTGCCCCTGCTGCGCTGGGCGGGTGTGGCCCTGCTGGCAGGCACCGTGTTTTCGGTGTGGGACTACAGCCGTGTGGTGGCGATCTTCAGTGCTGAGCCAGGCTCACCGCCGCTGGAACAGCGCATCGCCACGGGGCAGAAGAGCGTCTTCTTCGCCCACCACGCCGACTACGCGGCCGTCACGTCCGGCGTCGCTTCCGCCGACCCCGCGCATGCCTTCGACCGCACCACGCACTACCTGCTCGACACGCGGCTGATGATGGCCTGGGCGAGGTCGCTGGCCGAACGGGGGGACGTGGACGCTGCGCGCACGCTGGCGGCGCGGCTGCGTGAATTCGACAAGGCCGACGCCGAAGATTTCTTTGACGCCTGCCCCGACGCGGCGCAGCCCGCCGCCGCAGGGTTGCCGTTCCAGTGCGAACTGCCCACGGCCGTGTTGGGCTGGCGGGAATTCTTGCCGCGCAAATGAGGCCCTTGATTCCCTTGAGATTCCCTTGCAGCGGCCCGTGTTCAAGCCGTCGTGATCTGTGCCTTCAGCTCCGCCAGCCCAATCACTTGAACCCCATCCCCCAGGCCGTAGCTGCGCTCCACCGGCGCCACGACAAAAGTGCGGTCTGGCTTGACGTCTTGCAGCGCTTGCCAGAAGCCGCGCGCCGGCTTGGGCGCTGACGACAGCTTGATCTCGAAGGCCAGCGTCTGCCCCTGCACCTGGGCCACCAGGTCCAGCTCGGCACCGACCGCGGTGCGGTAGTAGCCCAGCACGGCCTCCGGTGGCAGCGCCGCCGCAATCTGTTCGATGACGAAGCCTTCCCACGACACGCCCGCGATCGGGTGGCCCTGCAAGGCCTGCGCGTCCGGGATGCCCAGCAGCGCGTGCAGCAGGCCGCTGTCGCGCACATAGATTCGCGGCGACTTGACGAGCCGCTTGCCCACATTCGGCAGATGCGGCGCCAGCCGGCGCACCATCAAAGCATCGACCAGCACATCAAGGTGGCGCGCCACGGTGCTGTGCGACGCGCCGCCCAGGGCCAGGCCCAGTTGCGACGCGTTGAAGGGCTGGCCTTGCAGGTGCGCCAGCATGGTCCACAGGCGGCGCATCGTTTCTGCTGGCACCCGCACGCCCAGGGCCGGCATGTCGCGGTGCAGGAAGGTGCGCAGGAAGTCCTGGCGCCAGGCCAGCGACAAGGCGTCACTGTCTGCCAGGTAACTCAAAGGGTAGCCCCCGCGCTGCCACAGCGCCTGCAGGCCCGCCAGGTCGTGCGTGACTTCGCTGGCCAGGAAGGGCGTGAGCTCGACGTAGCTGGCACGCCCGGCCAGGGATTCCGACGACTGCTGCAGCAGCGGGCCCGATGCAGACCCCAGCAGCAGGAAGCGGCCGGGGCGGCGGTCGGCGTCGATCTCCGGGCGCAGTGAGCGGAAGAGGTCGGGCAGGGTCTGCACTTCGTCCAGCACCACCAGGCGCTGGCGCAGCGCCGGGAAGAAGAGTTCGGGCCGGGCGACTGCGGCGCGGTCGGACTCGCGTTCCAGGTCCAGGAAGACGGCGTCGGGTTGCGCCAGGGCTATCGCGCGCGCCAGCGTGGTCTTGCCCACCTGGCGCGGGCCCAGCAGCACCACGGCCGGGCTGCGCAGCAGGGCCTGGCTAACAAAGCGCTGAAGTTCGCGGCTAAACATTGCTGCATTTTGCTCACGACGAGATCAAAATGCAATATTAATTAAGGTGCCTGCAGCCCAATTGGGGCGGCTGCTTACGCCGCTGTCCAATGCCCCGACTTGCCGCCGCTCTTTTCCAGCACGCGGATGCCGCCCATCACCATGCCGCGGTCGGCGGCCTTGCACATGTCATAGACGGTGAGCAAGCCCACCTGCACGGCGGTCAACGCTTCCATTTCAACGCCCGTGCGGCCGAAGCTTTCCACCTGCGCGCTGCAGTGCACTTCGTTCAAGTCGCGCTTCAATTCAAAGTCCACCGTGACGCGCGTGATTGGCAGCGGGTGGCACAGCGGCACCAGGTCTGCGGTGCGCTTGGCGCCCTGGATGGCGGCGATGCGCGCGATGCCGATCACATCGCCCTTCTTCGCCTGACCGCTGGCGATGAGCTCAAAGGTGGCCGGCAGCATGCGGATGTGGCCGGTGGCGCGTGCCACGCGGTGGGTTTCGGCCTTGGCGGACACGTCCACCATGTGGGCCTGACCCTGGCTGTCAAAGTGGGTCAGCGGGGGAGTTGTCGGGGGGGTCGATGAAACGGTCATTGGCAGTTCACACTCAGCAACATGGCGATGCCATCATAGTGAGGCATTCCGCCAAGGGAACGCGGCGGCCTGGTCACGCTCCAACCTGCCCTGCCAGCAACCAGAGACTCGATTGACGCGCATGCACCCTCACTTCTGGCGCCGCTTGTTGGCAAAGTTCGTGGCCACCTTGCTCAGCGCGTCCATCGTCTTCAGCGCCCCCGCCTACGCCCAGGTGCGCCTGCCGGCACTGGGCGAATCGGCCTCGGACGACCTGAGCGTCGGCGCTGAAAGGCGCCTGGGCGAGCAGATCATGCGCGAAGGCCGACGAGACCCGCAGTACCTGGACGACCCCGTGCTGCTTGAATACCTGCAGCAGTTGTGGAACCCGCTGGTGGCCGCCGCCCGCGCGCGTGGCGACATCAATTCAGAGACCGACCAGGCATTCGCCTGGGAAGCCTTCCTGGTGCGCGACCGCAGCGTGAACGCTTTTGCGCTGCCGGGCGGCTACGTCGGCGTGCACCTCGGCTTGATGGCACTGACGACCGCCGGCGACCAGCTGGCTTCGGTGCTGGCGCACGAGCTCACGCACGTCACGCAGCGCCACATCGCGCGCAGCATCGCGCCGCAGCAGCGGGCGTCGATGGTGGCGATTGCGGCATTCCTGCTGGGCATCCTCGCGGCCAGCCGCAGCAGCAACATCGACGCCGCCAACGCCGCCATCATGGGCGGGCAGGCGGCGGCGATCCAGGGCCAATTGAACTTCTCGCGCGATGTGGAACGCGAGGCCGACCGCATCGGCTATGGCGTGCTGACGGATGCCGGCTATTCGCCAGCCGGCATGGCGGCGATGTTTGAAAAGCTCGACGTCGCCACGCGCCTGAATGACAACGGCGGCTTCCCCTACCTGCGCAGCCACCCGCTGACGGTGGACCGCATTGCCGAAGCGCGCAACCGCGCATTGTTGGGTGGAGGGGTGTTGCCGGTACCGACCCTGCAACACGCCGTGATGCAGATGCGTGCGCGGGTGATGATGGACGACAGCGCGCAGTCGCTGCAGCGCTTCAGCGGCGGCACCTCGTCGCCGCTGATGGCCGACCGCGTGGCCGCGCTGTACGGCGGCGCGCTGGCGGCGTCGCTGCTGCGCGACCCGGCACGCGCTGAAAGCCGCGCCGCCGAGGCCCTGAGCCTGGCCGCCACGGCCACACCGCGTGAACCGCGGGCTGAACGCGCGCTGGTGCTGCTGCAGGCGCAGTTGCGCATGGCCCGCGGCAATCCGGCGGGTGCGCTTCAGGCCTTGGACACCTTGCGCAGCAACCCCACCGAAAGGCCGCCGATGCTGCTGCGCGCCCAGGCCTTGCTGGAACTGCAGCGCGCCGCGCCCGGCAGCCAGGCAGCGCCCTTGCGTGAAAGCACCGAAGCCCTGCAGACCTGGGTCGCAGAACATCCGCAAGACCCTGCCGCCTGGGAAGAGCTGGCCGCCACCAGCGACGCGCTGGGCCTGAAGCTGCGGGCCATGCGCGCAGGCGCTGAAGCGCGCTGGGTGGTGGGTGACCTCACCGGCGCCATCGACCGCCTGCGCGCCGCGCAACAGGTGTCGCGCGGCGCCACGGGGCAGGACTTCATCGAAGGCTCGGTCATCGATTCGCGGCTGCGCCAGATCGTGGCCCAACGCCGGCAGCTGCAGCTGGAAGCGCGCGAAGGCCGCGGCGGCCGCAGCGGCGGGCCCGAAGAGCCCGCGCCGCAGTAGGAACGAAGCGGCGAAGCTGCTGAGCAGCGAAACAGTCAAACGACCATAGCCGCAGGCCGCAACGCACGCCAGAATCCGCCACCCGGGGAGGTGGCTCATGCAGGTGGTGTGGACAACGCGCAGCAGCGCAAGGCGCGCAGCTGGCGCGATTTTTTGGGCCGCGCAGTTCGCGGCTGCTGCACTCATCGGCAGTGCACTCACCGGCAGCGCCCACGCGGCCCGTGTTTCGCAGGTGTCGCCCCAGGGCGAAGTGGCCGAGGTGCGCGAGATCGTCGTCCGCTTCGACGCCGCCGTGGTGCCGGCGGGCGACCCGCGGACGCCCGCGCCTTACACGCTGCAATGCAACGGCACCACGCCATCCGGCGACGCGCGCTGGCTGAATGACCGCCAGTGGGTCTATGACCTGCGCGAACCACTGGCCGCCGGCCAGCGCTGCACGCTCAAACCGGTGGCCACCTTTGCGCCTCTCGGTGGAGCCATCACCGGCCCGAACGAATTCGCCTTCAGCACCGGCGCGCCGACGGTGATCTCGGTGACGCCATACCCCGGCGCGCGGATCGAGGAAGACCAGCACTTCATCGTCCGCCTGAACGGCGCGCCCGACCCCGCCAGCGTGCGCGCATCGGCCTGGTGCGAGGTGGAAGGCCTGGGCGAGCGCATCCCGGTCAAGCTGATTGAAGGCGCGGCGCGCACCGACGCACTGCGCCAGATGCGGCGCGATATCGGCCCCGGCACGGTGCTGTTGCTGGCCTGCCAGCGCCCCTTTCCGGCCGATGCCGGTGTGCGCCTGGTGTGGGGCGCAGGCGTGGCCGCGGCCGGGCAACCGCAAGTGGTGTCGCGCCGTGTGCAGCGTTTTCAATGGAAGGTGCGCCCGCGCTTCCTGGCCGAATTCAGCTGCGAACGCGAAAACGCGCGCGCGCCGTGCATGCCGCTGCGGCCGCTGACGCTGCGCTTCAATTCGCCGGTGCCGCGGGCGGTGGCGCTGGCGGCGCGGCTGCAACCGGTGCAAGGTGCGGCCCTGACGCCGACCATCGACAGCGAAGAGCGCAGCGCCATGGTCAGCGACGTGCGCTTTGCCGCGCCGCTGCCCGAGAACACGCGCTTCAAGCTCACGCTGCCGGCGCAGTTCCAGGACGAAACTGGCCGTGCGCTGGCCAACGCGGCCAGCTTCCCGATCGACGTGGCCACCGGCGCGCTGCCGCCGCTGGCCAAGTTTGCGGGCGCGCCGTTTGGCATCGTCGAAGCCGGCAGCTCACCCGCCGAACCCGGCATGCTGCCGATGACGCTGCGCCATGTTCAGGCCGACTTGCAAGGTGCCAGCACGGGCGGCAAGGTCACCATCAAACGGCTGGATGGCAGCCTCAGCGACGAAGCGCTGCTGCGCTGGTTTGTGCGCCTCAAGCGTGACAACGACGACCAGTACAAGACCCGCGACCAGTCGCTGCTGGCGACAGAGCCCGGCACCCGCCGTGCCGACCTGCCGCAGCTGAAGACCACCGAGCCCCGCGCCACCGAAGTCATCGGCATCCCGCTGCCGCAACGCGGTTACCACGTGGTGGAGGTGGAGTCGCGCATCCTCGGCAACGCCCTGCTGGCCAGCAGGGCGCCGATGTACGCGCGCACCGGCGCGCTGGTCACGAACCTGGGTGTGCACTTCAAGCGCGGCCGCAGTTCCAGCCTGGTGTGGGTGACCACGCTGGACCGGGCCCGGCCGGTGGCCGGCGCGCGGGTGGCGGTGAACGACTGCAACGGCAAGCCGCTGTGGAATGGCACCACCGATGCAAACGGCATCGCGCGCATTGACCGCGGCTTTGAAGATGGCGACGAAGAGAAGTGCTTGTCCAGCGACGGCCTTTTCGTCACCGCACGCAGCGCCGATGTGCAAGGGCAAGGGCAAGGCGGAGACCTGTCCTTCGTCTTCAGCCGCTGGAGCCGCGGCATTGAGTCGTGGCGCTTCAACATCAGCACCGCCCGCGGCCCGGCCAACGACCGCCGCGCCCACACCGTGTTCGACCGCACGCTGTTGCGCGTCGGCGAGACGGTGTCGATGAAACACTTCCTGCGCACGGAAACGGCCGCCGGCCTGGCGCTGCCGGCGGCGGACTCGCTGCCCACCGAAGTCGTGCTGACGCATGTGGGCAGCGACGCCGTGGTCAAGCTGCCGCTGGCCTGGCCGCGTGGTGGCCGTGCGAGCGAAAGCCAGTGGGTCATCCCCAAGACCGCCGCACTCGGCCTCTACGACGTGTCGCTGCAGCGCGGGGACTCGCGTCACTTCAGCGGCAGCTTCCGTGTCGAAGCCTTCCGCGTGCCCTTGCTTGACGCGCGCCTGTCCGGCCCTGGCGGGGTGATCGTCGCGCCTTCGGAGCTGGCCTTTGCAGCCCAGCTGAACGCCATGGCCGGCGGGCCTGTTGCCGCCGCGCCGCTCAAGCTGTCGGCCCTGATGCGCCCCGCATCCGTGCGCTTTGCCGGCCATGATGACTTCAGCTTCGACGCCCCGGGCGCACCGGTGCCTGAAGGCGAAGATGGCAACGACGGCAGCAAACTGATCGCCGACAAACTCACCGCCAGCACCGACAAGACCGGCGCCGCGCGCCTGGTGATGCAAGGCTTGCCCACCCTCACCGGCCCGGCTGACGTTCAAGCTGAGCTGACGTTCAACGACCCGAACGGTGAAGTGCAGACGGTCAGCCAGCGCCTGCGCCTGTGGCCCGCCGCGGTGGTGGCCGGCCTGCGCGTGCCCAATTGGGCGGCGTCACGCGGCGAAGTGCAGTTCACCGCCATCGTGCTCAGCACCGACGGCAAACCGCTCAAGGGCCGCGCGCTGGAAGTCACCGGCCAGCTGCACCAGACCTTCACCACGCGCAAGCGCATCGTCGGCGGCTTCTACAGCTACGACAGCCGGCGCGAGAGCAAGCCGCTCGGCACACTCTGCACCGGCAGCACCGACGCCCAGGGCCGCGTGGCCTGCAGCGCCAAGCTCGACGCCGTGGGCGAGGTGGAACTGCAGGTGCGCGCCAAGGACGACGCCGGCCGCAGCAGCGTGGCCATGGCAACGGCCTGGATGACGGGCACCGACCAGCTCTGGTTTGCGCAGGACAACGACGACCGCATCGACCTGTTGCCAGAGCAGCGCGAAGTCGAACCCGGCCAGACCGCGCGGCTGCAGTTGCGCATGCCCTTTGCGCAGGCCACCGCGCTCGTCACGGTGGAACGTGAAGGCGTGATCGACGCGCGGGTAGTGACGTTGAGTGGGCGCGAGCCAATCATCGAAGTGCCCGTTCCCCCCGTCACCACCCCAGGCGCTGCAACAGGCGCTGCAACAGGCGCCGCAGCCAGCTGGGCGCCCAACATCATCGTCAGCGCCTTCGTGTTGCGCGGCCGGCTGCGTGAAGCGCCGTGGTGGAGCTTCTTCACCTGGGGCTGGCAAGAGCCGGGTTCGTGGTGGCAGGCGTTCCGCTATGAAGGCAAGGAATGGCGTGCACCGAGCGCCGTGGTGGACCTGGCCAAACCGAGCTTCAAGATCGGCGTGGCAGAGCTCAAGATCGGCCTGGCCGCGCACCGTCTGGACGTGAAAGTCAGCACGCCGCAAACCCAATACGGCGTGCGCGAAACCGTGAAGGCCACGGTCACCGTGCGCCGCGGTGGCCAGCCTGCGGCCGGTGCGGAGGTGGCCTTCGCAGCGGTCGATGAAGGCCTGCTGGCACTGCAGGGCAACAACTCGTGGAAGCTGCTGGAAGCGATGATGCAGCCGCACCCGTGGGGCGTGGAAACGGCTACCGCACAAAGCGAAATCATCGGCCGCCGGCACTACGGCCGCAAGGCGCTGCCGCCGGGCGGTGGCGGCGGCCGCAACCCGACGCGCGAGCTCTTTGACACGCTGCTGCTGTGGCGCGGCACGGTGACGCTCGATGCGCAGGGCCAGGCCGTCATCGACGTGCCGTTGAACGATTCGCTCACCAGCTTCCGGCTTGTCGCCGTGGCCGATGCAGGCACCGACCTCTTCGGCACCGGCAGCACCAGCGTGCGTGTGACGCAAGACCTGCAGATGCAGAGCGGCCTGTCGCCGCTGGCGCGCGCCGGCGACCGTTTTGAAGCCGGCTTCACGCTGCGCAACACGACGGCGCGTGCGATGGCAGTGAAGGCCACCTTGATGGGCAAAGCCGACGGCGCAGCGCTGTCGGCGCAACCTGCATCGCAAACCGTGCAACTGGCCGCTGGCGCGTCGGCCGAAGTGCGCTGGCCGGTGCAGGTGCCCGACGGCGCCACACGCATCGAATGGGTTGCGGCCGCCGAGGAAACCAACGCCGCCAAGCCCGCGAAGGACCGCCTGAAGATCGTGCAGGCGGTTGCACCCGCCGTGCCGCAGCGTGTGTGGCAGGCGTCGCTTCAGGCGCTGGACGGCACGCTGTCGCTGCCCGTCGCAGCGCCTGCCGATGCGTTGCCGGGCTCGGCCGCCGTCAGCGTCGCGCTGCAGCCGCGGCTGTCGGGTGCGCTGCCGGGCCTGCGCCGTTACTTCGAAACCTACCCCTACAGTTGTCTGGAACAGAAGACCTCGCGTGCCATCGCCCTGCGCGACCAGACCGGCTGGACCCAGCTGCAAGGTGAAGCGGCGGGTTATCTGGACAGCGACGGCCTGGCCCACTACTTTCCGCCCAGCCCCGGCACGGCGGCCACGGGCAGCGACCGCCTCACCGCGTACCTGATCAGCGCCGCGCATGAAGCCGGCTGGGCCTGGCCCGATGCCACGCGCGACGCCATGCTGCAAGGCCTGACCGCCTTTGTCGAAGGCCGCATCGAACGCCGCTTCAATGCCCCGCGTGCCGACCTGGACGTGCGCAAGCTCGCCGCGCTGGACGCCCTGGCGCGCCACGGCCGCGTGCAGCCGCGTTTGCTGGGCAGCATCAGCTACACGCCGGCGGCGTGGCCCACGTCCGCGCTGCTTGATGCCTGGAGCCTGTACCGCCGCGTCGACAACCTGCCCGAGCGCGCGGCACGGCTCGATGAACTGCAGCGCCTGATCCGCAGCCGGCTGGTCGCCGGTGGCACGACGCTGAAGTTCAGCACCGAGCAAGACGACGACTGGTGGTGGCTGATGGACGGCCCCGACGCCAACGCGGCGCGGCTGCTGCTGGCGGCCACCGAAGTGCCGGCGTGGAAAGACGACGTCGCACTGCTGCTGAGCGGCACGCTGGCGCGGCAGAAGCGTGGCGCGTGGCTCACCACCACCGCCAACCTTTGGGGCGTGTTGGCGCTGGAGAAGTTCGCGGCCAAGTTTGAAAGCGTGGCGGTTGCAGGACGCAGCACTTTGCAGTTAGGCAGCATGACCAGAGCCTTGGACTGGGCGGCTACACCTGCCGGCGATGTGCTGTCCTTGCCACTGAATTCATCCGCAACTTCGACAGGCTCACTGAGCGCCCGCCACGACGGCGCCGGCCGGCCCTGGCTGACGGTGCAGACGCTCGCTGCCGTGCCGCTGAAGGCGCCGCTCTTTGCCGGCTACCGCATCACGAAGACGGTGACGGCGGTCGAGCGCAAACAGCCCAATGCCTGGAGCCGAGGTGACATCGTCCGCGTGCGGCTGGAAGTGGAAGCCACGGTCGATATGGCCTGGGTCGTGGTGGCCGACCCGGTCCCGGCGGGTGCCACTTTGCTGGGCGGCGCATCAGGCCTCGGCCGCGATTCAACGATTGCCACGCAAGGTGAAAAGCGCGAAGGCAGGTCCTGGCCTGCGTACGAAGAACGCGCCGCCGACGCCTGGCGCGGGTACTACGAATGGATGCCGCGCGGCAAGCAGGTGGTGGAGTACACGCTGCGCCTGAACACCGCCGGCCGCTTCGGCCTGCCGCCCACGCGCGTCGAGGCGATGTACGCGCCGGATAGTTTTGCTGAGCTGCCCAACGCGGCGTGGGATGTGCTGCCGTGAGGTGGTTGATTTCAGTTCTGTGTGGGCTGTTGGGGGCGGTCACGCTGCCCGCTGCCGCCGTGCAGAGCTTCGATGCCGTGCGCGCTGCCCACGCGCCGTCCGACATCGCGCTGCTGGCCCGCGACGGCACGCCGCTGCAGCACGTGCGCATCAACAGCAGCGTGCGCCGCGGGCCCTGGCTGGCGCTGACCGACGTGTCGCCGGCACTGCGCCACGCGCTGGTGCTGAGTGAAGACCGGCGCTTCTTCGAACACAGCGGTGTGGACTGGCAGGCCCTGGCCGCCAGCGCCTGGGCCAACGCCTGGAACCAGCGCACACGCGGCGCATCGACGCTGACGATGCAACTCGCCGGTCTGCTGGACCAGGACCTGGCGCGCCCGGCCGGTGGCCGCAGCGTCGGCACCAAGGTGTCGCAGATCGTGCGCGCGCGTGAACTGGAATCCACCTGGAGCAAGTTGCAGATCCTGGAGGCGTACCTCAACCACGTGCCCTTGCGCGGTGAACTGGTGGGCGTGGCCGCCGCGTCGCAGCAACTCTTTGGCAAACACGCCAGCGGGCTGGACGCGCTGGAAGGCACGGTCCTGGCCGTGATGGTGCGGGCGCCCAACGCCAACGCCGCCGCGCTGGAGCGCCGCGCCTGCGACGTGCTGCGGCTGACGGCGTCGATGGCGACCGCGGCACAGCGCTGCGACGGCCTGGCCACCACCATCGCGCAGGCGTTGGCACGGCGGCCCGGCCCGGCCAGCGGCGAGAGCCTGGCGCCGCACATGGCCGCGTTGATCGTTCAAGGGCTTCAAACCACACCGCGCGCGGCCGGCCTCGCGCCCAAGGCAGTGCGCAGCACGCTGGACGCCGGCACGCAGCGCGTGGCGCTGGCGTCGCTGCGCCGCCAGCTGGCTGAACTGCGCGGGCGCAACGCCGAAGACGGTGCGGTGATCGTGCTCGACAACGTCAGCGGCGAGGTGCTGGCGTGGGTGGGTTCGTCGGCCACCACGTCGGCGGCGGCCGATGTCGATGGCGTGCTGGCGCGGCGCCAGCCAGGCAGCACGATCAAGCCCTTTGTCTATGCACTGGCGCTGCAGCAGCGCTTCATCACACCGGCCAGCGTGCTGGACGATTCACCGTTCCAGCTCAACGCCGGTGGCGCGCTGTACCAGCCGCAGAACTACGACCACGCCTTCCGCGGCCCGGTGAGCGTGCGCACGGCGCTGGCGTCCAGCCTCAACGTGCCGACGGTTCGCGTGGCCGCCATGCTGGGCCCCGAAGCGCTGTTTGACAGCCTCAACCGCAGCGGATTGCGCCTGACTGAATGGGCCGGATTCCACGGCCATGCCTTGGCCCTGGGCAGCGCCGACGTGACGCTGCTGGACCTGGCCAACGCCTACCGCATGCTGGCGCGTCAGGGCCTGCACAGCGCGGTGCGATGGCAGGCCGGTGCCCTACCTCCGTCAGTCGGCGCGGACCGCCGCGTGCTGCCCGCCGCCGTCGCCTGGCAGGTGGCCGACATGCTGGCCGACCCCGCCGCACGCGCCACGACCTTCGGCCTGGACAGCCCGCTCGTCACCCGCGGCTGGGCGGCGGTGAAGACCGGCACCAGCAAGGACATGCGCGACAACTGGTGCATCGGCTTCAGCCGCCGCTACACGGTAGGCGTGTGGGTGGGCAACGCCAGCGGTGCGCCGATGCACTCGGTCAGCGGCGTCAGCGGCGCCGCGCCGGTATGGCGTGAGCTGATGGCGCATCTGCATGCGGGTGCACCATCCGCCGCGCCCGTGCCACCCGCCGGGCTGGTGGCGCAGGGCGGGGAGTGGTTCCTGGCAGGCACTGAACCGGGTCCGCAGATTGCAGCCAGGACCCCGCCCGCCTTCGGCATCCAGAGCCCGCGCAACGGCAGCGTCATCGTGCTCGACCCCGAGATCCCGCGCGCCGCGCAGCAGCTGGTCTTTGAAGGTGCAGCCGGCCAGTGGTACGTGGGCGGGCGGCTGGTGGGCAGCGGCAGCGTCGTGAAGTGGTCACTGCGCCCGGGGCGCTTTGTGCTGGAGCGGCGCTCGGACGAGGCCAGTGACCGCGTGATCTTCGAGGTGCGCGCCGCGCCGCAACGCAGTCAGGCCGAACGGTTGAAGAGGCGCTCGGTGGCCACGTCGATCACCATGCCGCAGACGCTGTAGATCAGCGACCCGATCAGCGCGGCGCTGAAGCCGGCGACGTTGAAGCCGTCCAGCACCGACGCGGCGGCCCAGAACATCAGCGCGTTGATGACGAAGAGAAAAAGTCCCAAGGTCAAGAGCGTCACCGGCAGCGTCAGCAGCACCAGCAGTGGCCGCACCAGGGTGTTGAAAAGCCCGAGCACAAGGGCCGCGATGAGGGCCGCGCCGAAGCTCGCAACCGACACGCCCGGGTACAGGTGGGCCACCAGCAGGAGCGCTGCGGCCAGCAACAACCAACGCACGATGATCTTCATGCCCACAGCATACCGTGGCGCGGATGCTGCTTTTACCTATGAAAACAGCTTCTCTTCACCCCGTGCACGCAGTACCATCGCGCCTGCCCGTTTGCCAGCACAGACAGGTCCTTGGGGTTCAAAGCCTCAAGAGCCCTGCACGGCATACGGCTTCCATCATCAACTGACGGAGAAAATCCAAATGGCAACTGCGAAGAAACCCGCTGCGAAACCGGCTTCAAAAACGGCCCCTGCAAAGAAGGCCGCACCCGCTGCGAAGAAGGCCGCCCCGGCCAAAAAAGCTGCACCAGCAAAGAAGGCTGCACCAGCAAAGAAGGCCGCTCCGGCCAAGAAGGCTGCACCGGCCAAGAAGCGCGCACCCAGCGCTGCCTTCATGAAGGCCATGACCCCGAGCGCTGCACTGGCGGCCGTCATCGGCGCCACGCCGATGCCGCGCACCGAGGTCACGAAGAAGGTGTGGGAGTACATCAAGAAGAACAATCTGCAGGACAAGATCAAGCGCACCATGATCAACGCCGACGCCAAGCTCAAGGCGGTGGTAGGTGTCAGCCCGATCAGCATGTTCGGCATGACCAAGGAAATCAGCAAGCACCTCAAGTGATCTGCTGAACCTGTCGTATTGAAAGGGCCCGGGTCGTTGACCCGGGCCCTTTTTTCATGCGTGCGCTGCGCTCAACGAGACAGGCGCCGCTGCAGGAAGTCCAGCCGGTCCTGGCCCCAGAAGATCTCGCCATCGACAACGTAGCTGGGTGCGCCAAAGACATGCGATGCGATGGCCTCTTGCGTGTTGCGCTCATACACGGCCTGCACCGCAGGCGCCAGCGCGTCGCCAGCACGCTGCGCGGCGAGGCCACATTCGGCCAGCAATTCAGCGCGCGTGCCGCTGCTGGCAATGTCGCGCTCCTGTGCCCAGACCGCCTTCAACACGGCGCTTGCAAGGCGCATGGCCGCTGCCGTGCCGTCGGCCTGGTCCACCGCGATGATGAGCCGCGCCGCGTCGTCGCCCGGCACCGGAAAGAACTTCGGCTTGATGTTCAGCGGCAGCTTGAGCAAGTCGCGCCAGCGCGCCAATTCCACCAGCCTGTAGGCCTGCCGTTGGGGCGGCCGTTGACCCAAGGGCAGGCCACCCGAGACCGGGAAGATCTTGCCGCCCAGGTCCACCGGCAGCAGGCGCACAGTGGCGCCGGCATCCGCCGCGATGCGCATGAAGCGCTCGTGGCCGAGGTAGGTCCACGGCGATTGCGGGACGAGGTAATAGTCGATGGTGATGGGCATGGGATGCGCTTCGGAACAAGGTCATCGGAGTCTATCTACCGCAACCTGCCGTGGTGAAATGGGCTGAAGGGCAAACCAATAAGACAAGCAGAGGCGCCGTCGATGAGCCAGGTCCTGATCCACCAATACCTTGCAGAGCTCGACCGCCTGAAGCGCGTCAGCGGCACGCACCGCGAAGGCGTGGTCAGCGAGGCCTTCAAGGACTTGCTCAAAGGCTGGGGCAAACAGCACGACCTGGTCTTTGTGCCGCAGTACCGCCTGGACAGCGCGACCAAAGACATCCGCACCATCGACGGCGCGCTGCTGCACGAACTGCGCGTGCCCTTCGGCTACCTGGAAGCCAAGGACGCGAAGGACGACCTGGACGAAGAGATCGCCTTCAAGTTCAAGCGCGGCTACCCGCAGGACAACATCATTTTTGAAGACAGCACGCAGGCGGTGCTGATTCAGCACCGCGCCGAGGTCATGCGCTGCCCGGTGGACGACGTGCTGCAGCTGGAAAAACTGCTGAAGCTGTTCTTCAGCTTCGAGCGCGCCGAGATCGCCGACTTCCGCAAGGCGGTGGCGCAGTTCAAGACCGACCTGCCTTCGGTGCTGGGCGCGCTGCGCGGCATGATCGACCGCGAACAGGCCGCCAACAAGGCCTTCGCCGAGGCGGCGGTGAAGTTCCTGGCGCATGCGCAAGAGGCCATCAACCCCGGCCTGAACGAAGCCGATGTGCGCGAGATGCTGATTCAGCACATCCTGACCGAAGAGATCTTCAGCAAGGTCTTCGACGACAGCGACTTCCACCGCCACAACAACGTGGCCCGCGAGCTGTATGAATTGGAAGCCACCTTCTTCACCGGCAACCTGAAGCGCAGCACGCTAAAGGGGCTGGAGGCCTACTACGCCGCCATCCGCGCGGCGGCGGCGCAGATCGGCAGCCACCACGAGAAGCAGACCTTCCTGAAGGTCATCTACGAAAACTTCTACAAGGTCTACAACGCCAAGGCGGCCGACCGGCTGGGCGTGGTCTATACACCGAACGAGATCGTGCGCTTCATGATCGAAGGCGCCGACTGGCTGTGTGAAAAACACTTCGGCCGCAACCTGGTGGACAAGGACGTTGAAATCCTGGACCCGGCCACCGGCACCGGCACTTTCATCTGCGAATTGCTGGAACACTTTCGCGGCCAACCGAAGAAACTGCAGCACAAGTACCGCGAAGAGCTGCACGCCAACGAGGTGGCCATCCTGCCGTACTACGTGGCCAACCTGAACATCGAAGCGACGTACGCCGCCATCACCGGCGAATACGAAGAGTTCAAGAACCTGTGCTTCGTGGACACGCTGGACAACGTAGGCCTGCACACCGCCGCGCACGGCACCACGGCCGACTTGTTTGGCAGCGTCAGCGAAGAAAACGTGGCCCGCATCAAGCGCCAGAACAGCAAGAAGATCAGCGTCGTCATCGGCAACCCGCCTTACAACGCCAACCAGGCCAACGAAAACGACAACAACAAGAACCGGGAGTACCCGGCGATCGACGCACGCATCAAGCAGAGCTACATCGCGGAGAGTACGGCGCAGAAGACCAAGCTCTACGACATGTATGCGCGCTTCTTTCGTTGGGCGAGTGACCGGCTGCATGCCGACGGTGTGTTGGCTTTCGTCACCAACCGCAGCTTCATCGACAGCCGCACCTTTGACGGGTTTCGCAAGACGGTGGCTGGCGAATTTGCTGAGGCCTATGTCATGGACCTGGGCGGTGACGTGCGCGCCAACCCGAAGCTGAGTGGCACCAAACACAACGTGTTTGGCATCCAGACGGGCGTGGCAATCAGCTTCTTCGTCAAGCGCCAAGGTGCGTCGGGGAAGAAAGGGTGCCGGGTGTTTTACGCACGGCGGCCGGAGATGGAGACGGCTGAGGAGAAGCTGTCGTTGCTGGGCAGTTCGCGGGCTTCTGCGTTTGCGTTCGAGGAGTTGCGGCCGGATGGAAAGAACAACTGGATCAATCTCGCCCAGAACGACTTCGAAGAATTGCTACCGGTTGCGCTGAAGGGATCAAAGGACGCCGGGCGCGCCCCCAACGCCAGGTGCATCTTCCAGCTCTTCTCCCTCGGCGTTGTGACGGCACGAGACGAGTGGGTCTACGACAAAGAAGCGGCTGTCCTCGAGAAGAAAGTTCGGTGGCTGATCGAGGCATTCAACAAAGATGTCCAGCGGGCAGCGCTCGCCCCAAGTGGCCGTCTGTCGCAGTCCGAGCTGGGCACAGCGATCAAGTGGTCGCGGGCGGTAAAGAACGACCTGCGGAAGGGGCTGGTCTATCAGCTTGATAACGACCGGATTCTTGAGGCGGAATACCGACCGTTTGTTCGAGAAAGCCTGTACTTCGACCGTCGCTTGAATGAGGTCCAGTACAAGCTGCCCGCCATCTTTGACGGCCAGCCGAACCCAACGATCGCGTTCCTCTGTGTCGACTCATCCAACCCACTCGCAGCATTGGCGGTCGATCGACCCTTCGACTACTGCCTCTTGAAGATGGGCAATGGCGGAACGCAATCGCTGCCCAGATGGTCACTCGGCCCGGACGGCGCCCGTCACGACAACATCACCGACTGGGCTTACACGCAGTTCCAGCAGCACTACCACCCTAGCAAAGGCCACAAGCCCGCTTCGCTGAACAAGGAAGCCATCTTCCACTACGTCTATGCCGTACTGCACGACCCGGTGTACCGCGAAAAGTACGCGCTCAATCTGAAGCGCGAGTTCCCGCGCATGCCGCTGTACGGCGACACGCTGGCGCACTTTGAACAGTGGGCCGCCTGGGGCGCGGAGTTGATGCACATGCACATCGGCTACGAAGCCGTGCAGCCCTGGCCCGTCCAGCGCAACGACACACCGGACACCAAGGCCCGCGCCGCGCAGCAGTCGCCCAAGTGCATCCTGAAAAGCCTGCCCGAAGAAGGCCGCATCGTCATCGACAGCGAAACCACGCTGGCGGGCATTCCGTTGCAGGCCTGGAACTACAAGTTGGGTAACCGCAGCGCGCTGGACTGGGTGCTGGACCAGCACAAGGAGAAGAAGCCCAAGGACCCAACCATCCGCGAGAAGTTCGACACCTACCGCTTTGCCGACCACAAGGAACGCGTGATCACCTTGCTGGCCCGCGTGGCGCGGGTCAGTGTGGAGACGGTGCGCTTGGTGGAGGCGCTGAAGGGCGGACCGCGATAACCCCGATGCGGGTTTTCCCGCAATCGCCAACAATAGCGACTATGCAAGCCCAGAGCATCCGCATTGCTTTGCACGACGAGTCCGGTGGTTACCCGGTGTCGCCGGCACGTGTGCCCCTGGCTGTGCTTCGCAGTTTTGCCAAGGACGTGGATGACCTGCTGCGCGGCGATGCGGGTGACTTCCCCGCCCGCGAACTAGAGGTGTCGGTGCTAGACGGCTCGTTGGCCATCGAAACGCGGCCCACGGCCAACCCGGGCTTGCTGCAAGACCTTCATCTGTTGGCTCAGTCGCAGTTGATCGGCGGCATGAATCCGAAGCGCCGGTCGGTGGTAGAGCGCTGGCAAAAGGCGGCCCGCTCAAGTCGGCAGTTGCGGTACGAGATTTCTGCTGCATGGTTCGCCAGACCGGTGGTGATCAGTGCAGAGACCGACTTTCACACCGACGACGCCGACCAGTGGGTTCAAGTGGAACGCTATGTTCAAGGTGAGGTGTTCGAGTTGGGCGGGCTGAACAACGTGAACGCTCATCTGCGCCTGGCTGACGGGTCCACATTGCTGGTGAATGCAGCGCGCGATGTCCTGAGCAACGACCCCAAGAACCGGCTCTTCAAGCAGGCGCTTGTGCGCATCGTGGCTGACTACAACGTCCAGACTCGAGAACACCGCAATGCGCAGTTGCTGGCTTTTGAGCCGCAGGACAGCAGCCTGGACGAAAAGGCCCTGGCCCGCATGCTGGAGCGCGGCCGGCGTGCCTGGGCCGACGTGCCAAGCGCAGCTGACTGGGTGGAAGACCTCAGAGGTAACGAAGTTTGAGTGCCTTCCTGGCCGACACCAGCTTTCTGATCACGCTGGTCGATGACACGCGGCCCCATCACGCGCATGCCATGCGTTACCTGCGCGAGGCGGTCACGCGTGGCTCCACGCTGTATCTGTCGGCCGTGGTGGTGTCGGAGTTCCATGCCAAGCAGCCCATCACAGACCTGCCCTTGCGAAACTTCCGAGTCCTGCCCTTCAACATTGACCACGCCATGATGGCCGGCGAACTGGCGTCAGCTCTTCGCCGCGATGCAGGGGACTCGCGCGACGCGGTCAAGGATGACCTCAAGCTGCTGGCGCAGGCGGTCTGCACTGCCATCCCGTTTGTACTGACCGAAGATGAACGTACCCTGGCCAAGTTCGCCAGGCAATTGGAAGCGTCTGGCCGCAGCACGGTGAAGGCGGTGCTGTTGAGGGACGGTTTTGATCTGGCTCGGTTCAATAACGGCCAGCGGGGACTTCCAGGCACCTGAATTTCTGATCTGAGTCAGCCTTTAGGATTTGTCGTGCCGCGACAAACCAGGGCCCGGCGCTCAAACCGCCAGCATCGCCTTCAAGAATCTGCCCGTGTGGCTGCCCGCATGCGCCGCCACATCTTCGGGCGTGCCCGTCACCACCACCTTGCCGCCACCGGCGCCGCCTTCGGGGCCCATGTCGATGACCCAGTCTGCGGTCTTGATGACGTCCAGGTTGTGTTCGATGACGACGATGGTGTTGCCCGCGTCGCGCAGCTGGTGCAGCACCTTCAGCAGCATGCCCACGTCGTGGAAGTGCAGGCCGGTGGTGGGCTCGTCCAGGATGTACAGCGTGCGGCCGGTGTCGCGTTTGCTCAGCTCCAGCGCCAGCTTCACACGCTGCGCCTCACCACCGCTGAGCGTGGTGGCGGCTTGCCCCAAGCGGATGTAGCCCAGGCCCACGTCCAGCAGCGTCTGCAACTTGCGCGCGATGTTGGGCACGGCACTGAAGAAGGCGTGCGCGTCTTCCACCGTCTTTTCAAGCACCTGCCGGATGTTGCAACCGCGGTAGAGGACTTCCAGCGTTTCGCGGTTGTAGCGCGCGCCGTGGCAGACATCACAAGGCACGTACATGTCGGGCAGGAAGTGCATCTCGACCTTGATGACGCCGTCGCCCTCGCACGCTTCACAGCGCCCGCCGCCCGACGCCGCGCTGACGTTGAAGCTGAAGCGCCCGGCGCCGTAGCCACGTTCACGCGCGGCCGGCACTTCGGCAAACATCTCGCGGATGGGGGTGAACAGGCCCGTGTAAGTGGCCGGGTTGCTGCGCGGCGTGCGGCCGATGGGGCTCTGGTCGACGTTGATGACCTTGTCGAACTGCTCCAGACCTTCGATGCGGTCGTGCGGCGCGGGTTCGGCGTGGGCCTGGTACAGCTTGCGTGCGACGGCCGTGTACAGCGTGTCGTTGATCAGCGTGCTCTTGCCCGAACCGCTCACGCCTGTGACGCAAGTCAGAAGGCCGACCGGAATCTCGACGCTGACGTTGTCCAGGTTGTTGCCACGCGCGCCCATGATGCCCAGGCGGAACGGCGCCGAGCCGAAGCCGGTGGCAGCGCGGCGGCGTTTCGGCACCTCGATGCGCAGCACGTTGGACAAGTACTTGCCCGTCAGCGAATCGGGGTTGTCGGCCACCTCTTGCGGCGTGCCCTGCGCCATCACCTGGCCGCCGTGCACCCCTGCGCCAGGGCCCATGTCGACGACGTGGTCGGCGGCGCGGATCATGTCTTCGTCGTGCTCGACGACCAGCACGCTGTTGCCAAGGTCACGCAGGTGCTTGAGCGTGCCGATCAGGCGCTCGTTGTCGCGCTGGTGCAGGCCGATGCTGGGTTCGTCCAGCACGTACATCACGCCGCTCAGGCCACTGCCGATCTGGCTGGCCAGGCGGATGCGTTGCGCTTCGCCGCCGCTGAGCGTGTCGGCGCCGCGGTCCAGGCTCAGGTAGTTCAGGCCGACGTCGTTCAGGAAGCGCAGGCGGCTGCGAATTTCGCGCACGATCTTGTCGGCGATTTCGCCCTTGGCGCCAACCAGCTTCAGGCCTTCGAAGTACGCCAGTGCGGCGGCCAGCGTGGCGTGTTCGACTTCATAGATCGGCTTGCCCTTGACGCCAGCTTCACTTTCAGCACTGGCGTGCTGCAGGAAGACATGCCGCGCTTCGCGCCGCAACCTGGAGCCTTCACATCGCACGCAGGGCTTGGCGGCCTGGTAGCGCAGCAGTTCGTCGCGCACGGCGACGGAGTCGGTTTCCTTGAAGCGCCGCTCAAGGCTCGGGATGATGCCTTCGAAGGGGTGGCTGCGTTTGACGGTGCGCGACTTGCCGCGCGCGCCTTCGGCTTGGTAGATGAACTCGATCTCGTCACTGCCGGACCCGTGCAGCAGCACCTGCTGCGCTGCATGGGGCAGCGCCTCGAAGGGCGCTTCGATGTCGAAGCCGTAGTAGCGCGCCACACTTTCCAGCAGCGGGAAGGTGTAGCTGTTGCGCCTGTCCCAGCCCTTGATGGCCCCCGCGGCCAGGCTCAGTGACGGAAAGCCGACGACGCGGTCTGGGTCAAACACCGTGACCTGGCCCAGGCCGTCACAGGCCGGGCAGGCGCCCACGGGCGAATTGAAGCTGAAGAGCCGAGGCTCCAGTTCGGGCAGCGAATAGCTGCACACGGGGCAGCCGAACTTGCTGCTGAAGAGGTGTTCCTTGCCGCTGTCCAGTTCCAGCGCAATGGCGCGGCCTTCGGCGATGCGCAGGCTGGCTTCAAAGCTTTCAGCCAGGCGCTGCTTCACGTCGGGCTTGCTGCGCAGGCGGTCGATGACGACGTCGATGTCGTGCTTTTCGTTCTTCTTCAGTGTCGGCAAGGCTTCGGCTTCCACCACCGCGCCGGGCTTGCCATCGCTGCCGACGCGGAAGCGCACATAACCGCGCGCTTGCATGTCCTCGAAAAGGTCGGTGAACTCGCCCTTGCGGTCGCGCACCACCGGCGCCAGGATCATCAGGCGCGTGTCTTCAGGCAGCGCCAGCACGGCGTCCACCATCTGGCTGACGCTTTGCGCCTGCAGCGCCAGGTTGTGGTCGGGGCAATACGGCGTGCCGGCGCGGGCGTACAGCAGGCGCAGGTAGTCATGGATCTCCGTGATGGTGCCAACGGTGCTGCGCGGGTTGTGGCTGGTGGCTTTCTGTTCGATGCTGATGGCGGGCGACAGGCCTTCGATGACATCGACATCGGGCTTGTCCATCAGCTGCAGAAACTGCCGCGCATAAGCGCTCAGGCTTTCGACATAGCGGCGCTGACCCTCGGCATACAGGGTGTCGAAAGCGAGGCTGCTCTTGCCCGAACCCGACAGTCCCGTGATCACCACCAGCGAATGTTTGGGGATGTCGAGGTCGATGTTCTTCAGGTTGTGGGTGCGGGCGCCACGAACTTTCAGCGCCCGGGCTTCGCCTGGCGCTTCACGCGGCGCGCTGGCGGCGGCGGCTGTTGGGACTGTCGTTGGCTGGTTCATGGTCGGCGAGGGCAACCGACAATGATAACGGCCGGTGTGTTTTTTACCGGCTGCCGCTCAACCGGGCCGCTGCTCAGGCTGCTGCTCAGGCCTGCCAGTCGATCATCATCTTCAGGCACTGCGGGTCGCCAAAGGCGACCTCGTAGGCCTCGCGCGCCTTGGCCGGGGTCAGCGTGTGCGTGATCAACCCGTCCAGTGACAGCGCGCCTTGGTGCACCAGCGCGGTCACCGCCTGCAGGTCATGTTTCTTCCATTGCGCGGCGACGCGGATCTGCGCCTCGCGCATGAAGGCCGGCGCGAAGGCAAAGCTCAGGTCCTGTTTGTAGAAGCCCGCCAGCACCACCTCACCGCCCGGCGCCAGCCGCCCGATCAGGCCGTTGAGCAGCGTGCCGTCACCGCTGACGTCGTAGATGGCGCCGTAGTTCTTGCGGCTGTCTTCGTCCGGGTGCACCACCGCGTAGCCCACCGCACCCGCGCGCCGCGCCGGCTGCGTTTCCCAGACCGTCGGCGCAGGCATGCCCAGCGCCAATGTGATGCGCGCCAGCAGCCGGCCCATGACCCCGTGGCCGACGATGAGGTCGGGCGCCACCATCGGCTGCCGCCCGCCGCCCAGCGACACCGTGTGGTAACAAGTGGCGGCCAGCGCCAGCAGCACCGCCTTGGGGCCGAGTTCGGGCTGCACCTTCACCACACGTTCGTGCTGCACGATGAGGCGGGCGCCGGCGCCGCCGAAGATGTTGCGCACACCCTGGAAGCTGTATGAACCGGGGATGAAGACGTGGTCGCCGATCTGGCAGTCGGCGGTATCGGCTGACTCGCCAACGCGCACCACCCGGCCCACCGTCTCGTACCCCGGCACCAGCGGATAGCCCAGGCCCGGAAACGGCGGCATCGTGCCGTCCCACAAGAGCCTTTCGGTGCCGGTGCTGATGCCGCTGAAGCCGACCTCCACCTCCAGGTCGGTGGCCTCGAAGGGCTTCAGTTCCAGGCTGCGCACGGACAACTGCTGGGGCGCTTCAAAGACGATGGCCCGGGCGCTTTTTCGTCCGTTTGTCATGGGTGCAAAGCAGTTGAAAGTGGAGGATGTCTAGACGTTCTAACCGGCAGCTTCCAGCACACGGAGCAGTTCCTGTCCGTAGGCTTCGAGCTTCTTCGAACCGACGCCGCTGATGCCCGCCAGAGCGTCCAGCGTGGCGGGGCATTCGCGCGCCATCTCGGCCAGCGTGGCGTCGTGGAACACGACGTAGGCGGGCAGGTTGTGTTCACGGGCCACTTCGGCGCGCCAGGCCTTCAAGGCCAGGAAACGCTGTGTGGCCACATCGTCCAGCGGCAGCGGCGGGGGCTTGCCGGCACCGCTTGCGCCGCTTGCGCCACCAAGGCCTGCGCTCGTGCGCACCGCGCGTTCACGCCCCGCCCGCACCCGTGGCCGCGGGTCGGTGGGCACGCGCAGCCACACCGGCACCTCGCCACGCAACACCTCGCGTGCGCTGTCGCACAGCACCAGCGTGCCGTACTCGCCTTCGGCCTGCACGTGGCCCATGGCGATCAGCTGGCGCAGCACCAGGCGCCACTGCGCCTCGGTCACGTCGGCGCCGATGCCAAAGGTGGACAGCCTTTCGTGGCCGTGCTGCGTGACCTTGTCGGTGACCTTGCCGCGCAGCACGTCGATCAGGTGCCCGGCGCCATAGCGCTGGCCGCCGGCCTGGCGGAAGCGGTAGATGCCGCTGAGCGCCTTGCGCGCCGCCTCGGTGGCGTCCCACGTGGCCGGTGCGTTGATGCAGCTGTCGCAATTGCCGCAGGGTTGGCTGTCCTGGCCGAAGTAGCCCAGCAGCCGCACACGCCTGCAGTCATGCGCTTCGCACAGCGCCAGCAGCGCGTCGAGCTTCTTGCGCTGCAGGCGCTTGAAGTCCTCACCGGCTTCGCTCTCGTCGATCATGCGGCGCTGGTTCACCACATCCGCCAGGCCGTAGGTCATCCAGGCGTCGGCGGGCAGGCCGTCGCGGCCGGCGCGGCCGGTTTCCTGGTAATAACTTTCGATGTTCTTGGGCAGGTCCAGATGCGCCACGAAACGCACGTCGGGCTTGTCGATGCCCATGCCGAAGGCGATGGTGGCCACCATCACCACACTCTCTTCGCGCAGAAAGCGGTCCTGGTGGCGGCGGCGCACGTCGGCATCCAGGCCGGCGTGGTACGGCAACGCGGTCAGGCCTTCGGCGGCCAGCCAGCCGGCTGTCTCTTCCACCTTCTTGCGGCTTTGGCAATAGACGATGCCGGCGTCGTCTTCGTGTTCGTCGCGCAAGAAACGCAGCAGCTGCTTCTTCGGCTCATCTTTTTCGACGATGGTGTAGCGGATGTTCGGGCGGTCGAAGCTGGCCACGAAGAGGCGCGCGTCTTCCAGCTGCAGGCGCTGGATGATGTCGGCGCGCGTGTGGTCGTCGGCGGTGGCGGTCAGCGCCACGCGTGGCACGCCGGGGAACTGCTCGTGCAGGGCGCTCAGGCCCAGGTATTCCTCGCGGAAGTCGTGCCCCCACTGGCTGACGCAATGCGCTTCGTCGATGGCAAAGAGGCTCAGCAGACCGCGCTCTTTCAGCGACGCCAGCATGCCCATGAAGCGTGGCGTCAGGATGCGTTCTGGCGCCGCGTACAGCAGCGTCAAACGACCGGCGAGCAGTTCACGTTCGACATGGCGCGTCTGTTCGGCGTCGAGCGTGCTGTTCAGAAAGGCGGCGTTGACACCGGCTTCATGCAAGGCGCCGACCTGGTCGTGCATCAACGCGATCAAAGGGCTCACCACCACCGCCACGCCTTGCCCGGCGCGGTGGCGCACGATGGCCGGCACCTGGTAACACAGGCTCTTGCCGCCGCCGGTGGGCATCAGCACCAGCGCATCACCGCCGGCCACCACGTGCTGCACGATGTCGGCCTGCGCGCCGCGGAACTGTGCGTAGCCGAAGACTTCGTGCAGGACCTCGGCGGGCGTGGATTTGAGCGGTTCGGAGAGCACAGCGGACATGGTTGGGTCGCGATGCTACGCGAGGCCCTGGCCCCTGACAGTCCCAGCCGCGCCCACGGACGGGTGCCCCCCGCCGGGGTGACCCGCCAGAGCGCCCTCGCAAGACGGTGGAGCAATCTGGGTGGCGCGCAATAATGGCCCGTCGATCCACCCCACCCCGTGAGCAACCCATGGCCTCAGTCAACAAAGTCATCCTCATCGGCAACCTCGGCAAAGACCCCGAGGTGCGCTACGCCCCCAGCGGTTCGGCCATTTGCAACATCACCCTGGCCACCAGCCGCAACTGGAAGGACAAGACAACGGGTGAGCGCCAGGAAGAAACCGAATGGCACCGCGTGGTCTTCTTCGACCGCATGGCCGAAGTGGCGGGCGAATACCTGAAAAAAGGCAAGTCGGTCTATATCGAGGGCCGCCTGAAGACCCGCAAGTGGACCGACAAGGAAGGCGCCGAGAAGTACACCACCGAGATCATGGCCGACAAGATGGAAATGCTGGGCAGCCGTGAAGGCGGCGGTGGTGGTGGCGGCGGTGGTGGTGGCAGCGGCGACGACATGGGCTCGGCCCCTGCCGCTTCACCACGCAGCGCCCCGCCGGCACGCAACGCCCCGGCGCCGAAGCCGGCGGCCAAGTCGAGCACGGGCTTCGACGACATGGACGACGACATCCCGTTCTGATCGTCTTCTGGGCCGGGCACCGCGCAGCACGCCTTTGATGACCCGATCGCTGCACCGTGTTGCTGCGGCGCTGGTGGCCAGCCTCGCCCTGCCTGCATTGGCGCAGTTGCAGATGCTGCGCCCGCACGCGGCCGGCGTCGGCACGGCAGCGAAGGGCGGTTTTGTGCAGGAAGTGCAGCCGCCTGCCACCACGGCCGCGCCAGTGAGCCCACCCTTGAGCCCCGAGGTGCAGGAAACGCTGCAGCGCATCAACACCTACCGCGCGGCCGGCGCCACCTGCGGGTCAAAGCGCTTCGAGCCCGCAGCACCTGTGGCCTGGAACGCGCTGCTCGAGAAAGCGGCACAGAAACACGCCAGGGACATGGCGACGCGGCGCACCATGTCGCACACCGGCGGCGACGGGTCGAGCATGAGCGAGCGCGTCGCCCGTGAAGCCTATGCCTGGGGCGCCCTGGGCGAAAACGTCTCTGCGGGCTACGGTTCGGTGCCCGAGGCACTGGCAGGCTGGATGCGCAGCCCCGGCCATTGCGCCAACATGATGTCGCCCAATTTCCGCGACGTCGGTGTCGGCGGCGCCAACGCCCACGGCGACAGCTTTGGCTGGTACCGTGCCATGGTGCTCGGCAGCCCTGGGCGCTGAGGCTTCACACCCACCGTCACGGAAAGGCCGCCATGACACCGAGCTTGCGTTCTTACGCCCGTTCTGCGTCGGGGCTAATGACCGCGCTGCTTGCCGCGATCTGCATGACCGTGGGCAGCGCCGCCAGCGCGCAGCCGAAAAAGGACAGCGCCGTGCTGGCCATGACGCTGGAGCCGCCGGGCCTGGACCCGACGGCCGGCGCTGCCAGCGCGATTGCCGAAGTGGTGCTCTACAACATCTTTGAGACGCTGACCAAGATTGGCAGCGACGGCCGCACGGCACCACTGCTGGCCGAAAGCTGGACCGTATCGGCCGACCTGAAGACCTGGACCTTCAAGCTGCGCCCCACGTTGAAGTTTCACAACGGCGAAGCCTGCACCTCAGCCAACGTGAGGTTCAGCTTCGAACGTGCCGCCGACAAGTCCAGCACCAACAAGGACAAGGCGACCTTCGCCAACATCGAACGCATCGACACGCCCGACGCCGGCACCGTGCTGCTGGTGCTGAAGAACGGCGACCCCGACCTGCTGTTCAAGCTCGGCCAGGCCACCGCCGTGATCGTCGAACCCAAGAGCGTCGCCACCAACAACACCCAGCCTGTGGGCACCGGCCCCTACCGGTTGGACAACTGGGCCAAGGGCTCAGCAATGACATTGCAGCGCTGGGACGGCTACCGCAACGCCAAGGACGTCAAGCTCAGGCGCGTGACGATTCGCTTCATCAGCGACCCCGCTGCGCAGGTGGCGGCGCTGCTGTCGGGCGACGTGGATGTCTTCCCACGTGTGGCCGCCGCCCGCAGCCTGCGGCAGTTCCGGGCCAGCAAGAAATACCAGGTGTTGATAGGCGGCAGCCGCGCCAAGACCATCCTGGCCATCAACAACAAGCGGCTCCCGCTGAGCGACGTGCGCGTGCGCCGCGCCATTGCCGCGGCCATCGACCGCAAGTCCGTCATCGAAGGCGCAGCCGACGGTTTTGGGGTGCCCATCGGCAGCTACCTGGTGCCCGGCACACCCGGCTATGTGGACCTGACGGGGGTGAACCCTTTCGACCAGGCCAAGGCCCGTGCGCTGTTGCACCAGGCCGGCGTCACGCTGCCGCTGGAACTGACGATGAAACTGCCGCCCACGCCCTACGCGCGCCAGGGCGGTGAGGTGATAGCGGCGATGCTGGCCAAGGTGGGCATCAACGTCAAACAGGAAAACGTCGAGTGGGCGCAGTGGCTGTCGGGGGTGTACGGCCAGAAGGCCTATGACCTGACGATCATCTCGCACGTCGAGCCGCTGGACTTTGGCAACTTCGCGCGGCCCAACTACTACTGGGGCTACGAGTCGGCGGAATTCAACGCGCTCTGGGCCAGGGTGCAGGCCACCATCCAGCCCGATGAACGCAACAAGCTGATGGCCGAAGCGCAGGCCCTGGTGGCACGCGACGCGGTGTCGGCCTATCTGTACCAGCCGACCTGGATCACGGTGGCCAACGCGCGGCTGAAGGGGCTGTGGAAGGACATGCCGCTGTTTGTCAACGATCTGGCGGCGCTCAGTTGGCACTGACTTGGCAATGACTTGGCACTGACTTGGCAACGAACCGGCAGTAAGCTGATTCAGCGCTCGCCCGCCACCGTGCTGGGCTGCGGCGGCATGCCGGCCAGGTGTGCGTCGTCGGCCCAACGGTCGATGCGCAGCGTGCCGTCAACCCAGCGCAACTGGTTCAGCCCCGTGTTCGGGATCTCGCACTGCCGCAGCCCGTCCAGCGACAGGCCGTGCGCGGTGCGCCACAGCATGTCCAGCACGCCGCCGTGGGTGACGATGGCCAGGCGCCGGCCGTGCGCGTGCGCAGCGATGCCGCGCACGGCGATCAGCACCCGGGCGTGGAACTGGCGCAGGCTCTCCCCGCCTGGCAGCGCAAAGTCACCGTGGTGCTGCAGCCAGTCTTGCCACATCGCACCGTGGCGGTCCTTGATGGTGGGCACGTCCAGCCCTTCCCAGGTGCCGAAGCTCTGCTCGCGCAGGCCCGGCACGGCCACCGGAGACTGGCCCCACGCAGCGGCCAACGGCGCGGCGGTTTCGCGGGCGCGGCCGAGGTCGCTGGTGAAGAAGGCATCGAAACGCTCTGCGGCCAAGCGCGCCGCCAGCCGCGCGGCCTGCGCGTGGCCGGTGGGGTTCAGCGGAACGTCGATCTGGCCCTGAAACCGCTGCTGGCGGTTCCAGTCGGTTTCGCCGTGGCGGATGAAGAGCAGTTCCGTCACCGGGTGCTGCTCACTTCGCGAACAGCTGCGAACGGTCGCGGAAGCTCTTGAATTCGAGCGCGTTGCCCGCCGGGTCGTGGAAGAACATCGTCGCCTGTTCGCCGACCAAACCCGCAAAGCGGATGTAAGGCTCGATCACAAAGGCCGTGCCGCGATCACGCAGCCGCGCCGCCAGGGCCTGGAAGTCGTCCCAGTCCAGCACGACGCCGAAGTGCGGCACCGGCACGTGGTGGCCGTCCACCGGGTTGGTGTGGTCGGCGCCGGGTTTGGGTGGGCTCAGGTGGGTGACGATCTGGTGGCCGAAGAAGTCGAAGTCGATCCATTCACTGCTGCTGCGGCCTTCGGGGCAGCCGAGCACACCGCCGTAGAAGGCGCGGGCGCGCGCCAGGTCATCAACCGGGAAGGCCAGGTGAAAAGGAGCGATCGTGTGCATGACGTGCAGCATACCTGCGGGTGAGGGTGCGGTGCTCTGGCAAACTGGGCCGATGCGGTCGCTGTCCTCATCACCCTCCGTCCTGTTGTTGCCCGGCCTGGCCTGTGATGCGCAACTGTTCGACCACCAGGCCGCCGCGCTGGCGCTGCATGCCAGGGTGCAGGTGAGCGACGCCCACACCCGCGCCGCCACATTGCCCGAAATGGCCGCATTGCTGTGGGCCGAACACCCCGGCCACCATGTGCTGGTGGGCGCATCGATGGGTGGCATGCTGGCGCTGGAAATGCATCGTCAGGCACCGGACCGGGTGGCCGCATTGGCGTTGCTGGGCAGCACCGCGCGGGCCGACACGCCCGAGCTCATCAGCTTGCGCACCAGGGCCTGTGAACTCTTTGCCAACGGCCGCATGGACGAAGTGCTGCGCGCCAACGTGCTCTTCGCCTTCCACCCGAACGGTGCGCGCGCGCCGGGGCTGCTGGACCGTTATCTGGCGATGATCAGGCGCGCCGGTGCAACCCAGCTCATCCACCAGAACCGCGCCGTGATGGCGCGTGTGGACAGCCGGCCGCATTTGCCCGCCATCCGCTGCCCGGTGCTCGTGGCCTGCGGCGAAGCCGACCAGTTGACGCCACCCGAACACGCACGCGAAATGGCCGCCTTGATGCCACACGCGCAACTGGACTTTGTGCCCGGCGCGGGCCACATGCTGACGATGGAGCAGCCCGAGCGGGTGTCGGCGCTGCTGCTGCGCTGGACCAAGGCGCTAAGCACGATGGTGGCCGTGATGACTGCCGTGGTCATGGCCGTGCTGGCCCCGCTTGCCGCAGGGCCCGCAAGCGCACAAGTGCCGCCCTCGGCCGCCGAAGTGGTTGCCTACAGCGGCCTGCACGACGCCGCCCAGCGCGGGGACGTGGCCGCCGTGGCGCGCCTGGCCGCAGAGCCTGCGGCCCGCGAAGCGCGCGACGCGCACGGCCGCACGCCGCTGCACGTGGCGACCTTTGCGCGCCAGCGTGGGGCCATCAAGGCGCTGCTGGCCGCCGGCGCCGACCGCGCCGCCTTCGAGAGCGGCCGCTACGACGCGGTGACCATCGCCGCGGTGGCCGACGACGAAAAAACCTTGCGCCTGCTGCTGTCCATGGGTGCCAGCGCCAAGCTCGTCACCAGCCGCTACGACGGCACCGCGCTGATCGCAGCCGCGCACCTGGGGCACGACGGCGTGGTGCGGCAACTGATTGCCGCGCAGGCGCCGCTGGACCATGTCAACAACCTGCACTGGACGGCACTGATCGAGGCCGTCGTGCTCGGTGACGGCGGCGCACGCCACCAGGCCACGCTGCGCGCGCTGCTGGACGCAGGCGCAAGCACGCAACTCGCAGACCGCGAAGGCCGCACGCCACTGCAACTGGCCCGTGCGCGCGGCTACACGACGATGGTGACGATGCTGGAGCGCGCGGGCGCGAAGTGACTTGCCAAGGCGCGCGGGCGCGCAGTGACTTGCCACGACGCGGGTGCGCGCAGTGAGGGCTGCTGCGCTCAACCCTTGATCTCAGGCGCCATCACGCTGGCGTCCGTCAGCACCAGGTCCAGGGCGTAGCGTTGCCCCGCCAGATGGTCTTCAATGCACCGCAACACGAGCGGGCTGCGGTGGCGCGCGCTGCTGGCCTGCAGTTCGGGCAGCGTGAGCCACAGCGTGCGCACGATGCCGTCGTCCAGCGTGCGGCCCGCCAGCGGCTCACCCACACGGCCGCAGTAGGCCAGGCGCAGATAGGTCACATCCTCGCCGGTGGCGGGCCGCACAAAGCGCGACAGGTACACACCGACGATCGCCTCGGGCGTGAAGACCCGCGCCGTCTCTTCCAGCGCTTCGCGCACCACGCCCTGCTGCGGGCTTTCGCCTTCGTCCAGGTGGCCGGCCGGGTTGTTGAGCCTCAGGCCTTCGGGCGTGTGCTCTTCCACCAGCAAATAGCGCGGTGGTTCACCACCGTCAGGGATGATGGCGGCGACGGTGACGCTCGGGCTGAAGCGCTCTGCGGTCATGGCTCGGCCATCGTAGCCGAGCGGCAAAATGCGCAATTCTTTGTGGTAGCTTCGCTCGCCCAAATCCGACAAGACCAACAACCCGCCACGAGGAGGCGAACATGCTCATCGGCGTCCCGCTTGAGACCGCAGCGGGGGAAACCCGCGTCGCGGTAACCCCCGAAACCGCCAAGAAGCTCATCGCACAAGGCCACACGGTGCGCGTGCAGTCCGGCGCCGGCATGGTCGCCAGCGCGACAGACGCGGCTTATGAAGCCGCTGGCGCGCAGATTACCGACCGCGCTGGCGCCCTGGGCTGTGAGCTGGTGCTGAAGGTGCGCAGCCCCGACGCGGATGAGCTCAGCCTGATGAAGAGCGGCACCGCACTCGTCGGCATGCTCAACCCCTTCGACAAGGACAACCTGGCGCGCCTGGCCGCTGCCGGCCTGACGAGCTTTGCGCTCGAAGCCGCGCCGCGCACCACACGCGCGCAGAGCATGGACGTGTTGAGCTCGCAGGCCAACATCGCCGGCTACAAGGCGGTGATGCTGGCAGCGGGCCATTACCAGCGCCTGTTTCCGATGTTGATGACGGCCGCCGGCACCATCAAGGCCGCGCGCGTCGTGATCCTGGGCGTGGGCGTGGCGGGGCTGCAAGCGATCGCCACCGCCAAGCGCCTGGGCGCGGTGATCGAGGCGTCCGACGTGCGGCCTTCGGTGAAGGAGCAGGTTGAATCGCTGGGTGCGAAGTTCATCGACGTGGCCTACGAAACCGCTGAGGAAAAAGAAGCCGCTGTCGGCGTCGGCGGCTACGCCAAGCCCATGCCACAAAGCTGGATGGACCGCCAGAAGGTGGAAGTGGCGAAGAAGGTGGCGGCCGCCGACATCGTCATCAGCACCGCGCTGATCCCGGGCCGCGCGGCGCCGGTGCTGATCACCGAAGACATGGTGAAGAGCATGAAGCCGGGCTCGGTGATCGTCGACATGGCGGCACCGGCGGGCGGCAACTGCCCGTTGACGGAAGCCGGCAAGACCGTCGTCAAGCACGGCGTGACGCTGGTCGGCGAGACCAACATTCCCGCGCTGGTGGCGGCCGACAGTTCCAGCCTGTACGCACGCAACGTGCTCGACTTCCTGAAGCTGATTTTGCCCAAGGACATGCCCAAGGACGGTGGCGTCGTGGTGCCGATGGACGACGACATCGTCGTCGCCTGCCTGATGACGCAGGGCAACGAAGTGAAGAGAAAGTGAAGAGGAAACAGACCATGGACATCGTCAGCCCCACCATCACCAATCTCATCATCTTCGTGCTCGCCATCTACGTGGGCTACCACGTGGTGTGGACCGTCACGCCCGCGCTGCACACGCCGCTGATGGCGGTCACGAATGCCATCAGCGCGATCGTCATGGTCGGCGCCATGCTCGCTGCAGCACTCACCGAAACCCCGCTCGGCAAGACCATGGGCGTGCTGGCCGTGGCGCTGTGCGCGGTCAACGTCTTTGGCGGCTTCCTGGTCACGCGGCGCATGCTGGAGATGTTCAGGAAAAAAGAGAAGAAGGCGCCTGCCGCCAGTGCAGCCGCAACAGCAGCCGCAACAGCAGCCGCAACAGCAGCCGGGGATGACGCCAAATGAGCATGAACCTCGTCACGCTGCTGTACCTGGTCGCCAGCGTCTGTTTCATCCAGGCGCTGAAGGGCCTGAGCCACCCCACCACGTCGATCCGCGGCAACCTCTTCGGCATGATCGGCATGGCCATCGCCGTGCTGACCACGGCCGCGCTCATCGTGCGCCTGGCCGGCGACATGGGCCAGACGCGCACCCAAGGCATGGTCTGGGTGCTGGGCGGCTTGATCGTCGGCGGCGCCGCCGGCACGCTGATGGCCAAGCGCGTCGAGATGACGAAGATGCCCGAACTGGTGGCCTTCATGCACAGCATGATCGGCCTGGCGGCGGTGTTCATCGCCGTGGCCGTGGTGGCAGAACCGTGGGCCTTCGGCATCGTCGCCAAGGGCGCGGCCATTCCCACCGGCAACCGCTTCGAGCTCTTCCTGGGTGCGGCTATTGGCGCCATCACCTTCAGCGGCAGCGTGATTGCTTTTGGCAAGCTCAGCGGCAAGTACAAGTTCCGCCTGTTCCAGGGCGCGCCGGTGACGTTTGCGGGCCAGCACAAGATCAACCTGGTGCTGGGCCTCTTGATGCTGGGGCTGGGTGTGGTGTTTGCGTTCACCGAAAGCTGGCCCGCGTTCTTTGCGATGCTGGCGCTGGCCTTCGTGCTGGGTGTGCTGCTGATCATCCCCATCGGCGGCGCCGACATGCCGGTGGTGGTGAGCATGCTCAACAGCTATTCGGGCTGGGCGGCAGCGGGCATCGGCTTCAGCCTGAACAACAGCATGCTGATCATCGCCGGCAGCCTGGTGGGCAGTTCGGGCGCGATCCTGAGCTACATCATGTGCAAGGCCATGAACCGCAGCTTCTTCAACGTCATCGGCGGCGGTTTCGGCGGTGAGACGACGGCTGCCGTGGCCGGTGCAGCCGAGAAGCGGCCGGTGAAGAGCGGCAGTGCCGACGACGCCGCTTTCGTGCTGGGCAACGCCGAGACGGTGGTCATCGTGCCGGGGTATGGGCTGGCAGTCGCCAGAGCGCAGCACGCGGTGAAAGAGCTTGCAGCCAAGCTCACGGCCAAGGGCATCAGCGTCAAGTACGCCATCCACCCGGTGGCCGGCCGCATGCCGGGCCACATGAACGTGCTGCTGGCCGAAGCCGAGGTTCCATACGATCAAGTGTTCGAGATGGAAGACATCAATGGCGAGTTCGGGCAAGTCGACGTCGCCATCATCCTGGGCGCCAACGACGTGGTGAACCCTGCCGCGCATGTGAAGGGCAGCGCGATCTACGGCATGCCCATTCTTGAGGCCTACAAGGCCAAGACGGTGATCGTCAACAAGCGCTCAATGGCTTCGGGCTACGCCGGCCTGGACAACGAACTCTTCTACATGGACAAGACGATGATGGTCTTTGGCGATGCGAAGAAGGTGGTCGAGGACATGGTGAAAGCGGTCGAGTGAAAAGACTCGGCAGGCGCCAGCAGCGGGCTGGTGCAGGCCTCACTTCTTCGGCGTCAGCCCGTGGTCGAAGCCGTCATTCGACCAGCGCTCGCCCCGCCGGTGCTGACGCACACCGCCGCTGCCGTCGTTCTTGATGATGTAGCGGAAGGGCTCGCAGCCCACCAGGGGCGGAGTGACGGTGATGGTGATGGTGTCGGCGTCGCGCTGCACCTCGGCCGGCAGATCTCGCTGGTTGATGCAGGGGTCGCCCCTGCCAGGGCTGATCATGCGGAAGGTGGCCTTGCCGTCTTTCTCTTCGATATGGATCGTCGATGTGAGGAAGCGCTCCTTGCTGTATTGGCCGCTGGCCGGGTCCTTCGAATAGGACTTGTATTCCCAGCTCAGCTTCTGAGCCAGGACGGTGGCACTGGCGACGGCGAGTGAAGCGAAAGCGGCCAGGCGGCCCAGGTTGCGGAGATTCATGGCTTGCCTTGTGGGGTGGTGACGGGTGGTGACCCGGCCACTCTCGCCCCCCACCGCTAGGCAAGTGTTAGCGCCCCACCGCGCCCGGCCCCTGCACACGCTGGCCGGCGGCCTTCCAGGCCTCGATGCCCCCGCGGTACCACAGCACCTGGCTGTAGCCCATGCGGCTGGCGCGCAGGGCGGCGTTGTAGGACATCCAGCATTGGGTGGACTGACAGTAGAAGACCAGTGGCCTGTCCTTCTGCCCTTGTGTCACCTGCTGCAGGTACTGGCCGAATTCGCGCTGCACGGCATCGTCAAAGCTGCCCGGCTGGTGCGCGGGCACGGCGTTGAGTGCGCCGGGCAGGCGTTCGTGGCTGCCCAGCACGTCAAACACCAGCACGCGGCCCGCGGCGATCTTCAGCAGTTCCACGAGGCCCTGGGTGGTGATCAGCTGCGCGCCCGGGATCGAACTCGGCGTCGGCCCGTGCATCGCGCCGGTGTGCAGGCGGTCGCTGGCGGCAATGCCGAAGTCCTGGCGCTCTGCGGCGACGACCGCGGACGGGTGGGTGGCCGGTGCAACCGGTGCGGTGGGCGTGGCTGGCGTGGCCGGTGCAGCTGGCGCAGCTGGCCCGCGCTCGCCGCGCGGTGGCGGGTTGCTGTTGAAGCTGTCCTGTGCCGTGGCGGTGGACATGGCCAGCAAGGCCAGGCCGAGAAGCGCCCAGCGGTGCCCTGCCATCGGCAGTGTGGGTGTGGGTTTCATCGTTTGCCGATCAGCGCGTGCGCACCATTTCTTCACCCGCCATGCCGACGTCGCGGCCGGGGTTGAAGCCGGGGTTGTCGGTGAGCACATAACTGCCGTCGCGCAGTTGCCAGGCGTGGCGGTAGTGATGGCTCAGTTCCACCACGCCGCCGCCGCGCGGGTCGCGGTAGCCCTGGACTTCGCGCACGGTGCGCACGGCGTCGGTGTGCATGCGGTCGTTGCTGGCCTGGCCGGCCTGGTAGGTGTTGTTGCGGATGGCAGCCACGTCGCGCTGCGTCTGGGCGCGGATCTGGCCCCGCAGCGCGATGTGGGCCGTGGTCTCGCGCTGCGTGGCGGCGTTGATGCGCCCAATCTCGGCCTGCGTGCGCTGGTTGTCCGCAGCCATCTCGGCGTTGGCCTTGTCGATGCGCGCCTGCCATTCGGGGCCCGGGCGCAGCGTGTCCCACACGGCGTCGAACTGGCGCATGTCCAGCGTGCCGGCGGGCGCGCGCCAGGCCAGCACACCGAGGGACTGGCCCTGCAGCGTCTGCAGGACTTGGTTCTGGCCCGCCGCCAGCCCAACCATCACCAGACGCGACTGCGTGAAGGCGACGTTGGCCACCAGCGTTTCGCGCAGTTCGCGCCCGCCTTCGCTGTAGGCGATCAGCGCCTGACCGCTCTCCACTCGGTGGCTGAAGGCGCCGCCGCCGGGGAAGTTCTGTTGCTGTTCGGGCTGCGACTTGTCAGGGCGCAGGCGGTAGTCCAACCAGCGCGCGCCCGGGCGGTTGCGCTGCACCCAGGCGGCCAGGTATTCGCGCGTGTCGCGCCAGGTGCCCTGCGGGCAGTCGCTGACCGGCGCGCCCTGGCTGGTCCGGCCCCAACCTTCACCGGGCACCAGTTCGATGGCGGCGCTGCCGTCCGGAGCCCGCGCGCGCAGGCGCAGGGCATGTGGGCGTGTGCAGCGCTGGCGCACGTTCCATTCGACGGCAGCCTCTTGCTGCCAACCGACGGGCACCATCATGGTGGCCGCCACCATCGGCTTTTCGAAGCCCTGGCGGTCGATGAATTCGACGCGCTGCACACGCAGCGCGCCGTCCGGCAGCGGCGGCGCGGCGGTGGCGGACGCAGCGCCAAGCAAAGCGGCGACAGCACAGCCCAGCAAGCGGTTGGAGGACATGGCGGGCTCCTGGCGGCGCAGGACGCGCCGTGGCCCAGCTTAGCGCAGGCCCGAGTCGTACCCGTGCAGCATCTCGGCGCACGTTTTTGCACGGGCCCGACAGCGCGGCCCCTGCGCCGCGAAGATCGCTGTCGCGCCGCAGCCATTGCATGGTTCGATGCTCACGGCGGCGCCGGAGTCAAATCCTGCTGGGCCAGCGCCACGGCTTGGGCGATATCCATCGCCGCGCCTTCGGCCCACAAGGTGCCCGCTCGTGCGCTGCCCACCTGGGCCCGCACCAGGCCTTTCACGCGGCGCACGGTGCGCCGGTCGGCACGGCCCAGCGGGCCGAAGTTGGATTCCCAGAACGTCGCCGCAAAGCCCATCAAGCGCATCGCAGCGTCGGGCCGGCGCAGGCGTGCCAGCAGGCGCGGCGGGTTCCACAGCGCATAGGCCAGGCCATGGCGGTGCCAGCGCTGCCAGCACAACGCCACGCAGCGCTGGTCGATGGCCAGCGCTGCCGCCCACTGGCGCTGCACGGCCAGCAGCGACGACAGCGACAGCAGGCTGTCGATCTGCCCGACCCAGTCACCGTCTTCGCGCGCCGCCCTTTCGCACAGCTCAAAACTGGCCAGCGCTTCGTCGGCGCGCTTCAGGTTCAGCCAGCACTGGGCGCGGTTGCGCAGCCGCGCGTAGGCCTTGCGGCGGTCGCCCAGCGCCAGCCACAGCGCCTGTGAACGCGCGAGCATCGCTTCAGCGCCGGCCCAGTCGCCCTGGATGTGGCTGGCGATGACTGCCATCTGGTGCAGCGCCCGGGCCTGCGCTTCGCGGTCGCCGCAGCCCTCGGCCAGCGCCAGCGCTTCCTGCAACCAGCCTTGCAGGCGCCCGGTTTGCGGCCCGGCGTCGTCTTCGCCGCGGCCGGTGGCCAGTTCAACCCAGGCGCATCGCACCAGGGCCCGTGCGCGGTGTGATGGGTCGGCGCCAGCCGCGGCCCGTGCGGCCGACGCATGGGCCTGCGCTTCGGCGACAAAGCCGGCTTCGAAGCGCAGGTAAGCGAGCAGCTCATGCAGATCGCCGCGCAGCGTGTGGTCGGTCGGACTCTTCGAGCGCTGCAAAGTCTCCAGTGCCTGCTCCAGCGCATCTTGCAGCGTCGCCGGCAGACCTTCGCCTTCCCAGAAACCACGCAGCGCCAGTGTCAGCTGCACGGCATCGTGCGGGGCCAACGCGGCGGCGGCCAGCACGGCGTGAATGGTGCGCAATTCGGGCGCCACCTGCGCCGGCGCGGGCGCGGGGCCGAGCGCGCGCGCCCAGCGCAGCAGCCAGGCGCGCACGGCTGCCTGCAGCGCGTCGCGCACGGCGTCGGCGGTCTGCGCCTGCACAAATTCGCGCACTGGCTCCACCAGACCAAAGCGTGCGGGCTCAGTGGCCGCGATGCGCAGCAGTGAATGGCCGGCCAGGTCGTCCAGCCGCGCCGCCACGGTGGGCAGGGGCTCGGCCAGCACCGCCACCAATGCGTCGGCGCTGGTATCGCCGGCAAAGCAGGTCAGCGCCGCCATCAGACGCTGCGCCGGTGCGTCCAGCAGCCGCCAGCTCCAGGCAATGACTTGCGCCATCGACGCATGGCGCGGGTCGTGCCCGGCGCGCGGGCCGCTGCGCGACAGCAGCGCCAGGTGCGGGGCGTCACGCGAAGCACCCGCAGCAGTTGGAACACCCGAGGCACCGGCACCCAGCATCTGCGCCATCTCGGCCGGTGAAAAGCTGCGAACGCGCGACGCCGCCAGTTCAATAGCCAGCGGCATGCCCTGCAGCGCACGCACCAGCGCGACGACGGCGGCGTGGTTGCGTGCCGTCAAGTGGAAGTCGGCGCGCACCGACCGCGCGCGGTCGACAAACAACGCCACCGCCGCGTTGGCCCCAGCGCCGGGCAACGCGGCATCGGCCGCAGGCAGGGCCAGCGGCTCAGCGCTGACGCTCACTTCGCCGTCCAGGTTGAGGGCGCGGCGCGAGGTCACGAGCAGGTGCAACAGCGGCAGCGCAGAAAGCAGCGCCGCCACCGCAGCTTCGGCATGGCCGACGAGCTGCTCGAAGTTGTCCAGCACCAGCAGCACGCGCTGCCCGGCCAGCGCCAGGGAGAGGCCCTCGGCGCTGTCCGCCTGCGGCAGCTGCAAGGCGCGCGCGATGGCCCCGTGCATCTGCACCGCATCCACACACAACACCAGCGGCACAAAGGCCATGCGCTCGAAGGCCGGCGCCACGGCTTCTGCAGCCCACGGTGCGTGGTCGCGCAGCGCCTGCGCCACTTCCACCGCCAGCCTCGTCTTGCCGCTGCCGCCCGGGCCCAGCAGCGTGACCAGGCGCTGCGCCCGCACCTGCGCACGCAGCCGCGCGACGGCCAGGTCAGCGCCAAAGAGGCGCGTCAGGTAGGTGGGCAGCGGCGGCGCGCTGACCGCGAGGGACAAGGGGCCGGCGGCTGCGTCGGACGTGGCCGCACCTGCAGGCACTGCTGCAGGTGCGGCGCTGCGGACCTGTGGCCGCTGTTCATGCAGCGGCAGTTCATGCAGCGGCAGTTCATGCAGCAGCCGTTCATGCAGCGCGGCCAGGCGCTGGCGTTCGTCGTGCACCCATTCGTCAAAGTAGCCCGGCATCAATTCGCCGCGGTACAGCACTGCCGCACGGGCGGCCTGGCCGGCGCGCGCGAGTTCTTCGAAGCGGACGGCGTCGCAGCTGAGCCCGCCGGGCGCGGCGCGCACGCTCAAGCGGTCGGCCAGCACCACGGACACACCCGGCACACCGGCCGGCTCCAGCATGCTCTTCAGCGTCGACAGCACCTGGCGCAGACGGTTGCGCCCCACCGCCAGCGCCACACCGGGCCACAGCAGTTCAACCAGCTCTTCACGCGGATGTGCACGGTCTGGCGCCAGCGCCAGCCGCGCCAGCAGCGCGGCCACGGCACGCGAGGGAAAGCGGTCGAGCCGCTGCACGCCGTCAAACACCTCCACGGCGCCCAGCAGGCGCACCTGCCAGCGCGCTTCGGCGGCGGCGGCGGCGGCCTGGGTGGCCGGGGGCGGGTCGGTGCGGCGGGTTGAAGCGTCAGACACCATGGCTGCGCAGTCTAGCGGTGCCGTCTGTGCGCCACGGCACAGATTGGCGCAGCGGCAGGATCGGCGGGCCCTGCAGGCGTATCGAATCCCCTGATGGTTGTGCGTCAGCCAGCCGTCAGAATTCAGCGTAGAAAGATGCGGCTGACGCAGTCTTGGGCGGCGATGGAATCACTCTGGAAGACGCAGTACCCGGCAGGCATGCCAGAGCAGATCACGGTGGATGCCTACCCGTCCCTGGTGGCGGTGCTGGAGCAAAGTTTTCTCCGCCACCACGACCAGCCGGCGTGCATCTTCATGGGCCGCGCGCTGAGCTTTGGCCAGATTGACACCCTGTCGCGCGACCTGGCCGCTTACCTGCAGGGCCTGAAGCTGGCCCGCGGCGACCGTGTCGCGCTGATGCTGCCCAACGTGCCGCAGGTCCTGGTGGCCGTGGCCGCGGTGCTGCGCGCCGGCCTGGTGGTGGTCAACTTGAGCCCGCAACTGAGCGCGCCAGAACTTGAACACCGGCTCAAGGATTCGGGCGCCCGCGCCATCATCATCATCGACGCTGCGGCCGCCACGCTGCAGGCCGTGCTGATGCCTGCGGGAGGCACAGCCCCGCCTGCGGTCGCCCACGCACTGGCCACCACCATCGTCACCGCCACGGGCGACCTTCTGGGGCCGCTGAGAGGCGTGATCGTCAACCACTGGATGCGTCGCGGGCAGCTTCGGGTGCCGGCCTTTGAACTGCCCGGCTCCGTGAGCTTCACGACGGCGCTGAGCAGCGGCCACCAGCGCTTGCGTGCGGCGCAGAATGGCAACTCCGTTCGCGCGCACAAGGCTCTGGACGTGCAGGGCCATGACATTGCCGCGCTGCAGTACACCGGCGGCACCACCGGCACCGCCAAGGGCGCCGTGCTGCTGCACAAGAACCTGGTGGCCAACCTGCTGCAGTGCGCTGCCTGGTACCGGCCCGCGCTGGCGCAGGTGCCGGCCGACGAACAACTGGTGACGGTGGGTGCGCTGCCGCTGCACCACATCTTCGGCTTCACGCTGGTGCTGCTGCTGAGCATGCACCTGGGCAGCTGCATGCTGCTGATCCCCAACCCGCACGACACCACGGGCATGCTCAAGCTGCTGGCGCGCCACCGCTTCCACTGCTTCCCGGGTGTCAGCACAATGTTCCAGGCGCTGGCGCAGCATGCCGATATCGACAAGGTCGATTGGCGCGCGCTGCGGCTGAGCGTGGCCGGCGCGATCGCGGTGGAGCCCGCCACCGCGCTCTTGTGGCTGCTGAAGACCGGCAGCCCCATCTGCCAGGGTTATGGCCTCAGCGAAGCCAGCCCGGCGGTGACCTGCAACCCGGTGGATGCCACTGAATTCAGCGGCCATCTCGGGCTGCCGCTGCCTGGCACCGATCTCGTCCTGGTGGACGACGACGGCAAGCCGGTGCCGGCCGGCACGCCGGGCGAGATCGCCATCCGCGGCCCGCAGGTGATGGCCGGCTACTGGCAGCGCCCCGACGACACCGCCCGTGTCATGACGGACAGCGGCTACCTGCGCAGCGGCGACATGGGTGTCATCGACGACAGCGGTGCGCTGCGCCTGGTGGACCGCAAGAAAGACCTGATCTTCGTCAGCGGCTTCAACGTCTTCCCCAACGAGATTGAAGACCTCATCGTGCGCATGCCCGGCGTGCGCGACTGCGCCGCCATCAGCATGCCCGACGCCAAGGCCGGCGAAGCGGTGAAGGTGGTGCTGGTGAAGTCCGACCCCGACAGCGCCAGCCCGACCGAGGCCGAGGTGCTGTCCTATTGCGCCGCCCACCTCACCGGCTACAAACGGCCGAAGGTGGTGGAGTTTCGCGGGGAGCTGCCGCGCACGCCGGTGGGCAAGGTGCTGCGCCGCGCATTGAGATAGCCCCTGCCCCCAGGGGGGCGCCGCTGGCGTCCCGGCAAGCCGGTTCTGCGGCGGCTGCTGGGTCGCGGTGCTAGAGAATGGCGCCAGACCCTTTTGCACATTGCGCCGATGAAACTGCTGCCCTCCATCCATGAACTGCGCACCTTGCTCACGGCGCCGGGCGCGCACGAAGCCCTGATCCAGCGGGTGCTGGCCGGAGCCGACGGCGGCGCTGCGGCGCATGTGTTCACGGCGCGCTTCGACGCCGAGGCGCTGGCCGCTGCACGGCACGCCGACACGGCACTGGCGCGGGGCGCGGCGCTGTCGCCGCTGGCGGGCTTGCCGGTGACGGTGAAGGACCTGTACGACATCGCCGGTCGCACGACGATGGCCGGTTCGGTGCTCCGTGCAGGCCGGCCTGCGGCCTTGCAGGACGCCACTGCGGTGGCGCGCCTGCGCGCAGCCGGTGCGGCCATCACCGGGCTGACGAACATGAGCGAGTTCGCTTTCTCCGGCGTTGGCATCAACCCGCACCATGGCACGCCGCGCAACCCTTGCGACGCGGCCGTGGCGCGCATCCCGGGCGGGTCATCGGCGGGCGCGGCGGTGTCGGTGGCACTGGGGCTGGCGGTCGCGGGGCTCGGGTCCGACACGGGCGGCTCGATCCGCGTCCCGGCAGCGCTGTGCGGCCTGGTGGGGTTCAAAAACACGCAGCGGCGCACGCCCCTGGGCGGCGCCTTGCCGCTGTCGTTCACGCTCGACACGGTGTGCGCCATGGCGCGGTCGGTGTCTGACTGCCTGGTGGTGGACGGCGTGCTGTCCGGCGCGCCGCTGCAAGTCGGCCAGGGGCACCCGCCGCGCAGCCTGGCAGGCGCCCGGCTGGCGCTGCCGCAGACGCTGATGCTCGACGCGCTGCAACCGGCAGTGGCCACGGCCTTCGAGCGCGCGCTTTCCAGGCTGTCGGCGGCCGGTGCGCAGATCGTGCCGCTGCCGCTGCGCGAGCTGGCGGAGATCGCGCAGATCAACGCGCCGGGCGGCTTCTCGGCGGTCGAGGCGTGGGCCACGCACCGCCTTGACATGCAGACCCAGCGCGAACGCTTCGACCCCCGTGTCGCCTTGCGCGTGGCGCTTGGCGAAGGCGTGAGCGCGGCCGACTACATCACCATGGTGCAGCGCCGGCAGGACTGGATCCGCCGCATGCAGGTGCAGCTGGCGGGCTTTGATGCGCTCATCAGCCCCACGCTGCCGATCGTCGCGCCGCCGATGGCTGACTTGCTGCACAACGACCAGGCCTTTTTCAAGACGAACGGCCTCTTGCTGCGCAATACCTTCGCCATCAACTTCCTGGACGGCTGCGCCTACACGCTGCCGTGCCATGCGGCGGGCGAATTGCCGGTGGGCCTGATGCTGTCCGCGCCCGGCGGGCACGACGCGGCACTGTCGAGCCTGGCGCTGGCGGTGGAAGCGCTGCTGGGCCCATGACGATGACGATGCGCCTCTTCGTCCCCGATGCGCTGCGGGCCGGCCATGAGATGGCGCTGCCCGACGCTGCAGCCCGCCATGCCATGGTGCGCCGCGTGCAGCCGGGGCAATGGCTGCGGCTCTTTGACGGCGGCGGCTGCGACTGGCCGGCCGAGGTGCTGGCGGTGGGACGCAACAGCGTCACCGTGCGCGTCGGCACACCGCAAGCCGTGCACCGTGAACTGGCGCTGCAGGTGACGCTGGCAGTGGCCATGCCGGCCAACGACCGCATGGACGTGCTGGTGGAAAAGGCCACTGAACTGGGCGTGACGCGCATCCAGCCGCTGCACAGCGAACGTTCGGTGCTGCGCCTGAATGGCGACCGTGCAGAGCGCAAACGGGCGCACTGGCAGGCCATTGCACAGGCCGCTTGTGAACAGTGCGGCCGCGCGGTGGTGCCGCAGGTGGCGGCCGTGCAGGGCTGGTCCGACTGGCTGCGGGGCCTGGCCGTACCCGTAGCCGCACCCGCACCCGCCGGCGCCAACGCCCGCTGGCTGCTGAGCCTGCAGCCCGGCGCGTTGGCCGTGGCTGCGCGCGGGCTGCCGACGGCGGAGCTGTGCACACTCAGCGGCCCCGAAGGCGGCCTGACGCAGGAAGAAGAAGCCGCGGCACGCGCGGCAGGCTTCGTCGCCGTGGGCCTGGGCCCACGCGTGCTGCGCGCGGAGACGGCGCCACTGGCGGTGCTGGCATTTGCGGCGCTCAGCGGCGGCGGCAGCAGCGACAAGACCGGACCTGTGCCAGAGCATGGGTAACAACTTCACCTTGTGACCGACACTGGCGCCGGCACAGAATCGTTGTCCCTTTCCCTCACCACCTTCAGGAGAAATTTCATGGGCCTGCTCGACTCCGTCATCGGCGCACTCGGTCATTCACAAGGCGGCACACAAGGCGGCAACAGCAGCGGTGGCCAGGCCGACCTCATCGGCTCCATCGTCAGCATGCTGGGCCAGGGCGGCGGCCTGGGTGGCGCGCTCGGTGGGATGGGTGGCATCGGTGGCCTGATCGGCCTGGTGGCCAAGATGCAACAAAGCGGCCTGGGCGATGTCGCCAGGTCATGGATCGGCACCGGCGACAACCACCCGATATCGCCCGACCAGTTGGGCGGCGTGCTGGGCCAGGACACGGTGTCGAACATGGCGCAGCAGTTGGGCCTGAACCAGGGCGACCTGCTGTCGCAGCTGAGCCAGATGCTGCCCCAGGTGGTGGACAAGCTGACGCCGCAGGGCCAGATTCCGCAGGGTGACATCGGCGGCTTGTTGGGCGGTTTGCTTGGCGGCCAGGCGGGCCAGGGCGGAGCCCAGGGTGGCGGCCTCGGTGACCTTGCCGGCATGCTGGGCGGCTTGTTGAACAAGCGCTGA
>Ga0209181_10001314_pt1 | contig 43895 bp, 39 predicted proteins | sample MAT05_FD_187208 | JGI IMG/M metagenome (GOLD analysis project Ga0209181, IMG submission 187208) | Freshwater microbial communities from Lake Fryxell liftoff mats and glacier meltwater in Antarctica - MAT-05 (SPAdes) (version 2) | ecosystem: Environmental > Aquatic > Freshwater > Ice > Liftoff... | reverse complement strand
CTCGCGTACCCGTCGAGTTCGCACCCGGCGTCGATGAGTACCAGCTCGCCATCGCGTACTGGCGCCGCGTCGGCGCGGTAGTGCAGGACGCAGGCATTGGCACCGGCGGCGACGATGGAGCCGTAGGCCGGGTACTGCGAGCCGCGGCGGCGGAACTCGTGCAGCAACTCGGCATCCAGGTGGAACTCGCGCACGTCCTGGCCGGCGCGGATCATGCGCGCGCACAGCTGCATGGCGCGCACATGGGCACCAGCGCTGATCTGTGCGGCGCGTCGCATGGTGTCCTGTTCTTGTGCGTCCTTGACCAGCCGCATGTCGTCGAGCAGGCCGCACAGGTCGCGTTGCTGCTCGGGACACAGGGCGCCAGCGCGGGCCCGGCCGCGCAGGCTGGTCAGCCAGCCCTCGACACGCGACTCCAGGCCTTTGTGAATGCCAAACGGATACCAGACAGCGTCGCGGCCATCCAGCAGGCGCGGCATCTGGGCATCGATATCGGTAACCGGGTACGCGGCAGCAATACCGAGCCGGGCCGGCGCATCTGCCGGTCCGAGACGGTAGCCGTCCCAGATCTCGCGCTCCATGTCCTTGGGCTGGCAGAACAGCGTCGTGCTGCCGTCACCGGCGATCACCAGCCAGGCGCGGGGTTCGCCAAAGCCGCACAGGTAGTGGAAGTAGCTGTCATGCCGGTACTGGAAGTCGCTGTCACGGTTGCGCATCTGCTCGAGGGCGGTTGGCACGATGGCGACGCCATTCTTGCCGAGCTGTGCCGCCAGGGCGGCGCGGCGGGCATGGTAGTGGGTGGGAGTGCTCATGGTGGGTCGGCTGCGCAAGGGTGGATCCAGCCGCCAGTGTATGCCGCAGTGGCTGGCCAGACCGTATGGAGTGCCTGAGCGGTGCTCGGGCCCCGATGAGCTGCGCACTGCCATTGTGTCGGCCAGGGAGCCACGCGCAGTGAACGATAAAATCCTCCGCGACACCCGTTCAGGGCCCTCGACCATCTCCGGAGCCACCCCACCCATGACAACCCCCACCACAATGGCCAACGCTATCCGCGCGCTGGCGATGGACGCCGTGCAGCAAGCCAACTCCGGCCATCCCGGCGCCCCCATGGGCATGGCCGATATGGCGGTGGCGCTCTGGGGGCCACGCGCCGCCGATGGCATGCCGGCCGGGCATCTCAAGCACAACCCGCGCAACCCGAAATGGTTCGACCGGGACCGCTTCGTCCTGTCCAATGGCCATGCGTCCATGTTGTTGTACGCGCTGCTGCACCTGACTGGTTATGCGCTGCCGATGGCAGAACTCAAGAACTTCCGCCAGCTGCACAGCAAGACGCCAGGACATCCCGAGAACGGCCTCACCCCGGGCGTGGAGACCACCACCGGACCGCTGGGCCAGGGTTTCGCGAATGCGGTCGGGATGGCGCTGGCCGAGAAGCTGCTGGCCCGGGAGTTCAACCGCGAAGGCCATGCCATCGTCGACCATGCCACCTATGTGGTCATGGGCGACGGCTGCATGATGGAGGGCATCAGCCATGAGGCAGCCGCCCTGGCCGGTGCCTGGAAACTCAACAAGCTGGTGGCGCTGTACGACGATAACGGCATTTCCATCGATGGCCAGGTCGGCCCCTGGTTTGCCGACAACACGGCACTGCGTTTCGTGGCCTACGGCTGGAATGTGCTCGGTCCGATCGACGGGCACGACGCTGCGCTGGTCGCCCGGGCGCTGGCCGACGCCAGGGCCTCGGCCGAGCGGCCGACACTGATCATCTGCAAGACCCATATCGGCCAGGGTAGCCCGAACCGGGTGAATACCGCCAAGGCGCATGGCGAACCGCTGGGCGCAGACGAGATCCGCCTCACACGCGAGGCACTCGGTTGGGAGGCAGCGCCGTTTGTCATCGGCAAGGACATCTATGCCGCGTGGGACGCCAAAGCTGCCGGCGCCGCGGCCGAGAAGGCCTGGAATGCCCGTCTGGCGGCCTTCAAGGCGGCGTACCCGGCCCTGGCCCGCGAACTGGTACGCCGCATGAAGGGTGAGTTGCCCCGGGGTTTCGACCAGGCGGTGGTCGACACCGTGCTGGGTGCCCATGCCAAGGCCGAGACCGTTGCCTCGCGCAAGGCCTCGCAGCTGGCACTCGAGGCGCTTACGGTGGCGCTGCCGGAAATGCTCGGCGGCTCTGCCGACCTGACGGGTTCGAACCTGACCAATACCAAAGCCACGCCAAGCTTGCGTGTCGGCATCAGCGGAGAGGTGTTGCAGACAGTCGACGCTGCCGGCACGGCGGTTGGCGGGCGCCACATCAACTACGGCGTGCGCGAATTCGGCATGGCGGCTATCATGAACGGCATCGCGCTGCATGGCGGTTTCATTCCGTATGGCGGCACTTTCCTGACCTTCAGCGATTACGGCCGCAATGCCATCCGCATGGCGGCACTCATGAAGCTGCGCGTTGTTCATGTGTTCACACACGACAGCATCGGGCTGGGAGAAGACGGCCCGACCCACCAGTCGGTCGAGCACGCGGCTTCGTTGCGCCTGATTCCGAACCTGGATGTCTGGCGGCCGGCCGATACCGCCGAGACCGCCGTAGCCTGGGCCGTGGCGCTGCGCAATGCGCAGCGACCGACGGCACTGTTGTTGAGCCGACAGAACATCAGTTACGCACCCAAGGGCCACTGCGAGGCCGCGCCCGACGCCGCGGGGCTGGATGCCATCAACAAGGGCGCCTACGTGCTGGCCGAGCCGGCCGAGGTCGGTCTGCGCAAGCGGGCGCAGGCGGTGATCATCGCTACCGGCTCGGAGGTGCAGCTGGCGCTCAAGGCCCAGGAGTTGCTGGCGCAGCGCAGGATCGCCGTGCGGGTCGTATCCATGCCGAGCACCACTACCTTCGACCGGCAATCGGTTGCCTACCAATCGGCCGTTTTGCCGGCGGGTGTGCCCCGCATTGCGGTCGAGATGGGAGTCAGCGATGGCTGGTGGAAATACGGCTGCGCAGCCGTCGTCGGCATCGACACCTACGGCGAGTCGGCGCCAGCGCCGGCCCTTTTCAAGCACTTCGGTTTTACGCCGCAGAACGTGGCGGATACAGTCGAGAAGGTGCTGGGCAAGCGCTGACGGCGGCCTGGCGGTTCAACAGTTTTCAACCATCGGAGAAATACACATGACCATCAAGATCGGCATCAACGGCTTCGGCCGCATCGGGCGCATGGTGCTGCGTGCAGCAGTCCAAAACTTCAAGGACATCGAGATCGTCGGCATCAACGACCTGCTGGAGCCGGATTACCTGGCCTACATGCTGCAATTCGACTCGGTGCATGGCCGCTTCAAGGGCGACATCGCCGTCGAAGGCCACACATTGGTCGTCAATGGCCAGAAGATCCGGCTCACCGCCATCAAGGACCCAGCCGAGCTGAAGTGGAGCGAAGTCGGTGCCGACATCGTGATCGAGGCGACCGGCCTGTTCCTGACCCAGGAAACCGCGCAGAAGCACATCGATGCCGGCGCGAAGAAGGTCATCATGTCGGCGCCTGGCAAGGACAACACGCCGATGTTCGTGTTTGGCGTGAACGACAAGACCTACGCCGGCCAAGCCATCATCTCGAACGCCTCCTGCACCACCAACTGCCTGGCACCGGTGGCCAAGGTGCTGCACGACAAGTGGGGCATCAAGCGCGGCCTGATGACCACCGTGCATGCGACTACCGCTACCCAGAAAACCGTCGACAGCCCGTCCAACAAGGACTGGCGCGGCGGCCGCGGCATCCTGGAGAACATCATTCCTTCGTCCACTGGTGCTGCCAAGGCAGTGGGGGTGGTCATCCCTGAGCTCAACAAGAAGCTCACCGGCATGGCGTTCCGGGTGCCGACCTCCGATGTGTCGGTGGTCGACCTCACGGTCGAACTGATCCGCGAGGCCACCTATGCCGAGATCTGCGCCGAGATGAAGGCCGCGTCCGAAGGCGCCATGAAGGGTGTGCTGGGCTACACCGAGGACAAGGTCGTGTCGACCGACTTCCGCGGCGAGAGCTGCACCTCGGTGTTCGATGCCGACGCCGGCATGGCGCTGGACGGCACCTTCGTCAAGGTGGTGTCCTGGTACGACAATGAGTGGGGCTACTCGAGCAAGGTGCTCGAGATGGCGCGCGTCGCAGCCCGGTAATCGGGCGCCGTGCATAACCAACCCGTTCGCGGGATTGTTTACCTGTGCCTCGGGGTTTTCGTCTTCTCGCTGCAGGACGCGGTGATCAAGCAGGTGAGCGGTTCCTACCCGCTGACCCAGGTTCTGTCGATTCGCTCGATCGTATCGATCCCGATCCTGCTGGTGCTGGTGCAGATGGAGGTCGGTTGGCGCGCCCTGATGTCGGCGGATTTCTGGCCGCTGCTCGCCCGCGCCTTGCTGATGTTCGTGGCCTACATGGCCTATTACATGGCCTTCCCCGCATTGCCTCTCGCCGATGCAGTGGCGCTGTATTTCACCGTGCCCCTGTTTGTCACGGCGCTGGCCGGCCCGCTGCTGGGGGAGCGCGCCGGGCGGCAGGTCTGGGCGGCTGTTGGCGCAGGCTTCCTGGGCGTGCTGGTGATGCTGCAGCCGGGAACTGGCCTGTTCGAGCCAGCGGCCCTGCTGTCCCTGATTTCGGCCGCGATGTATGGCTGCTCGATGCTGATGGCCCGTCGCCTGGGCGTGGCACAGGCCGCTTCGGTGATGGCTTTCTACCAGAACGGCGTGTTCCTGCTTGGCGCACTGGCGCTGGCCCTGCTGTTCCACGGTCTGGGCATTACCCGGGCTGACCATCCCAGCCTGAGTTTCCTGGTGCGCCCGTGGGTTCTTCCCAGCGCCTGGGATTTCATGCTGATCGCCTCCTGCGGTGTGGTGGCGGCGGCGGGCACGATGCTGTTGACTTCGGCTTACCGCGTGGCGCGGGCCGGCGTGGTCACGCCCTTCGAGTACTCGGGCGTGGTGTGGGCGCCCTTGTGGGGGTTCCTGTTTTTCAGCGAGGTGCCCCGCATGACCACAGTGGCGGGCGCCTTGCTGATCGTGGGTGCCGGGCTGGTCGCGTTGCGGGTGGCCCGGAACGGGTAGAGTCGGTGGCTTTGCGGCCCTTGCCGGAGATCAAACATGTCAGAGCCAAGCAGCGTGCGTGTGGTGAACGGGGCGGTGCATTGGCAAACCGGCTCCGACCCCGAATGGGCCATTTCCAGTGACTGGTTGCGCGACAACTGCGCCTGTGCGGCCTGCCGCCATTCGGGCAATGGGCAGAAGCTCTACGAGATCGTCGACTTGCCGGACGGTCTGCAGGCGGCGTCGGCCGCGGCGATGGCGGATGGCGGCCTGCAGGTGCACTGGTCCGACGGCCATGCTTCCACGTATTCCGCCGCGTGGCTGCGCGGCCATTCGCTGCTGGATGCAGTGCGCAAGGCGCGGCTGGCGGGCCCGACCTTGTGGACGCGTGCACTCGCAGCGCACCTGCCGGTGGTCGACTGGCCAGCCCTGCAGGAAGATCCGGCCCAGGAGCTGGCCTGGCTGGAGCAGTTTGCAGATGTAGGCTTCGGCCTGCTGCGGCAGGTGCCTTGCGAACCCGGCCAGGTGGCGTTGGTGGGTGATCGGCTGGGCTTCGTGCGGGTCACCAACTACGGCCGCCTGTTCGACGTCAAGTCGGTGCCCAACCCGACCAATCTGGCTTACACCGCTGTCGGGCTGGGCGTGCATTCCGACAATCCCTACCGCCATCCGTCGCCGGGCGTGCAACTGCTGCATTGCCTGGAATCCGAGGCACCCGGGGGCGACACGTTGCTGGTCGACGGTTTTCATGCGGCCGAGTTGCTGCGCCAGGAAGACCCGGCGGGTTTCGAACTGCTGACCCGCGTTCCCTTGAATTTTCTTTATGCCGACGCCAGCACCGAGTTGCGTGCGCGCCAGACGCTGATCATGACCGACCTGGACGGTGTGGTGCGCGCGGTGCACTTCAACAACCGCTCCGCTGACTGGCTGGATGCGCCGGCCGGCATGGCACAAGCCTGGTACCAAGCCTACCGCGCGTTCGCTCGCATTCTCAAGCGACCGGAACTGGAACTGGTGTTCCGGCTCGATCCCGGCGACTGCGTGGTGATGCAAAACGACCGCACGCTGCATGGCCGGACTGCGTTCGATCCGGGTCGGGGTCGGCGCCATCTGCAGGGCTGCTACATTGACGGCGATGCGATGGAAAGCCGCCGCCTGGTGCTGCGTCGCAGCGCCCATTCCTGACGAAAGGCCCCCATGACGCAAGCCCTTGAACTGATCCATGCCGCCTTTGCCCGCCGCGGCAACGAGGGTTATGGCGAAGGTGTCAGCCAACTCGACCACGCGCTGCAATGCGGCATGTTCGCCCAGCGCGACGGCGCCTCGCAGGCCCTGGTGGCGGCAGCCTTTCTGCATGACATCGGCCATCTGCTGCACGACCTGCCGCAGGACGTGGCCGACACCGGTCTGGACACCCAGCATGAGTCCACCGGCTCAGCCTGGTTGTCGCAGTACTTCGGCCCCGAGGTGACCGAACCGGTGCGCATGCATGTGGCGGCCAAACGCTATCTTGCGGCAGTGGAGCCGGGTTATTTCGAGCAGCTCTCCGAGGCGTCCAGACTCTCGCTCAAGCTGCAGGGCGGGCCGATGGTGGGAGCGCAGATCCAGTCCTTCGAGGCGGCACCGTTTTTCGCCGACGCCGTGCGTCTGCGCCGCTGGGACGAAGAGGGCAAGATCATCGACTACCAGGGGCCGCCGGCGACCCATTTCGATGCCACGGTGCGGGCATGCCTCAAGGCGGGCTGACGCGGGCCAGGGGTCGGCGGGATCAGGCCAGCAGGCGTTCCGCTGGCACGAAGTCGTAACCCAGCACCCGGGCCACCGCTTCGTAGGTGACCTGCCCCTGTGCCACGTTCAAGCCGTGGCGCAGGTGCACGTCATCTTGCAGCGCGCGCTTCCAGCCCTTGTCGGCCAGTGCCAGCGCGTGCCCGATGGTGGCGTTGTTCAGCGCAAAGGTCGAAGTGCGTGCCACTGCGCCGGGCATGTTGGCCACGCAGTAGTGCACTACGCCGTCGACCAGGAAGGTCGGGTCTGCATGGGTGGTGGCGTGCGAGGTTTCGAAGCATCCGCCCTGGTCGATGGCCACGTCCACCACCACGGCGCCCTGCTGCATGCGCGACACCATGGCGCGCGTGACCAGTTTGGGTGCTGCCGCGCCGGGAATCAACACGCCGCCGATGACGAGGTCGGCATTCAGCACGGCGTCTTCGACACTTTGCGCGTTCGAAAACACGGTGCTGATACGGTTGCCGAACACCAGGTCAAGCTGGCGCAGGCGGTCGACATTCTTGTCCAGTACCGTCACACGGGCGCCCATGCCGACGGCCATCTGCAGTGCGTGGGTGCCCACTACGCCGGCGCCGAGAATGGCCACATGGGCTGCCGGCACACCGGGCACGCCGCCGAGCAGCACGCCCATGCCACCCTTGGATTTTTCCAGGTGGGCTGCGCCGGCCTGGATCGCCATGCGGCCAGCCACCTCGCTCATCGGGGCCAGCAAGGGCAGGCCGCCGCTGGCGCTGGTCACGGTCTCGTACGCAATGCAAACCGCGCCGGAGGTGACCAGCGCGGCGGTCTGCTGCGGGTCTGGTGCCAGGTGCAGATAGGTATAGAGGATCTGCCCCGGGCGCAGCATTGCGCATTCGTGCGGCTGCGGCTCTTTCACCTTGACGATCATGTCGGCCTGCGCAAACACCGTCGCGGCGTCCGGCGCCATGCTGGCACCGGCCGCCTGGTACTGCGCGTCGGTCAGACCGATGCCGGCGCCGGCGCCGGTCTGCACCAGCACGCTGTGGCCATGCGCCACCAATTCGCGCACGCTGGCCGGCGTGAGCCCGACCCGGTACTCGTGGTTCTTGATTTCCTGAGGCAAACCGATGCGCATGGCGTTTTCCTGATGTGTGTTGGGGATGTCCTGCAGTGTGTGCCAAGTCGCATGGACTGGACAGTTTGATTAAACTGTTTCCAAGTTCATTAGCGATACTGATACTCATACTGATACAAAGATGCGCAGCTTCGACCCCCATGCCCTGGAGTGCCTGGCCGCCATCGTCGAGGAGGGCGGGTTCGAGCGAGCCGCGGTCCGGCTGTCGATCACCCAGTCGGCGGTGTCACAGCGGCTGCGGTCTCTGGAGGCGCAGGCCGGCACAGTGCTGATCGTGCGCAGCCGGCCCTTGCGCGCAACCGGCGCTGGTCGCCTGCTGCTGCGCCATGCGATGCAGCTTCGCCTGCTGCGCGCCGACCTCGACCATGACCTGCATGGCCTGGCTCCTGGAGCCGTGTCAGCGCGCGAGGAGGAGCGCATGTCGATCGCTGTCAATGCCGACAGCATCGCCACCTGGGCGTTGCCGGCACTGACGCCACTGGTCGTGGGCGGCCTGCCGCTGGAGATCATTGCGGACGACCAGGAATTCACCCAGCTCTGGCTGCGCGAAGGCCAGGTGCTGGGCTGCGTCACTGCGCTGCCGCAGGCACTGCGCGGGTGCAAGGTGGTGCCGCTGGGGGTGATGCGATACGTGGCAGTGGCCCAGCCAGCCTATGCTGCGGCGATGGCGCCCCACGGCCTGAGCGCCCATAACGCACGCACCATGACGTTCATCGCATTCAACCGCAAGGATGAACTCCAGGCGCGTTTTGTGATGCAGGCATGCCGGCTCAAACGCGTGGCACTCAACCAGCGCTTCGTACCGAGTTCAGAGGGGCAGGTCCAGGCGGCGTTGTCGGGCTGGGGTGCCAGCGTCGTGCCGGAACTTCAGGTACGTCACCTGCTTGCTAGTGGGGAACTGGTCAACCTGGCCCCTGCCACGGCGCTGCCAGTCGGGTTGTACTGGCACTGCTGGAACCTGGATTCTGGTGTGCTCGACGCGCTGACCCGTGCGCTGACCGAAGCCGCCGCTCGGGACTTGCCTGCGGGCTGATCAGCGGTTGCTCGGGAAGCTGAACACCGCACCCTCACGCACACCCGCCGACGGCCAGCGTTGCGTGATGGTCTTGCGCTTGGTGTAGAAGCGCACGGCGTCCGGGCCATAGGCTGACAGATCGCCGAACAGCGAACGCTTCCAGCCGCCGAACGAGTGGTAGGCCACCGGCACCGGCAACGGCACATTGATGCCGACCATGCCGACCAGAATGTTGTCGCTGAAGTAGCGCGCGGCCTCGCCATCGCGCGTAAAGATGCAGGTGCCGTTGCCATATTCGTGGCGGTCGATCAGGTCCATCGCCTCCTGCAGCGTCTGCACGCGCACGACGCCCAGCACCGGACCGAAGATTTCGTCTTGGTAGATGGTCATGCCGGGCTTGACATTGTCGAACAGGCAGGGGCCGATGAAATAGCCGTTCTCATGGCCGGCTGGCACTTGCACGTTGCGGCCGTCGATCAGCAGCGTTGCGCCTTCCTCGACGCCCTTGGCCACGTAGGCTTTGACCTTCTCGCAGTGGGGTTTGGTGACCAGCGGGCCCATGTCGTTCGACGCGTCGTTGCCGGGGCCAACCTTCATCTTGGCGATTTCGGTCTTGAGGCCGGCAATCATCGCGTCGGCAGTCGCATCCCCGACAGCGACGATCAGCGGCACCGCCATGCAGCGTTCGCCACAGGAACCGTAAGCCGCACCCATCATCGCGCTGACCGCATTGGGCACATCGGCGTCAGGCATCACTACCGCGTGGTTCTTGGCCCCGCCGAGTGCCTGCACCCGTTTGCCGTGGGCGGTGCCGGTGGCGTAGACATATTCCGCGATCGGCGTCGATCCGACAAAACTCACCGCCTGGATGCGTTTGTCCTTGAGCAGCGCGTCGACGGCTTCCTTGTCGCCATTGACCACGTTCAGCACCCCAGGGGGCAGACCGGCCTCCAGGGCCAACTGGGCCACCAGCAGCGCGCTGGACGGGTCGCGCTCGGATGGCTTGAGAACGAAGGTGTTGCCGCAGACGACCGCCATCGGCCACATCCACAGCGGCACCATCACCGGAAAGTTGAACGGCGTGATACCTGCCGTGACACCGAGCGCCTGGAACTCGCTCCAGGAGTCGATCGACGGCCCCACATTGCGGCTGTGCTCTCCCTTGAGCAGCTCTGGGCCATAGCTTGCGAACTCGACGTTTTCGATCCCGCGCTGCAGTTCACCGAGCGCGTCACCCACCACCTTGCCGTGTTCGGCGGTGAGCAGCGCGCAGATTTGCCCGGCGTGTTCCTCAAGCAGTTGCTTGAGCTTGCCCATCACGCGGGCGCGCTTGAGCGGCGGCGTGGCCCGCCAGGCGGGGTACGCCGCGTGGGCCGACGCAATCGCCCGTTCGATCGTGGCCGCGTCGGCCAGCAGTACCCGTTTTTCGGGGCGGCCGGTGGCCGGGTTGAAGACATCCTGGGAGCGGCTGCCGCCGGCAACCAGTTTGCCGTCGATCAGGTGGCCGATGGTAGGCAGCGCGGTGGTGGTGCCGATGGCGGGGAGGAAGGGGTCTTGGTACATGGTTGCTCTGCGAAACGGGGGCGTTCGGAGTCAGGCCTGCTCGCGCAGGGCGTCGCCCAGGGCATTGATGAGGCTGTCGATCTCGGACTTCTCGATGATGAAGGGCGGTGCCAGCTGAATGGTGTCGCCACCGTAGCGCACATAAAAGCCTTTTTCGAGGCACTTCATGGCAATTTCGTACGGCCGGCGGGCTGGCTCACCCGGCATGGCCGCAATGGTAAAGCCGGCGGCCAGGCCATAGTTGCGGATGTCGGTGATGTGTTTGGTCCCCTTGAGGCTGTGCACGGCCTGCTCGAAGTAGGGCGCTATCGACTTGACGCGGTTGATCATGTCGTCTTTCACCAGCACATCGAGGGCCGCGATGCCGGCAGCACAGGTGACTGGGTGAGCAGAGTAGGTGTAGCCGTGCGCGAACTCGAGCATGTAGTCTGGGCCGCCGGCATGCATGAAGGTGTCGTAGATCTCCTTGGTGGCCACCACGGCGCCGAGTGGCTGTGTGCCATTGGTGATCTGCTTGGCGGCGTTCAGGATGTCGGGCGTGACGCCGAAGGCCTCGGCGCCGGTGTAGGCGCCGGCACGGCCGAAACCGGTGATGACCTCGTCGAAGATCAGCAGGATATGGTGGGCGGTGCAGATCTCTCGCAGTCGCTGCAGGTAACCCACCGGCGGGATCACCACACCAGCCGAGCCGGAGAAGGGCTCGACGATCACGGCGGCGATGTTGGAGGCGTCGTGCAGCGCGATCAGCCGCAGCAGGTCATCGGCGAGCTCGACCCCCTTGTGGGGCATGCCGTGCGAGAACGCATTGCTGGCCAGCTGCGTATGGGGCAGGTGGTCGGCCTCAATGCCCTGGCCGAAGGCCTTGCGGTTGGCGACGATACCACCGACCGAGATGCCGCCGAAGTTCACGCCGTGGTAGCCCTTCTCGCGGCCGATGAAGCGCGTCTTGCTGGCCTGCCCCTTGGTGCGCCAGTAGGCGCGCGCCATCTTGAGCGAGGTGTCTGCGCACTCGGAGCCCGAGCCGGTGAAGAACACGTAGTCCAACCCGGCGGGCGTCAGTTCCTTGATCTTGTTGGCCAGCTCGAACGAGAGCGGGTGGCCGTACTGGAATCCGGGCGAATAGTCCAGCTGGGCGATTTGCCGGCTCACCGCTTCGGTGATTTCTGGCCGGCCATGGCCCAAACCGCAGCACCACAACCCCGAAAGACCGTCCAGAATGCGCCGGCCGTCGGCCATGGTGTAGTAGGCACCTTGGGCGCTGACCATCATGCGCGGATTGGCCTTGAAGTTGCGATTGGCGGTGTAGGGCATCCAGTGCGCCTCGAGCCAGGCCGCATCCGTGCGGATCTGCGGGGCGGGTTGCAGGTGCTGGGCATCGTTCAGGTTCATCGTGGGCTCCGTCAGGTTGCGGGAATTCAGGTCCAGAGACGCATTGTGGCGCTGTCTGTTACTCTTAAGAATAGCGGTTTATCACTATTCAGTTGCTGATTCATGCAAGTAAAGAGACATCGATCCCTGGGGCAGCTCGGCGATATGGACCTGCGCCTGCTGCGAGTGTTCAAGACCGTGGTGGATTGCGGCGGCATGGCGGCAGCCGAGCTGGAGCTCAACATCGGCACCTCCACGGTCAGCCGGCATATCAAGGACCTGGAGGTCCGACTCGGTCTGACCTTGTGCCGGCGCGGCCGGGCCGGCTTCTCGCTCACGGCCGAAGGCGAACAGATCCATGCCGAGACACTGCGCCTGCTGGCGTCGACCGACGCGTTCCGTGCCAGCGTCGACGGGATCCACCGCCGCATGGGCGGCCAACTCACGGTCGCGGTGTTCGACAAGACGGCCAGCAATCCAGCCGCCCGTATCGGGCAGGCGATCGCCCTGTTCTGTGAGCGGGCGCCCGAGGTCGAGCTGCATGTGCATGTGGCGCCGATCAATGCGATCGAGCGCGGCGTGATCGACGGCCAGTTTCAGGTGGGCGTGATTCCCGGCCACCGGCGCTCTGCCAGCCTGACCTACGATGCCCTGTTCGACGAGACCATGTACCTGTATTGCGGCACGCAGCACCTGCTGTTCGGGGCCACGGCAGGCGACCTGGGTTGGGACGGTCTGGCCCGGCAGCAGTTTGCCGGCCTGGGGTACCACTCGCCCAATATGGATCTGAGCCAGCAGATGCGCTTGCCGCGCAAGGCCACCGGATTCGATCAGGAGGCGATCGCGCACCTGATCCTGTCGGGCAGGTTCCTGGGGTTCCTGCCGGACCACTATGCGGCCGGTTTCGTGGGCCAGGGTCTGATGCGCGCGCTCAATCCGCAGGTGCTGCGCTACACCTGCAGTTTCCTGAGCATCCTGCGGCGCTCGCCCCAGCCCGCCCGGGCGACCCGCCTGTTCCAGTCCTGTCTGGTCGAGGTGCACCCGGCGCCCCCAATCGGGGCCTGATCTACGGGAAAGTCCGGGCCTGTTTCCCGGCCCTTCGGGGTATGCTGCTTTGACATGCCACAGTCGTATTGCTGTGACATATTCGAAAGAATCCATGTTGCAAGGACTTGCATGCGTCTTGCTTGGGTGCTGTGGAGCCTATCGCTACAGTTCCGGCTGACCCGGAAATTCACGTTGTTGGAAAAACAGGAGTGCAAACCATGACCAAACCTCTCTTCCGTCGCCTGATGTTGGGCGTTGCTGCTGTTGCAGCGTCTGCCTTGCTGGCCATGCCGGCACTCGCCCAGAAGACACGCATCAGTGTCTACACCGCCCTGGAAAACGACCAGCTCGGCCCCTACAAACAGGCGTTCGAGGCCGCCAACCCAGACGTCGAGATTGCCTGGGTGCGTGATTCCACCGGGGTCATCACGGCGCGCCTGCTGGCCGAGAAAGACAACCCCCGCGCCGATGTCATCTGGGGTCTGGGCGCATCGAGCGTGGCCCTGTTCGAATCCATGGGCATGCTGCAACCCTACAGCCCCAAGGGGGTGGACCAGATCAAGCCGACGTTCCGCAGCACGGCCAACCCGACCACCTGGACCGGCATGGATGCCTGGCTCGCGGTCATGTGCTACAACACGGTGGAAGGCCCCAAGAAGAACCTGCCCAAGCCCACGTCCTGGGCCGATCTGGCCAACCCGATCTACAAGGATTCGATCGTGATGCCCAACCCGGCCTCGTCGGGTACCGGCTACCAGGCGGTCTATGCCTGGATCCAGATCATGGGCGAGACGGCCGCCTGGGAGTTCATGGACAAGCTGCACAACAACATTGCGGTCTACACCCATTCGGGTTCCGCGCCCTGCGTGCAGGCAGCCAGGGGCGAGCGCGCCATCGGCATCGGATTCGACATGCGTGGCGCGCGCGAGAAAACCGCCGGCGCGCCGATTGACATCATCCTGGCCAAGGAAGGTGCGCCCTGGGACATGGAGGCCACAGCTATCGTGAAGGGCACCAAGAATCTCGCAGCAGCCCAGAAGCTTGCCGACTTCGCGGTAAGCAAGCCGGCCTATGAGATGTACGGCAAGTTCTACGCCATCGTCGGTTACCCCGGTATGAACCCGGCCCCGCCGAACTACCCGCCGAGCGCAGACTCGGCCATGGTCAAGATCGATCTGTCCAAGATGGGCGCTGACCGGGCGCGCATCCTGGCCGAGTGGACCAAGCGCTACGATGGCAAGTCAGCCCCGAAATAAGCCAACGATTCCCCATCATTTTCGGAGTGGATAGCGCATGACGGCGGCCTGGCAGGCCCCGTCCGTGCCGTGGCATATGCAAGAAAAACAACACAAGGCGGACGCACCGCCCTACCTGCGCATCGAACGGCTTAAAAAGCAGTTCGGCGACTTCGCTGCACTGAAAGATGTCTCGCTGGACATCTATGCGGGTGAGTTTGTCTGTTTCCTGGGCCCCTCCGGCTGCGGCAAGACCACACTGCTGCGCGCCATCGCGGGGCTCGATATTCAAACCTCCGGCCGGATCTTCCAGGCCGACCGCGAGATCTCCAACCTGCCGGCCTCGCAGCGCGACTTCGGCATCGTGTTCCAGAGTTACGCGCTGTTCCCGAATCTCAATGTGGCGGCCAATGTTGGTTACGGCCTGGTCAGCCGGGGCTTGCCCAAGGTCGAGATCAACACCCGGGTCGAAGAATTGCTCAAGCTCGTCGGGTTGCCGGATTCCGGCCCCAAGTACCCGGCGCAATTGTCCGGCGGCATGCAGCAGCGCGTTGCGCTGGCCCGGGCGCTGGCCCTGTCACCGGGCCTGCTACTGCTTGACGAACCCCTGAGCGCGCTGGACGCGCGCGTACGTGCCTACCTGCGCATCGAGATTCGGCGCCTGCATGAACGCCTGGGCGTGACCACCATCATGGTGACGCACGACCAGGAAGAGGCGCTCACCATGGCCGATCGTATCGTCGTGATGAACAACGGCGTGATCGAGCAGGTCGGCACGCCGGTCGAGGTCTACCGCGAGCCGTCCAGCACCTTCGTGGCCGACTTTGTCGGCACCACCAACTTCCTGCATGCCATCGTGGTCCGGCCCGGTTGCGTGCGTTTCGGCGCTGTCGACCTGGCCTGCGACATCGACATCCAGCCCGGCCCCGGCAACAATGTCACGCTGGCAATCCGTCCCGAAGACGTGGTGGTGCGCGATGTGCAGCCCACCATGCCCAACTGCCTGCGCGTGCGGGTGGCAGACATCGAATTCCTCGGGTCCTTCTGCCGGGTGGATCTGGCAGTCGAGGGCGATGCCGGCAAGCCGGCGCTGGTGGCGGATTTCTCCATCAACGTGGTGCGGGACTTGTCCATCACGCAGGGCATGGAGCTGCGCATCGCGCTTCCCCCCGAGCGCATCCGGGTGTTCCCCGGTGCGCCCCAGCCAACGTGACGGGTTCGACGATCCCTGCGCCGGCAGACGGGGCGCCGACACGCCGGCGCCTGGACCGCGACGACGTCCTCATGCGGGTCGGTATCGGCCTGCTCATCGTATGGCTGCTGGTCACACTGGTACTGCCTTTGTGGTGGCTGCTGCAAAAGAGCTTTCAGAACCAGAACGGCGAATTCGTCGGGCTGGCCAATTACATCCAGTACTTTTCCACGCCAGCGCTGTTTGCGTCGGTCTGGAACAGCCTGTTTGTCGCACTGCTCACCACCGCCATCGTGCTGCCGCTGGCCTTTGGCTACGCGTTTGCGCTGCAGCGCAGTTGCATGCGCTGGAAGGGTCTGTTCCAGGCGCTGGCGTTGATCCCCATCCTGGCGCCGTCGCTGCTGCCAGCCATCTCGCTGATCTACCTGTTCGGCAACCAGGGCGTCCTCAAGGAGTGGCTGTTCGGTGCGTCGATCTACGGCCCGATCGGCATTGTGATCTCGCAGGTTTTCTACTGCCTTCCTCATGCGCTGATGATCCTGATCGCAGCCCTGTCGATGGCAGACTCGCGGCTGTACGAGGCGGCCAATGCACTCGGAGCCTCCCGCTCGCGCATGTTCTTCACCGTCACGCTGCCCGGTGCCAAGTACGGCGTCATCAGTGCCGGCTTCGTGGTGTTCACGCTGGTGATCACCGACTTCGGTATTGCCAAGGTGATCGGCGGCCGGTTCAACGTGCTGGCCACGGACATTTTCAAGCAGGTCATCGGCCAGCAGAACTTCGAGATGGGCGCGGTCGTGGGCTTCGTGCTGCTTATTCCGGCGGTGGCGGCCTTCATGGCAGACCGCATCCTGCAGCGCCGCCAGGTGGCCTTGCTGTCGGCGCGCGCTGTGCCGCTGGTGCCCAAGCCCGAAGCCCGGCGCGACTGGGGCTTGTTCGTGTTCTGCGCCGTGGTGGGTGGCCTGATCTTCAGCCTGCTGGCGATGTCGGTGTGGGCCTCGCTGGTGACACGCTGGCCCTACAACCTGGCACTCACACTGAACAACTATGCGTTCGGCAATTTCGACAGTGATGGATGGGCGGCTTACTGGAATTCGCTGCAACTCGCGGCCTGGACGGCGGTGATCGGCACGGTGGTGATCTTCATCGGCGCCTACCTGCTCGAGAAAACCCGCGCCTTCACCTTCGGGCGCACGCTGGCCCAGTTCATGGCCATGCTGCCGATGGCGGTACCGGGCCTGGTGCTGGGGTTGGCCTACATCTTCTTCTTCAATGCCAAGGGCAATCCGTTCGGCTTCATTTATGCCACGATGGCGATCCTGGTCATCAACTCGATCACGCACTTCTACACCGTGAGCCACCTCACGGCCACGACGGCGCTCAAGCAGCTCGACGCCGAGTTCGAGGCGGTGTCGGCGTCGCTCAAGGTGTCGTTGTTTCGCACCATGGGCCGAGTCACGGTGCCGGTGTGCCTGCCCGCGGTGCTGGACATCAGCATCTACCTGTTCGTGAATGCCATGACCACGGTCTCGGCGGTGATCTTCCTGTATTCGTCCGATAGCAAGCTGGCGTCGGTGTCGATCATCAACATGGATGAATCCGGTTTCACGGCCGCCGCTGCGGCCATGGCCGTCACTATCGTGGCCACCTCGGCCTGCGTCAAGATCCTGCACCTGCTGCTGACGCGCCGCCTGGAACGCACCACCCAGGCCTGGCGCCAGCGCTGAACGGTATCGGCAGGGCGCCTTCGATCACGCCGCCGCGCCGGGTATAGATCAACGGATGCAGGAAAACGGTGGAGTCTGCATACCCCACATCCAGCGTGAGGTGCTCGCCCACCTCGAATCCGGACACATCCTGGTCGCAGTCCAGCGTCAGGTGCTCGGCCGACGGCGACAGGCGCACCTCGCCGGGCAAGCCGCGCGCCTGCGCCGATGTCGGATAGGCGGCCAGGTAGCGCCAGCCGGCATTGCACACGATGCGCCGTGGCGTTGGCCGGCTGAGCACCGTGGCGCGCAGTGTCAGCGCCTGTTCGAGGTCGATGTGGTATTGGGTGCGGTAGCGCCGGTCGCCGAGCACGCCGCCGCCAGCCTGCACCTCGGTGACGCCGCTCAAAGTGGCGGTGATCGGAAAGGTGCCGGTGCCGCCGCAGCTGACGATCTCGACCGGCAGCCCGGCGGCCCGGCACCGTTGTGCGGAGTCGGTGAGCAGGTGCACTGACGCCTGAACTGCCGCCGCCTTGGCGGCCGGGTCGGCAATGCCGGTCGTGTGGCCTTCCCAGGCCATCAGACCGCAGAACGCCAGGGGCGGCTGCGTCGTGTGGACGTAGCGTGCCAGCTGCACCACGGCGTCGCCCGGCACGACGCCGCAGCGGTGCATGCCGATGTCTACCTCGATCACCACCGGGAGCACGACGCCCGCCTGCTGCGCGGCTGCGGCAAGGGCGCGCACCGGGGCCTGTGCATCCACTGCCGAGATCACGCGCGCCGTGCGGTTCAGGGCGGCCAGTCGGTGCACGTGATCAGTGCCGACGACCTGGCTGGCGATCAGCACATCCTGGATGCCGCCAGCCACCATCGCCTCGGCTTCGCCCACGGTGGCGCAGGTCACGCCACGGGCCCCGGCGGCTTGCAGAAGCTGGGCCAGCGCGGGCGCACGCAGGCCCTTCACGTGGGGCCGCCAGCGTTTGCCACCGTCGGCGATGATGGTCTGGCGCATGCGCGCCACATTGCGCTCGAATGGCTCCAGGTCGAGCACCAGGCAGGGCGTGTCGGGCAGGCGGTGCGGATGGCTCATGGTGTTCCTGGTGGTGTTTCAGTGGCCCGGCCGCGGCGGCCATTGGTCGAACAGCCGCGCAGCATGGTGCTCGCCCCACAAAGCGATCTCGGCCGGGGTCCCCGCATGCGGGCTTTGGGCGGCCGGCCCGCGCACGTACCCCAGGCCCACACAGCTGCCGGCACGCGGGCTCCAGCCGACCGATGTGATTTCGCCGACGCTCTGGCCCTCCAGCAGGATCGCCTCGCCGCCCCAGGCATAGACCGCAGGCGAATCCAGTACGATGATTACCAGCTTCTTGCGCAGCGGCTGTCCCAGGCGCTGTTGCAGCGCCTTCTGACCGAGGAAGGGGGTTGGCTTGTCCAACTGGACGAAGGCCGTCATGCCGGCCTCGAAGGGGGTTTCGTCCGGCCCGAGCTCTGCCCCCCAGGCGCGTCGGCCCATTTCGATGCGCAGCGCGTCGAGCGCGAAATACCCGGCGTCTCGCAGGGCGAGGTCGGCCCCGGCTTCCATCAGCGTCTGGTAGACATGGCGCACCATCTCGACGGGCACATACAGCTCAAAGCCGGGGCCGCCCACATAGGACATGCGTGCCGCCCTTACCCGCGCAAACCCGAGGTCGATCACCTTGGACCAGGAGAACTTCAAGCCTTCCGGCGAGAGGTCGTCAGGGCTGACGCGGGCCAGCAACTCGCGTGCGCGCGGTCCCATCACCGACAGCACGCTGTACATGGTGGAGATGTCGGTCAGCACCGCATGTTCGTCGGCGCCGATGTGGCGCGAGATCCAGTCGAAGTCGCGCACGGCTTGCGCCGAGCCGGTGACGATCAGGTAGCGCTCGCCCATGCGGTCCGGGCTCTGGCGGATCACGGTGAGGTCGCTCTCGAAACCGCCGCGTTCGTTGAGCAGCGGTGTGTAGACCATCTGGCCGACCGCCATGTCCATCTGGTTGGCGCACAGGCGCTGCAAAACGGCCAGCGCGTCACGGCCGTGCAGCATCAGCTTGGAGAACGAGCTTTGGTCATACAGGGCCACGGCCTCGCGTGTGGCCTGTTGCTCGGCCTGCACCCAGGGCAGCCAGAGCGGCGTGCCCAGCGTGTGGGCTGGCGCCGGCACGCCGGCTGGCCGGAAGTAGTTGGCCCGTTCCCAGCCGTTCTTGCTGCCGAACTCGGCGCCCTTGGCGTGCAGTGTGCCGTAGAGCGGCGAGGTCCGCAGCGGGCGTGCAGTTTCCAGCTCCTGGCGCGGCCAGCGCATCGCATAGTGCAGCCCCAGGGTCTCGGCGGTGCGCTCGAACAGGGCCTTGCGGTTGCCGGTGAACGGGCCGAAGCGGCGCACGTCCACATCCCAGAGGTCGGTGCTGGGCTCGCCGCCGGTGATCCATTCGGCGATCAGCCGGCCCGCGCCACCGGAGTTGGCAATGCCAGCGGAATTGAAGCCGGCGCAGACAAAGTAGTTGCGCAGCTCGGGTGCTTCGCCGAGGATGAAGTTGCCGTCCGGGGTGAAGCTCTCCGGGCCGTTGAGCAGCATCTTGATCTCGGCGGTTTCCAGGCACGGCGTGCGGTGGATGGCGTTCTTCATCAGCGGCTCGAACTGGTCCCAGTCTTCGTCGAGCAACTGGAACTGGAAGTTCGCCGGTATCGGGTCGACCTTCCAGGGTTTGGCCACCGGCTCGAAGCCGCCCATCAGCAGGCCTCCGACCTCTTCCTTGTAGTAGATGAAGCCATCCGGGTCGCGCATCACGGGCAACATCGGGTGCACGCCGTCGATCTTGCCGGTGACGATGTAGAAGTGTTCGGCTGAGTACAACGGCACATTGACGCCCGCCAGGCGCCCGAACTGGCGTGCCCACTGGCCGGCACAGTTGACCAGCACCTCGCACCGGATGTCGCCCTGGACGGTGCGCACGCCAGCCACCCGGCCCTTGTCGATGATCACGCCGGTGACCTCGATGCCTTCCTGCATCGTCACACCCCGGTTGCGGGCGCCCTTGGCCAGCGACATGCACAGATCGGCGGGGTTGGCCTTGCCGTCCCCCGGCAGCCAGATGCCACCTTGCAGGTCGTCGGTGCGCATCACGGGGTAACGCTCGGCGACTTCTTGCGGCGATATCAGGTGGCATTCGACCCCGAAGCTATGCGCCATTGCGGTCTGCTTCTTCAATACCTGCATGCGCTCCGGCGTGCTGGCCACGTTGACGCTGCCGCATTGCTTCCAACCGGTGGCCAGTCCGGTTTCGGCCTCCAGGCTGCTGTAGAGCTCGATGCCGTATTTGCTCATGACCGTCATGTTGCGGTTGGGGCGCATCTGGCCAACCAGCCCGGCCGCATGCCAGGTGGTGCCGCTGGTCAGCTTGCCTTGCTCCAGCAGCAGCACGTCCTTCCTGCCCTGCAAGGCCAGGTGGTAGGCGGTTGAGCATCCGGCAATGCCGCCGCCCACAATGATGATTTCGGCCTGGGAGGGGAGAGCCATGGGGCGCCTTCAATGTTGCGATTGGAAAATTATGGCAGGGGCCGACGGGGTGGGCCTTTATCGATGGCGCGTCTTGGGGCAGCTTCGGGCCACCTGTACTGGCATGGCGCTTGGCCCCACAGCACTGCGCTGCCCTTTTGAAGCGCAGATTTTCCCCCATAGAAGTGAGAATGCATCGTCGGTCAAAATGTACCGGCTGCCTCGGTACAACTGAACTCAGGAACCCAACGTGATAGATGGACTCGTAGCCGGTAAGCTGGTCGGTCAAGCGGAGATGCGTGAGGGCAAGAATGCAAGCAAATTCGTGGTGGCAAAAGTCAGGGCGACGGCCGGTGACGGCGACGCGGTTGTCGTCAACGTCATCGCCTTCGCGCCCGAGGCCTGCGCTGCCCTGATGGCGCTCGACGATGGCCACGCCGTTTCGCTGGCCGGGAGCTTGACGCCCAAGGTCTGGTCGGACAAGCAAGGCAACACAAAGGCCGCCTTGGACATGATTGCTTCCAACGTATTGACCGCGCATCAGGTTGTGCGGAAACACGGTGCCGCTGGAGAGCTTGAAGATTTGTAGGGCCAGGTGTTGATTTCCGTGTCCTTTCGGCGACATGGCGCTCCATTTTGTCGGTAGCGAGAGCCCTCCTTTCGTGGTGTCGTATTCAATATTGAATCGTCGCGCTCAATCCGACGTTTGGGCGTCGCGCGATATGCGATGTGGCATAACGACTTTGCACAAACCCAAATGGACACACATGCGTTTCAAGGCGAGTCAGATTGATATGCTGCACGGATGGGTCGAAAAGCGAAAGTCCAGAACCAATCAACACAGGAATGACCGCAAGGGTCGAGTCAGTGATGTGGCCAGCAGACGAAAGTGCTTGAATGGGTTTTCCGCCGTCAATATAAGCGGCCAAATTTCAACTTCTGCGCCGACTTTAATACCCCAGTTGGTGACACATTAAGCAAGCGCACGGTGTTTGGCAGTTCATCTGGCAGCTGGTGAAGCGAACGGCTCAACACCCAGACAGGTTTGCTTCCATAGGGCCACTCGGGAAAAGAAAGAACTTTCTCAAAGCAGGCTATGGCTGCGACATTCGTTCCCGAGATCCGCGTCGATATTTGAGCCGCTTCGGGCACATATCGGTCGGCAGAAGTCGACTATCTGCAGTCGTTCGATACACGCACGCTTCCGACCGCTTTAGACTGGGTGCTTCCGCACAGATTTGGGTCTTGAACGACTGCGGCAACCAATATTTGACGTTGACCCACTTTTGAAGCGGGTGTCCGCTCATGAGCCGTGGCGGGCGTCTGGGGATGGGCGTGCCGCTGGGTGTGCTAGACGCGCACGCGGGCAGCGTGTCGGCACGGCAAATGATGCGCGGGCGAGCCGACGCCTCACACGGCTGTTGACAACGCGATATTGGTCATCCTGGTGTCATCCTGATTGTGGAGACTCTGCTTGCAAGAAGCGGAGTCTCCATGACGAAGGGTTCCATCCCCGCGCGCCCGCTCACTTCATCGCGCCATTCTCTGTCTGCGTTGGCTGTAGCGGCGGCATGCGTCCTCACTGCGGCAGACGCAAGCGCGCAGTGCTCGATCCAGTTCACTTCGCCCGCACGCGGTGCGACCGTGACCACGCAGACAATCTCCGTTTCGGGGACCGCAACCGGTTTCGCCCAAACGTTCGCCCAAGGCACTGCTTCGGCAACGGTAAACGGTACCAACTTCTTCTCCTATTCCGGAACTTTTACCGCCACCCTCAACTTCGGCAGGGGCTCGAGCGCGCAGGCCACGATACAGCCTGGCGCCAACCGGCTCGCGGTGACCGGCAGCGTGAGTGGCTGCAGCGATAGCGACAGCATGGTCATCTACTACCTGCCGCCACCTCCCGTGGAGCAGAAGCAGGCGGGACGCCCGCGGGACGAGAACTGCTCCAATCCGGTCAATGGTGCCACCGGCAACAAGTACCAGGCGGAGGTGGACTATGTCGCCGGCGCCGGCATGCTGCTCGGCTTCGCGCGGCACTACAACGCCGCATTCGTGCAGTCTCGCTCGCTGGGGCGTGGCTGGCGGCACAGTTACGACCGGCAATTCGCGGCTACCGGCACTACGACAGGGTCGACGGCCTACATCGTTCGTCCGGACGGCATGGCCTACCGATTCACACGCAACGCCTCGGGCTGGACGCCGGACGGCGACATCAACGACCGACTCCTCGATGCGCAGGTGAGCGGGCAAACGCAGTGGCAGTTGCTGATTGCGCAGGACAACAACACCGAGCTCTACAACGCCGCTGGGCGCCTCACCACGATCGTGCATGCCAATGCTCGCCGCGTGGATTTTGGCTATGACGACAACGGGCGTCTGCAGCACGTCACCGATGCGCTGACGGGCCGCCGGCTCGGCTTTGCCTACACGGGCAACAGCTCCCAGATCGCGACCGTGACCGACTCTGCCGGCCAGGTCCACACCTATGGCTACACGGGCGCGGTGGATGCACAGCGCCTGGCCTCGGTGACCTATCCCGGACCGGGCTCGCCCACGCGCCGATACCTCTACAACGAGGCCGCGCACACGGGCGGAGCCAACCTGCCGGACGCGCTGGCGGGCATCATTGATGAGAAAGGTAACCGCTCGACCTTTGCCTACGATGCCGCAACGGGCCGGGGCATCTCCACCGAACATGCCGGCGGGGTGGAACGTTATGCCATTGCCTACCACGCGGACGGCACTGCCACCGTCACCGATCCGCTGGCGGCGGCGCGTACTTACAGCTGCACCACGGTGCAGGGCGTGCGCCGCCAGATCGGGCAAAGCCAGCCCGCTGGCGCCGGCTGCGCCGCATCCGACTCCGCCCGCAGCTACGATGCCAACGGCAATGTTGCAACATCGACGGATTTCAACGGCAACCTCACCACCCACACCTGGGACCATGCGCGCAACCTGCCAACCCGCAAGGTCGAGGCCAGTGGAACACCAGAGACACGCACCGTCAACAACGAGTGGCATGCCTTCTGGCGCCTTCCGGCCCGCGTGGCCGAGCCCAAGCGGCGCGTTACCTACCTCTACCACGGCGACAGCCTTGAGGGAAGCCCCTTGAACTGCGCGCCGGCGGACGCCAGCATTCCGTCCGGTGCCTCCACGCGTCCCGCGCCGCTGCTGTGCCGGGAGACCCACCAGGCCACCACCGATGTCACCGGCGCCAGCGGCTTCAGTGCCAGCGTGACCGGGGCGCCGCGCACCTGGAACTACACCTACAACGCCTCGGGCCAGGTGCTCACGATCAACGGACCGAGAACCGATGTCAGCGACACTGCAACCTACGCCTACCATTCGGGGGCCAATGCGGATCATGCGATCGGAGATCCCCAGTCGGGCGCCAACGCCCTCTGCCACACGACGTACCTGGATCGCTTCGACAGCAACGGCCGTCCGCTGACCATCCGCGACGCCAACAACGTGGTGCTCACCACCACCTGGCACCGCGCGCATCGGCGTCGTTGTCGGCATCGCTCTATCCTTTAGGCAAAGGCCATGATTAAATAGCGGCTCTCGACCAACGCTTGGCAACAGAGGAGACGTTACACATGGCCATGCCAACCATTCGCCACGTTCGGGCCTTTACCGTGCGGGGCGGCGGCGCCGACTACCACGACCAGGGGCAGGGCCACTGGATCGACGACCACATCGCCACACCGATGGCACGGTACCCCGAGTACCGCCAGAGCCGTCAAGCCTTCGGCATCAACGTGCTGGGCACCCTGGTGGTGGAGATCGAGGCCAGCGACGGGACGGTCGGTTTCGCAGTGACGACAGGCGGCGAAATCGGCGCCTTCGTTGTCGAGAAACATCTCGCCCGTTTCCTGGAGGGCCAGCGTGTCACCGACATCGAGAAGATGTGGGACCAAATGTATTTCGCCACCCTGTATTACGGTCGCAAGGGTGTTGTGATCAATGCAATCTCGGGCGTCGACCTGGCGCTGTGGGACCTGCTGGCCAAGGTACGCAAGGAACCGGTGCACCAGCTGCTGGGCGGGCCGGTGCGCGACGAACTGATGTTCTACGCCACCGGCGCGCGCCCGGACCTGGCCAAGGAGATGGGGTTCATCGGCGGCAAGATGCCCTTGCAACACGGACCGGCGGAAGGCGAAGCCGGACTGCACAAGAACATCGCCAAACTGGCCGACATGCGCCAGCGCGTTGGCCCGGATTTCTGGCTGATGTACGACTGCTGGATGAGCCTGGACCTGAACTACGCGACGCGCCTGGCCCTGGCGGCACAGGCGTACGGGCTCAAGTGGATCGAGGAGGCGCTGCCGCCCGACGACTACTGGGGTTATGCCGAACTGCGCCGTCAGGTGCCGCGCGGCATGTTGGTCACCACCGGCGAGCACGAAGCGACACGCTGGGGTTTTCGGCTGCTGCTCGAAATGGGTTGTTGTGATCTGATCCAGCCCGATGTCGGCTGGTGCGGCGGGTTGACCGAACTCATCAAGATTTCTGCATTGGCAGACGCCCACAGCACGATGGTCGTTCCGCACGGCTCCTCGGTCTACAGCTACCATTTTGTGGTGACGCGGCACAACAGCCCGTTCGCCGAATTCCTCATGATGGCACCCCAGGCCGACAAGGTGGTGCCGATGTTCACCCCTTTGCTGCTCGACGAGCCCGTACCACAACAGGGCCGCCTCAAGGCTTCGGCGCTGGACCAGCCTGGATTCGGGGTGCGCCTGAACCCGGCCTGCACGCTGCACCGGCCCCACACCCACTGAGCCTGGCATGGAAGACCTGAAGGGCAAGGTGGTCCTGGTTACCGGCGCAAGCTCCGGAATCGGCGCGGCGGCGGCGCTGGCCTTTGCGGCGCGCGGCGCCTGTGTCGCGATCCACTTTCACCAGCGTGCCGCACAGGCGCAAGCGATTTTGGAAGGTGTCCTGACCTGCGGCACCGATGGTGCGGTGTTCCAGGCCGACGTGCAGGATACCGCCGAGCTGGCGCGCCTTGCCAGCGAGGTGCAGCAGCACTTCGGACGCATCGACATCCTGGTGAACAACGCCGGTGGATTCGTCCAGCGCGTGGCCCTGATGCAGGCCAGCGACCAGCTGATCGACACCATCTTCCATGTCAACGCGCGCTCCATGCTGGCTTTGAGCCGCCATGTCGTGCCCATGATGCGCCAACAAGGTGGCGGCTGCATCATCAATGTGACCTCACAGGCCGCACGCAGCGGTGGCAGCCCGGGGGCCGGGCTCTATTCCTCGAGCAAGGGCTACGTCAACACGCTGACCCGCGCGTTGGCGAAAGAGCTGGTAGCCGACCGGATCCGCGTCAATGCCGTATCGCCCGGCGTGATCGACACCCCCATCCACGACGGCCATACCAGCGCCGCCCTGCTGGACCAGTTGCGCGCCGGTATCCCGATGGGGCGGCTGGGGAGTGCCGGCGAGTGCTCGGGCGCGATCCTGTTCCTGGCCAGCGAACAATTGGCAAGTTATGTCACCGGCCAGATCATCGAGGTCAACGGCGGCAGCGTGATGCCCTGAAAATAGGAGTTCCCCATGTTTGTCGTGACGGTTCGATTCACCATCGACCTGGCCTACTACCCGGCGTTCCTGCGCGCGATGGTGGCCAATGCCGGCGAGTCGCGCCAGCGTGAACCGGGCTGCGTGGCGTTTGATGTCTGCGAAGACCCGGCCCAACCTGGGCAGGTGTTCCTGTACGAGATTTACCGCGACGCTGCAGCGTTCGAACAACACAAGCGCGAAGCCCACTTTCTGGCCTTCGACCAGTTGGTCGCGCCCTGGGTGCAGCACAGGGCGATCAAAGTCTATTCACTGCTCGACAGATAGTCTGTCGGCCGCACACAGGAGGACGCACGATGGATGGTTGCATGGTCAAGGGGCGCGCGGTGCCAGCCGCGCTGATGGGGGAGCTTACCGACAGCGCCGCATTGCTGGGTGAGCCGCAGCTGTTGCGCAAACGCCTGCAGGAAGACGGCTACCTGTTCCTCAAGGGGGTCTTGCCACCGGACGCCGTGCGCGCCGCGCGGCACGAGGTGCTACAGCGGTTGGTGCAGGTGGGTGAAATTGCCGAGCCCGCCGATGCCGGCATTGCAACAGGCACCAGCCGGCGGGCCGAGCTTGAGCCCGACTTGGGCGGATTCTGGAAGTCGGTCAGCGAGACCCCCGTGCTGCGCAACGTCAGCCATGGCAGTGCGATAGGGGCCATTTTGTCGCTCTTGTTTGCCGAGCCGGCACGGCCGCAGGATTACATGTTCCTGCGCGCCGCGGTGCCCGGGCGCGCCACCGGGCTGCACTTCGACTACCCCTTTTTCACGCGCGCCCATGACCAGGTGGCCACCGTCTGGTTGCCGCTGGGTGACGTCCCGGTCAGCGACGGACCGCTGGTGGTGGTCGAAGGATCGAACCAGTTCCGTGACCTGATCGACCCGATGATCGGTTTTGACATCTCCACCGACAAGACGCGCAAGGCCGACCTCGGCATCGACGCCATCACGTTGGCCGAGCAGCGCCACACGCGGCTGCTGACGCGCAACTTCGAGGCCGGAGACATCGCGCTGTTTGGCATGTACACGGCCCATGGCTCGCTGGACAACCATTCCAGCATCGGGCGCGTACGCCTGTCGTGCGATGTGCGCTGGCAGCCGGTGTCGCTGCCGGTGGACGAACGCTACTTCGGCAGCAACCCGCCCGGCACCACGGGTGTCGGTTATGGCGAACTGGTGGGTGCAAAACCACTGACACAGGAGTGGCACGTGCGCTGAGCGCGCGGTCGCGTGGCGTGCGTCAGCGCCCGCCCGAGACGTCGATCGTGGTGCCGTGCAGATAGGACGCGGCCGGGCTGAGTAGCCAGAGCGCGGCCTGCGCAATTTCCTGCGGCTGTCCGACCCGACCCAGCGGAATCGACGGCGCCACCCGTTCCATCAGGTCGCGACCACCGATGGCTTCAAGAATGTCGGTGGCAATCATTCCAGGGCGGATGCCAAGCACCCGAATGCCCTCTTTGCCAACTTCGTGGGCCAGGCCCAGGGTGAAGCTGTCGATCGCTCCCTTGCTGGCCGCGTAAACTGCCATTCCCGGCAGCCCGCCCAGCCGTGCCGCTGCCGAGGAGATGTTCACGATCACCCCACCCGTGCCACCAAACCGCGGCGACATGCGGCGCACGGCGGCACCTGCACACAGGATGCAGGCATAGGTGTTGGTGAAGAACAGTTCGTTCAAGGTGGTTTCGGTGTGCTGCTCCACCGGCAGGATCGCGCCACCGATGCCGGCGTTGTTGATGAGGGCGGTCACCGGCCCAAAAACGCGGTCGGTTTCTGCGAACAGACGCGTGACTTCGGCCTGTTGGGATACATCGGCGCCCATCGCGACCGCCTGGCCACCGGCCTTCGTGATCGCAGCCACTACGTTGAGGGCGGCGTCGCGACTGCGGTGGTAATTCACAACCACCCGGTAACCGGCCTGCGCTGCCACGCGGGCGCAGGCGGCACCAATGCCGCGCGAGGCGCCGGTAACGATCAATACGCCAGCTGGCACGACCGGGCCGGATTCAGCGCCCACCGGTGGCCACATGGGGGAAGCGCGGCAGCACCTCCGGGTTCACGATGTAAGGCGGTGTGCGTCCGGCCGCTACATCGAGCGTGGCGCGAAACGCACTCTCGGCAAGGCGGCGCATGCATTCGTCGGTAAAACAGATGCCATGGGGGGTGACCACGACGTTGTCCATCTGCAGCAGGGGGTTGTCCACTCGCACGGGCTCTTCGTCGAAGACATCCAGCCCCGCCCCGGCAATTTTCTGCTGCGCGAGCGCAGTGGCCAGCGCCAGTTCGTCCACGATAGGGCCCCGCGCGGTGTTGATCAGATAGGCACTGGGCTTCATCAACGCGATCAGGCGAGCGCTGACCAGACCTCGGGTGTGTTCGTTCAACGGGCAGTTGACCGTCAGAAAATCCGACTCCCGAAACAGCGTGTCCATGTCGACCAGGCGCACGCCAAGAGTGGCCGCCAGCGCCGGGTCGGCGACCGGGTCGTGTGCGATAGCCTGCATGTCCAACGGTTTCGCCAGCCGAAACAACTCGGCGCCGATGTTGCCCAGGCCAATCGAACCCAGGGTGCGCCCGGTCAGACCGGTGCCGATATGGTCCATCTTCTCGGCCCAGCGGCCGGCGCGGGTCAGGCGGTCCTTGATCAGCACCTTTTGCGCCAGCATCAGTACGAAGGTGAGGGCCGAGGTGGCGACCGGCCGGCGCACGCCGTCTGGCGCAATCGTCAACATCACTCCGGCCTGGGTGCAGGCCGGCACGTCGATGCTGTCGTAACCCACTCCAAACCGCGCGATCAGCTTCAGGCGCTGATTCGCGCCGGACAGGCTGTGGGGCGTCACCCGTGTGACCATCGCACATATGGCGTCGTAACTGGCCGCCTGTGCCGGGCTCAGGTCGATGGACGGCTGCGCCATGTACTCCCAGCGGATGTCTGGATGGTCGAGCAACTTCAGCACCTCCGTGCCGAAGATCGGTAGACCGTCGGACTGGCGTACGTCAGCTGTGATGCCCACGCGAAACTTGCTCATAGCGACCCACTCCCCAGGTTCAAGTACGGCACCACTAGGCGCCTTGGATCAGACGCGGCAACCATAGCACCAGGTCGGGCACAAAGGCCACCAGCAAAATCACCAGCAGCCATGCCAGGATGAAAGGCACGAGCATGCCAAAAGACTCGTTGTAGCTGATGCCGGCAATCTTGCAGGCCACCATCGCCAGCACCCCGATCGGTGGCGTCACCGACCCCAGTACCAGCAACATGATGGTGACAATGCCGAAATGCACCGGGTCATAACCGAGATGCGCGATCAGGGGCCCCATGATGGGCACCACAATGATCAACGCCGGAACCGGCTCCAGGAAGGTGCCAAGCAGAAAGAAAAACACGATCAGCACCAGCATCGCCAGCGACGGGTTGCTGGTGATGGACAACATCAGCTGCAGCGCGACCTGACCCACACCGGCCCGGCTCAACACCCAGCTGAACAGCCCGGCGCCGGCCAGCGTGATCAACGCACTGCCTGTCAGCGCTGCAGCGGCGGAGAAGTTTCCGTACAGTGACATGAAACTGAATTTGCGACCGGCCAGCCCGAACAGCAAGGCATACAGGGCCGCGATGGCACCGGCCTCGGTTGGCGTGAAGGCCCCCGAAAGGATGCCGCCGATGATGATCACGGGCATGACGATCGCAGGGATCGCGCGCGCCGTGGCGTGTCCGCGCTCACGCCAGTTCGAGCGGGCGGACGGACGGGCGCCGGCGCTAGGGGCCAGCCACCAGGCCAGCACCAGCATCGACAAGCCGGCCAGAACTCCGGGAATCACGCCACCCAGAAACAGCGCACCGATCGACACACCAGTGACCGAGCCGTAGATCACGGCAATGATGCTCGGCGGAATGATGGGGGCCATCATGGCCGCACAGGCGGTCACGGCCACTGCAAAGGCTGGCTTGTAGCCTTCGCGCTTCATCGCCGGAATCATCATCGATCCAATGGCCGTGAGGTCAGCCAGCGCCGAGCCGGAAATCGCCCCCATGAACATATTGGTCATGATATTGGCCTGCGCCAGGCCACCGCGAAAATGCCCGATCAACGCGCGTGAGATATTCACCAGGCGCTCGGTGATGCCCGCCACTTTCATCAATTCACCGGCCAGCACAAACAGGGGCACAGCGAGCAGCGAAAAATTGTCCAGCGCCTCGTAAAACTGCTGGGCCAGGATCAACGGAGGCAAAGCGCCGTCGAACAGAATTGCCAGGATCGCTGCCAGCCCCATGCAGTAACCGATCGGCATGCCCAGCACCATGAACACACCAAACAGTCCCAGCATCAAACCGATGCTCATAGGCTGGGATCCAATCGGGGATCGGCAGTGGGCTCCTGATTCCAGGTGAGCAACATCAGCAAGGCCTCCAGCGCCGCCCCGACCGCGATCGCCATGTAGACCGTCCATTTCGGTACCTGCAACAGGGCTGTCTGCTGGAACCAACTCCGGTCCATCAATTGGATCGCGGCCCACAACAAGATCAGGCTGAATGTGATGCACAGCGCGTTGGCGATCCGAACCACGATTTTGCGGCCGGTCGGTGGCAGCATCAACTCCAGCACCTCGACCCGGATGTGGTCGCGCGAGGCTGCAACCAGCGCAGAACTGACCATGACGCCCCAGACCATCAAGCCGCGTACCAATTCCTCGGCCCAGAACAGCGACTCATTGAGCACATAACGGAAGAAGACCTGCAACAGCACCAGCAAAAAATAGCTGGCCAGCAGTGCTGCAGACAATGCCATCAGGGCAGCGCGCAGGCGGTACACCGCCAGGCCGACCCCGCGCGGCGCGACCCGATTCTGGCTTGGGTCCGGGTGCGGACCCGACATCGGCATCAGGCCTTGGCCGCAGCCTGCACTGCTTCAATCAGCGCCTTGCCCCGGGGACCTGTCCTATTGACGAAGTTGGTCAGCACCGGACCCATCTTGGAGCGGAAACTTTCGATGTCGGGCGTGGCATTCGCCTTGATGCGGCCAGCCAGGTTGTCCCATGCGGACTGCTGCTCCTTGATGTTGGCCTCCCACATTTCCTTTTGCACCGACTCAACCGCCGTGTCGCGCAGCACCTTTTGCACATTGGCTGGCAAGGTCGCCATCTTTTTGGAGCTGGCCATCATCGACACCTCGGTGAAGATATGGTGGGTACGGGTGGCAAAACCGGCCACCTCAAAAATCTTGGCGGAAACGATGAAGTCTGCGGGCACCTCGATCGCGTCAATCACGCCGGTCTGCAGGGCGGTGTACATCTCGCCGGCCGGAATCGGCGTCGGGTTGGCGCCCATGGCCCGGGCCATTTCCACCCAGGTCGGAATCTCCGGTACCCGCAGCCTGATGCCGCGTACATCGTCCGCCGTAGCGATCGGCTTCTTGGACAGGAAGATGCGAAAACCCGAGGCCCCCAACGACAACACCTCGACGCCCAGGGACTCCTTCGCCATCTCGCTGACCTGCCGACCCGTCGGGCCGTACAAAACGCGTTTGACATGGTCGAAATCATTGAACAGGAACGGCATCGCGACAAAGCCCATGTGCGGCTGCCAGTTGCCCAGCGTACCCAGGTCAGTCCAGCACAAGTCGAGCGTGCCAAGCTGCAAGGCCTCGGCCGAGGTCCGCAAGTTGAACAACTGGGATGCGGGCCGGATGTCGATCGTGACCTGGCCGCCGGTGCCGGCGTTTACCTTGGCGGCGAACGCCTCGGTGGTCCTGTGGCACAGGTGGGTCGTCGGCATATGGTGGGAAAACACCAGCCGGAGCGGTGCCGCCTGCGCTCGCGTGATCTGCGGCGCTGCCAGCACGCTGGCTGCGCCAGCACCATAAGTCAAAAGGGTACGACGGGAAATTGCCATGTTTGTCTCCGGTGGTCGGCCAAGTGGCCGTGTTGTGATGCCCCAGGCCGCTCAAGGAATTGTCACCGGGGAGTTTTATGCTAATGTAATATCAACACAGCGTCAAATGAAGTCGACGCGGGCCCGCCGAAAGGCCTACAACCGCTAAGGAGACAAGATGATCAACGACATGGATGTTGCGCGTTACCAGCGCGACGGTTACATCGTGGTACCCGACGTTCTGTCGGCGCAAGACATACAGGAATTGCGCCAGGTGACGGATGAGTTTGTCGAGGCGTCACGCCAGACGCTGCAGCATACCGATGTGTTCGATCTGGAGCCCGGGCATACGGCACAGCAGCCGCGTTTGCGCCGCATCAAGGCGCCCCATGCGCAGCACCCTGCCTTCGCTCGCGTGGTGCGCCATCCCGGAATCCTTGCGGTACTGCAGAAACTGTGGGGACCGAACGTCCGGTTCGATTTGTCCAAGCTCAATCTGAAGGCGGCCGGGTTCGGATCGCCGGTGGAGTGGCACCAGGACTGGGCCTTTTACCCCCATACCAACGACGACCTGGCAGCCGTCGGGATCATGGTCGATGACTTCACCACCGACAACGGCTCCATGATGGTGATACCCGCCAGCCACACCGGACCCATTTACAACCACCATGCCAAAGGCTATTTTGTGGGCGGAATCGATCCGACCAAGGTCGATGTGGATTTCTCCAAAGCCGTGATGTGTACCGGCAAGGCGGGCTCGATCACGGTCCACCATGCGCGGCTGATCCACGGCTCCTCGGCCAATGTTTCGGGCCAGCCGCGGCGGTTTCTGCTGCACCAGTACCGCGCGGCCGACGCCTGGCCGCTGATTCAAACGCCCACAGCCTGGGAACCCTGGACCGCGCAACTGGTGTCTGGCGTCGACACGCTCGAGCCGCGCATGACGGCGGTGCCGGTGCGCCTGCCTTATCCGGCGGCGCCCAGCCAGGGTTCCATCTACGAGAACCAGCGTGACCTGGATACGCGCTTCTTCAAGGATGCAGACGAACTGGCGGGAACGGCTTCCTGATGCAGCAGTTGCGCGTCTACCAGTCGATGTGGGCGATGGAGCGGCGTCGGCCGGATGGCGCCGAGTGGTCGCTCGACGAGAAGCTCGAGATGATCCATGCTGCGGGCTTTGACGGTGCCGGTGTGCGTTTCTTCGATCGGGATTACGTGCGCAGCGTCACCGGCAGATTGCGCGACTGGGGACTGACCTGGCAGGCCCAGTGTTATCCCAGGACCGTCGATGACTTGCGCCCGATTCTGGACCACGTCGCCGAATTCGGCGCCGACCACGTGAACCTGCAAGCCGATGTGCGGCCCCACACCGTCGCAGAATGTGTGCCCTTGATCGAAGGCTGGCTGGGTCTGGGCCAGCGTGCGGGTATTCCGGTGCACATGGAAACCCACCGGGACCGCATGACGACGGATCTGTATTTCACGCTGCGCCTGCTTAACCGCTTCCCGGGTCTGCGCCTCACGGGCGACCTGTCGCATTACCTCGTCGGGCGTGAATTTGCCTGGCCGGTGTCCGACGAAAATCACCGCCTGATGCACCGCATCATCGACAACTGCTGGGGCTTCCATGGCCGCGTCGCCAGCCGCGAACAGATTCAGGTGCAGATCAGTTTCCCGCACCAGAAAGAGTGGCTCGACCTGTTCATGGGCTGGTGGGAATACGGGCTGCGCAGCTGGCGCCGGCGCGCGCCAAACGACGCCGTGTTTACCTTCCTATGTGAACTCGGGCCACGTGAATACGCCATGACCGGCGCCGACGGCTATGAGCTGTCTGACCGCTGGGAAGAGTCTCAACTGCTGATGCGCCTGGTGCGCGGCCTGTGGCAGCGGCTGGAACAGGAACAGGAGCAAATGCCATGACCCCCAACGCGATCAAGCACGATGTGATGGCCGGCAAGACCGTTGCCGGCGCCATGGTCTTCGAGTTTTTCTCGCCCGGCATGAGCGCCATCCTGGCCAACGCCGGTTGCCGCTTTGTCCTGTACGACATGGAACACACCGGCCTGGGTTACGAGACACTCAAGTGGCTGTTTTCCACCTGCCGCGGCCTTCCGATCGAACCCATGGTGCGGGTGCCGCGCGGCGAATACACCTGGCTGGCGCGTGCGCTCGACCTGGGCGCGCGCGGCGTGATGATTCCCATGGTGGAAACGCGGGAACAGGCGCTTTCCATCGTCAGCGCCTGCCGCTATCCGCCACAGGGCCGGCGCGGCGCCGCGTTCGGTTTTGCCCAGTGTGACTACCTGGGCGGTGATGTGCGCGTGAAGATCGCCGAGTCCCATGCACGGACCCTGGTGATCGCCCAGATCGAAACCGAACACGGACTGGCCAACGTCGACGAAATCGCCGCCGTGGACGGTGTCGACGTGTTGTGGGTCGGCCATTTCGATCTGTCCAATTTCATGGGCATTCCGGGTCAGTTTTCCGACCCCCGCTTCGAGGCCGCCATGCGCAAGGTGGTGGACGTCTGCCGCCGCCACGGCAAGGCGGCGGGCTTCATGGCCACCGACAGCGCCTGGATCCAGCGCGCCCGCGACATGGGCTACACCATGATTGCTGCCGGCACCGACAACAGCCTGCTGCAAAACGCCTTCGCTGCTTTGGTGGACCAGATCGACGGTCGCGCCACGTGATGCGCGCCTTGGGCGGCAGCGCGCAAAACCCCCATGTTTGACCTGAAGCACAAAGTGGCGCTGGTGACCGGCGCTTCACGCGGCCTGGGCTGGGCCATGGCCGAGTCGCTGGCCCGTGCCGGCGCCCACGTCGTGCTCAATTCCCGCGACGGGGCCGCACTGGCGGCGCGGGTGGCACAGTTGCAGGCACAGGGCTTGTCCGGTGAAGCGTGTGCGTTCGACGTCACCGACACGGAGGCGGCCGAGTCGTGCGTGGCAGACATCGCAACCCGTCACGGCCGTTTCGATATCCTGGTGGCCAATGCCGGTATCAACCACCGCGCCCCCATCACTGGCTTCGCATTGGCGGACTTCCAGCGCGTCATGGACACCAACCTCACATCCGTGTGGGTGTTATGCCGGGCTGCTGCGCAGCAGATGGCGCCGCGCCGGAGCGGCCGCATCATCATGACCGGATCCATCAGCGCACTCAACGCGCGCGCCACCGTGTCCGCCTATGTTGCGAGCAAGGGTGCGGTGCATGCCCTGACGCGACAACTGGCCGTGGAGCTGGCGCCCGACCAGGTCACTGTCAACTGCATCGCCCCCGGATTTTTCGCCACCGAGATGAACACCCCGCTGATCGAGAACCAGGAGTTCAACGACTGGGTCTGCCGACGTACGCCGGCAGGTCGCTGGGGCGACCTGCGCGAAATCGGCCCGGCAGCGGTGTTCCTCGCCTCCGACGAAGCTTCGTATGTGAGCGGTCTGGTGCTGACGGTAGACGGCGGTTTCACTGCGGCCATGTAGCCGCCACGGCGCTGGCCGCTACCAGTCTGTGACAGAGCCGTCCTGCCGGAAAGCTGGCATCAGCACTTCTGGGCGCGCTGGATATTTGCGCGCCTCGGCTTCGTTTACATCAATACCCAGGCCAGGCCTGGTGGGTGCCGCCACAGAGCCTCGCGTCACGTCGTAGCCGCCGCTGACAACGTCCATGCGCCAGGGCACGTCGTTCCAGACAATCTCCTGGATCAGATAATTCGGGGTGGCAAAGCCCACATGCAGGCTGGCAGCAGTCGAGATTGGCCCCTGCGGATTGTGGCAAGCCACTGTGATCGAATAGGTCTCTGCCATGGCTGCAATGCGCCGTGCCTCCGAGATGCCGCCGCAATGCGACACGTCCGGCTGGATGATGGCGCAGGCCCGCTTCTCAAGCAACTCCCGGAACTCCCAACGGCCAACCAGCCGCTCCCCCGTCGCAATGGGGATTCGCAAAGCCCGCGCTACTTCCACCAGCCCATCGACATGCTCAGGCCAGCAGGGCTCTTCGTACCAGAAGAGGTTGTAGTCTTCGATCAGGCGCCCGAACTGGATCGCCGCCGCCGGTGTGCAGCGCGCATGCAGGTCGAGCATGATGTCGAAATCGTCACCCACCGCCTCGCGCATGGCCCGCACACAGTCGGCCGCACGGCGCAAAGTGGAGGCGCTCTCGATCGGCTCAGAGATCGGGATCGGCATGCCCTTGGCTGCGGTAAAGCCACGCGCCTTGCTTTCTCCGATCAGGCGGGCAAAGTCGGAGGGCGCGCCCGTCTTGTACATCCCCTCCAGGCTCCCACCGCCCAGGTGGTCATAGAGCCGCAAGGTGTCGCGCACCGGGCCGCCGAGCAGTTCACACACCGGCTTGCCCAGCTCTTTGCCTTTGATATCCCACAGCGCCTGATCGATGCCGCTCAGGGCCGACATGGTGACAATGCCGCCACGCCAGAAATACTGGCGGTTCATGATCTGCCAGATGTGTTCGATGCGCCGCGGGTCCTGGCCCATGATCAGCGGCTTCAGGTCTTCGATCGAGCCCACGACGCCCTGGGTCTTCCATTCCAGTGTGGCTTCACCCCAGCCGTAAAGTCCCGGTGTGTCGGTCTCGACCTTGACAAAGATCCAGTTGCGCATACGCGCATTCACGACAAGGGTTTCGATGTTGGTTATCTTCATATGTGAGTTCTCGCAACGCGGGAAGAAACTCCTCTCAGGCCGCAGCGATCTTGGCCGCATCGCGGGCCAGCGCTTCGCGGGTCGCCATGCTGCGGTACCAAACCGTCACGGCCGAACTGCTCAACACGATGAACAGGCTGTACAGCACCGGAATCAGCAGCACCTGCTGCTGCATCTCTCCGGTGAAGGTCAGTGTCACGATGAGAACCGCCAGGGGCCCGTTCTGGATGCCGGTCTCCAGGCTGATGGTGCGCGAGCGATTCGGGTCCTGCCGGAGGGCACGGCTCAGGAAATAACCCAGCAACATGCCGAACAGACCCAGCGCGACGGCTGCAAAGAACACGTACCAGGGCGTGGACAGCAGCAACTGGTAGTTGCGCGGCACCCAGGACACGACCAGGAACAGGATCACAAGAATGCCCAGCATGGAGCCGATCAGCTCCACCGTGGCGCCAACGTTCGGGTTCAACTTGCGCAGCACCATGCCGATCAGGGTCGGCACCAGCAAGACCACCAGTACCTGGGCCACATTGGAGGCCGGAATCGCAAACTCACCGGTCACTCCGGCCAGCTCGCTGTAAAACGCAATCAGGGCTGGCACCAACACCACTGCGCACAGGGTGGAGACACTGGTCATCATGATGGACAGCGCCAACGCACCTTTGCTGAAGTAGGCAAAGATATTGGACGTGGTGCCACCCGGCATGCAGCCCATCAGGATCAGGCCCACCGCCAGCGCCGGCGGCAGGCCCAGCACGACCGCCAGCAGATAGCCCAGAAAAGGCATGATGCCGAACTGGCACAACACGCCGATCAGCACGCCCTTGGGTTTCTTGAAGGCGATCAGGAAGTCGCGAAAGGTGAGGCTGGCGCCCATGCCGAGCATGATGACCATCATCATGATCCCCAGCAACATGGTTTCCAAGGGTGTCAACATGGGGATTTCCTGGTGTGTTCGGAGGTGGGTTCGGCGCGCGCCTAACGCGCGGCAAACTCGGCTTTGACCTCGGCCTTGAGGTCCTTGCGCAGGATCTTGCCGACCGGTGTCTTGGGCAACTCCACGCGAAATACCACGGATTTCGGTATCTTGTAGTCGGTCAGCAGCGTCTTGCAGTGGGTAATCACGGCGGCGGCTGTCAATTCGCCCTCGAAGTCCGGGTTCTTGACCACATAGGCGCGCACCCCTTCGCCCGAGCGCGGGTCCGGAATCCCGACCACGGCCGCCTCCAGGATCGCGCCCATCTTGGACAACGCATCCTCCACCTCGTTCGGGTAGACGTTGAAGCCCGACACCAGCACCAGGTCTTTCTTGCGGTCCACGATGCGGAAATAGCCCTCGGGGTCCATCACCGCGACGTCCCCGGTATACAGCCAGTCGTCCTTGAGCACGATGGCGGTTTCATCGGCGCGGTTCCAGTAGCCTGCCATGGTTTGCGGGCCCTGCACCACCAGTTCGCCGGGTTCACCGACGGCTGCGGGTTGTCCATCGTCCTGTACCAGGCGTACCCGGGTGCCCGGCACCGGAATACCGATGCTGTCCGGTTTTGCCACACCACTGAGGGGGTTGAAGGTCACGACGGGCGAGCATTCGGTGAGTCCAAACCCTTCGGCAACGCGGGTGCCCGTGATGTGTTGCCAGCGCGCGGCCACGGCGCTGTGCAGGGCCGTGCCGCCTGCAATCGCGGCTTTCAGGTGTTTGGGCGGGAAGGCGGAGAACCACTCCTCGTTCATCAGGCCGTTGAACAGCGTGTTGACGCCCGTGATCCAGGTGATGGGGTAGTTTTCGATGGCGCGTTGCAGGTTCTGCACCGGACGCGGGCTGGGCACCAGGATGTTGCGCGCGCCGATCTCGACGAAACACAGCAGGTTGGCCACGAACGCAAAGATATGGTAGAGCGGCAGGGCGGTCAGCACGCATTCCTTGCTGCCCATGTGCGAGCGCCCCATCGCCAGCACCTGTTCGATATTGGCCAGGAAGTTCGCATGCGTGAGCATGGCTGCCTTGCTCACGCCGGTGGTGCCGCCGGTGTACTGGAGCGCGGCCACTTCGCTGGCGGCAACGCCCGTCCAGTAGGTCTGGACGACACCCGGCTTTGCCTTGGCGCTGGCCGTTCCGGCAGCCAGCGCCGCCGACAGGCGCAGCACCGGCACGGCCAGTGCCGGTATCGGTGGCAACACCTTGCTCCAGACCTTTTGCACGCCGCGCACGATCAGGTTTGGCACCGCAGGGAACATTTCCGAGACAGCGGCGAGCACCACGTGTTCGATCCCGGTGCCGGGCACGACGGTGGCCAATTTGTCCGCAAACATGTCGATGATGACCAGCACCCGGGCACCCGAGTCGTTGAACTGGTGCCGCATTTCACTGGCGGTGTACAAGGGGTTGGTGTTGACCAGTACACAACCGGCCTTGAACACGCCGAAGGCCACGACCGGGTACGCCAGGCCATTGGGCAACTGCACGGCGACGCGGTCGCCAGCCTGAAGCTTGCAGTCGATCCGCAGGTAGGCCGCGAAAGCGTCCGATGCGTCGGCCAGTTGCCGGTAACTGAGCGAGCCATTCATTCCGTTGGGCACGACGCAGGTAAACGCGGTCTGCGCGGCGAAACGCTGGCAGGCGGAATGCACGAGGTGACCCAGGTTCGGATAGCGTGCGGGCGGCAGGGTCTGGCTGATGTTGCTGCCGTAGGCCGCCAGCCATGGTTGCTTGTCGTAGGCAGAAAATCGGGCATCCATGGCGCATCTCCATTTTTTTATGTGCTGCCGGATGGTTCATCCAGCAGCAACGGGTAACGTAACACGATTGCAATTGGCAACAAAGAGCATGGGGACACTCAGGAGTCGCTCACGCATGGGAGTGCGCGGTCGCCCGGGAGCAGGGCGCCCGACCGGCGCAGCGCGCCGCAAAACCTTGCAAAGCAGGTGGTAGCCGTGCCAATGTCACTATCGGTCTTTTTTGGATTGGAGCTCCATGATTTATAAAGTGTTGACGCTGGTGCATCTTCTGTCGGTGATCGTCTGGATCGGCGGCATGGTGTTTGCCTATTTCTTTTTGCGACCCGCCGTGGCCGCGCTGGAGCCGCCACAGCGAGTTCGCCTGATGCAGGAGGTGTTGGGGCGGTTCTTCGGCGCCGTGCTGGTGGCGGCCGGGGTGATCCTGGCCAGCGGTCTGTGGATGATCGGTCGCGTTGCCAAGGCTGCCGTGCAGTCGGGTGGCGGCTTCCAGATGCCATTCGACTGGACGGTGATGGTGGTGTTGGGCCTTTTGATGATGGGCATTTTCGGGCACATCCGTTTTGCCCTGTATAAGCGGCTCGGTCGAGCCGTCGCGGCCAGTGACTGGCCGGCCGGTGCGCAGGCACTGGCTCGAATCCGCATCGGGGTCGCCTTGAACCTGGCCTTGGGGACGGTCATTACGGCGGTGATGGTACTGTACTGACGCATGTTGCGGGCCGGGGGGCGCGCCAGTGGCCAGTGCCTCGCCCCATGTAACATCTCGGGCAACCCAATACCCCTGTCCCGCCATGCCCACGCCTCACACCGCCATTTTTCAAGGCACCCTCCCGGCCCTGATGACCCCCTGCACTCCGGCGCGCCGGCCCGACTTCGACGCCCTGGTGCGCAGCGGGCAGCGACTGGTCGCCGCTGGCATGCGCGCCGTGGTGTACTGCGGCTCGATGGGCGACTGGCCGTTGCTCAGCGATGAAGAGCGCATGGAGGGGGTGGCCCGACTGGTGGCCGCAGGCGTGCCGGTGGTGGTGGGCACCGGTGCCCAGAGCCCGGCACGTGCCGCCGCCCTGGCCGCCCATGCCAACCGGGTGGGTGCGCACGGCCTCATGGTGATTCCGCGCGTGTTGTCGCGCGGCAGCTCGGTGGCAGCGCAGCGGGCGCACTTCGAGGGCGTGCTGGCGGCGGCGCCGGATTTGCCGGCCGTGATCTACAACAGCCCCCATTACGGCTACGAGACCCGGGCCGACCTGTTCTTCGACCTACGCGCACGCCACCCCAACCTGGTGGGCTTCAAGGAGTTCGGCGGCGCCGCGTCACTGAGCTACGCCGCCAACCACATCACGAGCCGCGATGATGCGCTGATCCTCCTGGTCGGCGTCGACACCCAGGTGGTGCATGGCTTCGTGAACTGCGGCGCGGTCGGGGCCATCACGGGTATCGGCAATGCGCTGCCGACCGAAGTACTGCATCTGGTGGCACTGTGCCGGCTGGCGGCAAAGGGTGACCCAGTGGCCGAGCGGCGCGCACGCGAGCTGGATCACGCCCTGTTCGTGTTGTCCTCGTTCGACGAAGGGGTCGACCTGGTGCTCTACTACAAGCACCTCATGGTGCTGGCGGGCCACCCCGAATACATGCTGCACTTCCATGCCGGCGATGCGCTCTCGGACAGCCAGCGCCGCTATACCGATGCGCAGTGGGAGCGGTTCAAGGCCTGGTACTCACGGTGGTCGGTCGACGCGGCCTGACACGTCACCCACGCTGCGCGCCACCAGCGTGAAAACGGCACTGGTCATCGGCGGGGGGTTTGTGGGCGCGGCCTGCGCCTGGCAGTTGCAGCGCGCCGGCTACCGGGTCACGCTGCTCGACAGAGGCGATGCCACACGCGCCGCCTCCTGGGGCAATGCCGGGCATCTGGCCATCGAGCAGGTCGAGCCGCTGGCCTCGGTCGCCAATCTGCTCAGCCTGCCGCGGCGCCTGTTTGCCTGGGGCGGGCCGGTGGGTTTGCCACCCCGCGACATCGCCACCTGGCTGCCGTTTGGCCTGCGCCTGGTCGCGGCCGCTGCGCCGCGGCGCTTCGCCCGGGGGCGGCAGGCGCTGGCGGGCCTGTTGGCACACGCCTTGCCGGCCTGGCGGCGGCTGGCGGCACAGACCGGCACGGCGCAGCACCTGCGCGAGGACGGGCATTTCGTGGCCTGGGAGTCGGCCGTCACCGCGCAGCACGGCAAGCGCCATTGGTTGGGTGCCGACGTGGGCGAGGCCCGTGTGCGGATGGCGTTGCCCGCCGAGTTGGCCGAGTTGCGCGCGCAATTTCGTCAGCGCCCGGTCGATGCGGTGCGGTTTGACCACACCGGGCAGATCCTGGACCTGGCCCAGGCGCGCGGCGGCATCCTGAAGGCTTTGCGTGCGACAGGGGGCACGGTGCAGACGGCGCAGGTACGCGGCATTGCCATAGCCGACGGCCGCGCGCGCGCGCAATTCGACGACGGTACGATGGCCGCCGATGCCGGCCTGGTGCTGGTCTGTGCGGGTGCCGGCTCGGCCGCGCTGCTGCGCGCCACTGAGGGCGCCGTGCCGCTGATCGCCGAGCGGGGCTACCACCTGGAGTCGGCCCTGGCGCCTGACGCGGCCGCAACCGGTTTGCCGCCGGTGGCCTTTGAAGACCGTTCGGTCATCGTCACCCGGTTTGCATCCACCCTGCGGATCGCCGGTTTCACTGAATTCTCGCGCCTGGATGCACCGCCCGATGCGCGCAAGTGGCGCGCGCTGGCGCAGCATGCGGCTGCCCTGGGCCTGCCCATGGCCAGCGGCGCCAGCCAGTGGATCGGTGCCCGCCCGACCCTGCCGGACTATCTGCCTGCCGTGGGGCGCAGCCGCGCGGCATCGAACCTGGTGTATGCTTTTGGCCACCAGCACCTGGGCCTGACGCTGTCGGCGATCACCGGCGAACTGGTGGCCGCGCTGGCCTGCGGCCAGCCTCCGGCGGTGGACCTGCAGCCCTTCGGTCTTGGACGCTTCCGCTAGCGTGCAGCATGCACTGGCTCGCCACCCTCCTGCGCCGGCGGCGCCCCCCGAGCCCCGAGCAGCGGGCGCGCCAACTCATCCAGGCGATCGACGCCGGCGGTCTGCCGCTGCATGCGGGCATCGTGAACGACATTGCCCGGGCGCTGGGCCTGGAGGTATCGGCGCGTGCCCGCATGCACGACACGATCGCCCGCATCCGGGCGGCCGTGCAGCGCTTGCCGCCTTGAACGGCCGATCCGCCAGCACGCCAGAGCCATGAATCCACTTTCACCCGCACCAAGTACACCATGACCCGGCCCTTGCCTTCTGCCGACCCGCAAACCCAGGGTCTGTCGCCCGAGCGCCTGGCCCACGCCTCGGCGCTGCTGGGTGCCGAGGTGGCCGCTGGCCGGGTGGCGGCGGCCTCGATCCTGGTCGCCCGCAACGGGCATGTGGTGCTGCACGCTGGCCATGGTGCCGCGCCGGACGCGGTGTACTTGCTGGCTTCGATTTCCAAGCCGGTCAATGCGGTGGCGCTGATGCGCCTGGTCGAACGCGGCGTGGTCGCGCTGGACGACCCGGTGGCCTGTTACCTGCCTGAGTTCGCGGGTGCCGATCGCGCATCCGTGCGCGTGCGTGACCTGCTCACCCATACCTCGGGACTGCCCGACATGCTGCCCGAAAATCTCGACTTGCGGCGCGCCCATGCGCCACTGTCGGCCTTCGTGCAGGGCGCCTGTACCGTGCCCTTGCTGTACCCGCCGCGCACCGGCTTCGAGTACCAGAGCATGGGCACGCTGCTGGCTGGCGAGATCGTACAGCGCGTGTCCGGCCAGGCCCTGCGCGTGTTTCACCAGCGCGAGATCTTCGAGGTGCTGGGCATGCACCAGTCCTCGCTGGGGCTGGGTGGGCGGCAGATCGCCGATACGGTGTGGTGCGAATACGCCAGCAGCCCGGACGTGGATCGTTTTGGTGGCAACAGCCCGTATTGGCGCGACATGGGCCACCCCTGGGGTGGCATGCATTCCACCGCGACCGATCTCTCACTGCTGTTGCAGACCTTTCTGAACGGCGGCGGGTTGCGCGGCCAGACCCTGCTCGGCCGCGCCACGGTGCAGCGCATGCTCAGCGACCAGAACACCGCGATCGGCAAGCCCTGGGGCCTGGGCTGGGGCCTGGCCACCAGCCCGGTGTGGGTCTACTGCGGCGAACTGGTGTCACCGCGCACCTTCGGTCATTCGGGCGCCACCGGCACCGTGGCCTGGGCCGACCCCGACAGCCAACTGCTGACAGTGATCCTCACGTCGCGGCCGACCGCCCAAGACGACGGCCGCCTGCTGCGGGTGGTATCCAATGCGGTGGCTGCATCGGTGTTGCGCTGATGCAGCCCCCGCGGCCCTTGGCGCCGCGCTGGAGCGCGAGGCCGCTGTCCACCGGGGGGCCTTGGCGCGTGCCCATGTCAGC
>Ga0209181_10001313_pt1 | contig 43904 bp, 39 predicted proteins | sample MAT05_FD_187208 | JGI IMG/M metagenome (GOLD analysis project Ga0209181, IMG submission 187208) | Freshwater microbial communities from Lake Fryxell liftoff mats and glacier meltwater in Antarctica - MAT-05 (SPAdes) (version 2) | ecosystem: Environmental > Aquatic > Freshwater > Ice > Liftoff... | reverse complement strand
GATCGCCCGATCGCCCGATCGCCCGATCGCCCGATCGCCCGATCGCCCGTGAGTCCAGTTCGGGATCTGATAGGAATCAAGCCAGATGGACTAGAGCTAGATCTGGATCGTGTTCGGTTCAGGTGTACTGCTCGGAGAGAACGCAGAGGAATCAGAGGAGATCAGAGGAACTCAGAGTGAGGGCTGTGAGAAGAGTTCATTCAAGCCCGAGTCTTTGCTTTCAACAATGATCGGGCTCTGCGTTCCTTTGATCGCCTCTGCTTCCTTTGCGTTCGTATTCAGAGAAGCGAGATCCAAAAACAAGAACCCTCGTTCGGTTTCCCGAACGAGGGCTTGGATTGCCGAGAGATATGTGGAACTGTGAGGCCCGAAGCTCTGTCAGGAAGAATCGGTAGGACTCAGAGTTCCCGATCAATTAGCGGCGACGGCGACCGATGACCAGGCCACCGAGGCCGAGGAGAGCCATCGAAGCGGGGGCCGGGATGATCCAGTTGGCCCGGATGTCGACACCGTCGGTGGCGAGAAGGCTAGTCTTGCGGTTCAGAACCGTGGTCGAGGCGAGGTCGCGGTAGACGCCGTAGGTGGTGCTGACCTTGTTGAGGGGGGCGTCGATCAGGAGGCTGCGGACGGTGGCGTCATCCAGGTCGTCGCAGGCGATCGAGATGTTGAAACGGTAGGCCAGAACCGGGTTGCCGGTGTCGAGCAGAGTGCCCGAGGCGGTCGGGGTGTTCTGCTTGATCGAGATGCCACCGCCAGCGACGTCGCCAGCGTTGCTGACAGCGCCGATGCGAAGACGACCAGCGTCGATGCCGGTCGTGAAGAAGGCCTGGGTCTGGCCACCGAAGTTGAAGCGACCCTGACGGCCGTCCGTGGGCGAGCCCACGAACTGAGCGGTGTCACCGGCGCCGACGTTCCAGCCGCTGGTGGTGACGCTGTGGGTGACGCCCGAGAACGCGACGCCGCCGTCAACGCCTGAGGTCCAGTTGTAGAACACAGCCACTTCGAGGTTGAGAGGGTCGTTGTTGTTGATCGAGACGAAGTTGATCGAATCGACCCAGTCGGTGGTACCGACGATGCGGGCCTTGATGTCGATCTGGTTGACCTGGGCCGAAGCCAGGGTGGCGATGCCCGCGAGGGCGACGAGAGCAGCAATCTTCATAAAAATCTCCTCACTATTCTTGCAAACTTGGAAACATGTGACACATTCAACACGAGAGAACGAACGACTCGTTCCTGACCCGCGGACACTTTAACCGCGGATGGTTCGCGTTGCAAGTCTTTTTTTCAACGGATTGTGATCTTTTTGATATCTTTGCGCTCGCGTCCCCTTGACGCGGGCTCAACTTGCGCGCTCAATACGTTCTTTGTACGGCATTCCAAACTAGGATGTTCCGGCAAAGTACGGTGTTTCCAGCCTGATTCGGGCCACAAACGAGTTCCAGATCAGACCACGTCACCGATCAGAACCCATCTTGCAGGTGTTCCTTAAAAATCAAATCTTTTCTTGGCCGCGCGAGAATTGCCTCGCGAAGATCCTGTTCGGCGGACCGATGCCAGTAGATTGCCTTCGATCCACTTGGGCACGCCGCCAAACTCACGCTTCAGCTGCTGAAATCAGGGCTGCCACCAGCTTTAACGCGAGGTTTGAGCTGGCGGATTGACCGTGATCCCCAGTTTTTTTGCTTTCGCGAGCCATTCGGCTTGTTCGCGCGAGTTTTCCGTCCGCAAGTGGCCCTTGCCACCGGCGTGAAACCCTTGCAGAGCCTCTACTTCCAGCTTGGTGAGCCGGACGGACTCCAGCTCGTAATCGCGCCACGCTTCGAGCGTGACAGGGACGATGGGGGCGAGGAGCGTCCACATCGCGGCCGCGTACTCGCGGATTTCTGATTGCGCGTGGGCGTCGTAGCGCAAGCTTAGGAATCGCAGGATGTTGTGCAGGTCGCACTTCCAGTACCACTCGGTGTACATATTGACCGGCAGCCCGATCCGAGCCAGCTCGCGGCTGACGCCTTCCTGGGTCAGGTCCATATAGCGCGGGTGAAGTTTTTCCACGTCGGCTAGATATTGAAGGTATTTCTCGGCGATTCTCGCCTGCTCGGGGTCGCTCTGGACGTCGAAGCGTTCTTCGCCGCCTTGACGGTTGGACTTGGACTGCTTGCGGACCTCTTCAGGGCTGGGGATGTAGAAGCGGTCGGGGAGGATCGAGTAGCGGGCGGAGTATTCGTTTACGTTGGCGGTGCGGTGCCGGATCCACTGACGAGCGACAAAGATCGGCATGGCGACGTGGAACTTGAACTCGACCATCTCCAACGGCGTGGTGTGGCGGTGGCGGAGAAGGTAGCGGATCAGCCCGCGGTCTTCGTTGACGTGCTTGGTCCCTTGGCCATAGGAGACGCGGGCGGCCTGGACGATGGCGGCGTCGGCGGTCTGGCCTTGGGGGACGAGCCGCGGCATGGCGTCGATGAGGGCGATGAAACCGTGGGTGTGGAGTTTGATTTCCCAGCGAGATGAGCCGCCCATGACGTCGGTGAGGGGCGCGGGCGGAGGTGAGTCGAGGGTGGCAGCGTTGAAGGGGACGCGGCGGATGGAGGAGTCGGGGAGAGGTGCGGCTGAGGCAGAAGATGGCGCGGGCTTGGGCTCGGCGTGGAGCGCTGCGGTGTTCTCGACCGGGTTCGCTGCGGTGTTCGCGACTGTGTTCGCGATTGAGTTCGCGACGAGGTGTGTATTGGTGGTGGAGGTGTTCGCGCCTTGAGTCATGCGGAAAGCGTAGACGAGCACGGCGCGACGGCTACTGCGACTTTGAAGCGGGGTCTGGCGAGAGTGGCCAGAGGATCCAGTCGCCGTCGATGGAAGAGCGTTCGGTTGGGCTTTGGAGCGCGTCTTTGAGGCGTGACTCGGACATCCAATTGGAGGGAGATGCTACGCCGTTTATGATTTTTTCTGGTGCTCGGGCGTGGTCGTCCTTGCGATCGACGCCGATCGAGTAGATGACGGGTCGGTTGTTGTCGAGGAGGTTGTGAGGGAGGTAGCGGAGGGGTTGGCCGTCGAACATGTCGAGAGGGATGGCGGGGAGGATTGATGTTTCGATGTCGGCGAGAGAACTGGGGTATGAGCCGTGCTTGCGGCGGTAGATCTCGATGGCGATGGCAGTGAGGAGACCGGCGCTGCGTTGAGTGGATTCGTCGTGAACCCAGACTGCTCGGCCGAGCGCGGGGGTGAGGGCCCAGACGGGCAAGAAACGGAAGCGTGAGGTTGCGCTGGCCGCGATGTTTGCTGACGCAAGGTCCGGGCTATCGGCGTCGGTGCGTTTCCAGACGGGTGTCGCGGCGAATCGAACCGCCTGATCGAGGCCTTGTTCGTAGAGCCTCGTGATTTCTTTGCGTGATGCCATGAGGCCGGTTGCGGCGGGGGCGATCAGCGCTTGGAGTGAGGTGCTGCCGTTCGGCCGGAAGTTGTATTTGTTAAGGAGATTAAATCCTTCGGCGGTGAGGTGGCCGTCTCCGCGGCCGTTGTCGGAGTAGGCCCGCTGGATGAAGTCATAGAAGATGAGGCGTTCTGTAGAGAGGTCGACGGCGAGGTTGTTGCGCGCGAGGACATGGGCGAGCGATGTGAGTTGGTCGGTCGAGAGCAGGTCGGGTTGATCGCGAAGGATGTTGCTGAGTGTTTGGGTGGCGCGGTCGTGGATGGCGAGGCGGACGAGGCCGCTGATGATGAAGCCGGATTCGGAGAGGTGCGCGGACATTTTATACATGGACTCGAGGTTCTCGTGCGCGCGTGCGGGGTCGTTGTTGAGCGCGGCAATACGGGCGTCGAGGGTGAGGAGCCGTGCGAAGTGACGCATGGTGCCGAGGTTGGGGATGAGAACACCGATCAGATCGGGGTTGGGGTCGGTTGAGAGCGCAAAGCCGTCGGCCTGACGTTTGGACTGGGCGCGAGCTTTTTCGAGGTCCGTTCCGGCGAGCCAGCGTGAGTGCGTGTCGACCTCGACGTCGGTGATTTGGTACGAGAGAAAGCTGCCCAGTGAGGGGAGTGCGGCGGCTTGGTGGAGGAGCTTGATTTGAGGCTGGCATTCCTTGACATAGGCAACTGTGGTTGGCCAGAGAGGGTCCTCAGGTTTGATCGCGGGGAATTGCTCTTTTGCGATTTCCTCGGGCATGCGAGGCTGCGCGAGGTAGGCCTGGCGGTAGAGAGGCCAGGCTCGGTTGGCTTCGGGGATTTTTTCAATGTCGGCGTTGATCTCGGCGAGGTAGTTGCGAGCGATGTTGGGGTGGGTGAGGAAGGCGCGAGCGGCGAGGGCGAGGTAGAGGGCGATGGTGGCGATGAAGAGGAGTCCGACGGCCTTAGTAGTGAGCGCGAGAGCGTGCCAGGCCTTGGGGCGGCAGCGTTTTTTGGATCGGTGGATGAGTGCGGCGGCTCGGGCTCGGTCGCCGAAGTTTTCGGCGAGTTTGTCGGATGAGGTGCCGGAGGCGAGGCCGTCGTGGAAGTGGGAGGCGAGCTCGCGGGCGACGTCGAGTCGTTCGGAGCGCCAGAGTTTCGAGCGGTTGGTGACGTCGAGGATGAGGCGTTGAAGAAGTTCGGGAAGGTTGGTTTGAGCGATGGCTCTTTCGGCTGATTTTCTTCGAAGATTCTGGGGGAGAATGTGGATGGGTGTGCGGAGGATGCGCATCACGAGGTTCTGATCTGCAAGGGCGGTGTTGGTGCGGTGCGGGTTGGTCATGCGGCACCGCCGCCGAGGTTGAGGCTGGGAGTGCGGAGGGGGTTGGCGAGGGACGCGGTGATGCCCAGCGCGGCCATGGCGGCGTTGACGGCTCGCCACTGCTCGGTGTCTTTAACGAGGCGTTTGATGCCAGCTTTGGTGAGGCGGTAGTACTTGCGGTCGCGTTCGGTGGTGCTGGTTTTCCAGACTGACTCGATGAGGCCTTTGGCTTCGAGGTTGTAGAGGAGTGGATAGAGGGTTGATTGTCCCATGTCGAGGACGCCAGCGGTGCGTTTGGCGAGGGCTTCAACGAGTTGGTAGCCGTACATCTCGCCGCGTTCGAGGAGTTTGAGGACGGCCAGGGGTCCGGCGCCGCGCATGAGTTCTCGTTCGATTCGCATGGTGGTCCTTGAGAAAGAGACGAAGAGACGGAGAGAAAGGTTCAGGCTGGGCGACACATACTATGTGTCACGTAGTATACGGGTCAGGGGCCGGGTTGGTTCCGCTACGGACGAGAAACTTTCGGGCGGTGTCGTGGAGCCTCGGGTTTCTTGCGGTGTTTGGCGAAGATTCCAAAAAAATCCGGCCTCGGCGTGTTCGCCGAGGCCGGTGTTTCCCGGGATCTTTCTCTGCCTCTGGCTGCCTCTGGGCTGGCCCCTCTCGATGTCCCTCCGAGGACGGGCCTCCGGGAACTCTTCTCTTGATCCCTCCCGGGATCCGAACTTGGGCGAGCGATCTCGTCCCATCTCTCTCTCTCAAATCACTCTCAAGCCTCTCTCCTCAAGGCGTCCCGGCGCCGGTGAAGCGCAGGGACGCTGCGGGCGGAAATACGCACGCCCCGACGGCGCGGATTGAAAAACGGGCTGTTGGCGGACGGAAAGTGGTGGGTAGCGAGCGAGAAAGGCCGCTGATGGCGAGTGCCGCTTTACCTTTCGATGGGAACGCCGATGAGGTTTCCGTATTCTGTCCAACTTCCGTCATAGTTTTTGACGTCTTTGACGCCCAGCAGGTACTTGAGCACGAACCAGGAGTGGCTGGAGCGTTCGCCGATGCGGCAATAGGCGATGGCGGGCTTGGTGGGCGTGACACCCAGTGAATCGAAATAGATGGCTCGAAGTTCGTCGGCGGACTTGAAGGTGCCGTCGGGGGCGACGGCGGTGGACCAGGGGATGCTGGTGGCGCCAGGGATGTGCCCGCCGCGCTGGGCGGTCTCGTTCATGCCGGGCGGCGCGATGACCTTGCCTGAGAACTCGTCGAGGCTGCGGACATCGACAAGAGAGTGGGAGCGGGCCTGCGAGGCGAGCAGCACCTCGGGGAGTTTGGCGCGGAGGGTGTGATCTATGGCGGTGACGGTGTAGTTGGAACGCTCGAGCGTGGGCCGATCGGTGGTGAAGGGGAGTGAGGAATCGTTGAGCCACTTGGCCCGCCCGCCGTTGAGCAGGCGGACTTGAGCGTGCTGGTAGATCTTGAAGAGCCAGAAGGCGTAGGCGGCGAACCAGTTGCTGTGGTCGCCATAGATCACAACGGTGTCAGTAGGTCGGATTCCGGCCTCGGACAGAAGAGCCTCGTACTGGTTCTTGCTGATGATGTCGCGCGAAAGCTGGTCTTGGAGCTGTGAGTTCCAGTTGAAGCTGACCGCGCCGGGGATGTGGCCAGCGTCGTAGAGGTTGGTGTCGACGTTGATCTCGACGGTGCGGACGGCGGGGTTGTTGAGGTTGGCGGCGAGCCATTCGGTGGAGACAAGAGATTGAGGGTTGGCGTACGTGGCCATGGTTGTTCCTGTGTGATGAGTGTGTGGTTGAGGTGATGAGAATCCGGGCGCGAGATATGGGCGGTGTGGTTTGTTCAACATCGCGAGAGGAGCGGTTGGTGCGCCTGGCTTGAGGCAGATTCTGAACCAAGAAGTAGAGCGTGAGAGACGGGTTGAAAACCCATCTCACTAAAAACTGGAGGGTTGATAGGCGGGCTTTTAATCATCGCTCGCGAGCTCTGGCAGATGCTGTTCCATGGTGCTGGTGTACTTGAAGATGCTGTCGCAGAAGATGGCCACGCCGAGGGTGACGGGGGTTCGTGCGGCGGTGACTCGGGCGCCCTCGTAGATGAGCCCGGAGCTGGGCCCGGCGAAGAGGCCTTCGCGCTGGCAGAGCTCGAGAGCGCGTTGGTAGGCGAGTCGGTAGTCGACCTCGAGGATGCCGTCGATGAGGGCGGGGTCGTAGAGCTTGGAGACGCCGAGTTCGCTGACGTTGCGGAGGCCTGGGACGTCGTGGCCGGGCGAGGGCTGGACGGCGATGATCTTGATGTTGAGGTTTTTCGCCTTCAGGAACTTCGACAGGCCGGTGACGGTGCCGCAGGTTCCGAGTGAGAGGAAGACGTGAGAGACTTTTCCCTCGGTCTGGCGCCAGATCTCGGGGCCTGTGGTGCGGAAGTGAGCGTCGGCGTTGGCTGGGTTCTCGTACTGGTTGGGCATGAGGTAGCGATCGCTCGAGGCGCGGGCGTGGGACTTGGCCATGCCGATAGTGCCGTCTTCGGTGCCGGGGAGCGGGCAGAGCGCGTCGGCGACGACATCGACGTCGGCCCCGGCGATGCGGAGGAGGGTTTTCTTTTCGCGTGGAACCTTGGCGGGCACGACGGCCCGCATGGGGTAGCCGCGCGCGGCGCAGATGCCAGCGAGGCTCAGGCCGGTGTTGCCGGAGGTGGGCTCGACGATGCCACGGACCTTGCCGCTAGGCTGGAGCCCGAGCAGGCCCTGTTGTTCAAGGCGGTCGATCATTTCCGATGCGGCGCGGTCCTTGACAGAGCCGAAGGGGTTCATCCATTCGAGCTTGACGTAGAGGACCGAGCCGGGGAAGGCGAAGCGTTGCACGCGCACGAGCGGGGACGGATTCTCCTCGTTGGGGAGGAGATCGAGGATGCTGTCGTAGACGCGGGCGGCGTGGTTAGGGCGGGGCTTGGCGTTCACGGCCAGGGTACCGGGCTTTGTGCTTAGGGTGGTGCTCAGGGTGGTACTCAGGATTGACGCCGAATTGGTCAAGTTGGGTTTGGAAGAGAGCGTGGTCATGAGATGAGCTCCGTAGCGAACGAGGGCTGGAACGGCAGCGCGAGGGGATCGCGGGCGGAACCAGACCGGAGAAGTGGTGATTAGCCCGAGAAAGACGTGGGTTATTTTGAAGAGGTCGAGCGCTAGGCCGGACTTGGGTGCCTTGGTTGATTCAGGTGTTCTGAATCGCGCGGGGCACGCGGTCAACAGCAGATTGAGCATCGACAACACCGTTTTGAAGCGGTGTTCAGGCTCGAGATCGTGGTTTCGATCGGGCCTGTGCTCGTCGCGTCCGTCGCCGGTTTGGGCGAGGTGATCAGCGAGCGAAGTTGAAACCTGACAATTCGCATTGGAGGAAGTCTACGCACGTGGGTGCGCGCATGGCGAGTGGTTGAGTTTGGGTTTGGTCATCGGAACTGACCAAGGAGCCGCAAGGAGAAAGAAGTAGGACGCCGAGGACGCAGGTTAGAAACCGGTACCGCGAGAAGACGTAGGAAAGGCGAGGAAACACAGCGATTTTCGGTGGTCCAGCTACTTGGACTTACAACCGCATCCAGCGCCGCATCCGCCCTTGGGGGCCTCGTCCTCGACATCGGGTCCGACGAGTCGGTCGAGCTTGCGAGCGAGGAATCGGGCGTGGTGTTCGAGGTGCCAGACCATGGAGGCGAGCATGAGCTTGACGCTGAGCGAGCCGCGCTCGGGGTGCATGGCGGTGCGGCCGAGCTGGGCCTCGGTGAGGGTGCTGAGCCACTGGCCAGTCCACTGGCGGACGGTGTGGATGAGTGCGACGTTGCCGCCCAATACGTTCATGACGGCGTGCTGTTGGGCGGCGGGGTCGGTGGCGAGGGCGTGGTTGAGGCCATAGACATCGTTGTCGATGAAGGCGTTCTCGTCCCAAGAGGATAGGACGGGGTTATCCTCGCCGACGGCCCTTCTCATGCGGTGAGACTGCGCCAGGTCGGCGTCGGCAAGATGGCCGAGGAGAACGCGAACGGGCCAGCGGCCGACGTCGGCCGCGCCGCCCACATTGGGGAGGAAGGCCTGGTCGATCTGCGATTCGCTGAGCTTAAAAAGACGGCGGTCAAAGTTCTCAACGCCCTTGCGGTAGCGGGCGATGAGCTGCCCGCTGGGGAGCGTGGCGAGCTGGATAGCGGAGCAGGGTTCGGTGAGGTTAGAGAGCGCGGCGAGGATGGAGGCGGGGGCGGTTGTAGCGGTGGTCATGGCGGTTTCCTCGGGGCTGTGGATGGTGAGAGAGTGTAGGTGTGTAGCGGGTTGAGGGAGGTGGATCAGCAATGGCAGCAATGGAGCGTGGTTTAGCAGCCGGCGACGAACGCATCGACGAAGGCGTTAAAGTCGTCACCGTTGACGAAGCCGTCGCGGTTGAAGTTGGCGGGGCAAGATGGCCTTGTATCGACGTAGACGGTGGCGGAGTTCCTGCTAGCGATTCTGAGCCCGAGTGGGAGGGCACCGCCAGCTTCGTCCCGGAAGAAGCCGACGCGGATGGTGTCGGGGTAGAACGCGGGGGCGGTCGAGGCACCGGCGATGGTGCCGAAGAATCCAGTGGACTTGGCTTGCGCCTCGATTTCGGCCTAGCCGTTGACCGCGAGTTCAAACTCGTTGCGGCTGGCGTCGAGGGAGATGCGGACGTTGGTCGTGCGGTTGATGGAGTCTTCCTTGGGGATGACGGATTGCGATTCGACGCGGACTTCGAAGGGGCCAATGGCTTGACCAGCGAAGCTGCCGGACATGTGGAGGTATGCCTTGCCGTAGGTCTCTTGAAGGTCGCCGAAGGACTCTGCCGCGAGGACCGAGCCCGCCAGCGTGACCGGCACTTCGATGACGGCGGGCGCGTCCGCGTCAACCACAATCGAATCGCATGCGGTGAAGTCATTGCGGATCCGCTGCTTTACGGGGCCGCCGCCGCCGATCCAAAAGGAGTAAAGATTTATGCTTCCGCCGACGCGCCCGAGCGGCTTACTGCCGGTAATTGGGCAGTCTTGGATTGTGAGGCCACCGTCCCAATTGAAGCCCTCGCCCTCGATGAATTCGCCGATGCGATCGTTGACCGATTCCCCAAACGAGACGACATCGAAGTTCAGTTCAGAGCCAGCAGTGTTGTTACCGTCGACCCGGGACGCGGTGAGCGACCAGCCAAGGAAATCGATCGAGTTGTTCTCGCGGCAAGGGCTCAGCGTCACGTTGACGATGCTGCCGGGCAGTTTGACAGGGAGTTCGAGCCCGGCGAGTTGGATTGAATAATCGAGAGTGGCGTTAGACATTGGGACGCACTGTCCGTGTGCGATGACGGGCAAGGCACCGAGGAGTGCAGTGGCTGGAAGCACTCGAGTGGAACAGCAAACGAGCACGCTCTTCACAGTTCCTAATTGAATTTTGTATACTCCTTTCCAAGTGAGAAAGCGCTTGAGACGGCAATAGCGCCCAGCAATTCAGAACAATGTACATAATGGAGGATGAACGGGTAAAAAAACCCTCGACCGAAGTCGAGGGTTCAGAGGGAGCAGACGGTGGGCGATTCAATTAGGCCTTGGTCGGCTTGAACCCGCTCTTAAAGGCCTTGATCGCGTCTTCGAGTTTCTTTTCGAGGGTTGCGTCGAAGGCTTTTTTCTGGTCGAGTTCGTCGCGGACGGCCTTGCCGCTGGTGGTCATGTATTCGAGCATTTTCTTCTCGAACTCGCGGACGTCCACCACGGGGACGTCGTCGAGGATGCCTTTGGTGCCAGCGAAGATCGAGATGATCTGGTCGGTGACGGTGAAGGGGGTGTACTGGCCTTGCTTGAGGAGTTCGACGAAGCGGCGGCCTCGGTCGAGCTGGCGCTGGGTGGCTTTGTCGAGTTCGGTACCGAGCTGGGCGAAGGCTTCAAGCTCGCGAGCGCTGGCGAGGTCGAGGCGGAGCGAGCCGGAGATCTTCTTCATGCCCTTGACCTGGGCGTTACCGCCCACGCGGCTGACGGAGATGCCGACGTTGATGGCGGGGCGGACGCCGGAGAAGAAGAGTTCAGGTTCGAGGTAGATCTGGCCGTCGGTGATGGAGATGACGTTGGTGGGGATGTAGGCCGAGACGTCGCCTTCTTGGGTTTCGATGATGGGGAGAGCGGTGAGTGTTCCGCCGCCGTTCTCGTCAGAGAGCTTGGTGGCGCGTTCGAGTAGGCGGGAGTGGAGATAGAACACGTCGCCGGGGTAGGCCTCGCGGCCCGGGGGACGGCGGAGAAGGAGCGAGAGCTGGCGATAGGCGACAGCCTGCTTGGAGAGATCGTCGTAGACGCAGAGGGCGTGCTTGGGGCGAGCGGGGCCTTGCTCGCCGTCCTTGCCCTGCCACATGAAGTGCTCGGCCATCGCGCAGCCGGAGTAGGGGGCGATGTATTGCATGGGGGCCGGATCGGCGGCGGAGGCGTTGACGACGATGGTGTATTCCATCGCGCCAGCCTTGCGGAGAACCTCGACAACGGCGGCGACGGTGGAAGACTTCTGCCCGACGGCGACGTAGACGCAGACCATGGCGTCTTTGGTACCCCAGTATTGTTTTTGGTTGATGATTGCGTCGATAGCGACGGCGGTTTTGCCGGTTTTGCGGTCGCCGATGATGAGCTCGCGCTGGCCGCGACCGATGGGGATCATGGCGTCGATGGCCTTGATGCCGGTCTGCATAGGCTCGGTGACGGGCTGGCGTTCAGCGATGCCGGGGGCGATGATGTCAACCTTGCGAAAGGTGCTGGTCAGAATGGGTCCGCGGTCGTCGATGGGGCGGCCGAGAGGATCGACCACGCGGCCTAGGAGGGCCTCGCCGACGGGGACTTCGAGGAGTCGTCCGGTGGCCTTGACGAGGTCGCCTTCTTTGACGGAGAGGTAGTCGCCGTAGATTACCGCGCCGACGGTGTCGAGTTCGAGGTTGAAGACCTGTCCCATGACGCCGCCGTCGGCGGTCTGGAACTCGAGGAGTTCGCCAGCCATGGCGTTGGACAGGCCGTAGATGCGGGCAATTCCGTCTCCGACCTCGACGACGCGACCGACTTCGGAGATTTCAAGCTCGGCGGAGTACTGCTCGATTTCACGCTTGATGACACTGGCGATTTCGTCGGTCTTGATCTTCAAGAAGCGATCCTCCGGGAGGCGGCAAGGGGAAATGATGGGGGACGTGATCACACTCCACGGGGGCACCGAACGGCTCCCGAGAGGGGGTCAGACAATAGCGACGTTGGGGTGGATTTTCTCGCCCCGCATGAGCCCGATTCGGGGGAGAACTGGGCGGGAATTGGGGCAGCGCTGGGAGGGGGTGGAGGTGGAGCAGGTGGTGAGGCTGGCGGTGAGGTTGGTCCGGGGCGACACGCCCTGTCTCACGGTTGGTTGCGTGAGTCTGTTGGGCTCACTCTTTCTCGCGGCGTTGGATCTTGACGCGGACTTTGGAGTTGTCGGATTTGAAGCTGAGAGGAGTGGGGAGGTCGCTGAAGGTGATTTCTTTGGAGGTGATGCCGCGTTCGAGGTCGTCGAAGCCGAGGACGACCAGGGCGGTGACGCGAAACTCGCCGCGGCGTACGCGGTCTACGGCGTCGCTGGGGCCCGTGACTTTCACGTCGGTGATGAAGCGGTCTTCCTCGGGGATGGTCACGTCCCAGCGCCCCGATTCGACGGCGGCGAGCGAGACGTAAACGGGGACACTGGGCAGGGTGAGCGATGCCGTGCGGGTGCGGAGGGTGAGCTGCACCTCGGCGCGAGACTGATCGACGCGGACGCGCGGCGACGCGACCAGGCCGGGAGGAAGCTCGATGGGCACGCTGCTGACGGTTTCCTTGCGGCCCGGGACGAGCTTTAAGAGTGATTCGGCCGAGACGCGAGCCCGTGCGACAGAGCCCTCGGTGAGCTTGGCGGCGTCGGCGGCGGGAAGGCGGATTTTGATGAACGAGGGCTTGACTTCGGCGGGCGCTTCGAGCTCGAAAGCCGAGGTGTCGGCCTCGACGCGGAGCGAGCGTTCTTCGAGCTGGTCCACGCGTACGCGAACGGTGCCGGGATCGGTGCGGGCGACGGTGACGCCCTTGCCGGTGAGTTCGACGGCGTCGCGCAGGGCGTTGCGGAGGTCGATGGTGTATTCGCCGGGTGCGGTCGGGATTCCCTCCATTCCGGGGCGGAGGCGGATGGGCTTGGTGGTGGCGAGCTCGACCGCGACGACGGCGGAGGTGGAGCCTTCGATGGTGACGGCGGGGCGATCGCGCCAGGCGGGGTCGTCGATCTCGAGGACCAGAGAGCTGCTGTCTTCGGTCTCGAAGAGGATCTCGGGGCGGATGGTGCGGGTGGTGAGGCTTTCGGCCTCGGCGAAGATCCAGACGAGCACGGCTACGAGCGTGACGAGCACGATCGTGCGAGCGTTTTGAGCAAGAGTGTGGGCGGGGCGTGTCATGGTTTGGTGAAAAGGCTGAAAGGTAAGAGGATGGAGCAGAATTAAGAAGTAGAGAGGGTAGAGACAGGTTAAAAACCTGTCCTACGAGGAGGAGGAGGATTTGAAGGGAAATTTACGTTCGGTCGGCGGGGGCGGTGAGGTCGAGGTCGTTAGGCTGTGGGTCGGTTGAGACGGCGGGCGCGGGGCGGCGTGCTTTGGGGCCGCCGAGGCGGGCGAGAAGTTCGGTTTTCAACGCATCTACGGAGAGCCCTGGGGAGAGGCGGCCTCGCTCGGCGATACGGATGGTGCCGGTCTCTTCGCTGACCACGACGACCAGAGCGTCGCACTCTTTGGTGAGCCCGACGGCGGCGCGGTGCCGAGATCCGAAGCTGGCGTCGGGCATGTCCATGGGGTCGGCGAGAGGGAGCTGGACGCCAGCGGCGTGGATGGCCTTGCCGCGGACGACGACGGCCAGGTCGTGCAACGCAGCGCCAGGGAAGAAGATGCTCTGGAGGAGGCGAGCCGAGAGGTCGGCGTTGAGGACAGTGCCGCCCTCGATGAGCCCGGCAAGTCCGATTTGTCGTTCGAGAACGATGAGGGCTCCGAAGCGAGATTTGCTGAGGTAGCCACAGGCGGCAGCGATCTCGTCGATGACGTTGGCGAGCTCGGAGGGCGTGGTGCGGAAGAAGGGCGTTTCGCCGAGACGGACGAGGGCGCGTCGGAGTTCGGGCTGGAAGATGATGACCAGGCCGATGGCGACCAAGGCGAGGAAGCGGTCGTAGAGGAGCCCGAGCCTGGGGAAGGTGGCCCCGCCGCCAACTATGCGCGAGGCGACGGTGACGATGGCGACGACCAGGAGCATGCCCTTGAGCGCGCCCGCGGCCCGGGTTCCTTGGACGAAGCGGACGATGATGTAGACGACGAGCCAGATGATGGCGAGCTCGATGAGGACGAAAGGCCAGCGGTAGGAGCCGATGCGTTGGAGGAGGTCGAGGATGGAAGAGAGAGGGTTCACGAGCGAGGGTTCAGAGGACGGCGTTGACGGTGCGGGGTTCTGTGGGCGCGTGACACATCGGGCGAGGTGCGCCGTCAGGTAATATCGGCAGGGCGAGTCGAATGTACTTGATATTCGCGTGCGGGTTCGGTTTGTTCGCGTTGGCAGCGCGCGAGGAGGGTGATGAAGAGTCGGCTCGGAGAGCCGACCTACCTAAGCCTACTGACGCCTACCTGAACCTAGAGGCGGGCCATGATTGGCAGCGAGCCGACGAGGGGGGTGACGTAGTCGAGGAATGCCTTGGTGACTTGGGAGTTGGCATCGATAAACTCGCGAGGCATATGGCGGGTCTTGGCGGCCACGTCTTCGAGTTTGAGCAGTTGCAGTGCGGACTTGTACTTTTTGCCTTCTTCGCGAGTGATGGCGACGGAGCCGGAGCGGAGGCCTTTGGCGGCGCATTTGACCGCGAATTTTCCGGCTTGGCGGGCTTCTTTTGAGTCCACCGGCGAGGGGTCGGGCCAGCAGCGCTGGAGATACCCGAAGGTGTCGGCCCGGACGCGGACAGATTTCCCGCCGGCGACTTTCAGGTTTTTCTTCACGAGATCGGCGAGCGAGTCGCCCAGGACGCTGACGCCCGAGAGCTGGACATTGCCGTGCATGTCCTTGTCGAGGTTGGTGGCGAGGGTCGTGGCGATGGGTCGGCCAGCGCTGTCTTGGACGCCTTCGCTGACGGCGATCTGGCAGCGGCCGAGCTTGGAGTAAACGGCTTCGACCTGCTTGAGGAACTTTTTCGGGTCGAAGTTGACCTCGGGGACGTAGATGAGGTGCGGGCCGTTGCGGCCGGCGTCCTTGCCGGTGCCGCGAGCGAGGGCGGAGGCGGCGGTGAGGAAGCCAGCGTGGCGGCCCATGACGACGTTGATCTTCACGCCCGGCAGGCTGGCGTTGTCCATGCTGTCGGACATGAATGCGAGAGCGAGGAACCTGGCGGCGGAGGGGTAGCCGGGGGTGTGGTCGCTGCCGACGAGGTCGTTGTCCACGGTTTTGGGGACGTGGAAGCAGCGAAGGTCGTAGTGGTTTTTCACGGCCAGGTCGTTGACGATGCGGCAGGTGTCCGAGGAGTCGTTGCCGCCGATGTAAAAGAAGTAGCGAGCCTGGAGTTTTTTGCAACTGGCGAGGATCTTCAGGCAGTAGTCGGCGTCGGGCTTGTCGCGGCTAGAGCCGAGGGCGGCGGAGGGAGTTTGAGCGATGATTTCGAGCTTCTTTTTGGCGTAGGTGGTGAGGTCGATGACGTCGCCGCTGACGAGCCCGTTGACGCCGTGGCGCATGCCGTAGATGGTCTTGACGGTGCCGGTCTCCACGAGTTTCTCGCGGAGTGCGAGGATGACGCCAGCGAGGCTCTGGTTGATGACGGCGGTTGGGCCGCCGGACTGTCCGATGACGGCGTTACCGCGGATAAGGTCGCTCTTCATGGGGCAACTCCTGTGGTCGAGGTGTGAGGAACAGGCGAGATCATAACCGCGTGATCGTGTGAGGTGGCTGGTCGGGGCGGGATGCGATTCGTGCCGATCCGCTATACTGGATGCGAACCGAGGCGGAGAAGCGTGTCGGGCGGGTGCTCGGGTTCAAAGGACAGCGATGGCGACGGAATGGTCTGACAAGATTGTGATCGAGAACCTTGCCGACGAGCCGCAGTTGTCGGAGTCGCTGAGCAATCTGATCGAGCGGGTGAACGCGGCCTCGAAGGAGAAGGTTCCGCACATTGTTTTGAATATGGCGCAGGTGAGCTATTTGCAGAGCTCGAACCTGGCGCAGCTTTTGAGGCTGCGTAAGGGGCTGGCCGAGTCCGGGCGGCTGATGCGGCTGTGTTCGGTGTGCGACGAGGTATGGTCGGTGCTGATGGTGACGGGGCTGGACAAGGTGTTCCGGTTCGCCCCGGACCCGATGACGGCGCTGGCCGGGCTGCAGTTGGAAGACGAGAAATCGAACTTATGAATGCTGTGCCGGGGGGCGGGACTGGGCGTGAGAGTGGTGGTGGCGCGTCTGCGCCGCTGGGTGTGACGAGCCTGATCGGGCTCGGGATGCGCGCGCGAGTGTCGCGACGGATCCGGCTTTTGTCGAAGGAACGGCACTGGGCTCGCAACTCGGCGGGGATCCAGCGGAGCCAGTTGCGGCAGCTGCTTGAGACAGCCAAGGGCACGCACTTTGGGAAACAGCACGACTTTGAGCGACTCGCGGGGCTGCCTAGCGCGGAGATGCTCGGCGGGTACCGCAAGGCAGTTCCGGTGGCGGACTGGTACGCGTATAAAGATATGATCGCGCGGATGCGTGAGGGGGCCGAGCCGGACGTGCTTTGGCCGGGGCTGGTGAGAGACTTTGCGCAGACTAGCGGGACGACGGCCGGGGACAAATACATCCCGGTGTCGGGGCAGATGCTGCGGTCGAACTACCTCGCGTCGCTGGACATTTTCGCGCACGCGGCCCGGTTTGGCGTTTCGCTGATTCGGCTGCTGGGCGGCAAGAGCTTGTTTCTGGGCGGATCGACGAACCTGGCGACGAGCCCGCAGGGGGTGCGCACGGGGGACTTGTCGGGGATCGTGACGCCGCTGATCAAGTGGCCGATCACAGAGATTTATCTGCCGGGCAAGGACGTGGCGTTGATGAGCCACTGGCCGAGCAAGATCGAGGCGATGGCCAAGTGTTCTGTGGACGCGGACGTGCGCTGCGTGAGCGGGATGCCGAGCTGGGGGATGGTGCTGTTCGAGCGAGTGATGCAGATGGCGCGGGAGCGTGGTCCCAAGGGGGGCCGGGACGTGCGCACGTTGCGAGATGTCTGGCCGAACTTTTCGTTGCTGATTCACGGCGGGGTGAAGTACGCGCCGTTCGAGTCGCGGGTGCGGCAGATTTTCAGCGGGTCGGCCGAGGGCGCGGACGTGCCGTATCGGGTCGAGCTGTACCCGGCGTCGGAGGGCTTCGTGGCGATCCAAGACAGGCGCGGCGATCCTGGTTTGCGGCTGAACACCGACCAAGGGAACTTCTTTGAGTTTGTGCCGCTGGAGGAAATCGACAATGCGCAGCCGCGAGCGTTCGCGTGCGACGAGGTGGAGAAGAACCAGAAGTACGTGGTGGTGATGTCGACGTGCGCGGGGCTGTGGCGGTATGTGCTGGGCGATGTGGTGGAGTTCGACACGATCCCGACGCGGCTGGAGCGGGTCGGCAGCGGGCTGGACGAGGGCTCGGGGCCGGCGCGGCTGCGGATCGTGGGGAGGCACCGTCACTTTATCAATGCGTACGGCGAGAACTTGATTGTTGAGCACATCGAGAACGCGGTGTCGGCGGCGGCGCGGGCGAGCGGGCTGATCGTGGGCGAGTTCACGGGCGCGCCGGTGTACGCCATCGGCGGGTCGCGGCCGGGGCTGGAGCTGGCGGTGGAGTTCGAGAACAGCGGGGCTGTTGCTGGGGCCGGTGCCTTGTCGGCGTCGGGGTCGTCGTCGGGGTCGGCGATGAACCTTTTCGCGTCAACGTTCGATCAGTCTCTGAAGGACCAGAACGCGGACTACACGACCAAGCGGACGGCGGACCTGGGGATGGCGAGCCCGACGATCACGCCGCTGGCGATCGGGACGTTTCATCGCTGGCTGGAGAGCAAGGGGAAGCTGGGCGGTCAGCACAAGTGCCCGAGGTGCTCGAACGAGCGCGAGATCCTTGAACAGGTCGTGAAGTTTGGCCTGTCGCGGTAAGACGTCTTCAGATCAACGCGGCGATTGAGAGCAGATTCAGTTTATCTGTATCAATTGAATACGAACGCAGAGGGAGCAGAGAGGATCAGAGGAACGCGGAGCTGGATCATGGTTGGAAGCAAAGTCTCGTTTTTTAACGAACTATTCAAACAGCCCTCGCTCTGAGTTCCTCTGATCCTCTCAGCTCTCTCTGCGTTCAATCCGGGCAGTACACCTCAACCCAAAACGATCTAGCGTTGCGATCTTCCGGTTGGGTCGGGCGTGACTGGCGATATTCGACTGGTCCCCAGATCCATGGAGCGTGCTTTGTTCTTTGATCGAAGCCCGAGGTAGATGCTGGCAGGGGCGGAGAGGAAGTACACGGCCGAGAGCACCGCGAGCGTAAGGAGCGGGTCCCTGGCGGCGGAGACCACGATCGCGCCGACGAGGACCATGAGCGGCACGGCCAATCCGCGGCTGATTTTGGTGCCCTTGAGCGAATACATGGGCAGGCGGCTGATCATGAGGCCCGCGACCACGAGCGTGTGCAGGAGGACCGCCCAGGCGGGGAGGTCGAAGTTCGGGAAGTAGACGTCGAGCTTCTTTGATTCAAAGAGCAGCAGCGGGATGAGCACGATGCCCGCGGCGGCGGGGGTGGGCATGCCCATGAAGTACGCCTGACCCAGGCCGCTGCCCTTGCCGCGTTTGGCCATGGCCGTGAATCGTGCGAGGCGGAGTGCGGCGCAGACGGTGTAGACGACGGCGGCGATCAGCCCGAACGGTTCGAGTTCGTGGAGTTTGTAGCGAAAGAGCAGGAAAGCGGGGGCGATGCCGAAGGCAACGAAGTCGGCCAGAGAATCGAGGGTGGCTCCAAACGGGCTAGCGACGCGGAGGAGACGCGCGGCCCGGCCGTCGAGAGCGTCGAGGATCGCGGCAACGCCGATGGCGATGAGGGCGCGGGTCCAGTCGGAGGACTCGTTGCCAGCGATGGCGGCGCGAGAGGCGAAGTGGAGCGAGGCGACGCCGCAGCAGAGCGCGGCGGTGGTGATCATGTTGGGGATGAGCCGCCGGATCGAGACGTACTTGGGATCACTGCGGCGATCGTCGCCTTCGTCAGAGACCATGCGAGTTCCCCGTGCTGGCAAGAGGCGACGGCTTCATTTCGGAGCGTGAAACGTGAGACGCCTCGGCGGGGCCTGACGCCGCGGTGACCGGAACGCGCGCGAGGATCGTTTCGCCAGCGACGGTTTTCTGGCCGATCGTTACAGCGATTTCTGAGCCGTGCGGGATGTAGACATCGACGCGTGATCCGAAGCGGATGAGCCCGAAACGCTGGCCGGCGGCGACGCGCTGGTTGTCCTTGAGATGGCAGACGATTCGTCGCGCGACGAGCCCGGCGATCTGGACGAAGGCAACGAGGTGCCCGGCGTCGGTGTGCATGAGGACGGCCATGCGTTCGTTGTGCGTGCTGGCCTTGTCGAGTGAGGCGTTGAAGAACTTGCCGTTGGAGTAGGCGAGCTTGGCGATGGTGCCGGCCATGGGGGCGCGGTTGACGTGGACGTTGAAGACGTTCATAAAGACGCAGACTCGGAGCGATCTGTCGGAGACGGACGCCCCGCCAAGTTCGGCGGGGAGGGGGACCGGGCCGATGGCGACGATGACGCCGTCGGCAGGGCTGACGACGGCGCGAGGGTCGGCGGGGGTGTTGCGATCGGGGTCGCGGAAGAACCAGACGCACCAGCCGCTGAGGACGATGCCAGCGAAGACGACGGCCCAGCCCGCGACGCCGAGGTAGCGGAGAGCCAAGGCCCCGAGTGCGGCGGAGACCAAGACAAAGATTGCGATCAACGGCCAACCTTCACGGGCTACTCGCACGTCGCCTCCTTTGGAACACACGCTGAAATCCGCGCCGACGTCGGGCTTCGGTGAGGATGGTGCGATGGGTTGGTGGTTGTTGCCCGCCACCCATCGCGGTGAAAGTCAGTATAGGGGTTGTTTGATGGCGCCTGTGGGTGCGGTGTCGGGTGATACTGTTCGTCAATGGTGTGCGAGATCAGGGTTAGGGGCGGCGCGGCTTGTGGTGATGCCCTCTAGCGAGCTGTTGGTTGCGTGGCTGGGTCGCGCGAAAGGTCTTGAACGAATGAACTTTGTGGCTCTCAAAATGCTTTTCGGCGACAAGGCCAAGTACTTCGGCATCATCATGGGCGTGACGCTGGCGTCGCTGGTGATCACGCAGCAGGGAGCGATTTTCATAGGGCTCATGGCCCGCACGTGCAGCTTCATCACCGACATTGGGCTTCCCGACGCGTGGGTGATGGACCGCAAGGTGCTGTTCATCGACGACGTGAAGCCGATGCAGGACACGGAGCTCTACCGCGTGCGTGGCGTGGAGGGTGTGGCGTGGGCGATGCCGATGTACAAGGGCTTGCTGCGGGTGCGGCTCGATGACGGCAACTTCCAGAACTGCAACCTGATCGGGCTGGACGATGCGACGCTGGTGGGCGGGCCGCCGGTGATGGTCGAGGGGCGTCTGGCGGACCTGCGGCGTGCCGACGGGGTGATCGTGGATCAAGTCGGGGCGGAGACGCGCTTAGCCAGGCCGTCGAAGGTGCCCGGAGGAAAGCCCGTGCCACTGAAGGTTGGGGACACTTTGGAGTTGAACGATCACCGCGCGATCGTGGTGGGGATCTGCCGGACAACGCGGACGTTCCAGAGCCAGCCGACGATCTTCACGACCTACGGACGTGCGACGACCTTTGCGCCGCGCGAGCGGAAGCTGCTGAGCTTTGTGCTGGTGAAAGCGGCGGACGGGCAGGACGTGAAGGAGCTGTGTGATCGGATCGCGCGGACGACGGACCTTGCGGCGTACACGGGGCCGCAGTTCAAGTGGTTGACGGTGAGTTATTTCCTTAAGAACACGGGGATCCCGATCAACTTCGGCATCGCGGTGGGGCTTGGGTTCTTCATCGGCGCGGTGATCACGGGGTTCATGTTTTATAGTTTCACGATCGACAACCTGAGGTTTTTCGGCACGCTCAAGGCGATGGGAGCTTCGAACGAGACGCTGCTGGTGATGGTCATGCTGCAGGCGTTGTTGGTGGGGGCGATCGGGTTCGGGCTGGGGATCGGGCTGGCGAGCATGATCGGGTATGCGGCGCGAGGCTCGACGCTGGCGTTCATGATGCCGTGGCAGTTGCTGGTGGTGTCGGGCGGCGCGGTGATGATTATCTGCATCCTGTCGGCGGTGCTGAGCATGCGGCGGGTGGTGACGCTGGAGCCAGCGATCGTGTTTAAGGGTTGAGCGAGGCCTTGGAAAAACGCGCGTCTGGTTGCCTTGCGAGGCGTGAAAAAAAGTTGACGTCGGCGCGAAACCGCGGGCCTTGATTCGCCGAACAACGGGTGGTATCTTTACAGCGTTCAGTCAGTGAGCAACGTATGGCCTCAGTTGATCGTCGAGCCCGAGAACGAGCCGAGACGCGTGAGAAGATCCTCGCGGCGGCTCGTCGCTTGTTCGTGGAGGAAGGGTTCGAGGCCGTAACGCTGCGGCGGATCGCGGCGGCGATCGAGTACACCGCGCCCGCGCTCTACAGCCATTTCGCCGACAAGCAGGGGCTCATGCTCGCCCTGTGCGACGCAGACTTCGCGCTGCTGCGGCAGGCGTTCGCGCGGACCGAGAAGATCGCCGATCCGGTCGAGAGGCTGCGGGCGGTCGGGCGCACCTATGTCAAGGTCGCGATCGAACACCCGCACCATTATCGATTCATGTTCATGACCGCGCACCCGCTCGACCCTGCGCAGAGCAAAATTCAGAGGGGCAACCCTGACGAGGATGCCTACGCGTTCTTGCGGGCGACCGTGGCGGCGTGCATCGCGGCGGACCGGTTCGGGGCGGAGCACCGCGACGCGGAGATGGTCACGCAGATGTGCTGGGGCGCGTCGCACGGCGTGGTCTCGCTGTACCTCACGCACAGCGAAGACTGCTGGATCTCGTGGAAGAACCCTGTAAAAACGGCGTATGCGCTGGTCGACGCCGTAGTTGACGGGCTGGTTGACGGCCTGGTTGGTGCGGAACGCCCTCGTGCGGCGGTCGAACGTCTCCTCGTGAAACGACCCCGGGCTGTTGCGCGTTCAAAGTCAGCGCTCAAAGCCGCAACGCCTGGTTCTCGCGCGGCCAGCCCCGGGTCGAGGAGGAGCGCATGAACTACCTCGCGATCAAAATGATCATGGGCGATCGGCTCAAGTACATCGGGCTCTTGCTCGGGCTCACCTTTGCGGCGATGCTGATTACGCAGCAGATGGGGATCTTTCTCGGGTACACGGTGCGGATGTTCTCGTTCATCACGGACACTCCTGCGGCCCAGCTGTGGGTGATGGACCCGCAGACGAAGTTCACCGAGGATTCCAAGCCCGTCAGCGACACGGCGGCGCTGCGTGTGCGGAGCGTTGACGGGGTGGCGTGGGCGGTGCCGATGTACCGCGGGCCGCTGAACGTCAAGATCCAGGGCGGGCAGAACGAGCGGTGCGTGCTGATCGGCGTGGACGACGGGACGCTGGTGGGCGGGCCGCCCAAGATGGTGGAGGGGCGGATCGAGGACCTCTGGCAGACCGACGCGGTGATTGTTGAAGAAAAGGCTGCGAAGACCACGCTGCGAGTGCGCGAGGCGGACGGATCAATGCGGGGGCTTCGGGTTGGCGACACGCTCTCGATCAACGATCGCTCGGCCCGGGTTGTCGGGCTGTGCGCACTGGCCGACGCGTTCTTCTGGGAGCCGGTGCTGTACACGACGTACTCGCGGGCGCTGAACTATGCGCCGCCGGAACGTCGTCAGACCTCGTTCGTGCTCGCGGGGCTTAAGCCTGGGAGTTCGATCGAGAACGTGGCGAAGCTGGTCGAGAGTACGACGGGGATGTCGGCGCTCACCAACGACGGGTTTACGCGGATGACAACGTTGTTCGTGCTGAAGAAGACCGGCATTCTGATTAATTTCGGGATCACGGTCGCGCTCGGGTTTGTGATCGGGATCCTCGTGGCGGGGCAGACGTTTTATAACTTCGTGGTTGACAACTCCAGGCACTTTGGCTCGCTCAAGGCGCTGGGGCTGAGCAATCGCCGGCTGCTCGGCATGATCGTGGTGCAGGTGCTGATCGTTGGAGCGATCGGGTACGGGCTTGGGGTCGGCGCGGCGTCGGTCTCGGGCACCGCGCTTCGTCAGGTGGGGCTGAGCTTCATTCTTCCCAAAGAACTGTTGATCGGATCGGCGGTCGCGATGCTGGGGATCTGCCTCGTCGCGGCGTGCCTGGGCGCGGTCCGTGTCATTAGGCTCGAACCGGGGATTGTTTTCCGCGGGGCCTGAGCGGCGGCGGAATTGTTTGAGATACCGATCAGGACAAAGAATATGACGACACTACCTGCTCAATCGCCCGCTCAAACATCCCGGAACCCGGGCGAGCTCGCGGTGCACTGCAAGGCACTGACCAAGACCTACGGCAAGGGCGATTCGGCGGTGCGTGCGCTGCGCGGCGTCGACCTGGACGTTTCCAAGGGCGAGCTGCTGATGCTCGTCGGCCCGTCGGGGTGCGGGAAGACGACGCTGATCTCGGTGATCGCGGGCGTGCTGGAGCACGACGCGGGCGAGTGCGTGGTGTTCGGGCAGAGCTTGCGGGCGATGAGCGGGTCGGAACGCACGCGGTTTCGCGGGCACACGGTGGGGTTCGTGTTTCAGGCGTTCAACCTGATCCCGACGCTGACGATCGCGGAGAACGCGGCCGTCCCGCTGCTCATCAACGGCGTGTCGCGGCGCGATGCGGTAGGCCGGGCGAGCGAGATCCTGACACGCGTCGGGCTGGGGACGCGGCTCAAGGACATGCCCAACCGTCTCTCGGGCGGTCAGCAGCAGCGTGTGGCGATCGCGCGGGCCCTCATCCATAAGCCGCGGCTGATCGTGTGCGACGAGCCGACGAGCGCGCTGGACAAGGACACGGGGCACTCGGTGATGGAACTCTTACGTGAGGTGGCGATCGGGCCGGAGCAGTCGCTGATCGTAGTGACGCACGACAGCCGGATCTTTGAGTTCGCGGATCGGATCGCGCGGATGAACGACGGGCAGATCGAGAAGGTTGTCGAGTCGCATCTGGAGTTGTGAGCGGGGATTGAGAGGGGCCGGGAAGTTCACTCGGCGGAAGGCGTTCGCAAGAGCGAGATTGGGCCGGTGCCCGGCCGATGGTTGGATTGACAAGGAAAGCAGCCATGATTCGCACTATTTTCATACCAATCCTCGCGTTGCTGGGCGTGCTCTTTGGCGTGTACACTGTCGTGCAGGGGAGCAAACCGCCGGTGGCATCGCTGCCGGTCTCCGAGCCGCCCAAGGCCCCGTTCGCGGCGTTTGTTGCGGGTTCTGGTCTGATCGAGACCAACACGCAGAACACGGCGGTTGGAACGCCGACGGCTGGCGTGGTTACACGCGTTGGCGTTGTGGCTGGCGCGATGGTGAAGAAGGGTGACGTGCTCTTCGAGATCGAGGCGCGGCAGCTTGAGGCCGAGCTCGAAGTTCGCAAGGCGATGCTGGCGGCGGCGACGGCGAGCGTGGAGCGTTTGCGCAGTCAACCTCGCGCCGAGGAGATCCCTCCCGCAGAGGCGAAGGTCGTCGAGGCGGCGTCCTTGCTGGAAGATTCCAAGAGCCAATTCGCATTCATGGAGCGGATCACGGATAAGCGAGCGATCACCGAGGACGATCTGAGCAAGCGCCGCTTCGCGGTGGCGGCCGCGGACGCGCGGCTTAAAGAGGCGCAGGCGTCGCTCGCGCTGATCAAGGCCGGGGCCTGGAAGTCGGACATTCTCGTGGCCGAGGCGCAGGTTGCGCAGGCCGAATCGCAGATCAAATCGACGCTGATCGAGATGGACCGGCGGATCGTCCGTTCGCCGATCGATGGGCAGGTGCTGCAGGTGAACCTGCGTGCTGGCGAGTTCGCGCAGGCGGGACCGTTGACGACGCCTCTGGTGATGATGGGCGGCGTGAGTCCGTTGCACGTCCGGGTCGATGTTGATGAGAACGAGGCGTGGCGTGTGTCGGCGGGTGCGAAGGCGGTCGGGTACCTGCGTGGGAACAAGTCGATCTCGACGCCGCTGACCTTCGTGCGGTTTGAGCCGTATGTTGTGCCCAAGCGTTCGTTGACGGGCGAGAGCACGGAGCGGGTCGACACGCGGGTTCTGCAGGTGATCTACAGCTTTGAGCGCGGCACGATGCCGCTGTATGTCGGCCAGCAGATGGACGCGTACGTGGAGGCCCCGCCGCTGGAGTCGAAGGCGCCGCCGGTGGCGGTCCCTGAGAAAAAATAATGCGCGGCCGGGATGGTGTAGCCTGACGCCTGCAATTGTTCTGGCTTGATGGAGCAGGAGCGAACGAGGGGCACGCGCACTGAGCTCGCCAGGTCCAAAGATAGAGAAGCGAAGAGCGGCCGAGGTTTTTTCGAAGAGGAGTTTCGAGTGAAGAAGTATTTGCCACGCTCGCGTGAGCGGTTGTTCGGTGCGACCGTGACGTCGGTAAACTCAGTGGAACGCCTAATTTTCGGTGTGACTTCCCATGCGCCAGCCGTGCGTCGGGGGGTTGTTGAAGCTTCAGCAGCGTTCTTCATGGCGATCATCGCGGGGTGCGCGGTGGGCCCGGACTACAAACCGCCGCAGACGGCCATGCCCGGATCGTTTCATTCCACGGCCGAGCAGTCTGGGCCTTCCAAGGTTGTCGCGGGCACGGCGGACATCGCGCGGTGGTGGTCGTCGCTCAAGGATCCGATGCTCGATTCGCTGGTGGACCGCGCGGTCGGTTCGAACCTCGACGTGAAGATCGCGGCCAGCCGAGTGCGCGAAGCGCGGGCCCAGCGCGGGATCACGGCCGCGGCGGAGCTTCCCTCGGTCGACGCGAACGGCTCTTACAGCCGCAGTCGCACCAGCCAGAACTCGTTCAACCAGCAAGGGCGCGGGCAGGGGAGCTCGGGGAGCGATCTGTTCCAGGTCGGTTTCGACGCGAGTTGGGAGGTTGACGTGTTCGGCGGGATCCGGCGATCGGTTGAGGCGGCGGACGCGGAGATCCAGGTCGCGGAGGAATCTCGGCGTGACGTGCTGGTGTCGCTGCTGGCCGAGCTGGGCCGAAACTACGTGGAAACCCGCACGTTCCAGCGGCGGATCTTACTCGCCGACAACAATATCGCGCTTCAGAAGGACTCGCTCGATCTCACGCTGACACGGTTCAACGCGGGGCTGACGAGCGAGCTTGACGTGGCGCAGGCTCGGGCTCAGTTAGAGACGCGGCGTTCGCAGGTGCCGCCGCTGCGCATCGGGCTGGCTCAGTCGGTGCACCGCCTGGGCGTGCTGCTCGGTCAAGAGCCGGGCGCTTTGCTGGCGGAATTGAACGCGGTGACGCCGATCCCGTCGGTGCCGGTAGAGGTTCCGCTCGGGGTGCCGTCGGAGCTTCTCCGTCGCAGGCCGGACGTTCGTCGAGCGGAGCGAGATATGGCGGCGGCCTCGGCTCGGGTCGGGGTGGCGACTTCGGACCTGTACCCGAAGTTTTCGCTCACCGGCGCGTTCGGGTTGCAATCGCAGCAGATCGGCGACCTGTTCGACCTGAACAGCCGTTTCTGGTCGATCGGTCCGAGCGTGCGTTGGCCGGTTTTCGAGGCCGGGCGTATCCGCGCGAACATCGAGGCGACGAACGCGCGAGAAGAACAGGCGATCCTGAACTACTCCAAGTCGGTGCTGACCTCGCTGGAGGAAACCGAGAACGCGATCACGAGCTATACGCAGGAGCAGGCTCGCCGCGCGTTCCTGGCCGAGTCGGTGGTCGCCAATCGCCGGGCTTATGACCTTGCGAACCAACTTTACACAAGCGGGCTCAAGGACTTCCTCAACGTGCTCGAGGCGCAGCGGACGCTTTATGAGGCCGAGGACCAGCTGGCGCAGAGCGATCGAGGCGTGACCGCGAACCTGATCGCGTTGTACAAGGCGCTGGGCGGCGGGTGGGAATCGTTCGAGCCTCAGGCCTCTCGCTGATTCGACGAGGCGGCGCAAGCCCTATCATCCCGGCTCATCTGTCCCGGCGCACGCCGAGCGTTTACGCCTGGGACGAAGCACGAACGAGGTTTCCAACGTTGGCCAAAGTTCATCCGACCGCGATAGTCTCCGCCGAATCTGTGCTCGCCGACGACTGCGACATCGGGCCGTGGTGCGTGCTGACCGGCCCGGTGACGCTGGGGGCGGGCGTGCGTCTGGTGGCGAACGTGCAGCTCAACGGGCCGGTGACAATCGGCGCGAGCACGATCGCGTACCCGTTCGTGTGCGTGGGGTTCCCGGGGCAGGACGTCAAGTTCACGCTGAGCATGCCCACACCGGGCGTTCGGATCGGGACCAACTGCATCCTGCGCGAGCACGTCACGATCCACGCCGCGACCAAGCCCGAGGTGCCGTCGATCGTGGGCGACAACGTCTTCATGATGGCCTCGTCGCATCTTGGGCACGACGGTCGCATAGGCAACAACGTGATCCTGGTCAACGCGGCGATCCTGGCCGGGCACTCGGTGGTGGACGACAACGCGACCATCGGCGGCGGGTGTGCGGTTCACCAGTTCACGCGGATCGGGCGGATGGCCTTCATGTCGGGGGGCACGGCCGTATCGATGGACGTCCCGCCCTTCTGCATCGTCGCGGATCGGCAACGGATCGCGGGGATCAACCGCGTCGGGTGCCGCCGCGGCGGCATGCCGCGCGACCACATCACGCAGCTCGATCGCGCGTTCCGCGAGGTCTTCCGCGGGCACCTGCCGCGGCTGGAGATGATCCAGCGGCTGACCGAGCTGGGACAGGATTGCCCGCCGGTGATGGAGATGGCGCGGTTTGTATCCGAGGCCAAGCGCGCGATCTGCCCGGGACCGGGCCGCCCGCCGAGGCTGCTCACGACTTGGCTGCACTACCAGCGGCGCGGCAAGTCGGTGCCGGAGATGCAAGAGGGCGACGAATCGATGTGATCGTCTGGCGTACGCGTTCAGGGTGAGCGTGCGAGCTTACGCGCTCACGCGCTTCGCGGCCGTGTCCTCGACCGTTCGGTAGTCCATCGAAACACGCAGCGAGTTGGACTGCGTATCGGCCCGAGCGACGGTGACCGCCGCCACGCTCACGGTGCGGGCGTCGTCGCGGCTCATCCGCACGCTGGCCTCAGGCCGGTCGTGCCATTGATGGTTGTGGAACTCGTCCTGCGCCATCGCGCTGATGGTTGAAGCGGCGCTCGATCTTTCGAACAAGGTCAATCGATCCTGGACCGTGTGGTCGCCGAGGCCTGAGCTGGCGAAACAAACGGCGGGGCCTTGGTGTTCGCGGCGCGAAAAATCACAGCGATCCCAGCGTGCTTCGAGAACCTGACCGGAGTTCAGAGTTGAAGTGTAAGCGTGGGCGGGCCCAGCATTCACCGCGATGAGGCGGAAGGGCGCGAAGCGATCGAGCGGGAGCTTGCGCAGGCCTTCCATCGCCGCGGCCGCGTCGGGCTGGCCGATCAATGCGGGGATGACACTCCCGCGTGAGAGCAGGCCGCGCACACCGCGAACGCTGACAGGCGGGTCTAGGTTCAGGTTGAGGATGGCGAGCACAAGTCCGTGCTGAGAGGCCGCGATCCAGGTTCCGCCCGCGAGCGTGTCGGTCGGCCAGAGGGCGCGGGCGTCGGTGGAGCCGCCCTTGATGGCGTGCCAGGTCGGCGGCGTCGCGGGCGGACGTGAGCGCTGCTCGTCACGGTTTGAGACAACCCGGAACAGGCCGGGATGATCAGGCGGAAAAATGACGGAGACGGTGCACATTCGAGGAGGAAGTATTGGCTCGCCGCTCAGGCTTGGCCGGGGCGTGAGGTGGGGAAGAAGGCGGGGCACTTGAGGACGGTTGGCTGCCTGAGCGTGTGGTGTTCGTCCACGCTCGCGGCGTGCTGAGCGGTCGAGGGCGCGACACCGAATGTCGCGCAGACGGCCGGGCCTGACGTTCCGCCAAAGCCCGGGCCCGAGCCCGAGCCCGAGTTGGCGTGGGACACGCTCTGGGCATCGCCTCCGAATGTCAGCCCGTGCTCGATCGCGATCGCTTTCATCATGGCTTGGTGATGGATCGCGTGATGAGTGGCGAACGCGAGCTCGCGGCCCAGCGTCGACGCCACCTCCGCTTCCTCTCCGTCCGCCGAGCACAAGATGCGAACGTTCACCGCGCCAGCTAACCTCGTGACGCTGATCGCGCCGAGCACTTCACGCAGCCGATGAATCTCTGCGAGCCCGGCCCCGGGTTCGGTTTCCATGGGCACGTCGCGTGTTCGGTTGTCGTAGCAGATGGTTTGGCTTTCCAGCGCGGGAGTGATCGCGGCGAAGTGGTCAAGGGTGTGGCGCAGGTGCTTGCCGATGGTGCCGCCGACCAACAGCCGGGACGGCGCTGAATACCTGCCGCCGTCGAGCCCTGAGATGAACCCGCGACACTCGCTTAGCACGCGGAGCGCCGCCTTGACCACGGGGTCGGCGGCGACGGATGGAGTCGAGATATCTCGATGGGTAGACCGATTACCGGCGGGCTGACTCATTCCGACCCTTTCAGATGCATTTTGATGCCGGTCAGCGTGTGTGGTTACTCGGGAGTGGTTACTGGGAACCGGAGCGTCGAGGTTGCAAGGCCGACGCTGGGCGTAGAGCGGCGTGCCCGAGCGATAGTACGGTGGAATTGGCGGTCTGATTTGTTCATCGCGCGAGCGATTCAGTTCAGTTCGCGGCAGACCCAGACCTCGACCTCGGTTGCGTTGCCCGCGCCGGGGCCCGCGTCGGGGCCCGGGCCGGTGATGCTCGACGCGCGAGCCAGCAGATGTAGGCGGACATCGGTGTCCAGCAGCCCGCGCACGTCCTTGGGATGGTCGGTGAAGGCGTGCATGACGGGGGACTCTGAGGATGCCGCGTCCGATCTCGAGCCCACCCGCAGCGACGGGCACGCGGCACGCAGCATCTCCGAGTGCATCACTGCCCACGCTCTCGCGGTCAGCAATTGCACGATGACCGGCGCCGCGGATGAGCCAGCGCGGCGCAGGAGGTGAAGGCCGCCGTGCTGGTCGAACGCGAGCTCGACCTCGGGCGCGTAGGGGCAGCGGTGAGGAAGAGCGGTCAGGCCGGGGATGTGGACGGAGAGCGTCCGCGGGGCGGTGATGATCGAATGCTGGGCCGCGATGGTGATGGGGCCCGTGATGAGGCCGGGGACCGCGCCGAGCTTTGGTTCGGAGACACCGGGAGCGTCGTGAGCGGTGTGCAATTTCGGCGCGGGCGCTCTCGTCGCGATGATCGTCGCGGGTTCCATCGCGTCCGCGGTCGAGATATCGCCAGCGGTCAGGTCGGCCCGGAGTGTGCGAACCAGGTCGATCAGCTCGTCGACGCTGCGCGAGTCGCTGCCTCGGAAGAGCGTGCGGACGCCCGAGCCGCCGATCTTGGAGATGCAGAACGTCCGTCCGGGGCGACGGCCCAGGAAAGTTTCGGCCGCGGTTTCCAACCGATGTGCGGCATCATCGGCTCGCTCCGCGGTCGCGCCCATGACCGCGAGCCGGATCGAGCTCGGGTCGACGGCCGCGTTCGACGCGTGGGCGTTGGGCCGGGTGACGAGCGACTTGAGATTGCGGTAGCACGCGACGATGGCGGGCTCGTCGGCCCCGGTGAGCAGCGTGATACCGTCGAGCAGGCCTTCTTCGAGATAGTCGCCAAAGAGCGCTTCGCAGTCGGCGCAGACGATCCACGTCGCGGCTCGCAGCGCGGCCAGGATCGCTTGATCCAGCGTTTGGTGGAGCGCGGTCTGGTGTATGGGCGTGTCGAAGGTCGCGGCGGTCGCGCTGGCTCGAAGTTCGCCCACGAGTTCGCCCACGAGTTCAAGCGTGAAGAGCCCTGACCGAGCCCGCAGCATGGCGACTGTCGATCGGCTCTCGATGGCCACCTCGCGCGCGTACTGCGTGACCCACGCCGAGGCCAGCACGGGGAGATTCCCCAGCACGACGCCCTCGATCCGCACGCCCCCGCCGGGACCTATCTCGATGAGATCAGGCTCGGACGGTCCGATCGCTGGCGCGACGGGAGAGTGCTTGGCGGCCGGGCCCTTGATGCTTTGATCGAGGAAGAGATCGGTCAGCGCGTCGTACACCGAGCGCGAGGCGCCGTCGGTCGCGGCCTCGGCGAGGCGAGCGGCCATGGTGCCGTAGCGCACGGCGGAAGCGGGGTTTGAAGGTGTGGCGGACTGGCTCATCTGCGGCTCGCCCTGTGGTGCGGGTTGGCCTCGGGTCGGGAAATTCGTTCGATGGATTCAGGGACTATCGACTCTGGAGGTTGGATCTCATTGAGGATTTTCGAGCACTCTCGCGACGCTGTTGGTCTCGCCGAATGGGTTGAGTTCAAAGTCGTTGTTGAACGGGTCGGCCGACCACAGCCCGTCGACCACGACGCGGTAACAGTGCGTGCCCTTGGGCAAAGTGACGAGCAGCTCGAAGACGCCCATCGCCTCGTTGCGGATCATCGTGTGCGACACCGCCACCCAGCCGTTGAAATCTCCGGCGATCGAGGCTCGTTGTCCCACCGAGATCGGCTGCGTGAAGAGCACGCCCTGGTCGGTCACCTTCACGCCGTAGCTTCGGCCCGAGGGGGCGAGCATCGGCTCTGGCACGGCGGGCTGTGTTTGGACCGGCAACTCGACCGCGGCGGTTCTGCCCGCGGGCCGTGACATACGTTGGGCCCGCAGGGCGATCTCCTCCGCCCGGCTCAAGATCCCCGGCCGCATCTCGCCCGACGGGCGCAGTCCCGGCGTGACGTGCGGTGCCATCGTCGCGGCGCCGCCAGAATAGCCGGTGGATGTCCCGTGCGGGTTCATCGAAGAAGCGATCGAGCCGAACGCTTCGGTCGAGTGTACCGCCAGCTCGCGTACCGGCAACGGGCGCGACATGCGCACACGCTGTGCCAAGGCCGCTTCGGTCGAGCCGTCGGTCGTCACGCGGACTTGGCCGTAGTCGTTGTTCTGATCTAAGGTGGTCGGAGCGATGTTCAGGCGTGAGGGCGAACCGCCGCGGCTCGCGGTCAGCGCCAGTTGGCGCGAGACCCATTCGCCGAGCCGGATGTAATCGGTCGCGCCGAGTGAATCGGGAGCGTACTCCACGATCGGCTGCCCGAATGAGGCCGCTTCCTTGAGCTTCACGTCGCGCCGGATCAGCGTCGGCACGACTTTGTCGGTGAAGCGCCGCTTGAGTTCATCGAGCAGATCCGCCGCCAGTTCGCTCTCGGGGTCGTGGATGGTCGGCAACAGCCAGGTCGGCACGTGCACACCAAGCCGCCCGCCCAGCGTCTTGACCGTGGTCACCTGCTTGGTCGCGCCCTGAAGAGAAAAGAAGCCCGTTTCGACCGGCACCAGAACGCAGGTCGCGGCCGCCAGCGCGTTGTAGGTCAGCAGACCGATCGCGGGCGAGCAGTCGATGCAGGCGATGTCGTACCCGTCGGCCAGCTCGGCGAGCACGCCCGCCAGCCGGCGCTCTTTGTCGGGTTTGTCGGCCAGCCCGCCGCGGGCGGCCTCCAGCCCGGCGAGTTTCATGGTGCTGGGCGCGAGGTCAAGATTACGGCCAGCCCGCCAGATCAGCCGCGAGTACTCGAACCCGCCGCCCCGCCCGGCCAGCATCGCGTCGCCGATGTCAAGCTCGATGCGTTGCTCGGGGATGCCAAGCCCGGCCGCGCAGTGCGACTGCGGGTCGAGATCGACGAGCAAGGTCCGCAGTCCGCTGCGCGCCAGCACGCCAGCGAGGTTGATCGCTGTGGTGGTCTTCCCGCAGCCGCCCTTTTGGTTGATGATCGAAACGATGTGCAAATCGCACCTCAGAGTTTGGAGCCTGACGGATCGGCGGCTCGCCAGTCGCCCCGTGCATTCGGCGAGACACGCACGCCTGACGAGACGATGGAAGTATCGGGTTCGCGCGCGATCTCGCTTGAAACTTGGGGTATCTGGTGAAAGTGCGGGGCTACGCACGGTATCTGGTAAGGAGTTTTCCTCTCCCCGTATCGGGCGCAACACGCTCCGCGCACAGCGTCGCGATGGCTCTGACGTACGTTGCGATCGATGACTCGGGCCGCGGTCTATGCGAGCCCTTACACGCGCAGTGAATCGATCGCGCTGCGCACGGCCGAGATCGCGGGATCATCCACCACGCGCGCCGAAAACCCCTGGATTGGAAGCACCAAACGTAGCTTCCCACCCTGTACCTTCTTGTCGTGCAGCATCGATGCCAAGATCGAATCCGTCGAGGGAAGACCGGCCACGCGCGTGGGCAGCTTGGCTCTCATCAGCAACGCTTCGAGCGGCTCGGAAATCTGTCGCCCGCTCCCACCGCCGAGCATCTCCGCGCACCGCGCCGCGGCGAGCAACCCGAGCGATATCGCCTCGCCGTGCTGGAGCGGGGTGTTTGCCGGATTTCCATCCGGGCTCAGCGTCGCGATCGGTTCGAAGGCGTGCCCGAACGTGTGTCCGAGGTTGAGCAAGGCCCGCCCGCCCTCCGCGCTCTGGGCCTCTTCTCGCTCATCGCCCGCGACCACCGTCGCCTTGATCTTCACGTTTCTCGAGACGAGCTCGATGAGCGTGCGTGAATCCTGCGCCAGGATCGCGTCAAGGTTTGCCCCGATCCAATCGAACAACCCCGGATCGCCCGCGACCGCGCCGATCATCCCGTGCTTGACGCACTCGGCCAGCCCGGAGCGGAAATGCCGCGGCGGCAGCGATCGCAACGTGCCGATGTCCGCGACGACCGCGGTCGGTTGATGGAACGCGCCGACGAGATTCTTCTTGATCGAAGCGCCGTCATGCCCGCCGGAGTCTGTGCTGAGATTGACGCCGGTCTTGCCGCCGACGGACGCGTCAACCATGGAGAGCAGCGTGGTGGGGCACTGCACGACCGGCACGCCGCGGCGGTAGGTCGAGGCCGCGAACCCGGCCACGTCGCCGACGATCCCGCCGCCCAGCGCGATCACCGGGTCGCGCCGCTCGTGCCGAGTGCGGGCTAGCGCGACCAACAACCGTTCGAGTGTCGCGAGAGATTTCTCCGGCTCGCTAGCGTGGAGACGGGTGATTGAAACTTCAAAGCCTGAGCTGTTGAGCGAGTTCGTGGCGCGATCGATCGTGATTTCGGGGAGCGCTGAATCCACAGCCAAGAACGCGCGAGTCGTGAGCGCAAGCCGCTCGCGCACGATCGGGCCAAGGTCGTCCAGCGGTCCGTCGCCGATCCGCACCGAGTACGACCGCGGGCCGAAGTTGACGAGGATAGTGTGCATGAGCGTGGCCTCAGGTCACGTCGGCGTTGGTTGAGTGCTCGCGTGGAGCGGGCGCGGCTGGTTCGGTTGAGGCTGGGTTCTCGCGCGTGGGCTTAGGGTTCGTGCTCCCGGATAGTCCGCGGCATTAGCTGTGAGTGCCGAAGGTTCCGTCGTCGCTCTGAAGCCCGGCGCGGTTGCGAGGCAGTTGTTCGGGCCGCTCCCATTCGATCCGCGGCGCATCGCCCCACAGCATCTCAAGGTCGTAGTGGGCCCGGGTGTTGGGCTCGAAGAGGTGGACGATCGCATCGACGAAATCGACGAGCAGCCAACTGGCGCGATCGTCGGAGTTGGTCCGGAAGGCCTTAAACCCCATCTTCCCGCCGAGTTGCTCGACGTGCTCGAGGACCGACCGCATCTGGCGGTCCGACGAGCCCGAACCGACGACGACGAAGTCCGTGACGGTGCTCAGCCCTCGGATATCCATGACCATGACGTCGGTACATTTATAGTCCGAAAGCAGGCGGGCGACCTCGACGACGAACTTCTGCGACTCGGTCGCCGCGGCTGGCTTGACGCGGGCCGCCCGGGCGGTGGCGGACTTGACCGATCGTTCGGATTGCTCGTCGGATTCGGGCTGGGCAGAGGTTGAGGACAGTGCGGCGGTGGTTCTGGTCGGCTTGGTCATACAAAGGGAGGATAGGACGGCTGTGCCGCGAGCGGGCCGGGGAAGCTGGGGGAGATGCCGGGAAAGTGCGTTTTTCTCCCTCCCGGACGACGATACACGCCCCGATGCTTGTCTACATCAACCTCGGCCTTGCGCTCATTGCGAACCTCTGGTGCCTCTTGCTCCTGCTGCGCTTCCGGCGGCAGAGTTCTCGGCACCATTCCTTGGAACAACGTCACGACCAGACGAGGCTCGAACTGGTCACGCTGCGACGCCGCAGCTATGCCCTAGCCGCGGACGCCAAGCTCGCGCGCTCGGCCCGCGCTCCCAAGTTCACCATCGAGTTCCGAGCCGAACGAGGCGAGGACGCGGTGCTGTGGGATATCTTCGAGGGGCAGATGGAAGGCTTCTTCATCGACGCTGGCTCCTACGACGGCTACACCAACAACGTTACCTACGCCTTCGAAGCGATGGGTTGGACCGGCATGCTCATCGAAGCCAACCCGACCCGCTACCGCCAGTGCGTCGCACGCCGCTCGCGCAGCCAGGTCGTCCACGCGGCGCTCGGGCCCAAGAGCTCGACCGCCACAACCAAGTTCATGGTCCCCGACGCCGAAGGGCGGGGTTTGCTCAGCCTGCACGCGGGAGAGATGCTCGGTCACGGCAAGCACCTCAACCACCCCAAGCTCGTCATCGGCTCGCGCTGGCGTCGGGGGGCCAAGTCTGGCAAGCGAGCCAGGGGTGTTGCCAACGGGCTCCCGCCCGGGAAGCTCGTCGAGGTCGAGGTCCCGCTGCGTGCGCTCAACGACGTGTTGGCCGGGCATCTGGGCGGGATCGATCTGGTCGTGGTGGACGTTGGTGTGAACGACTTCGAGGTCTTGCGTGGGTTCGACCTCGCGCACTTCCGCCCGCGCGTGATCTTGGTCGAGGACAACTCCGCAGGCCGCAGCGAGAGGCTGGTCAAGTTTTTGTCGGGCGCGGGGTATACGCTGGCGGGGTGGATCGGTGTGAGCCAAATCCACGTGCGCAACGACGAGCGAGAGATGCTCCGTCGCGCTCGCGAGCTGTGCCCCAAAGAGCCCGTCGTCGACGACCGGGTGTGAACTTTCACCGACCGCCCCCGTGACCTCCTTAGACATCGTCATACCGACCTTCAATGCGCCCGCCGACCGGCTCGGTCGGGTGCTTCGCAGCGCGCTCGCCTGTGACGATGTTGGGCGTGTGATCATTGTGGACGACGGGTCGAGTTCCTCACCCACAGCCAAGTCTTTCGGGCTCGGGGCCGATTCACTCGAGAAGCTCGTCGTGCTGACTCAACTCAACGCGGGCCCTTCGGCCGCCCGCAACCAAGGGCTGCGCACCGCCACCGCCGACTTCATCCTCTGCGTCGACGACGACGACGAGCTGATCCCCAAGGGGGTGGCCGCGATGGTCGCGCTGGCCGATCGCCTCAACGCCGCCGGGGCTGTGGCTGCGCGGTTCAACGTGAAGTCTTTGGGCCCGAACGTGAACTCAGTCCTGAAGGACGTCCCGCCCGAGTGGGCTGGCCGATCGCTCCCCGACCCCGCCGATGTCTTCACCCCCATCGCGCTCTTTGGCGGCTCGGGCATCCTCGTACATCGCCGCGTCCCGGCCGAAGGGATCTTCTTCGACGAGTCGCTCCAGCACGGCGAGGACCGCGAGTTCCTGCGCCGGGTTGCGGGCATCGGCAAGCTCGCGGTGTCGGCCGAGCCCGCGCTCCGCGTCGCCATCCACGAGGGCGGCACGAACCTCAGCTCGCACTCGAAGTTCCCGCGCCGCATCCGCGATCATGTCGTAGTTCTCGATCGCTACCTCGACGTTCGCAGCCAGTTTCATATGCGCAGCGCCACGACCTGGCTGCTCGACGCGGCCGCGAAAGCGCGAGTGGACCGCGAGTCTTGGTCGATCCTGCTCGCCGCGTGCCGCAAGCGAGGATGGTCGATCCCCTTGAAAGCTCGCCTGCGCAGGCACATCCGCGGAGCCTCGGCGTGAGCCACATCAGCACCGCGCCCAACACCGCGCGGCCGATCAACTCCGGACCGATGACGCTCGGGCTCTGCACTTTCAACCGCGGCGACAAGATCATCTCGACGCTCGAAGCGATCACGAAGCTCGACCGCGCCGACGGCCGACTGCTCGGCGCGATCATCATCGACAACAAGTCCACCGACAACACGGCCGCAGTAATCGACGAATTCATCTCGAACCACGCGAAAGTTGATCCGACCTTCCTCATCCGCCGCGTCCACGAGCCGCGCCCCGGCAAGGCCAACGCGATCGAGCGGCTGTTTGTGGAGATCGATTCGGCCGGGACCGAGCCCCCGGTCGTCGGCATGATCGACGACGACACGTTGCCCGAGAAAAACTGGGCCCGCGGCATGCTCTCGCTCCTCGACGACATCCCGCGCGCCGGGGCAGTGGGAGGGCCGGTCCGCATCGTCTGGGAGGACGGCCCGACGCCCATCGCCACGATCTACAAGCGCTCGCTCGGCGACCAGTTGCTCGGCGAGCAGCGCGTCAAGCTCGCGGACCCCGCGAGTTTTCTGATGGGCGCGTCGGTGGCGGTGCGGATGCAGGCCGTGCGTGATTCGAAGTGGCGTGAGCTGCGCAGTATGGATACCCACCGCGGCAAGTCGCTGCAGACCGGCGAGGACGCGGAGATCTGCCTGCGAATCCGCAACGCCGGGTGGGAGATCTGGTACGAGCCAAGCGCCGCGATGGGGCACCTGATCCCGCACTGGCGCACCACGCCCGAGTACATCGCCAAGCTGCGCGAGTCGATCTGCCGCAGCGAGCCGATGATCAAGTGGCTCTCGACGCCCGGCGTCGATGCGGCCTGGGCCCGAGCGAACGCACGCCGCGCGAAGGTGTTGTGGTGGAAAACACGCTTCTTTGACTGGAGGCCCACGCGCCGCCGCGTGCGTCTGGCGGAGCGATTCGGCCGCGTTCGCGGCTGGAACGAACTCGTCGAGTGGATCGACGCCCACCGCGCGTGAGGCTCGCATTCACCTCAGAGAAACCACGCAGAATCGTGCTTTGTTCGCATCATTCACGCGATACTCGATCAGACTTCTTCCGACAATTTCGACCTTTTCTGCCTCTCGCGCCGATACCCCCTCCATGAGCACGCTCGGCACCGGGATCGCCCAGTCTCTCGCAGGCCTGAACCAAGCCCAGCGCATCGTCGCGCAGGACAGGGCCAAAGCCGACGCCGTCAAGCCCAGCGACCGTCGAGTTCGCGCCGATCGGCCCGATGAGGTCGTCGTGGGCGTCGAGACCGCCGAGGCCGTGCGCTCACTCAAAGACAACACGCACGAAGAAGCTCGCGAGGACCACGCCCAGCATCTCGCGCAGGATCAACAGGGACAGCATCCCGGCACCAAGCACCAGGTCCCGGAACCGGTCGCCAACGCCGCGCCTCAAGGCACGCCCATCGCAGCTTCAGCGGCCACGCCCGACGTGCCGCGTGAAACCAAGCACATCGACATCGAAGGCTAACTCACGCTCGCTCGTTCACGCAGTTTTCCGCTCGCCCCGTTTCCATGAAGACCTTGACGATGCGGACCGTTTCCTCCGCCACCGCCAACTGAGCCTGATCTGTCGAGGCCCCTGTGTGGTGCGTGGCGCAGACGCCCGCCAGCCTGACCGTTTCATTGACCCACTCGGCCGCCGTGGCCGAGGGCTGGTTGTCGAACACGTCAAGGCCCGCTCGCAAAGCCTTGCCGGTGATCGCCTCGCGCAGCGCCGCCTCATCGACCAGCGACCCGCGCGACGTGTTGATGAACACCGCACCAGGCTTCATGGCCGCGAAAAACTCACGGCCCAGCAGCTTGTTGGTGTCTGGCGCCGCGGGGAGGTGAACCGTCACCGCGTCGCACTTAGCGGCCATCGCGTGCAGCGCTGGCGTATCGATCCCGCCCCACTCGGCCCCGAGGTCGCGGGCGTGCTCGCGCGTGATGCTGCGCGACCACACGATAACCCGCATCTCAAAGGCGATCGCGCGCTTGATCACCGCACGCCCGATCGCCCCCGCGCCGACCACGCCCAGCGTCGAGCCCTTGAGCCCCCGCGCCCCACCGAGGCCTGTCTTGGAAAACTCCTTCTTGTTCCACTGCCCCGAGCGTGCCGCGATGGTCTGCTCAGGCACGCGCCGATCGCACGCCAGCAGCAACGCCATGGTCAACTCCGCCACCGCGACCGCGTTCATGCCCGGGCAGTTGCAGACGCGGACCCCCTTCGCGCTCGCGGCCGGGACGTCGATGTTGTCCACCCCGGCGCCAGCGCGGACGATGAGTCGCAGAGATCCGGGCGCTCCCGCAACGACGCCCTCAAAGCTCGCGGCCGTGACTTTGGTCGAACGAACGACGAGCGCGCCAGGGTTGCACCGCTGTATCGCCGCCGCGACACCGCCGGGCAATGCCCCGGCGTCGGGCTCGGAGAAGACCTCGCACCCGAGCGATTTCAGGCCTTCGATGCCAGATTTTTCGAACTTGTCAGCGATGAGAATCTTCAAGCGCGTCACTCCTGCTTTGAATCGAAGTGGCATCGAGGCCGCCGATCAGGTGGCGGACAGTGTACAGGGATACATGCTCTGAAGTGAGTCCACGGACAATAATGGCGGCTCTGACGACGTACGCGGCAAGCAAAAAAGCACCTTCCAGACGGAAGGTGCCCTCGGCTAGAACTGGCTTGATTTTCACCGAGCAGATGGCGGACAACAAAGTCGTCGCCGCTGTTCCGGCCGAATTCTCAGCATCCGGCCTCAAATGCTGGTACAAAGGCATCGAAGTCGTCGCCAGTCGTGAACCCGTCCTGATCAAAATCGGCGTCGGGTTCTCCGTTTATGAAGGCATTGACAAACAAGTCAAAGTCATCGCCAGTAAGAAATCCGTCACCATCGAAGTCCGCGAAGCAGACTGATTTGCATGTCAGCCGAGCGACATTGTCATATCTGCGGCCGCCTGCGTAAGAAAAATCTCCGGCAATGACAAGATCACCTTCATATACGATGGTGTCTACAACACTAAGGAATATCGGAAACCCTGCGCCACCGATTATTCCTCTCGTCGGATGCGAAGTTGGAAGGTGCCAATTTCCCGGAGATCCGCCAGTGAAGCCCCAAAGCGATGATTCCGGCATACTAGGTAAGGCTTGGACAGGAGAGATTTTGGTGCCGCCAACCCAGAGTAAAGGCGGATTGTCTCCACATCCTGATTCGCTTCCACCCCAAAGTTGCATTGAATAAACTTCACCGTTGCCAGCCGGCGACTCAAGCGACGAAACTTGTTCCATTCGGGGCTGCCCAAGAATCAGGCGAATCAGCGGACCACTCGCGCACCCGGGCGATTCGCCCGCAGTAGATCCACCACCAAAGTAGATCGCACTTTCTGTTACGGAATTAAAATATGCAATTTTGTGCGTCGGGATTGCCGGTCCCCGAGTATCTCCACCGCTGCATCTGTTTATTAACTCAGTGTATCCGGTCCAACTCCCTGCAACGGACTTTACAGCCCCCCCTGGTCCGTTACCGAGCCAACACCCGTAATTAGCATCAGGATCTATTCCAAACTGGGCTTGCACACCGCCGAACGGTGATGGGAGCGAAATGACATCCAGTGCAGACCACTCATTTGTTGTGCCTGGCATAGTAATATCTGACGCAGCAGCCGAATGAGTAAACACCCAGGAGTTCGTCATGGGATTGTACTCGTAGACTGAAATCGGTTGGCTCGATGGAAGGCATGGAAGGCCCGAAGTATCGCCATTGTTGACCAACAGCAGCGGCACCGAGTTTCCCATCGAGGTGGGACGAGTGGTACACCGGTTGTATTTCACACGGCCCGACGTAATCCCGGGCAGCCCGCTCGATGCTGTCTGCCAAGTTGAACCGTTCCAAATCGCGATGTTCGCGGCAGCGATTCGGCCAGCACCTCGTCACACCGCGCTGAATTGCGTACCCGGTCCACCAAAGGCACCGGGTTCTCCGCCGATGACCAGAAGATAATTCACGCCGCTTTGAGTAAAAACGGTCATGTCGTGGACCTGGCCAGGGATTTCGTCAGGACTGACGGTGAACCAGACTCCTCCCGCGTACTCATCCCAAATCCCCGTGGAGTCGTTCCACGACGACAAACCCGCGACGGTCCCGGTTCCATTTCCGTTAGATGAAAACGAGCCACCTGCAAGCAGTGCACCGTTGAATACTTCCAGACAATCAACGCGGCCAACGAGTCCGTGATTCGTGGTGCTCAGTGGTCCACCGCCCGCGTTGCGCCCCATTCTGCTGTCCCACTCGCGCTGCCCAAGCGAGACAGACGACAGACTCGTGAGTGCGAACATGACGACAAGCGATGAATACCCGAAAGCGTTGCGAGCGATAGGCATTTGAACCTTCGGTAGAGAAGATGCGCGATGCGTCATAAGCCCCAGACAGTCCAAGGCCTGCCCGCCAAGCTACCCAGACTACCCACTTCTGTCAATCATAATGTTTAGGGGGACGTTTGTGCGAGAGGCGAGAAAAAAAACACTCCGCGAGCATGCTCACGGAGGGTGCAAATTTCAATAGTTTTGTAAGGCGGAAATATCGGATCTACGGCTTCTGGCCAGTACCGACCTCGCCGCCGCCAAAGTCCACGCCCTTCAGCCCGCCGCGCGTCCACGCGAAGCGACCAAAGGTCTCGTCGCCACTGTTGTTGAATGGCAGCGGCTCCCAAGCGGTAGAACCGGACGTGACGGGGGCGTACAAGATTTTCAAAGGAAGCTTTGACGTTCTAACCCGCGGATTCCACCCGAGATTTGAGTCCCCGGCCTTTCTAATGCTCACGGACGCGTCAAACATAACGACGGGCTGCTTCACTTCGTCATACGACCAGAAGGTCTGCCTGCGGACGTTATGACGTTGAACATGGTCGTACAGCAGCACTTTCTGTCCGGGGAATCCAACATCGCCGATCTTCTTATTCCCCAGTACGGCCTCCGTTGTGTTGAAAGTATTGTAGGAGGTGAAGTCAAAAGGAATGATCGTGTCCCCACGATCAAATGAAGTGACGACATGGATGTAACTGGACGAATATGGCCAGCGCTTTGCACCGGCCGATGTCGGCGACGACGGATAAGGGTTGAGGCCCGTGATGTCCTTCGCGTTATCTTGCCAGTACTCGCGGGTTTTGTCCTCGGGGCAAACCACGAGCCGGTCTGGAAGGCGAGAGTTGAGATAGTCTTGAAGCACCAGGTGCGTGTAGTAAATGTGGGGAATCCAATTTGCGATGGGCGGGAATTCAGCATTCGTCCGGTCTCCACGCCGACGGATGATGTCTACGGCCTGTTCCGCCGCTCTCGCGGTCTGGTCCGTGAGAGTCGTTTTCGTAAGCGACGTGAAACCATAAATCCGATCCTGATAATCGGCCGCGTAGGTGCCCGTCGACTTCCCGAACTGGCTCATGTTGTTCATACACTTGATCGTGCGGGCCGTCTTCCGCGCCTGGCCGATCGCTGGCAGCAGGATGCCGATGAGCAGCGCGATGATGGCGATGACCACCAGCAGCTCGATGAGCGTAAATGCGCGGGAGCCCGCACGTTTGCGAAACCTCAGAAAAGCCATCGGAATCCTCCTTCTTCGACGAGGCCCCACGAAGGACCGTTGGTCGCAACTCGGTCACGAAGATCAGAATCAATCGGGCGGTGAATCAGAAAAATGCCAGTCGAGCGACGGAATCGCCGCCCGCTGGCAAGAAGTATACCACAACTTTTTTTTCGCGTAAAGTGAATGTGATGCAAAAAGCCTGGAAAGATCACCGTACTTTGTTCGTATTTCGGAAGGGTGAATGACCAATCCTTCTCACGAGGATGTCCGCTTCCGCGAGAGCTTGGCGTCGTCGGATGTTCTCAGTGAGACCCGCGTGCAGGCTCGACTCACGAGATTCAGATGACAGTCGCGGGGAACATCGGCTTCTCGTCGCTCAGCACACGCCACACATCGCGCACCACCCAGCTCATATTCAGGTGAGCTGTCTCAGTCCCGGCCGCCAGGTGCGGCGAGAGGTGTACGTTGAGGATCTCAAGCAGCGGGTTGGCCGCCTCGATCGGCTCGGGCTCGTGTACGTCGAGCATGGCCGTCGCGCCGGGATTCGCAAGCATGAACTCCGCGACCGCGAAGGAATCTACCATCGCGCCGCGGCTGGCGTTGATCAGCACCACCTCGGGCTGAAGCAGTTTCACCGCTTCGGGCCCGATCAGTCCGCGGTTGCCGGGCCGACCGTCCACGTGCACGGTAAGGATGTCGCTGCGCCGCAATAGTTCCTCACGCCCCACCGGGGTTGCGCCGCTGCGTCGATCCGGCGCGATCTCGATCAGGTCGTGATAGATGATGTTCATGTCCAGCCCGGCGGCCGCACGCGCGACGCGCTGCCCGATCCGCCCCATGCCGTAGATGCCGAGCGTTTGCTCATTGAGCTGCCGGCGAGCCGTCAGCTCGCGCCGGATCTTGGCCCACTCGGCCTTGGGCACCGGTTGCTCGAGAAAAAGCCGAGGCCGGGCCGCGTCGAAGATCAACGCCATCACGTACTCGACCACCGCGACGGTGTTGGCGTCTGGGGTGTACACGACCGAAACCCCGCGCCGTGCGCACGCCTCAAGATCAACGTTATCGAGCCCCACGCCCGCGCGTCCCACGACCTTAAGGTTCGGAGCAGCCGCGAGCATCGCATCGTCCACCCGCGTGTAGGTGCGGATCACCAGCCCCTTGGCCTCGGCCAGCAGTTCACCGAATCGCTCGCGCTGCTCGAACGAGCACACGACCAGACGGCAGCGTTCCGCGAGCCAGGCCGCAGGTTCGGCCTCAAGCTCCTCAGTCTGAACAACCAGCGGCCTGTCCATGCGTTCGTGCTCTCTTCGTTACTTCTTGGTCGGGTCCGCGGGCGAATCAGTCGGCGACTTCGACTTGGCTGGCTTGCTCTTGGGTTCCGCCGCATCCTTCCCGCTTGTGCCGGTGCCGCGCGGCACCGGCGTGAACGACGGATCGAAGACGCCCGGGCTGAACAGCTCGCGCCCGCCGCCCTTGCTCCACGTCATCTCCTCGTGC
>Ga0209181_10001311_pt1 | contig 43938 bp, 28 predicted proteins | sample MAT05_FD_187208 | JGI IMG/M metagenome (GOLD analysis project Ga0209181, IMG submission 187208) | Freshwater microbial communities from Lake Fryxell liftoff mats and glacier meltwater in Antarctica - MAT-05 (SPAdes) (version 2) | ecosystem: Environmental > Aquatic > Freshwater > Ice > Liftoff... | reverse complement strand
TCAGCATCTGGTTCTGCCGGTTCGATTCTTCTTCGGCCATCTGCCGGCTCTCGCTGCCGAGCACGATCCACCAGGCGCCCACCGCCGCCATCAGCGACAACAGCGCGAAGGCCTTGAAGAACGACGTCCGCAGCAGCGCCGGGTCGGCGCCGCTCAGGCTGACCTGCTGCTCGTAGACCACACCGAGGATCATCGCCAGCAGCGCCACCAGCGAGAGCAGCACCAGCAGGTAATGCGCGACGCGGAAGTTGACCGCCGCCGACAGCCGCGCCGGAAGCAGTTGCACCAGCGCCGAACGCACCTGCTCGGTGGCGCGCGAATCGGTCTTGCAGCGGTCGTGGCAGCGCGATTCGAGCGTGCAGCACAACGAGCAGATCGGCGCGCCGTAGGCCGGGCACGAGGCCATGTCGTCGGACTCGAAGGCGTTGTCGCAGACCGCGCACGACACCATCTCGCCGGCCTTCCAGCGCGCCGGCTCCTTGCGCGCCAGATACCAGCGGCCCCCGGTCCACCAGGCCAGCAAAGGCGACACCGCCAACGAGACGAACAGCGCGATGAAAGGCGCGAACGCCTGCGCCTGTTCACCCAGCATGCCGGTGTAGGCGACGATCCCCAATGTGGCGGCGATCAGCATCGCGCCCAGCCCCACCGGGTTGATGTCGTAGAGGTAAGCGCGGCGGAACTCGATGTGTTTCGGGCTCAGCCCCAGCGGCTTGTTGATCACCAGGTCGGCCACCAGCGCGCCGACCCACGCGATGCCGACGTTGCTGTACAGGCCGAGCACCCGCTCCAGCGCGTCGAACACGCCGAGCGTCATCAGCAGCACCGCGATCAGCACGTTGAACACCAGCCAGACCACGCGCCCCGGGTGGCTGTGGGTCAGCCGGGCGAAGAAGTTCGACCACGCCAGCGAGCCGGCATAGGCATTCGTCAGGTTGATCTTCATCTGCGAGACGATGACGAAGAGCACCGTGGCGGCGAGCACCCAGCGCGCGTCGTCGAAGACATAGGCGAAACCGGCCAGGTACATGTGGGTCGGGTCGATGGCTTTCTCTGCCGGCATCTGCTGCTGCAGCACCAGGAAGGCGAGAAAGGCGCCGCCGAGCATCTTCAGCATGCCGGGCACGATCCAGCCCGGGCCGGCCACCAGCACCGCCGCCCACCAGCGGCGCCGGTTCTGCGCCGTCTTTTCGGGCAGGAAGCGCAGGTAGTCGACCTGCTCGCCGATCTGCACCACCAGCGAAAAAACCACCGTCGTGGCGGCGCCGAACATCAGCATGTCGAAGCCGTCGCTGCCGGAGATACGACCCGACAGCGAAGTGAAGTCGGCAAATCGCTGCGGCTCCTTCCAGGCGATGAAGGCGTACGGCAGCACCAGCAGCACGAGCCAGATCGGCTGCGACCACAGCTGCAGCCGCGAGATCAGCGTGATGCCGTACATCACCAGCGGCACCACCACCAGCGACGCGATCAGGTAGCACAGCGTCAGCGGCCAGCCGAGCAACAGTTGCAACGCCAGCGCCAGGATGGCGGCTTCGAGGGCGAAGAAGATGAAGGTGAAACTGGCGTAGATCAGCGACGTCAGCGTCGAGCCGATGTAGCCGAAGCCGGCACCGCGCGTCAGCAAGTCCATGTCGAGGCCGTACTTGGCCGCGTAATAGCTGATCGGCAGCCCGGTCAGGAAGGTGATCAAGCCGACCACCAGAATCGCCCACAGCGCGTTCTGAAAGCCATAGCTGAGCGCGATGGCGCCGCCGATCGCTTCGAGTGCGAGGAACGACGTGGCGCCGAACGCCGTGTTGGCGACACGGAACTCGCTCCACTTGCGAAAGTGGCGCGGCGTGTAGCGCAGCGCGTAATCCTCCAGCGTCTCGTTGGCGACCCAGCTGTTGTATTCGCGGCGGATGCGGAAGATGGTCTGCGGGGCGGTCGCCAAAGCGTGTCTCGTGGCCGTGAGTGGGTGACCCCCGTCAACGCAAGAAGCAGTCCCGACCCGGGCCAGCAGTCTGCCGGCCCATGGTGCGAACGCGGCTACGTTGAATGACGTATTCGGGCCGCAGCGGCTTTCTCCTACCTTAGCGGCACGCCACCTGCCGGCTGCTGCACCGCAATGCACAGGGTTGGTGCCCGATGCCCCAGTTTGAAACCCACCGTCCAGGAGTAAGCCCGCATGACCCGATCTTCAACCCCCGATGTCAAGTCTCTGCAGCGCCGCCGGTTGCTGCAAGGTGCCGCCGCCTTGCCGCTGGCCGGCTTGCCGGCTTTGGCCTTCGCCCAGGTGCCGCCGACCGCCAAGATCAACACCACCAAGCTCGCGGTCACCGACACCGAGGTGACGGTGGGCCAGTTGCACTCGGCCACCGGCACGATGGCGATCAGCGAAACCGGTTCGATCCAGGCCGAACAACTGGCCATCGACCAGATCAACGCGATGGGCGGCATCCTCGGCCGCAAGATCAAGGTCATCAAGGAAGACGGCGCCAGCGACTGGCCGACCTTCGCCGAGAAGAGCAAGAAACTGCTGGTCAGCGACAAGGTCGCCGCCGTCTTCGGCTGCTGGACCAGTGCCTCGCGCAAGGCCGTGCTGCCGGTGTTCGAGAAAGAAAACGGCCTGCTCTATTACCCGACCTTCTACGAAGGCCTGGAACAAAGCAAGAACGTGATCTACACCGGCCAGGAGGCGACCCAGCAGATCCTCTACGGCCTGGACTGGGCTCTGAAGGAGAAGAAGGCCAAGACCTACTTCCTGATCGGCAGCGACTACATCTGGCCGCGCACCTCGATGAAGATCGCGCGCAAGCACGTAGAAATCTTCCAGAAGGGCAAGATCGTCGGCGAAGAGTACTACCCGCTGGGCAGCACCAATTTCGGCAGCCTGATGAACAAGATCAAGCTGCAAAAGCCCGACTGCATCTTCACCGCGGTGGTCGGTGGCAGCAACGTGGCTTTCTACAAGGCGATGAAGGCGGCCGGCATCTCCGGCGACAAGCAGTTGCTGCTGACGCTGTCCGTCACCGAAGACGAGATGACCGGTGTCGGCGGTGAGAACTTCGCCGGCTTCTACTCGTCGATGAAGTACTTCCAGAGCCTGGACAACGAAAACAACAAGAAGTTCGTCGCCGCCTTCAAGGCCAAGTACGGCAAGGATGCGGTGATCGGCGACGTGACGCAGGCCGCCTACCTGGGCCCGTGGCTGTGGAAGGCGGCGGTCGAGAAGGCCGGCAGCTTCGATGTCGACAAGGTGGTGGCGGCTTCGGAGACCGGCACCATCGAATTGAAGACCGCGCCCGAAGGCTACGTCAGGCTGGACGCCAACCACCACCTGTGGAGCAAGTCGCGCATCGCCCAGGGCCAGGCCGACGGCACCTTCAAGGTGGTGGCCGAGTCGGCCGAGTTGATCAAGCCGGAACCGTTCCCCAAGGGCTATCAGTAACCCACCCCCCAGAGGGATTCCGGCCCTCCCCCTCGAGGGGGCTGAGCCCGCACACAGACGGTCCAGTGGGCCGTCTGTGCCTGGTGGCGAGTCGGGCCGCTGGCCCGGCGCGACCTGCAAGGCACGCCAGCGCGCCGGCAGTTCCGGATCCGCAGTGTGCGTTCGATCTCATTTCTTCACGCAGGTACAGCATGACCGCTTCCGAACTGATGAACATCGGCCTGATGCAGGGCTTTGCGGGCCTGAGCTTGTTTGCCGTGCTGCTGCTGATGGGCCTGGGGCTGGCGATCATCTTCGGCCAGATGGGCGTCATCAACATGGCGCATGGCGAGTTCATGACCATCGGCGCTTACACCATCTACCTCGGCTCGACGCTGACGAATGCATTGGCGCCCAGCCTGATGGCTTACTACTTTCCACTCGCCGTGGTGCTGGCCTTCGGTTTCGCCTTCGTCGCCGGCTGGTTCGTCGAATGGGCGCTGATCCGCCATTTGTACAAGCGGCCGCTCGACACCTTGCTGGCGACCTGGGGTGTGAGTCTGGCGATGCAGCAAATGTTCCGCACCTTCATCGGCCCCAAGGAAGTGAGCCCGACGCTGCCCGACTGGCTGCTCGGCTCGTGGTCGCCGTCGCCCGGCCTGGACATCCCCATCAACGGCATGTTCGTCATGGCGCTGACCGCGCTGACCACCGCCTGCGTGCTGATCGCGCTGGCCAAGAGCCGCTGGGGCCTGCGCGTGCGTGCCACGGTGAGCAACCGGGTGATGGCCAACGCCATCGGCATCGACACCAAGAAGACCGACCGCCTGACCTTCGCCATCGGCTGCGGCATCGCCGGCATGGCCGGCGCCGCGTTCACCACCATCGGCTCGACCGGGCCGACCTCGGGCTCGCTGTACATCGTCGACTCCTTCCTCGTCGTGACCTTCGGCGGTGCGGCCAGCCTGCTCGGTACCGTGGTGTCGGCATTCGGCATCGCACAGACGCAGTCGATCGCCGAGTTCTTCCTCACCGGCTCGATGGCCAAGGTGATCACGCTGTCGCTGATCGTGCTGATCCTGATGGTCCGCCCGCAAGGCCTGTTCGCCAGCAAGGTGCGCCGTTGAGCGCCCGGGTTCTTCCTGCTGCGCAGCCCGCTCTCGGGTCTGTGGTGCTCGCCGTACCGGTGTTCGGCTTCGCTCGTCAGCGCCAGCTCGACCGGCTCGCGACGCAATCTCCCAGGCCCTCAGTGCCCAAGTCGTACTTCTGAGAACACACCGATGAACGCTGTCAAAGACCTGATCAAGCGCTACCAGCTCGCCAGCCTGCTCGTGCTGACCCTGCTGCTGGTGGTGGTGCTGCCGCTGTCGCTCGACATCTTTCGCCTGAACCTGGTGGGCAAGTACCTGACCTACGCCTTCGTCGCCATCGGTCTGGTGATGCTGTGGGGCTACGGCGGTGTGCTCAGCCTGGGCCAGGGCGTGTTCTTCGGCCTCGGCGGCTACGCGATGGCGATGTTCCTGAAGCTCGAAGCGTCGGACCCGATCACCACCAAGATCCAGTCGACGCCGGGCATCCCCGACTTCATGGACTGGAACCAGATCACTGCGTTGCCGGCCTTGTGGCTGCCGTTCAAGAGCCTGCCGCTGACACTGATAGCGGTCGTCGCCGTGCCGACGCTGCTGGCCTGGATCATCAGCTTCGCGATGTTCAAAAGGCGCGTCGGCGGCGTCTATTTCGCCATCATGACCCAGGCGGTGGCCTTGATCCTGACGGTGCTGATCATCGGCCAGCAGGGCTACACGGGCGGCGTCAACGGCATGACCGACCTGAAGACCATGCTCGGCTGGGACACGCGCACCGACTCGGCCAAATACATCCTGTACTACGTCTGTGTGGGTCTGCTCATCGCCAGCATCCTGCTCTGCCGCTGGATCCAGACCGGCAAGGCCGGCACGCTGCTGCTGGCCATGCGCGACAAGGAAGACCGGGTGCGTTTCTCGGGCTACGACGTCGCCAACTTCCGCATCTTCGTCTTCTGCCTGGCGGCTGCGCTTGCGGGCATCGGCGGCGCGATGTTCACGCTGCAGGTGGGCTTCATGTCGCCGAGCTTCGTAGGCATCGTGCCCAGCATCGAGATGGTGATCTACGCTGCCGTGGGCGGCCGCATGAGCCTGGTCGGCGCGGTCTACGGCACGCTGCTGGTGAACGCCGGCAAGACCTTCTTTTCGGAGAGCTTCCCCGATCTCTGGCTGTTTCTGATGGCCGCCTTGTTCATCGGCGTCACCATGGCCTTCCCGATGGGGCTGGCCGGGTTGTGGGAAAGCCATGTCGTGCCCTGGTGGAAGCGGCTGCGCGCCGGCAAGGCGCCGCCCGCGCCGGCTGTCGCCCCTGGCGCCGCCATCCCGGTCGCCTCGGCACCCGACACCAGCCCGTTGCCCGGCGGCATCAGCGGCCAGCAGGCCTGACCCAGGAGCCTCGTCCCATGAGCAACACCGACTTCGCGCTGGCGATCGAAGACCTGACCGTCTCGTTCGACGGTTTCAAGGCCATCGACGCCTTGACGCTCTACATCGACAAGAACGAACTGCGCGTGATCATCGGCCCCAACGGTGCTGGCAAGACCACGCTGCTCGACCTGATCTGCGGCAAGACCAAGGCGGCTGGCGGCAGCATCAAGTTCAAGAACATCGAGCTGACGCGGATGGCCGAGTTCCAGCGCGTGCGCATGGGCATCGGCCGCAAGTTCCAGACGCCGTCGATCTACGAGAACCTGAGCGTGTTCCAGAACCTCGAGGTCTCTTATCCCAAGGGCCGCTCCGTGATGGGCGCGCTGATGTTCAAGTGCGGCGGCGAGGTCAAGGCGCGCGTGCAGGTGGTGGCCGAGGACATCTTTCTCACCGACAAACTCGACACCGAAGCCGGCCTGCTCAGCCACGGCCAGAAGCAGTGGCTGGAAATCGGCATGCTGCTGATGCAAGACCCCGAACTTCTGCTGCTCGACGAGCCGATTGCCGGCATGAGCGCACGCGAACGTGAACTCACCGCCGACCTGCTGCAACGCATCAGCAAGAACCGCTCGGTGATCGTCATCGAGCACGACATGGACTTCGTCGCCCAGATCGCCCACAAGGTGACCGTGATGCACCAGGGAAAAATCCTCGCCGAAGGCTCGATGGAGAAGGTGCAGAACGACCCGAAAGTCATCGACGTGTACTTGGGCCATTGAAGGAATCACGATGTTGAGCGTCAAGGACTTGTTCGTCGCCTACGGCCAGAGCGAGGCGCTGCACGGCATCTCGTTCGACGCGGGGAAAAAGGAAACGGTGGCCATCATGGGCCGCAACGGCATGGGCAAGACCACGCTGTTCAAGAGCCTGATGGGCGTGTTGCCGACGAAGGCCGGCAGCGTCTCCGTGGCCGGCGCCGACATCACCCACGACGAGAGCTTTCGCCGCGTGGCCAAGGGCATCGCCTATGTGCCGCAGGGGCGGATGATCTTCCCGACGCTGACGGTCGAAGAGAACATCCAGACCGGGCTGGAGAACGCCGCGGACCGGCGCATCCCGGAAGACATCTACGCGCTGTTCCCGGTGCTCTGGGACATGAAACGGCGCAAGGGCGGCAACCTGTCGGGCGGCCAGCAGCAGCAACTGGCGATCGCCCGCGCGCTCGTCACCGACCCCAAGGTGCTGCTGCTCGACGAGCCGACCGAAGGCATACAGCCGTCGATCATCAAGGACATCGCCAAGGCATTGAACGAAATTCGCAAGATGCGCGACATCACGATCGTCGTCAGCGAGCAGGTGCTCAGCTTCGCGCTCGACGTCGCCGACCGATTGTTCGTCATCGAAGGCGGCCGCCTGGTGCATGAGACGGCGCGCGCCGACACCGACGTGGCGCACATCAGGCAATACCTCTCTGTATAGCTTCCCACCCCCCCACATCCCAGGAGATTAACCGTGCCCGAAACCCTGATCAGCGTCGACCTCACCAAGTCACCTCTGGACAACGAGAACATCCACAACCGCTGGCACCCGGACATCCCGATGGCCTGCTGGGTCAAGCCCGGCGACGACTTCATCCTCGAGACCTTCGACTGGACCGGCGGCTTCATCAAGAACAACGACAGCGCCGACGACGTGCGCGACATCGACCTGAGCACCGTGCATTACCTGTCGGGCCCGGTCGGCGTGAAAGGTGCCGAGCCTGGCGATTTGCTGGTCGTCGACCTGCTCGACATCGGCGCCAAGCAAGACAGCCTGTGGGGCTTCAACGGCTTCTTCAGCAAGAAGAACGGCGGCGGTTTTCTCACCGAGCATTTTCCCCAGGCGCAGAAGTCGATCTGGGACATCCAGGGCATGTTCACCAGCTCGCGCCACGTGCCGGGGGTCAAGTACGCCGGGCTGATCCACCCCGGGCTGATCGGCTGCCTGCCCGACCCCAAGATGCTGGAAATGTGGAACACCCGCGAGCAGGCGCTGATCGACAGCGACCCGACCACCAGCGGCTTGGCCAACCCGCCGTTCGCCGCCACCGCGCACATGGGCCGGATGACCGGCGCGGCCAAGGACAAAGCCGCTGCCGAGGCCGCGCGCACCGTGCCGCCGCGCGAGCACGGCGGCAACTGCGACATCAAGGACCTGTCGCGCGGCGCCAAGGTCTACTTCCCGGTCTATGTCGACGGCGCCGGCCTGAGCGTGGGCGACCTCCACTTTTCCCAGGGCGACGGCGAAATCACCTTCTGTGGCGCCATCGAGATGGCCGGTTGGGTGCACATGAAAGTCACGCTGATCAAAGGCGGCATGGCGCTCTACGGCATCAAGAACCCGATCTTCAAGCCGAGCCCGATCACCCCGACCTACAACGACTACCTGATCTTCGAAGGCATCTCGGTCGACGAGAGCGGCAAGCAGTACTACCTGGACGTCAACGTGGCGTACCGGCAGGCCTGTCTGAACGCCATCGAGTACCTGAAGAAGTTCGGCTACTCGGGCGCGCAGGCCTACTCGATCCTCGGCACCGCACCGGTGCAGGGCCACATCAGCGGCGTGGTCGATGTACCGAATGCCTGCGCCACGCTGTGGCTGCCGACGCAGATCTTCGACTTCGACATCAACCCGAACGCCTCCGGCCCGGTGAAGTATCTCGACGGCTCGGTGGTGATGCCGCTGTCGCCTGACCTCGTCTGAGCCGGCTGCGATGCCGACCTACGACTACGCCTGCCAGGGCTGCGGCGGCTTCGACGCCTTTCGCAGCATGGCCCAGCGCGACGAGCCTGTGGCCTGCCCCGACTGTGGCGGTGTCTCGCCGCGCGTCTTCGTCAGCGCGCCCCGGCTTGCGCTGCTGGCCAGTGGAACACGCAGCGCGATGAACACCAACGAACGCGCTCGCCACGAACCGAAGAAGTCAGGTGAGTACACAAGGCTGCGTCACCCCGCCGGCTGCGGCTGCTGCGTGCCCGGCAAACGCGGGGCCACGCTGACGGGAGCCAATGGCAACAAGGCATTCCCGAGCAAGCGGCCGTGGATGATCAGCCACTGACGGGCGGCCACCCGTCGAGCTGGCGGGAGGGGTCCTTTGGCGACCCGCAGGCCCGGTTCATCCGAACCCGAACCGATCTCAGTCGATGGCGATCACGCGCCCCGGGTTCATCCGGTTCGATGGATCGAGCGCCCGCTTGATGCGCCGCATCAGGTCGATCGCCACCGCCGGTTTGCGTTGCAGCAACTCGTCGCGCTTCAGTTCGCCTATGCCGTGTTCGGCCGAGATCGAGCCGCCGCAGGCCATGACCGCATCGAACACCACGGCGTTCACCGCGTGTTCCTGTTCGGCCAGGAAGCGCTTCGCATCGCCGCCTTCGGCCACCTGAACGTTGTAGTGCAGGTTGCCGTCGCCCAGGTGGCCGAAGTTGACCAGCCGCACGCCCGGGAAACGGCGTCGCAGTTCGGCGTCGGTCGCCTCGACGAAAGCCGGTATCGCCGACACCGGCAAGGCGATGTCGTGCTTGATGTTCAGGCCCTCTTCGGCCTGGGCCAGCGGGATGGTCTCGCGCAGGTGCCACAGGCCCTTGGACTGCGCCAGGCTTTCAGCCACCACCGCGTCGGCGATGAGACCTGCTTCCAGCGCATCGGCCAGCAGCGCCTCGAAACGGGCGCGCGAATGCGCTTCGCTTTCGGTGTCGCTGTGCTCCAGCAGCACCGTCCAGGGCGCACCGGGCAGCGGCTGCGGCAGGGCAGGGAAGTGGCGCGCCACCAGGTCGAGCGCGAAGCGTTCCATCACCTCGAAGCCGGTCAGCCCGGGGCCGAGCCGCGCCCGCGCCAGGTTCAGCAATGCCACGCAGGCCGCCAGCGACGCGCAGGCCGCCAGCGCGGTGGTGGTGGCGGCCGGCAACGGGCTCAGCTTGAGCGTGGCCGCGGTAATGACGCCCAGCGTGCCTTCGCTGCCGATGTAGAGGTCGCGCAGGTCGTAGCCGGTGTTGTCCTTGCGCAGGCCCGACAGGCCGTGCCAGACCTCGCCGTCGGCGGTCACCACTTCCAGCCCCAGGCAGAGTTCCCGTGCGTTGCCATGGCGCAGCACCTGCGTGCCACCGGCGTTGGTGGCCAGGTTGCCGCCTATCGTGCAGCTGCCCTCGGCGGCCAGGCTCAGCGGGTAGAGCAGGCCTTGTCCTGCGGCGGCCGCCTGCACGGCCTGCAGCACGCAGCCGGCTTCGGCGGTCAGCGTGAGATTGGCAGCGTCCACGGCGCGGATGCGGTTCAGCCGCGTCAGGCTCAGCAGCACCTGGCTGCCGCTGGCGTCGGGCACGCCGCCGCCCACCAGCCCGGTGTTGCCACCCTGCGGCACGATGCTCGCACCATGCGCCGCACAGGCGCGCACGACGGCCGCCACTTCGTCTGTCGATGCCGGCCGGACCACCGCCAGCGCGCGGCCGCGCCAGCGCCGCCGCCAGTCCAGTTCCCAGGCCGAGAGGTCGCCCTCGTTGAGCACGAAAGCCGAGCCGACGGCTGCACGCAGCGCGTCGAGCAGGGCCCCAGGGTTCATGGGGTGACCGGGTCAGCCGATGCCGATGCCGATGCCAGTGGCGCATGGCTCAGCCGCCAACGGATGTACAGCGCGCTGGAGGTGAACAGCAGCAGGCAAAGCAGTATTTCCAGCACCGCCAGCCAGCGCGACATGCCCTGTTCGGTGACGGCGCGTACCACGCCCTCGGTGAAATACAGCCACACCAGCAGGCTCAGCCAGCGGAAGGTGTACATGCGGTGGCGCAGCAGCCCGAGCACGCAGAAGACCAGCGGCAGCACCTTGATGGCCAGCGTGCCGCTGCCGGTGGGCGCCAGCCACAGCTCCCAGGCCAGGCCGAGCACGATCAGGCCGATCAGACCGATGAGCGCCACGGCGCGCGAGGCGCGCACCACGCCGTCGGGGGTGGGCGGCGGGGCATCGATCGGAGCGGCGTCAGGGTGTGCAGGGGTCATGCTGGCATCATAGCCAGCATGACCACGCTCATCGACCGTGAGGGCCAACCCGACGAACGCGTCTCGCTGATGCAGACCTTGCGCACCTTGCGGACCTGGCCCTGGTTCGACACCCTGCGCACGCTGCGCCAGCGCTTCCGCGAAGACCGCCTGGGCCTGACCGCCAGCAGCCTGACCTTCACCACCCTGATCGCGCTGGTGCCGCTCGTCACGGTGATGCTGGCCGTGTTCTCCGCCTTCCCGATGTTTTCCAGTTTCCAGGACGCGCTGGAGAAGTACTTCCTGCAGAGCCTGGTGCCCGACAACATCGCGCGCCCGGTGCTGCGCGCGCTGACGCAGTTCGCCGCCAAGGCCAGCCAGGTCGGCGCGCTGGGCCTGGTTTTCCTGGCCGTCACCGCGCTGGCGCTGATGCTGACGATCGACCGCACGCTGAACAGCATCTGGCGCGTGCGCAAGCCTCGGCCCATCGCCCAGCGCATCCTCGTCTACTGGACGGGGCTGACGCTCGGGCCGCTGGCACTCGGCATCAGCCTGACGATGACTTCGTATGCGCTGTCGGCCTCGCGCGGCTTCGTCAGCCAGTTGCCCGGCGCGCTGAACCTGATCCTCAACAGCATCGAGTTCGGTCTGCTCGCCACCGCCATGGCCGGCCTCTTCCACTACGTGCCCAACACCTTCGTGCGCTGGCGCCATGCCTGGGCCGGCGCGCTGTTCGTCGCCGTCGCCTTCGAGGGCGCAAAGAAAGGGCTGGCCTGGTATGTCGACATTGTGCCGATCTATTCCAACGTCTACGGCGCCTTCGCCACGGTGCCCATCCTGCTGCTCTGGATCTACCTCGGCTGGGTGATCGTGCTGCTGGGCGCGGTGATAGCGGCTTACGCGCCCAGCCTGCAGATGCACGTGGTGCGGCGGCCCGATACGCCGGGCCACCGTTTCGAGCTGGCGCTGGCGGTGCTGCGCAAGCTCGACGGCGCGCGGGGCGGCGAGGCACACGGCCTGTCGCTCGCCGGCCTGGCCGAGTCCTTGCGCGCCGACCCGCTGCAGCTCGAACCGGTGGTCGACCTGCTGATCGAGATCGACTGGGTGGCGCGGCTCGACGAGTCCTGCGCGCAGCGCTATGTGCTGCTCGGTGACCCGGCGTTGGTGCCGGCGCGACCGCTGATCGACGCCCTGCTGCTGCAGCCCGGCGTGGAGACGGCGGCCTTCGGCCGGCTGGCGGGCTTCGACCGCATCATGGCTGCGGAGCTGATCGGCCGCTGATCGGCCGCTGCTCTGCCGCCGGTCTGCCGCCGGTCTGCCGCCGTCACAGCCGGCGGCAAGCCGGCTGAGCGAAAATCCCGGCCTTCGCGGGCCCGTGCAGCGGTGTCTTCGCCGCCTTCCCGCCTCTCCTCCCGCCCGTCCCCGTCCCCGTCCCCGTCTCCGTCCCCGTGCCCATGAACGACCTCTTCGATCCGCCGCCCGCCGACCCCGCCAATGTGCTTGCGCTGGCCGAATATGCCGAGCGCGCCTACCTCGAATACGCGCTCAGCGTCGTCAAGGGCCGCGCTTTGCCCGATGTCTGTGACGGCGCCAAGCCGGTGCAGCGGCGCATCCTCTATTCGATGGACCGCATGGGGCTGGCCTTCACCACGCCCGGCGGCCCGCGGCCGGTGAAGAGCGCGCGCGTGGTGGGCGACGTGCTCGGCCGCTTCCACCCGCATGGCGACCAGGCCGCCTACGACGCGCTGGTGCGCATGGCGCAGAACTTCAGCCAGCGTTACCCGCTGATCGACGGCCAGGGCAACTTCGGCAGCCGCGACGGCGACGGCGCGGCCGCCATGCGCTACACCGAGGCGCGGCTGTCGCCGATCACCCGCCTGCTGCTCGACGAGATCGACGAAGGCACGGTGGACTTCCAGCCCAACTACGACGGCTCCACGGTCGAGCCGAGGCAAATGCCGGCGAGATTGCCGTTCGTGCTCTTGAACGGCGCCAGCGGCATCGCCGTCGGCCTGGCCACCGAGATCCCCAGCCACAACCTGCGCGAGGTGGCCGCCGCCGCCGTGGCGCTGATCCGCGATGAAAAACTTTCCGACGACGAGCTCTTCACGCTGGTGCCCGGCCCCGATTTCCCGGGCGGCGGCCAGATCATCAGCAGCGCGGCCGACATCCGCAGCGCCTACACCACCGGCCGCGGCAGCCTGAAGCAGCGCGCGCGCTGGGTCATCGAAGACCTGGCGCGCGGGCAGTGGCAACTGGTGATCACCGAGCTGCCGCACGGCACCAGCACGGCGCGTGTGCTCGAGGAGATCGAGGAGCTGACGAACCCGAAGATCAAGCTCGGCAAGAAGGCGCTGAGCCAGGAACAGACCCAGCTCAAGCAGAGCGTGCTGGCGCTGCTCGACACGGTGCGCGACGAGTCGAACAAGGACGCCGCGGTGCGCCTGGTCTTCGAGCCGAAGAGCCGCACGGTGGAGCAGGCAGAGCTGATCACGCTGCTGCTGGCTCATACCAGCCTGGAAAGCAGCGCGCCGGTGAACATGACGATGATCGGCCTCGACGGCCGGCCGGTGCAGAAGAGCCTGCGCCAGATGCTCGTGGAGTGGATAGCGTTCCGCCAGAACACCGTGGGCCGCCGCACCCGGCACCGGCTGGCGAAGGTGCTGGACCGCATCCATGTGCTGGAAGGCCGGCAACTGGTGCTGCTGAACATCGACGAGGTGATACGAATCATCCGCCAGGCCGAAGAGCCGAAGGTCGCGCTGATCGAGCGTTTTTCGCTGAGCGACCGGCAGGCCGAGGACATCCTCGACATCCGCCTGCGCCAGCTGGCGCGGCTGGAAGCCATCAAGATCGAGCAGGAGTTGAAGGAACTGCGCGCCGCGCAGTTGAAACTGGAAGAAATCCTCGACAGCCCTGCCGCGCTGAAGCGCACCTTGATCCGCGAGATCGAGGCCGACACCAAAGCGCATGGCGACGAGCGCCGCACGCTGATCCAGGAAGAGCGCAGGTCGGTCGTCGAACAGCGTGTCGTCGACGAACCGGTGACGGTGGTGGCGAGCGCCAAGGGCTGGGTGCGCGCGCTGAAGGGCCACGAGATCGACCCGGCCACGCTGGTCTTCAAGGCCGGTGATGCGCTTTACGGCAGCTTTGCCTGCCGCAGCGTCGACACCCTGCTGGTGTTCGGCAGCGCGGCCAAAGGCAGCGGCCGCGTCTACAGCGTGCCGGTGGCGAGCCTGCCCGGCGGGCGCGGGGACGGCGTGCCGATCACCACGCTGGTCGACCTGGAGAGCGGCACGCAGGTCGCGCACTGCCTGGCCTGCGCCGCCACGCAACTGCTGCTGCTGGCGAACAGCGGCGGTTTTGGCCTGCTGGCGCGCGCCGTCGACATGCAGGGCCGCAACAAGGCCGGCCGCAACTACCTGACGCTGGAAGACGACGAACGGCTGCTGCCGCCGGTGCGGGTGGACGCCAGCCACGGCCAGATCGGCTGCCTGGCGGCCGACGGCCGGCTGCTGGTGTTTCCATTGGCGGAGCTGAAACTGCAGGCCAATGGTGGCAAGGGCCTGACGCTGATGGACGTCGACAAGGCAGCCCCGCTGGCGGCCGTGGCGACCTTCGGCGCCGCGCTCAAGATCATCGGCACGGGCCGGGGCGGCAAGCCGAAAGAAGACGATCTGAAGGGCGTCGCGCTGGCGGCCTACGTCGGCAAGCGCGCCCGCAAGGGGCGGCCGGTGGAAGGCCTGAAAGCGACGTCATTGCGGCCAGCCTGAAACACGGTCGGCGGCGCTGGCGGCGCTGCTGGTGCTGGTAGCGCTGATGGCGCTGATGGTCAGCCGCCAAGCCGGCCAGAATGCCAGGGGGAATCAGGATTCTGCGGGATGCAAACTCTCGTCCGGCCCGCGCCGCCGAGGCACACCATGGTCGGTCACAACCTCAGGAGACATCATGAATCCCAGCCTCAAGCGCGGCATTGCCGTCACCTCTGTTGCGCTGTTGTGTTGCGCTGCACCCATCGGCCTGGCAATCGCCGACGAGACCTGCAACTCGCCTTACACCAGCCGGTTGATCAAGGGCCAGGAGCAGTTCCTGCACGTCTGGACGCTCGGCGTCAAAGGCATGGGGGACGGCTCGGACAAGTTGGTGACCGTGGACTCCGATCCTGCCAGCAAGACCTATGGCAAGGTCATCCACACGCTCTCGGTGGGCGGGCGCGGCGAGGCCCATCACATGGGCTTCACCGATGATCGCAAGTTCCTGTGGGCAGGCCGCCTCGACGACAACAAGATATTCGTCTTCGACGTCGGCAGCGACCCGGCCAAGCCGAAGCTGGTGAACACGATCAAGGACTTCGAGCAGAAGACCACCTATGTCGGCCCGCACACCTTCTATGCATTGCCGGGGCGGATGATGGTGCAGGCGCTTTCCAACGGCAAGGATCATGGCGGTGCCACCGGCATCGCGGTGTACAGCAATCAGGGCAAGCTGGTTTCCACCCACGACATGCCCAAAGGCATGAAGGAGATCGGCGGGGGTGACGGCTACGGCTACGACATCGGCATCAATCCGCAGAAGAACGCCATGCTGACCTCCAGCTTCACAGGCTGGACGAACTACATGATGGATCTCGGCAGCCTCATCAAGGATGCCAATGCGATGAAGAACTTCGGTAACACCATGACCCTGTGGGACCTGAAGGCCATGAAGCCGACGAAGGTGTTCGAAGTGCCCGGCGCGCCGCTGGAGATCCGCTGGTCCTTGAACGGCAGCGACAACTGGGCCATCACCGCCACGGCTTTGACGTCCAAGCTCTGGCTCGTCAAGCAGGATGCGAACGGCCAGTGGCAGGCCAAAGACGTGGCGACGATCGGCGACCCGGCCAAGATCCCGCTGCCGGTGGACATCTCGATCACCGCCGACGGCAAGGGCCTGTGGGTCAATACCTTCATGGACGGCAAGACACGCTACTTCGACATCAGCAACCCCGAGGCACCGAAGCAGACCTATGAGAAAGTGACCGGCAAGCAGGTCAACATGGTGTCGCAGAGCTGGGACGGCAAGCGGGTCTACATCACTTCGTCGCTGCTGGCCAACTGGGACAAGAAGGGTGCCGACGACGAGCAAGCGTTGCGCGCCTACAGCTGGGATGGCAAAGAACTGAAGCTGGCCTTCGAAGTCGACTTCAACAAGCTGGGCCTGGGGCGCGCGCATCACATGAAGTTCAGCGCCAAGACGACTGCCACCGCGGCGTTCGACACAGCGCCGTTGCAGATCGCCACGACGGCGCGATGAGCCCGCTGCGCCGCACGGCCGGCGCCTTGTGCGCCGTGGTCCTGGCGGGGCTGGCAGGCCTGGCGGGTGCGCAGGTGCGGTCCAGCGCCCCGAGCCAGGACTTCGTGCCGCCCGCGCCCGGCAGCTATGCGTTGCCGCCGATCCAGTCGGCCGCCGACGGTTGGGTACTTGAGGGCAACTTGCTGCCGCGCCGGCTCTCACGCTACACGCACGGGGCGCTGACGTTGCTGTCGTTCGTCTACACCTACTGCACCGACCCGATCGGGTGCCCGCTGGCCTACGCGACATTCGATACCGTCAAGCGCCGGGTGCTTGCCGACCCTGCGTTGCGAGGCCAGGTCCGCCTGGTGAGCCTGTCCTTCGATCCGCTCAACGACACACCGGATGCGATGCGCGTGTATGGCGGCGAGAACGCGCGCAGCGTCGAATTGCCCTGGTACTTTCTGACCACTTACTCGACGAAGTTTCTGAAGCCGATCCTCGACGACTTCGGGCAGGACGTAGAGATCGAGCGCGACCCGGCGGGTGCGCCCACGCGGGCACGCGCCCACATGCTCAAGGTCTTTTTGCTGGACAGGAAAGGGCAGGTGCGCGAGATCTACAGCGCGGCCTTCCTGCATACGGACGTGATTCTCAACGACCTCAGGACGCTGGCGCTCGAGACCGCAGGGACGGCGCTGGCCAAGTCGCGGCCCGCCACGAAATGAAGCCGCGCCCTGGTCGGGTCTGGGTTGTCGGAGCCATCTCGGTGATCGGCGCCTTCGCCGCGCTGGGCGCCTGGCAGTCGCGCACGGCGGATGGTCGGGCGTCGGACAGTCGGGTGTCGGACGCAGCCGCGGCATTCGGCCTGCCCCCGCAAGCATGGCCGCCAGACGTGGTGCCGGACCGCCAGCGCATCGAATTGGGCCGCAAGCTTTTCTTCGATCGCCGGCTCTCGTTCAACGGCACGATGTCGTGCGCGATGTGCCACGTGCCCGAGGAAGCTTTCACCTCCAACGCCTCTCGCACGGCGGTCGGCATCGAGGGCAGGAGCCTGAAGCGCAACGCGCCATCGCTGCTGAACGTGGCATGGCAGGCTGCGCTGTTCCACGACGGCCGCGAGACCTCGTTGTCGACCCAGGCCTGGATGCCTCTGCTGCATGCGGACGAAATGGCCAACCCGTCGATCGGGCATGTGCTGCAGCGCATTCGTGCCATGACCGACTACGAAGGACGGTTCGAGCGCGTTTTCCGCGGTGCCGGGCCGTCGATGGAAACGTTCGGCGCAGCCATCGCCGCATTCGAGTCCACGCTGGTGGCGGCTGATTCAGCTTTCGACCGTTGGCGCTATCTCGGCCAGAGTGCCGCGCTGAACGAAGTCGAACAACGGGGTTTTCGCATTTTCTCGGGCAAGGGTGGCTGCACTGCTTGCCACCTCGTCGGCGAACGGAACGCGATGTTCAGCGACGGCAGATACCACGTCACTGGCGCCGGCCTGGCGCGGCCGGGCGGACAAACCTTTGTGGTGCCCCTGGCTCCGGGCGTGCAGACGGTGGTCACCGATGAACAGCTGGCTTCGTTCAATGTGGCCATGGCGCCGGATCTGGGCCGATTCGAGATCACGCTGGATCCCGCTGACAGGTTTGCGTTCAAGACACCGAGTTTGCGTAACGTGGCTCGCACGGCACCGTACATGCACGACGGCTCGCTCGCCACGCTGGAAATGGTGATCGACTTCTACGACCTGGGGGGCGGCGAAGTTGACGGCAAGAGCGGCATGTTGACGGCGCTCGGCCTGGATGCGGACGAGAAGCGCGCTCTGGCCGCCTTCTTGCGATCTCTGGACGGCTCGAACCTGGCCGCACTTGCCGCCGGCAGCCGTCCGACCGCCTTGCCGTGATGGGCAGGTTGCCGCAACGGCGAGGTGCGGGACCAGCCTGCTGCATGTCCGGGTACGCACGTGCTCGCGTACGCGGTCAAGCACGCGGTCACGCACGGGTCACGCACGCACCGACGCAATCGAGGCGCAAGGACCGCAGCGCTGCAGGGTCAACGCCCTGCGAGCGGCGGCCGCGGTATCGGCCGCATCTGCTCGAAGGCTCGCGCCGCACGCAGCAACAGCGCATCGCCGAACATCGAGCCGACCAGTTGCAGGCCGATAGGCAAACCGTTCGTGGTCAGCCCGCAGGGCATGGAACACGCCGGTTGCTGGGTCAGGTTGAACGGGTAGCTGAACGGGGTCCAGCCGAGCATGGCCTCGGGTGTCATCACAGCGTGGCCGGCGGGCCGCGCTTCGAAGGCCGGGACGGCCACCGCCGGCGTGGCGATCAGGTCGAAGCGCGTCATGAACTGGCGCATGTGCGAGCCCAGTGCGCCGCGCCGCAGGTGCAGCCGCTGGATGTCGAGCGCGCTGAAGGTCGCGCCGAGCAAAGCCTGGGCGCGGAAGTCGGGGTCGGTGACGGCCTGCTGGTCTGACGTCAGCGTGTTCCACAGCGTCCAGGCGCCGACGAACCACAGGCCGGTGGTGATTTCCAGCGGATCGTCGAAGCCCGGGTCGACGGCTTCGACGATGGCGCCCATGGATTCGAGCTGGCGCACCGCGCGCTCGACCGCAGCGGCCACCTCAGCATGAACGTTGGTCGCGTAGCCCAGCGTGGGCGAATACGCGATGCGCAGGCCGCGCACGCCGTTGTCCAGCCCGGCCGTGCAGTCAGTGCTGTCGGGCGGCAGCGAGGTCCAGTCGCGCGCATCGGGTTGTTTCAGCACGTTCAACATCAACGCCGCGTCCACCACGCTCATGGTGTGCGGGCCGATATGTGCCACGGTGCCGAACGGTGACAGCGGCCAGGCCGGCACGCGGCCGAAGCTGGGCTTGAGGCCGAAGGTGCCGCAAAACGCCGCCGGGATGCGTACGCTGCCGGCGCCGTCGGTGCCCACCGCCAGCGGCCCCATGCCCGATGCCACGGCCGCCGCCGCGCCGCCCGAAGAGCCGCCCGCGGTGTGGGCTTGATTCCAAGGGTTGCGCGTGATGCCGCCCAGCGGCGAGTTGGTCTCGCCTTTGCAGCCGAACTCGGGCGTGTGGGTCTTGCCGAACAGCACGGCGCCGGACTCACGCAAGCGGGCAGCGGCCGGTGCGTCGTCGGGCCAGGCCTGCGCGGGGTCGACGGTGGCCGAGCCTCTGCGTGTGGGCCAGCCGCGCGTCAGGATCAAGTCCTTGATCGACACCGGCACGCCGTCGAGCGCGCCCATCGGTGTGCCGGCCGACCAGCGCGCGTTGCTGGCGCTGGCGGCGGCCATCGCGCTGGCCTCGTCGATCAGGCAAAAGGCGTTCAGAGCCGGGTTCAGCCGCTCGACACGCGCCAGCACGGCTTGCAGGGCTTCGACAGGTGACGCCCGATGGCTTCGGAACAACGCCAGCAACTCGTGCGCGTGGCAATCGGCGAGATCGGTCGGGGTCGTGTTGGTCATGGCAAGTGTTTCCCGCAAGCGTGGGCAGGATGCTATGGCAGCGAGCTATGTACACGCCAGAACCCAGCCGGCAGGCCGAGCAGGTCCAACCGCCGCAGAACTGCCAGGCGGGTGAGCCTGCGGCTGAGCCCCTTGCCGGCCTGCAGAGGCTTTTGGCGGACGCCGGTGCCGGCGGGCAATGCTTTCTTGACGCGGTCGCAAGCGCTGGGTCCGGTCTTGAATTTCGAGGGCTTCAAAGTTGCGGCTTGACCCAACGTTCCCGCTAGATTTTCAGTTTGTCCAGGTGGACCACTTCCCGACCTGCAGCCTGACCGCAATCCTCAGGAACCCGGCCGAAGCGGGCGCCCGCCGATCGGCTTTCAGACGATCATGAACCCCAGGTCAGGCTTGGCAAACCGGCCGATGTTGGGCACCACGGTCGTGATGCCGGTGCTCGACACGCCGAACCACTTGGCCAGCGTGGCAGCCACTTCGTCGACCGAGGTCGTCGGGATCAGGCGGCCCTGACCGGCGTCTTCCGGCCCGCCCAGCGTCACGTCGGGGAAGCTGCCGAACACGCGCTTGCCGCGCACCGCGCCGCCCATCACGAACTGGTGGCCGCCCCAGCCGTGGTCGGAACCGCGGCCGTTGCTCTGCAGACCGCGGCCGAACTCCGACGCGGTGAACGTGGTCACCTGCGAGGCCACGCCCAGCGCCAGCGTGGCTTCGTAGAAGGCGGCCATGGCGTCGGCCAGTTCGCGCAGCAGGCGGTTCTGATCGCCGACCAGGTTGTCGTGGAAGTCGTAACCGCCGGCCTGCACGAAGAACACCTGGCGGCGCTGCGCCAGCGCTCCGCGTGCGCCGATCATGCGCGCGGCCATGAGCAGTTGCTGGCCGACGCCGGTGTTGGGAAACACGGTGGTCAGGTTGACACCGGCCACCGCGCTGCTGACCAGCGCCTCGGCGCTGATGGCCCGCGCCGAGACGATGTTCAGTTCCTTTTCCATCAGCAGGTTGCGCGGGTCGGTCATCAGCCGGCGCAGGGCGGTGGCGCCAGCCGCCGAGCCATACAGGCCGTCGAGCGCCTGCACGCGCACGGCGCCCGACGGGTTGATCTGGTACTGGATGGTGCTGTCACCGGCCATCAGGATGGCGTTGCCGCCGACCGAGATCGACATCGACACGCCGCTGCCCGGGTTGAAGGTGCTTTGTGTCAGGTCGCCGATGCGGCCGAACCAGCCGGTCGACGATGGCCGGTCCGGCAGGCCGGTTTGCCAGGCGCCCTGCTGGTCGGAATGCGAAAACAGCTGGTAGGGCACGTCGACGCTCGGGTCGCCGCTGTTCCACTGCGCCTTGCTGGTCGGCTCGGCCAAGGTGCCGACGTTGGCCAGCACCGCCAGCTTCTGACTGTCGAAAAGCGGCTTCAGCGGCGACAACGCACTGTTCATCGCGATCGCCCGCCCGCTGTACGAGGTGGGCGCCAGGCCGATCAACTGGCTGGTGGGCAGCGCCAGTTCAGGCCGTGCGCGCTGGTAGGCCGCGTAGTCGGCGCTGGCCGTCGGCACGAGGGTGTTGGACTGGTCGTTGCCGCCGTTCAGGAAGATGCACACCAGCGCCTTGTGGTCGGTGGCCGACTGCGCCGCCGCCGCGCCCACCGCCAGCAGGTTGGCGGCGAACGGGGTGCCGGTCAGCGCGGCCAGCGAGGCGCTGCGCCGCAGGAAGGTACGGCGGCCGAGGTGTCGATGGATGTGGGTCATGGTGTGCAATCTCACTTCTGGGCGATGAAGTCGGGCGACAGCATCGTCAGCGCGACGGCGGTGTGCACGCGTTGGGTGGTGTTGGCGGCCGGCACGGCATTTACCGCCGTCAGAATGGTGCTGCGGGTGGTGGACGACATGCGCCCGGCCAGCAGCAGCAGGTTCAGGCGGTCTAGCAGGGCCGGCGGGTTGCCGGCCAGTGCCAGTTCGTTGCTGTAGTTCGCGCGGATGTTGCTGTCGCCCCAGCCAAAACCATTCGGCACCACGCCGACGATGAAGTTCGCGTAGCCGGTGACGGTGGTCTCGTGGGTGATCTGGAACTCGGGCGCCACCAGCCCGCGGTTCAGCACATCGCCCGGCGGCGCGTAGCCGGGGCGGAACCAGTTGAAGACACTCGGTGCGCGCAGCGGGTTCTGGCCGATGCTCGACACCGGATCTTCGAGATTCCAGATGCTGTAATAGCCGTTCGGCGCCTTCGCGTCGAAGGCGCGCATCCAGGTGCCGAAGCGCACCATCGGCTCGCGCAGCTTGCCCCAGTCTGCCGTGCCCGCGCGGGCTTCGTCGCGCGCTTCGGCGTCGAGCAGCACGGCGCGCATCACCGCCCGCATGTCGCCACGCACCCCGGCGCCGTTGTTGGCAAAGGCCCGCGCCACCCGCGCCACGTAAGCCGGGCTGGGGTTGCTGGTGACGAAGCGCTGGATCAACTGGCGGCCGATGAACGGGCCTGTGTTCGGGTGCTTGAAGAGGGCGTCGAGCGCGCGTTTCAGGCTGTCGGTGCCACTGGTGCCGGCCGGCACCACGGTGCCCAGGAAGCGCTTTTCGCTGGTCGAGTGGAACTGCGGGTAGTTCTGCAACTGGTTGCGCCAGTCGATGCCTTCCCAGCCGTACCAGCGGCCGTCGCTCTTGTCGGGGCCGTACCAGCTCCAGCCGGTGAAGACCTTGGCCATGCCCATCACATCGTTCTGGTTGTAGCTGGGGATGTCCTTGCCGGCGCTGTCTTTCTTGCGGCTGCCGTCCTCGTTGAGCATCCACAGGCCGATGCTGAAAAGTTGCATCACCTCGCGGGCGTAGTTTTCGTCGGGCAGGCGGCCGCTGACCGGGTCTTCCTTCTCGTTTTGCATGTGCGAGAGGTAGTGCGCCATCGTCGGATGCGTCGACACCTGTTCCAGCAACTGCCGGTAGTTGCCGAAGGCGTTGCGCGACAGCATGTCGAGGTAGCTGGCGTGCGCGTCTTGCTGGATCTCCACGGCGCTGTTGACGGTGCTGACGACGAAGATCTCCGACAGCGCCAGCACCAGGCGCTGGCGCAACTGGTCGGGGCCACGAACCGCCTGCGTCCAGAAGCTTTCCATCGTCGCGTTGATGTACTGCGCGTTGCACACCGTGCAGCCGATCGGCCCCTTGCGCACCATCACGTAGGCCCAGTGGGTGTCCATCGGCGGGGTGGCAAACTGCTGCTCGACCCAGGCCGCCGGCCCCTGAGCTGCGGCGCGGTCTATCTCGGTCATGTTCGGGCCGTAGGTGGCTTGCACCAGCAGACGCGCCGCGGCGGGCTTGGGCACCGCCACCGTTGGCGGCAGGCTGGTGACGACGCGGAATGACGACGCGCGGTTGTCGAAGCCGGGCGTGGCCAGGTTGGCGATGTCACCGGCCAGCGCCAGCGTCAAACTCAGGTAGTTGCTGTTCTGGTACAGCTCCACGCGCATGCCCGCCGGCACCCGCACCGACGAGACGATGTTGTCGAAGCCGGTCGGCATGGCTGGCGCGCCGGCACTGGCGCAAAAACTCTTGCCCGCGTAGTTGGCAAGTTCGAAGAAGCAGGCCTGCGGGGTCGCCGCCAGCGCAGCGCTGCCCAGCCAGCCCAGCGCAGCGGCCGCGCCGAGGCGGCGCGCTGCCGATGGCCGATCTGCTTGCCGGCCGCTGGCTGTTGCCCTTGTGTTCATCGGTGATCTCCCGGCCTGCGTGGCCTTGGTTGCCTCAGCGGATACCGGATGAATGGCCGGCGCTCTTGATTGAGTTCAAGTCTCGGCGCTTGCGTTGGAGGCAATCGCCGCGCAGACGTAACAACTGTTGGACGGTGTAGCGCAGCCCCGCAAGTGGGGGGTGCCGCAGCCTCAATGCACTTGTCGAAGTTCTCGCGCTCTGGGCTGGCTCCAGTAGACGGCCGGCGGCGCCCCGGAGCGCTTCCATCCCGCCGATGGTCGGACCATCCACCGGCCCCGACCCCGGCACGCGCCATCGCCAAGGATCACGCGGTTGATCACTACTGCGGCATGCCGTTCGGTTTCCGCCCCCGAGGCCTGTTCGACACCTGCCCTAATCCCGGCGTGGCTTGCCGCATTGCTGCGTGCTCGGGCAGTTACCCGACGACTCTGATCATCGGCAAGGTCCGCTTCCGTGACATCCTTCACCGGCCAAATGCCTACAAGCACCGGCCTCCCCCGGTCCACGGGGATGCCCTGCGGAGCGGGCTTCCGTAGTCTCCTGACATCGCCTGGCGGGCTCTTCCGACAGGCTTGAACTGGAGTCTGAAGATGAAGAAATCGACCATCAAACGCTGCGCTTCGGCCCTTGTGCTGGTGGGCTCTGCGATAGGCGCGCAAGCCGCCAGCGTGAGCCTCACGCTGACCGGCTGGGCGATCGGCGGCAACACCGTCAACCTGGGCAGCAACGGCAGCGTGCAGGCCGGTGGCTTCACCGGCACGCTGGCCAACGCGGGCGCCTTCAACAGCGACCCTTTCCTGACCTACTGCATCGAGCTTTCGCAGAACTTCTCGTTCAGCGGCAGCGTGATGCCGGGTTATGAGATCGTCGGCGGCAGCAGCTATTTCGGCACCCGCCGTGGCGATGCCGGCAAGGCCGAGCGACTGGGCAAGCTGTGGACCTATGTCGCCAACAACGGCTCGCAGGTCGACACCGCCGCCGAGTCCACCGCCATGCAACTGGCCATCTGGAACATCGTCTACGACACCGACAACACGCTGAACTACTCGTCCGGTGCCAGCTTCAGCGACGGTTCATCGAACGCCGCCTACCGCACGCAGGCCAACTTCCTGCTGGCGCAGTCGCTGACGGTCGGTGCCAGCCAGTTCGATGTGTTTGCCCTGCAGAGCGCCACCACGCAGGACTTCCTGCTGACCTCACGGCGCCCGCCTGACGGCCCGCAGGGCAACACCGTGCCTGAGCCGGCGAGCCTGACGCTGTCGCTGCTGGCGCTGGCCGGGCTGGGCCTGGTCTCGCGCCGCCGGGTCGTGAAGGCGGGCTGATTTCCGAAGGCCGCCGCGCCGGAGCTTCCGCCTCCGCTGCATCCAGGGTGAAGGGCCGCTGGTGCACTGCTTGTGTGCCAGCGGTCCCTTTCCGTTTGTGTTCAGCTTGTGGGTTTTCACTCCCTCGCGTCTGGATTTCAGTGCACCCTGACCCCTCACTTGCGGGGATGTGCCGCCGGATCACTTTGTGTAACCTGACGTCACAACGGCGGGCACAGTGCTTCCCGGGCTTCCTGTTTCAGGGGAATACGATGAAATTGAACAAATTGAGGTTGGCTGCGGCTGCGGCGCTCTGCGGTGCAGCGCTTTCGGCGCAAGCCATCACGGTCAAGCTGGATTTTGCCAACGGCTCGGTCGGCATGACAGTTGGCAAGACCAACCTGAATACCGACGTCAGCTCCAACGTCGGAGCTTTCAAGGGTATGGCCGGTGCGGATGCCCCGTACAACACCAGCGCGTTCGTCACGTACTGCGTAGAGCTGACGCAGAACTTCTCTTTGAATACCACCTACACAGGGTATTCGCTTGCTGGCGGCAGCTCGTATTTCGGCGGAATCACGCCACTGTTGAGCGTCGGGTCAGCCACCGTGGTCAGCCGCCTGAGCAAGCTGTTTTCGTCATTGGGCGGCGTGAGCACGCCGGCAAATGCGACCAATTCGGCAGCGATTCAGCTCGCCGTGTGGGAGTCGATTTACGAAGGCACGACTTACGGCAATGTGGATCGCAGCCTGGCCGACACCACCAGCGGCGCGTTTGACGCCACCGGCAGCGGCAGTGCAGCGGCCATCACCGCGGCCAACACGATCCTCGGCAACGCGATTGCATATGCCGGCCCGAATCTCTTTTCGGTGAATGTCCTGACCAATTCCGCCCAGCAGGACTTTCTCGTCCTCGAGCGCGATGGTGGTGGCGGTCCCCAGGGCATTCCCGAACCCGGCAGCGTCGCTTTGAGCCTGGCTGCGCTGGGTGCGCTGGCATTCGCTCGGCGTCGTCGGGCTTCTTCGGCCCGGGGCTGAAGCCTCAGAGCCGGGGCCGCAGCGACACGCGGGCTGCGGCCGCCAGCATCAGCAGGAAGAGACCGAGGCTCCAGAACTCGTAAGGCATGCCTAAGAGCTTCACGGCGGCGTCTGCGCAAGACGCGTAGGCCGTGAAGACTTCCGGGAACCTTTCGTCGAGGCCCAAAGCCGCGACGATGCGTTCGGCCAGCGACAGGTCACATGACGCCGCTGCCGCCGCCACGAAGTGCTGCCACAGCGCCGCGGCCGCGCCGCAGGCCGCGAAGGCCGCCACCAGCAGCGCAGACACCCGCCGCCCTGGCGCCCAGCGCCACAGCAGGCCGATCACCGCAGCCAGTGATGCCGCCAGGAAGATGGCTCGCTGCAGCACGCACCAGGCGCAGGGCTGCATGCCGAATGTGTATTGCGTGACGAGCGCCGCCGCCACTGCGGCCACGCCACCCAGAGCCACACCACCCAACAGAACATCGGCTTGTCTCATGCGGTTGGCTTCGGCGCTCGGCTATCCAAGAAGCGGCGGGCGGGTCACTTCACTTCCGCGATCAACTCGATCTCGACGCAGGCCCCCATCGGAATCTGCGCCACACCGAAAGCGCTGCGCGCATGGGCGCCGATCTCGGGGCCGAACACCTCGCCGAGCAGCGTGGAGCAGCCGTTCGTCACCAGATGCTGTTCGGTGAAGGTCGGCGTGCTGTTTACCAGGCTCATCACCTTGACGATGCGCACCACCTGTTCCAGGTCGCCTGCGGCTGCCTGCAGGGTGCCGAGCAGGTCGATGGCGATGGCACGCGCCGCCGCCTGGCCTTCTTCGGTGCCCATCGTCAGGCCGAGCTGACCGACCCAGGGTTTGCCGTCCTTCTTCGCGATGTGGCCGGAGATGAACACCAGCTTTCCGCTTTGCACGAACGGCACGTAAGCCGCTGCCGGCACGGCCAGCGGCGGCAGAGTGATGTTCAAGGCATGCAGGCGGTCTTGAATCGACATGGAGTTTCCCGGTTGGACTGACGCGGCGGCATCCTACACTGCATGCATGCGAGGCCGCACCGCACCCGCGTCACCGGGCCTGGCCTCGTCCGCGGCCGCGTCGGCCGCCGCGTTCCCGGCGCTTGTTTCGGCCGCCGCGCTGGCCTGGATCGCCGGCGTGGCGCTGCAGTTGCAGCAGCCTGCGCTCTGGCCGATGCCACTGAATGCCGGCCTGTTGGGCGCCGGCTTGCTGCTGGTGGTGCTCGGGTGGTGGCAACGTGCTCGCTGGCCCCGCGTGGCTTTGGCGATGATCAGCATCGCCCTGGCCGCCTGCGCCTTCGGCAGCACCGCCTGGCGTGCCGAAGCCCGCCTGGCCGACCGCCTGCCGCCCGCGCTGGAAGGTCAGGACCTCGTGCTCACCGGTGTCGTCGCGCGCCTGCCGCAGAGCAATCTGTCGGGCACCCGTTTTGTCTTCGATGTCGACAGCGCAAGCCAGCTCGGGCGGGCGGTGCGCGTGCCGGAGCGGCTGGCGCTCGGTTGGTACCGCGGCTTCGACGCCGATGCGATGCTCGCCGGCCCGGCTGCGGACCTGCGTGCCGGCCAGCGCTGGCGCTTCACGGTTCGCTTGCGACAGCCGCACGGCTCCATCAACCCGCATGGTTTCGACCTGGAGCTGTGGCTGTTCGAGCAGGGCATACGGGCCAGCGGCTACGTGCGCGCCACGGCCGCCACGCCGCCGGAGAAGCTCGATGAGGACGCCGGCCACCCGGTCGAGCGGCTGCGCCAGCGCCTGCGCGACGCCATCGAGCTGCGGGTGGCCAATGCCACCGCCGCCGGTGTGCTGGCGGCGCTGGCGGTGGGCGACCAGGCCGCCATCGAGCGCAGCGACTGGGACCTCTTCCGCATCACCGGCGTCGCGCATCTGATGAGCATTTCCGGCCTGCACGTGACGATGTTCGCCTGGCTCGCGGGTGCCGCCATCGGCGCGCTCTGGCGGCTGAATGCACGCGCCATGTTGTGGCTGCCGTCGCCGATGGCCGCGCGCTGGGGCGGCCTGGCCGCCGCCGCGGCCTATGCCGTGCTGGCCGGCTGGGGTGTGCCGGCGCAGCGCACGGTGTGGATGATCGCCAGCGTGGTGCTGCTGCAGACGCTGGGCCTGCGTTGGCCGCAGCCGCTGGTGCTGCTGGCCGCCGCGCTGGTGGTCACCGCGCTCGACCCCTGGGCCCTGCTGCAGCCGGGGTTCTGGCTGTCGTTCGTCGCCGTCGGCCTGCTCATCGCCTCGGAGCCGGTGCGTGCGCTGGCACCGGGCAAGCCATTGCCGGTGCCGACGCAGCCTCCCGATGGATTGCCGGAACCGCCACCCGGCCGCGGCGAGCGTCTGCGCGGCGCCTTGATCGCCGGCCTGCGCACGCAGATGGTCGCCACCGTGGGGCTGGCGCCGCTGACGCTGGTCTTTTTCCAGCAGATCTCGCTGGTCGGCTTCGTCGCCAACCTGGTGGCCATACCGCTGGTGACGCTGATCGTCACGCCGCTGGCCTTGCTGGGCGTGCTGCTGCCGCCGCTGTGGGCGCTGGCCAGCCTCGTCGTGCAGGGTCTGATGTGGGGACTGGACGGGTTGGCGCAGGCGCCGCTGGCGGTCTGGACCACCGCCGCCGCGCCGGCCTGGGCGGGGGCTGCCGGCTTGCTGGGCGCCGCGCTGCTGGTGATGCCGTTGCCCTGGCGGCTGCGCTGGCTGGGCCTGCCGCTGCTGCTGCCGCTGCTATCCCCGGCGGTGCCGCGGCCGCCGCCGGGTCAGTTCGAGATGGTGGCCGTCGACATCGGGCAGGGCACCGCAGTGCTGCTGCGCACGCACAGACACCTGCTCGTCTACGACTCCGGGCCGATGTACTCGCCCGAAGCCGATGCCGGTGACCGCGTGCTGCTGCCCCTGCTGCGCGCGCGCGGCGAGCGCCAGATCGACCTGCTGATGCTGACTCACCGCGACACCGACCATGTCGGCGGCGCGGCCGCGCTGCTGGCACGCGGCGGCGTGCGCGCCGTCAGCAGTTCGCTCAGCCCCGGTCACCCGCTGCGCGCCGGCCCGCTGCCGCATGGCCGCTGCGACGCCGGCCAGGCCTGGGACTGGGACGGTGTGCATTTCGAGGTGCTGCACCCGCGCGCCGAAGACCACGCCGAGACGGCCAAGCCGAACAGCCTGAGCTGCGTGCTGCGGGTGTCGACGCCCGCCCGCAGCGTGCTGCTGACCGGCGACATCGAGGCCGCGCAGGAGGCTGCCCTGCTGGCGCGTGGTGCAGCGGCGCTGAAGAGCGACGTGCTGCTGGTGCCGCACCACGGCAGCCGGACTTCATCGACGCCCGCCTTCCTCGACGCCGTGGCGCCGAATGTGGCCGTGGTGCAGGCCGGCTATCGCAGCCGCTACGGCCACCCGGCGCCCGACGTGATGGCGCGTTACCGTGAACGCGGCATCAAGGTGCAGCGCAGCGACGACTGTGGCGCCTGGACGCTGGCGCCCGGCGGCGGCACATCATGTGAACGTCATGTGGGGCGTCGTTACTGGCATCATCCGGGCACCGTCGGCGCCTCCGGCACGTCCCCGAACCCCGTGCTCATACCCTGATCACGCCCCGATGGCCCGGAGCTTGCAAGAACCGACCACCATCGCCGAGGAGCCCGTCCCGTGTCTATCCATGTTGCGCTGAACCACGTCACGCATTACCGCTACGACCGCCAGGTCAACCTGGGTCCGCAGATCGTGCGTCTGCGTCCGGCGCCGCATTGCCGCACGCCGATCATCAGCTACTCGCTGCGCGTAGCGCCGGCTGACCACTTCATCAACTGGCAGCAGGATCCGTTCGCCAACCACCTGGCGCGCCTGGTGTTCCCCGAGAAGACCACGGAATTCAAGGTCACCGTCGACCTGGTGGCCGAGATGGCGGTCTACAACCCGTTCGACTTCTTCCTCGAACCCGAGGCCGAGAACTTCCCTTTCGTCTACGCCGCCGATGTCGCGCACGATCTGGCGCCCTACCTCGCCAAGCTGCCGCTGACGGAAGAGACGCCGAAGTTCAAGGCGTTCGTCGACAGCATCTCGCGCGAGCCGCTGCGCACCATCGACTTCCTGGTCGCGCTGAACCAGCGCCTGCAGCGCGACATCGCGTACTCCATCCGCATGGAGCCCGGCGTGCAGACGCCCGAGTTCACGCTCGACACGGCCTCCGGCTCGTGCCGCGACACCGGCTGGCTGATGGTGCAGACGCTGCGGCACCTGGGGCTGGCGGCGCGTTTCGTCTCGGGTTACCTGATCCAGCTGAAGCCCGACGTCAAGTCGCTCGACGGCCCCTCGGGCACCGAGGTCGACTTCACCGACCTGCACGCCTGGTGCGAGGTCTACCTGCCCGGCGCCGGCTGGGTCGGCCTCGATCCGACCTCGGGGCTGATGGCCGGCGAAGGCCACATCCCGGTGGCCTGCACGCCGGAACCGTCGAGCGCGGCGCCGGTCAGCGGCGAGATCGACGAGTGCGAAGTCGAGTTCGAGCACCAGATGCAGATCACGCGCATCTACGAATCCCCGCGCGTCACGCTGCCCTACACCGACGTGCAGTGGCAGGCCATCGTCGATCTCGGCCATGACGTCGACCGCCAGCTGGAGGCGCAGGACGTGCGCCTGACGATGGGTGGCGAGCCGACCTTCGTGTCGGTGGACGACCGCGACGGCGCCGAATGGAACGTCGATGCGCTCGGCCCCACGAAACGCGGCTTCGCCACGGAGCTGGTGCACCGCCTGCTCGACAAATACGGCAAGGGCGGCTTCCTGCATTTCGGCCAGGGCAAGTGGTACCCGGGCGAGCAGTTGCCACGCTGGGCGCTGTCGATCTGCTGGCGCGCCGATGGCCAGCCCTGCTGGGCCGAGCCCGCCGTCTTCGCCGACGAGCGCGACACCCACAGCCACACCAGTGCCGACGCCCAGGCCTTCCTGTCGGCGCTGACGGTGCGCCTCGGCCTCGACCCGAAGTATCTGGTGGCCGGTTTTGAGGACACCTGGTACTACCTGTGGCGCGAGCGCCGGCTGCCGATCAACGTCGACCCCTTCGATTCCCGGCTCGACGACGAACTGGAGCGTGCCCGCCTGCGCCGCGTCTTCGAGCAAGGCCTCGACACGCCTGTCGGCTACCTGCTGCCGCTGCGCAAGGAATGGTTCAAGGACAAGCCGGGTGAGGCGGCCGCGCAGGCGGCTATGGGCCCGAAGTGGATCACCGGCCCATGGCGCGTGCGTGACGAGCGTCTCTACCTGTACCCGGGCGATTCGCCGATGGGCTACCGGCTGCCGCTCGACTCCCTGCCCTGGGCCGCGCCCGAAGACCAGCCGCCGATGATCGAGGCCGACCCCTTCGCGCCACGTTCCACCCTGCCCGGCAGCGCCGCCCTGCGCGCCCAGGTGCGCGGTCACGACCCGCACCGCGAGCCCGGCGGTTTCGCCGAAGGCGGGCTGGTCGCGCTGCAGCGGCCGGTGATGGACGCCGAGCCTGCGGGCGCCGAACCCGGTGCCGTCGAAACTTCCGCCGGCGAGCCCGTCATCGACCCCCGGCCCGGCCGCGCCGGTTTGAACGTGCCCAGGCGCGGCGCCGCCGTCGGCGTGGGCCCGGCGTCGTCGCATGTCGCCGTGGCGCCGCACCCGAAGGACCCCGACGCCGTGCCCGCGCGCCATGAGTCGGCCGGCTGGCTGACGCGCACCGCGCTGTGCGTGGAAGTGCGTGACCCGCAACGCGCGAATGGCCCGAAGGCCGAGCGTGAGCATGGCGGCAAGAGCGGCGTCATGTACGTCTTCATGCCGCCGCTGAAGCATCTGGAAGACTACCTGGAGCTGGTGGCCGCCATCGAGGCCACGGCCGTGGCGCAAGGCGTGAAGATCGTCATGGAAGGCTACCCGCCGCCGCGCGACCCGCGCCTGAAGCTGCTGCAGGTGACGCCCGACCCCGGTGTCATCGAGGTCAACATCCACCCCGCCAGCAGCTGGGAGCAGCTGGTCGATCACACCGAGTTCCTCTACGACGCCGCGCACCGCACGCGCCTCTCCACCGAGAAGTTCATGCTCGACGGCCGCCACACGGGCACCGGCGGCGGCAATCACTTCGTGCTGGGCGGCGCCACGCCCGCCGACAGCCCTTTCCTGCGCCGGCCCGACGTGCTGGCCAGCCTCTTGACCTACTGGCACAACCACCCGAGCCTGAGCTACCTGTTCAGCGGCATGTTCATCGGCCCCACCAGCCAGGCGCCGCGCATCGACGAAGCGCGCAACGACCAGGTCTACGAGGTGGAAGTTGCCTTGCAGGAACTGGAGCGCCAGATCGCGCTCTATCCGGCCGGCCAGGTGCCGCCGTGGCTGGTCGACCGCTCGCTGCGCAACCTGCTGATCGACGTCACCGGCAACACCCACCGCAGCGAGTTCTGCATCGACAAGCTCTATTCCCCTGACGGCCCCACCGGGCGCCTGGGGCTGCTGGAATTGCGCGCCTTCGAGATGCCGCCGCATGCGCGCATGAGCCTTGCGCAGCAATTGCTCCTGCGTTCGCTGTTGGCGTGGTTCTGGCGCGAGCCGTATCGCGGCCGCAGCACGACGCGGCTGACACGCTGGGGCACCGAGCTGCATGACCGTTTCCTGCTGCCGACCTTCGTGCAGATGGATTTCAACGACGTCATGGCCGAGCTGAAGCAGGCCGGCTTCGGCTTCGATGCCGCCTGGTTCGCGCCGCACCTCGAATTCCGTTTCCCGCTGATCGGCGAAGTGGCGACCCTGGGCATCGGCCTGAGTCTGCGCACCGCGCTCGAACCCTGGCACGTGATGGGCGAAGAAGGCGGCGCGGGGGCCACCGTGCGCTACGTCGATTCCTCGCTGGAGCGTGTCGAACTGAAGGTCAGCGGCCTGAACGACAACCGTCACGTCGTCACCGTCAACGGCCAGGCCGTGCCGATGCAGCCCACCGGCCGGGTGGGCGAGTACGTCAGCGGTGTGCGTTACCGCGCCTGGCAGCCGCCATCGGCGCTGCATCCCACCATCGCCTCGCACGCGCCGCTCACGGTGGACATCGTCGACCGCTGGCTGCAGCGCTCGATCGGCGGCTGCCGTTACCACGTGGCGCACCCGGGCGGACTGAGCTACGAGGATTTCCCGGTCAACGCCTACACGGCGGAAAGCCGGCGCCTGGCGCGCTTTTTCCGCTTCGGCCACACGCCCGGAAAGATGGACGTGGCGCCGGCCGCGCCCAGCCGCGAATTCCCGTTCACGCTCGACCTGCGCAGGTCCTGAGCGGGTTCACGGGACAGACCGCAGAGCCGCGCTTGCAGCAGTCGCAGAGTTTCCTGCCCTTCGGCCCCGAGCGGCCGGCCCACGCGGCAAAGGACGCGCTGTTGCGCCGCGTGCTGCCGGCAGAGGCGGGCGTGTGGGATGAACTGCGTGACAGCGCCGGCGCCTTGCGCCCCGCCTGGGCGCAGTTCGCCGACCTGCTGCCGCCGCCGCCGGCAGGGGCCGACGTGCCGGCCGACCTCGAACTCCGTGTCGGCCAGGTGGCGCAGCAGATCCGCCAGGACGGCGTCACCCACAACGTGTTCAGTGACAAGGGCGTGGCAAGCCGGCCCTGGTCGCTGGAACTGCTGCCGCTGCTGATCGGGCCTGCCGAATGGGCGGGCATCGAGGCCGGCGTGGTGCAGCGCGCCGCCCTGCTCGAGCGTGTGCTGGCCGATGTCTACGGCCCCCAACGGCTGCTGCATGAGGGCCTGCTGCCGCCCGCGCTGCTGCTGCGCCACCCGGGTTACCTGCGGCCCATGCAGGGTGTGTTGCCTCCCGGCGGGCTGCGCCTGCACATCGTCGCCTTCGACCTGGCGCGCGGTCGCGACGGCCGCTGGTGGGTGCTGGCGCAGCGCACGCAGGGGCCTTCCGGCCTCGGTTACGTGATGCACAACCGGATGGTCATCTCGCGTCAGTTCCCTGACGCCTTCCGTGAGCAGCGTGTGCAGCACATCGCGTCGAGCTACCGGCGCCTGCTCGACACCGTCGAGCAGATGGCGCGCGGCGTGGCCGGCGGCACCACACCCCGCATCGTGCTGCTGACGCCCGGGCCCTACAGCGAGACCTATTTCGAACACGCCTACCTTGCGCGTTATCTCGGCCTGCCGCTGGTGGAGGGCGGCGACCTCACCGTGCGTGGCGACCGCCTTTTCCTGAAGACCGTGGAAGGCCTGGAGCCCGTGCACGGCATGCTGCGCCGGCTCGACGACGACTGGTGCGACCCGCTCGAACTGCGGCCCGACTCGGCGCTCGGCGTGCCGGGGCTGCTGCAGGCGGTGCGCGCCGGCAGCGTGGTGATGGCCAACGCGCTGGGCAGCGGCTTCCTGGAGTCGCCGGCCATCCAGGGGTTCCTGCCGGCCATCGCCCAGCGCCTGATGGGCCAGGCGCTGACAATGCCGGCGCTGCCCACCTGGTGGTGCGGCGAAGCGGCGGCCTGGCGCGACGTGCGCGCCGAGCAGGCCGGCAAGGTGATGCGCAGCACCTACCCGCGCGACGGCCGCACCTCGCAGATGCACAGCGCCGCCGACGAGCCGGTGACGAGCGATCCGGATGCCTGGACCCTGCAGAACAAGCTGCGGCTGTCGCGCGCCCCGATCTGGGGCGACGGCGCACTGACGCCGCGCCCGGCCATGGTGCGCGTCTACGCCATCGCCGACGGCGGCGGCCGCTGGCATGTGCTGCCGGGCGGCATGACGCGGGTCGCCAAACGCGAGGACAGCAGCCTGTCGATGCAGCGCGGCGGCTCCAGCCTCGACACCTGGGTGCTGACCGACGGCCCGGTCGACACCTTCTCGATGTTGCCGCAGCGGTTGCAGGTCGAGGACATCGTCAACCGTCATCGCCCGGTGAGCAGCCGCACCGGTGAAAACCTGTTCTGGCTGGGCCGCTACACCGAACGCACCGAACAACTGGTGCGCCTGGCACGCGCCACGCTGATGCTGATCAGCGCCGACAGCGATGCCGGCGAAGCCGTGCAGCGCACCGTGTCGGTGATGGCGGTGAGCAGCGGCCTTGCGCCGGCCGGCGTGCCCACGCTGGTGCAGGGCGCCCCCCTGTTCCAGCGCGCGCTGCTGGCCGGCCTGGCGGACGCCACGGGCGCGGCGAGCATCGGCTACAACCTGAAGGCGCTGGCGCGCGCCTCGCAAGCGCTGCGCGAGCGGCTGTCGTCGGAACAATGGGGCCTCATCCGCAGCATGGGCGAGTCCTTCGCTGCCGCGCTCGAGGTGGCACCCGGAGAGTTGCCCACGCTGGCGCAGGTGCTGCCCGCGCTCGACCTGCTGGCACTGCAACTGGCGGCCGTCACCGGCGCGCAGAGCGACCGCATGACCCGCGACCACGGCTGGCGGCTGCTCACCGTGGGCCGCCTGCTGGAGCGGCTGATCGGCATGGCCGGCCGGCTGGAAGCGTTCATCGACGAAGGCGCGCTGGCCAGCGCCGCCGGCATCGACCTGCTGCTCGAACTGTTCGACAGTGCCATCACCTTCCGCGCCCGCTACCAGCGCCACGAAGACCTGCTGGCGCTGACCGACCTGCTGGTGCTCGACACCAGCAACCCGCGGGCTTTCGGCGGCGTGCTGCGGCGCCTGCGCACCGAACTGCGCAAGCTGCCGGGCAGTGAGGATTCGCTGCAGCTGCTGCTCGAGCAGCTGCCGGCCGAAGGCGCGGGCCTGACGCTGGAGTCGCTGCGCGGTGCCAGCGAGGCGCAGATCGCGCTGGCGCTGGGCGAGTTGTCGCGCTCACTGACGGCCGCCGCCAGCGCGCTGGCCGAGCAGATCGGCCAGCGCTTCTTCACCCCTGCGCATGGGGTCGACCAGGCAATATGAGCGAGCTTGCGCCATCCGGCATGGAGCTCGAAGTCAGCCATGAAACACGCTATGCCTATGCGGCGCCGGTGTCGCTGGCGCACCATCTGGCGCACCTGAAGCCGATCGACGACACGCACCAGCGCCGGCTTGCCTTCAGCCTCGACGTCGAACCCGGAGCCGGCCAGCGCCGTGAGGCGCTCGACGAACGCGGCAATGCCTGCCACTGGTTCACGCTGGCGCAGCCGCACCGCCGGCTGGCCGTGCGCGCGGTCAGCCGGGTGCGCGTGATGGCGCGCTTCGCGGCGCTCGACGCCGAAGCTTCACCGCCCTGGGAACCGTTGGCCGCGCGGCTGCGCTACCAGGCGCGCGCGCCATTCGACCCGGCCATCGAATACGCGCTGCCCTCGCGTTACGTGCCCCGGCTGGCCGTGTTGCGCACCTATGGCGCCGCCTCGTTCCCCGCCGGCCGGCCCGTGGCCGCGGGTGCGATCGATCTGATGCACCGCGTGCATGCCGACTTTCGCTACCGCAGCCACAGCACGCAGATCGACACCCCGCTGGCCGAGGCCTTCGAGCGCAAGACCGGCGTCTGCCAGGACTTTGCCCATCTGATGGTCGGCTGCCTGCGCATGCTCGGCCTGCCGGCGCGTTACGTCAGCGGCTACCTGCTGACGCGGGCACCCGGCGACAGCGCCGAAATGCTGGGCGCCGACGCGTCCCACGCCTGGGTGCAGATCTATTGCCCGGGCACGCCCGGCGTGCCCGACACCGGCCCCGCAGCCGGCTGGCTGGACCTCGACCCCACCAACGACCTGGTGCCCGGCTGCGGCCACATCCGGGTGGCGGTGGGGCGTGACTTCGCCGACGTGACGCCGCTGCGCGGCGTCATTCGTGGAGGCGGCGGCCAGCACACGCTGACCGTGGGTGTGAGCACGCGCGCCCTGGGCCCGGTTGTTGCTAAAGTTTGAATCAAGAGGAGAAGAGCCCATCATGAAGCCGAGCTTCGACGAAATGCTCGCGGTCCACGGCGAGGGCCATGAGAGCCGCGAGGTTCGCGACCACTACCGCACCTACGACGCCTGGCTGCAGCGCCAGCCGAACGCCACCATGCAGGACCGGCGCGAAGAAGCGGAGATGATCTTCCGCCGCGTCGGCATCACCTTCGCCGTCTACGGCGCGAAGGACGAAGACGGCGCAGGCACCGAGCGGCTGATCCCGTTCGACCTGATTCCGCGTGTCATACCCAGGCAGGAGTGGGCCGACATGGAAGCCGGCCTGCGCCAGCGCGTGACCGCGCTGAACCGCTTCATCCACGACGTCTATCACGGCCAGGACATCCTCAAGGCCGGCATCGTGCCGGCAGAGCAGGTGCTGAAGAACGCGCAGTTCCGGCCCGAGATGATGGGCGTGCACGTGCCGCGCAACATCTACTCGCACATCTCCGGCGTCGACATCGTGCGCGCCGCCGAGGCTGACGGCAGCGGCAGGTACTACGTGCTGGAAGACAACCTGCGCGTGCCCAGCGGCGTCAGCTACATGCTGGAAGACCGCAAGATGATGATGCGGCTGTTCCCCGAGCTGTTCAGCATGCACCGCGTGGCGCCGGTCGCGCATTACCCCGACCTGCTGCTCGAAACGCTGCGCGCGGTGGCGCCGACCGGCGTCAACGAGCCCAACGTGGTGGTGCTGACGCCCGGCATGTACAACAGCGCCTACTTCGAGCACGCCTTCCTGGCCCAGCAGATGGGCATCGAACTGGTCGAGGGGCAGGACCTCTTCGTGCGCGACCATTTCGTCTACATGCGCACCACGCAGGGCCCGAAGCGCGTGGACGTGATCTACCGCCGCGTCGACGACGATTTCCTCGACCCCGAGGCCTTCCGGGCCGACTCCACGCTCGGCTGCGCCGGCATGCTCGACGTCTACCGGCGCGGCAACATCGCGCTCAGCAACGCCATCGGCACCGGCATCGCCGACGACAAGAGCATCTATCCCTACGTGCCGCAGATGATCGAGTTCTACCTCGGTGAAAAGCCGATCCTGAACAACGTGCCCACCCATCTCTGCCGGGAATCCGAGGGCCTGAAGTACGTGCTGGCCCACCTCGGTGAACTGGTGGTGAAGGAAGTTCACGGCGCCGGCGGCTACGGCATGCTGGTCGGCCCGGCGGCGACAAAGGCCGAGATCGAGGATTTCCGCGTGCAACTGCTGGCCAACCCGAGCAACTACATCGCGCAGCCCACGCTGGCGCTGTCGACCTGCCCGACCTACGTGGAAAGCGGCATCGCGCCGCGCCACATCGACCTGCGGCCTTTCGTGCTGTCGGGCGCCGAGGTGCAGATGGTGCCCGGCGGGCTGACCCGCGTGGCCCTGAAGGAAGGCTCGCTCGTCGTCAACTCGTCGCAGGGCGGCGGGACGAAGGACACCTGGGTGCTTGAAGACTGACCGGAGGACTGAGATGCTTTCAAGAACCGCCGACCATCTGTTCTGGATGGCGCGCTACATGGAGCGCGCCGAAAACACCGCGCGCATGCTCAACGTCAACTACGAGACCTCGCTGCTGCCGCAGTCGGCCGACATGGCCGAGCAGGGCTGGCGCGGCCTGCTGTCGATCAGTGAACTGACCGAGCCTTTCTCGAAGAAGTACAGCGAAGTCACCGCGATCAACGTCATGGACTTCATGGTGCGCGACGAGACCAACTCGTCGAGCATCGTGGTGTGCCTGCGCTCGGCGCGTGAGAACGCGCGCGCGGTGCGTGGCGCGCTGACCACCGAGGTCTGGGAGACGCAGAACCAGACTTGGCTGGAATTCAACCGCATGCTGAAAGACGACAGCTTCGAGCGTGACCCGGCCAGCCTGTTCGAATGGGTCAAGTTCCGTTCTCACCTGAGCCGCGGCGTCACCGTGGGCACCATGCTGATGGACGAGGCGCTGCACTTCCTGCGCATCGGCACTTTCCTGGAACGTGCCGACAACACGGCGCGGCTGCTCGACGTCAAGTTTCACGCCCTCGCCGGCGAGTATTTCGGCGCCGCCAACGTGAAAGAGAGCCAGGAGGTCGACTTCTATCATTGGAGCGCGATCCTGCGTTCGGTCTCGGGCTTCGAGATCTACCGCAAGGTCTACCGCAACGTGATCCGCCCCGAGCGCGTGGCCGAACTGCTGATCCTGCGCCCCGACATGCCGCGCTCGCTGGCCGCCTGCATGAACGACGTGATCACCAACCTGGAGTTGGTGGCCAACCAGCAAAGCGAAGAAACCCTGCGCCGCGCCGGCAGGCTGAGGTCCGACCTGAAGTACGGCCGCATCGACGAGATTCTGGCCACCGGCCTGCACGCCTACCTGACGCAGTTCCTCGACCGCGTGAACGACCTCGGCGTGGGCATCAGCCGCGACTTCCTGGTGCCGATGAAGGCCTGAAGATGCGGTGGCCTCGGGGGAGCTTCGCCCGAAGGTCAGCCCGAATCAAGCGGGCCCGGATACGGTGGCAAGCTGCCGCTGGCAGACACAAAAAAAGCCGGCTCTCGCCGGCCCCGTTCACCCGCCTTTCGGTCAGAACTTGTAGTTCGCGCCGAACAGCACGGTGCGGCCCCACTTGATGTACTCCAGAGGCCGGTCACGCGAGCCGGCATAGGTTTCGTACGCGGCGTCGTTCAGGTTGTTCACCTGCAGCAGCAAGCCCAGGCCCTTCAGCGTACCTTCGTTGAAGTTGTAGCCGATCTGCGCGTCGACGATGCGTTCGCCGACCACATAACGCAGCTTGCGATTGCTCGCGAAGTCGCCGATCTCGCCTATGAAGTCCGAGCGCTGGCGCTGGCTGATGCGGGCCTCGAAACCCGAATTTTCGTAGTACGCCGTCACGTTGCTGGTGCGCTTGGAGAGCCCCGGCAGATTGATCGTGCCCGAGCCCACGCTGCTGGCGCTGTCGGGGTCCTTGATCTCGATCGAACTGTTGTTGAACGACGCGCTGGCGACGATGCCAAAGCCCTTCAGCACCGGCGTCAGCTTGTCCAGCGGCAATGAGGCCGCCAGTTCCAGGCCCGACAGCTTGCCGCCCTCGCCGTTGAACGGCGCCGTGTAGTTGCCGAAACGCTGCGCCGGCGGGCAGGGCTGGTTGACCAACGCGCCCACCGTGCAGGTGTTCGGCGGCACGTAGCCTTCGGTGAAGCGGCCGAAGTCGTAGTTGGCGTTCGTCTGCGTGTAGATATAGCTGCGCAAGTCCTTGTAGAAGGCAGCGACTGCGACATAAGCCTTGGTGCCGAAGTACTTCTCGTAGGAGATGTCCAGCGCGTTGGCGCGCCACGGGTCGAGATTGGCATTGCCGCCGCTGGCGCCGGGTTTGCCGGTGCCGTTGTCGATGCCGAAGTCGAGTGACGCACGCAACTGGTCGACACGAGGGCGGGCCACCTGGCGAGCCGCTGCCACACGCACCACCTGGTCGTTGCCCAGGCCGAAGGCCAGGTTCAGGCTGGGCAGCACGTCGGTGTAGCTCTTGCCGTCGGTGTTGGGAACCGGCACGTTGTTCGTGAAGCGGATGCCGTCCGACGACTGGTCTGCGTGCTGCACCTGCAGGCCGAGGTTGCCGCGCATGCTGACGCCGCCCAGGTCGCTGTCGATGTTGGCCTTCAGGAAGCCGGTGGTGATCTTCTCGTCCACCGTCCACGACTTGGCCACCAGGTAGGGCTGGTCGATGGCGGGGTTGAACAGCATGTAGCGCGACACGGCACCCGGCACGTTCCAGGCCGGAATGTTGCCCAGGCCGGCGAACCCGAGATTCACGGTGCCGTATTGCAGGTCAGGGGCAATGGCGGCCTGGTTCACGCCGGCCGGCAGCGTGATGTTGCCTTCCGGTTGTGACTTCTGCTTCGAGCGGTCGGTGTAGGACAGGCCGGTCTGCAGGTCGGCGAAGTAAGAGGTCGGCGACGGCAGCGTGGCCATCAGCTTCAGGCCGGTCAGCTCGTCTTCCACTTTCGGCACCTTGCCGTAACCCGAGCCGTAGATCGTGCCGCGCAGCAGCAGGTCTCCCAGGTTGGAATAGTCGCGCGTGACGTTGATCTGCGAGAACCCGTCTTCCTTGAAGCCCAGCTGGGCGATGTCGTAGGGCGTCTGGGCGCCCACCAGCTGGGTGTTGTTTTCGAGGTTGACCTCGTCTCGGGTGGCCTTCGACCAGCTGATGTCGGCGTCCAGCGAGATGCCGGCCAGCTTGAAGCGGTTGTTCAGGCCGATCGCGGTGATCTCGTCTTCGCGCTTGTTGTACATGCCGCGGATCAGCGGGTAGACGCTGACGATCTGGCCGCCGGTGAGCGTGCCGTTGCCGTTCACCGTGGTGTTGCTCCAGGTGCAGGCCGGTCCGCCGCCACCGTCGCAGGGGAAACTGCCGTTGTAGTTCAGGTTCATCTCGAACTGGTTGGCGGTGTCTTCCTGCTTGGACTTGCTGTAGAACATGTCGAGCGTGCCGGTGTAGTCCTTGAAAGGACGCCACTCGATGGTGCCCATGACGCCGTCGCGGGTGGTTTCACCGGTGCGGCGCAGCGCCTTGATGCCGCCCGAGCTGAAAGTGTCGGCCGGCAGTCCAGGCGCCACGTTGGCCGCCTTCACTTCCCAGGGCTCGTACAGGCCGACCTGCTCTTCCTGCACCGGCGTCTTCAGGTGCGCATAGCCGATGGCCACACCCACGGTGCGGTCGGCGAACTGGTCGATGTAGCTGACGCTGAAACGGTTGCCGTTTGACGAAAAGCCACCGGCCGAGTCGAGCGAGTTGGTGGAACCGCGGGCGCCCAGGGAGATCACGCGTTCCTTGAAGTTCAGCGGGCGCACGGTCTGCATGTCGATCGTGCCCGACAGGCCCTGGCCGACCATGCCGGCGTCCGGTGTCTTGTAGACGACCACGCCGCTGAGCAGTTCCGACGGGTACTGGTCGAACTCGACACTGCGGTTGTCGCCGGTGCTCACGAGTTCGCGGCCGTTCAGCAGGGTGACCGCGAAGTCGGGCGACAGGCCGCGCACGCTGATGACCTGGGCGCGGCCCGCGACACGCTGGGCCGACAGGCCGGGCAGGCGTGCGATGGACTCGGCAATGCTGGAGTCGGGCAGCTTGCCGATGTCTTCGGCCGAGATCGCCTCGACGATGTTGTCGGAATTCTTCTTGACCGAGATCGCGCTTTCGATGGCGCCGCGGATGCCGGTCACCACGATCTGCTGTTCAGCCGCCTGCTGCGCGCTGGCGCCCGTGCTGAACGCGAGCAGCGCGCAAGCCACCGCCACCGGCGTGGCCTGCAGCAAAAGCTGCTGGCGGTTGCGGCCGCGGCCCTGGGTGTTCATCGAACCCTTCATTGCATGTCTCCTGATGTTCTGCACTTTTTGACGGACACCCGGTCGAGCAGCGACTGCGCGCGGGACCCCGGGCACATGGGAATCTCTGAGTCGAGTTTGTACCAAAACTAGCTGCTACGAAAAGCTTGCGTAAACCCTAGGTGTTGTTGTGTAAACGCAGAAAGTCAGACGCTTCACCGAGGAGATGGGGCCCTTTCTGGCGGCCTTTCGATTCCGGTCCGGCCTCGAAGTGGGCTACGAATGTAGCCCGACTACATTTCTGTTTCGGCGCCGAACTACACTTGTGGTCAGTTGAAACCACGGAGACACCTCCGAATGCCCACCTCCTGCCGGCCCGTCGAACCGCCACCGCTGTGGCGCGCCTGCCGGCGGCGTGGCGGGGGCTGGCTGCTCTGGGCCGCGTTGACCGCTGCGCCGATGGCGCTGGCGGCGCAGGGCGCGTCCACCGCTGCGCCGGCCGGCCTCAAGCTGCACGTGCCGTCGCCCGACTGGCGTGACCAGATCATCTATTTCGTGCTGACCGACCGTTTTGCCGACGGCGACCCGTCGAACAACGACCAGGGCGCGGGCGAGTACGACCCGAGCCAGCGCAGCCGCTACAGCGGCGGCGACCTGAAGGGCCTGACCGGGCGGCTCGGCTACATCCGCGGTCTGGGCGCCACCGCCGTCTGGGTGACGCCGCCGGTGGCCAACCAGTGGCGCGACCCGCTGGCCGACTACACCGGTTACCACGGCTACTGGGCCGAGAACTTCAAGCAGGTCGACAAGCACCTGGGCCTGATGTCCGACTACCAGCGGCTGTCTCACGAACTGCACAGCCGGGGCATGTACCTGGTGCAGGACATCGTGCTCAACCACACCGCCAACTTCTTCGGCTACCGCGGCGGCTGGGACGCAGCCGACCCGGCGCGCCACTACGTGCCGAACGCGGCGCCGCTGCCGGTGGCGCGGCCGAGCCAGCCGCCCTTCGACCAGAACGACCCGCGTGACCCCGCGCAGCGCGCCGCTGCCATCTACCACTGGACGCCCGACGTCACCGACTACACCGACAAGAACCAGGAACTGAACTACCAGATGTCGGGCCTGGACGACCTGAACACTGAAAACCCGGTGGTGCGGCGCGCGCTGCGCGACAGCTACGCTTACTGGATCAGGCATGCCGGTGTCGACGCCTTCCGGATCGACACCGCCTTCTACGTGCCGCCCGAACTGTTCAAAGACTTCCTCCACGCCGATGACAAGCAAGCGCCGGGCATCGATGAAGTGGCGCGGCAGACCGGCCGCACGCAGTTCCACGTCTTCGGTGAAGGTTTCGGCATCGACCGGCCCTACGGCGACGAGCAGGCGCGCAAGATCGAGAGTTACATGACCGGCGCCGGCGGCGAACCGCTGCTGCCGGGCATGCTGAACTTTCCGCTCTACGGCGCACTCGGCGACATATTCGCACGCGGCCGGCCCACCGCGGAACTCGGCCACCGCATCGCCGCCACGATGAAGCTGCACGCCCGGCCGCACCTGATGGCCAACTTCATCGACAACCACGACATCGACCGTTTCCTGGCCGGCGGCTCCGAGGCCGGCCTGCGCCAGAGCCTGCTGGCGATGATGACGCTGCCCGGCATCCCGGTCATCTATTACGGCACCGAACAGGCGTTCACGCAGCCGCGCGCCGCCATGTTCGCCGCCGGCTACGGCTCGGGCGGGCGCGACCACTTCGACACTTCTGCGCCGCTGTACCGCTACATCGCCGAGCTGAGCGCGCTGCGCACATCGCACAAGCTGTTCTCGCGCGGCACGCCCACGGTGCTGAAGGACAACCCGGCCCTGCCTGGCGCGCTGGCATGGCGGATGGCGCATGAAGGACAGGCCGCCATCGTCGTCTTCAACTCGGCCGACCGCGAAACCCTGCTCGACAACCTCGACACCGGCCTGCCCGCCGGCACCCGGCTGCAGGGCTTGTTCGGCATTCATGGCATGCCCGCCGACCTGATGGCCGGCGCGCAAGGCCGCATCACGATGCGGCTGGCGCCACGCAGCGGCGCGGTGTGGAAGGTGGCGGATGGTGGCGGCCCGCCGGCCGTTTCAGCCACCAACCCGGCCACCAACCCGGCCGCCAACCCGGCCGCCAACCCGGCCGCCACACCGACGGC
>Ga0209181_10001310_pt1 | contig 43944 bp, 32 predicted proteins | sample MAT05_FD_187208 | JGI IMG/M metagenome (GOLD analysis project Ga0209181, IMG submission 187208) | Freshwater microbial communities from Lake Fryxell liftoff mats and glacier meltwater in Antarctica - MAT-05 (SPAdes) (version 2) | ecosystem: Environmental > Aquatic > Freshwater > Ice > Liftoff... | reverse complement strand
CTTCGAATCTCATCTTCCGGATCTCCTGTAGCACTTCCGTCGGCCTCATCGCGTACCTCCTTCGGCACACTATGACGACCGGACAGATGTCGTGCTACAAAACCGGACAGATCACGAACTCCCAACAATTTCATTGCCTGTCGATTGCCAAACAACTACAGTTTCCGGTACCGAGTTTCTGGTTGTCTCAAGACGGCAAAAGGCTCGCCATCGAGCGATTTGACTATGACCAGAATACCGATAGCTTCCTCGGCTTCGAAGATATGGGTTCGCTGCAGGGCAAGGTGAATGCGCGCAAATATGAAGGCGCCTACGAGCATGTCGCATTGGCGATCCTACAAAATACTTCGCCCGCATTTACGCAACAGTCCTTGAACGAATTTTTCGACTCGCTGGTGTTGAGCATGGTGTTGCGTAATGGCGACGCTCATTTGAAGAATTTCGGTCTGCTGTACACCGACACTGAAGCCAACGATTGCCGACTCTCGCCGCTCTATGACATCGTGTGCACGACTGTCTATCTGCAGAACGATCTTCCGGCGCTTTCGCTGGCCGGCCAGAAAGCGTGGCCGACGCGCGACATTCTGCTTAGATTCGGCCGGGATGTTTGCCGTGTGAAACACCCGGAAGACCGCTTAAATCGGGCCATCAATGCCGCGACCGAATATCACCCCGAGGCCGATGAGAGTGGGATGTGGAAATCCATGAAGAAAAAAATCGATGCCGCCGCGCTTGCTTTAGACGCCCGATGATCCAGAAAAACCCGGGCAGACGCTCGGCACCAGTCGGGCTTATGTTTGAACCTGATTGAAGGGGAAACACGACCTTCGATCTGATCGGCACCGCCGTCTAAACGCGGCTTTTGGCTTCGGCTCGCACTGGCTAGCGGGCGAAGTCAGTGCGAGGGCGGAACGTATCCCTGGATGTCGTCGGTGCCGCCGCCGAAGAAATGTTTCTCCATTTGCTCCGCAAGATATTTACGGGCTTTGGCGTCGGCGAGGCTTAAGCGGTTTTCGTTGATGAGCATGGTCTGGAATTTTATCCAGCCTTGCCAGGCTTCCTTGGAGACATTCTCGAAAATACGCTTGCCGAGTTCGCCCGGCACCGGCGGAAAATCCAGGCCTTCCGCCTCGCGGCCCAACTTGATGCAATTCACGGTGCGCGCCATGTCTTTTCCTTTCCTTCACGAGAGGGCCGCATTCTAGCCCAAACAGGTGCCGCAGTCAGTGCAGCGTCGAGTCGTGGAACACGGCCCAGCGATTCTTGCCGCTCATTTTGGCCTGATACATGGCGCTATCGGCACGGGCGATGATGTCTTCGCCGTTGAGGGCGTGCTGCGGATACAGTGCAATGCCTAGGCTGGCGGTGAGCTTAACGTCGCGGCCATTAAAGATGAAGCGCATTTCGGAGATTTTAGCGCCGACGCGACGGGCGAGACCCACCATTTCCTCTTCGCTGGTGTCCGGCGCCAGCACGGCGAACTCGTCGCCGCCGACGCGGAAAAAGATTTCATTGCGACGTATGGTCGAAGCCACAGCAGCCGCCAGTGTGGTCAGCACAGTGTCGCCGGCCTGATGACCGAACTCGTCGTTGATCGGTTTGAAGCCATCGAGATCGATGGCCAGTAAGCCCGCATGGGCCTTGCGTCGCGACGCATCGGCGATGATGCGATCCAGCTCTTCATGGAAGCGGCGGCGGTTGTAGAGATTGGTGAGCGGGTCGCGCTCGGCAAGATGTAGCAGCTCCGCCTCGAGCTGCTTCTGCCGCGTGACATCTTCGTAGATCCACACACGACCGATGTACTGGCCGTGCTTGGTGCCGGGCACCAGCGCGGAAATGTCGGTAATGGTGCGGCCGTCGCGCAAGACGATCTCAAAGGGTTCGCTGATGCCGCTGCCAGCCACCACTTCTTCGATGTGACTGCGGTAGCCCGCATCGTCGCCACGCAGTAGCGCCGTGCGCTCGAGCAAGGCGCTGTCGCGCAAACCACCCATGTTTTCGTCTTCGGCGATATTCCAGATGCGCCGACACGCTTTATTGACGTAGATGATGCGGCGACTGCTATCGACGAACAGCACACCGACTTTCATCACATTGAGCAACGCTTCCAGACGCGAACGCTCTTCGTTGCTGTGCGTCAGGTAGTACTCCTTCAATGCCTGGGCGCGGCGCAGTTCGACCACCGTGTCGAGCAACTTCAGTTCGGCTTCTTTGCGCCCTTGAATTTCATCCGCCGAGACACGCAAGCCCAGATATTCCTCGGAAGCGCCATAAATCGGCTGCCAGTTCACGACCACCCAGATGATGGAACCGTCTTTGCGCTTCAAGCGGACTTCAAAATTGTCGCCGGTGCTGCCGCGCAGCGCCTTCAGCGCCACGTCGCGTGCGTGCTTGCGGTCTTTTTCGAACACCAACATATCGACCAGGTTGGCTGAAAGCAGGCATTCCATGGGTGTGTAGCCAGCAACGCGCTCGACTGAGCGATTCATCCAAATCAAGCGGCCTTGCGGATTGAACCACGCCTCGACGCCATAGGTGTAGTCGGCGATGGCGTGAAAGCGCGCCTCGCTTTTCTTCAAGGCATCGACGCGTTCGTCCAGCGCTTGCGCCATGCGGTTGAACGTGCGCGTGAGATCGCCAATTTCATCGTTGCTGTTCACCGGCAGGCGCACCGTAACTTCACCACTTTCGAGCGCCACCACGCCGCGCTGCAACTGGCGCAGATCGCGCGTCAGCCAGTAGCCGATGGCGGAGAGCAGCAGCACAGTCAACACAAAAGCCGCCAGGCCTATGGCGATGCTTTGCCAGAGCAACTGGTCGGCAGCGCGACGCGAAAACTCCACAGTGACGCCGAAGTGCAACTCGCCGAGCAAACGTTCGCCGTAGGATATAGGCACCATGCCGTCCAATCGTTTGGCGCCGGCGGCTAATTTAGCCGGATCCTCGATAGTCGGCGGCAAGACCATACCCTCGGGCCAGCCCGCGGACACCACAACTCGTTGCTGGGTATCAAGCAAGACCAGATACACCAGGCCCTTCTCGTGATGCAGCCTCTCCACCACCTGGCGCAGCGCTACCACGTCGCCCCGCAGCATGGTTTCGGCGAAGGCGGCATTGAACAATACCTGCAAGCCGCCCAGACGCTGGTTCTCGCGGTCACTAAGGGTCGTGCCCATGAGCCGAACGCTGTTGGCGGTCAGCGCCGTCAGCATCAACAAGAGCACGATGCTCGCCGCAGCCACCATGCGGAAACGTAAGGAGCGTGTCAAGGTCTTCAGCGACTCGAGCATGGTCTTGGAAGGTATCGCGATCGTTAGGGTTAGAGCGGCTTTACTAAAACTTTGGAGCGTCGTTGCCAGTTGTACAGCTCGCGCTTCTCGACAGGCAGCGCCTCCGGGCCGGACTCCTTGAAACCACGCTCGATGAACCAATGCGCGGTGCGCGTCGTCAGCACAAACAGCTGTTTGAAGCCGGCCTTGCGCGCCCGTGCCTCCATATGACTGATCAATGCCTCGCCATACCCGGCGCGGCGATACTCCGGGCTGATGGCCAGACAGGCCAGTTCGGCCAACTTGTCTTTGTTAAATGGATAGAGCGCAGCGCAACCCAGCACCATGCCGTCATGCTCCAGCACGGAGAAACGCGCCACTTCCATTTCCAGCAGTTCACGGCCGCGCCGCACGAGAGTGCCATCGGCTTCGAGCGGACCAATGATGCCGATAATGGCACCCACATCGTCCGGCGTCGCCTCGCGCACGCTGATCAGCGCATCGCGTGTAATCACCGTGCCAACGCCGCTGCGCGTGAACAGTTCAAGTAGCAAGCCGCCGTCGACATCGCGGTCGATGAGATGAGCGCGCTTTACACCGGCATGGCAGGCCCGCACACAGCCAGGCAGGTAGAGCCCCAGGTCCTCGGTGAGCCGCTTGGGTTTTTTCAGTACCTGCTCGGCTTCGTCCGCCGTCAGCTCTTCGACCAGCGCGCCCTTGGCATCGGTGACGCCCGGCGCATCGCAGAGGAAAATCAGCTTCTCGGCCTGGACGGCGATGGCGACCGCTTCGGCCACCTCTTCCATGCTCAAATTGAAAATCTCGCCCGACGGGGACACGCCTAGCGGGCTGATGAGTACGACATTTTCCTGATCAAGGTCGGCGTTGATTTCCTGCGCCATGACTTTACGTACCGCGCCGGTGTATTGGTAGTCGACGCCGTCGACCACGCCCACCGGCTTGGCCGTGATGAAGTTGCCCCCGGTGACGCGCATATAAGCGCCAGCCATGGGCGTGTTGGGCAGCCCTTGGGAGAGCAGCGCTTCAAGCTCCAGGCGTGTGACACCCATCGCCGCCTTGACGCATTCCAGAGCCGCAGCATCGGTCACGCGCAGGCCCTTGTGATAACGCGCCTTGAGATCGCGCCGATGGAGTTCGGTTTCGATTTGCGGCCGCGCGCCATGCACCAGCACCAGGCGTATGCCCAGCGCCGCCAGCAAATTACAATCTTGCGCCAAGGCTTGCGCCAAGGCGCCCACGGCCACTTCGCCACCAAAACCAATGACGAAGGTGCGTCCGCCGAAGGCGTGTATATAGGGCGCCGCCTGGCGAAACCAGGCAACGAATTGGCGCGTTAAATCAGGCGAAGTCATGGATTAAGTTGTCGGGGCAAACTTATGATTTGTCGAAATTTTAGCCCATGACGCCAGGCTAGGTATGTAATTATTTCACGCCGCTTCAACCGTTGTGCTGCGGAAAGCCGCCGTCCATCTGTTAAAGCCCGTACATGTTGTTCTATCAGGCGCTATCAAATTCGTTCAACCCTTGAGCGCCGCGTCGAGGCTATCGCACAAGGTCTTCAGCACTTTGATGCGAGCGTAGTATTTGTCGTTGGCCTGGACCAGCGTCCATGGCGCCGTCTCGGTGCTGCTGCGATCGATCATGTCGCAAATGGCGCGCTCGTAATCGTCCCATTTCTTGCGATTGCGCCAATCGTCGTCGGTGATTTTGAAGCGCTTGAAGCGCGTTTTTTCGCGTTCCTTGAAACGGCGTAACTGCTCCTCTGGCGTGATGGCGAGCCAGAACTTCACCACCACCGCGCCAAAACGCACGAGCTGATCTTCGAAGTCGTTGATCTCGGCGTAGGCGCGCATCCAGTCGCTTTCCTGGCAGAAACCTTCGACGCGCTCGACCAGCACGCGGCCGTACCAGGAACGGTCGAATATGGCGACACGCCCATTACGCGGAATGTGCCGCCAGAAGCGCCACATATAGGGCTGAGCGCGCTCCTCTTCGGTGGGTGCGGCGATGGGCGTCACCTGAAAATGGCGCGCATCGAGCGGGCCGGTGACGCGCCGTATGCTGCCGCCCTTGCCGGCGGCGTCGTTACCCTCGAAGACCACAATCAGCGAGCGCTGTTTGAACTCAGGCCGGCGCGTGAGCAGCGCCAAGCGGCCCTGGTATTTTTCCAAATCGCTTTCAAAACGCTTCTTTCCGATCTTGAGCGACATGTCCAGCGAATTGATGATGTCGCGATTATCGATGGCAGGCGTCAGTGGCGCCGCCGTGTTGCGCGGCCGCCAGCCGCGTTCGGTCTCTATAGCAATGCGCTTGCGTATGGCGCCATGCAAGGTCTTGGCTACGGTAAGCGAGCGATAGCGTTCATCTGCGCCGGCGACGACGATCCACGGCGCGTGGCCAGTGCTGGTTTGACGCAGCACATGCTCGGACACCAGCCGGAAGCGGTCGTATTGCTTGTACTCGAGCCATTCGGATTTGGTGACGCGCCAGCGAGTTTCGGCATTTTTTTCCAGCGACTTGAGTCGCCTGGCTTGTTGCTCCTTGGAAAGATGAAACCAGAACTTGAGAATCAATGCGCCTTCCTGCGCCAGCATTTCCTCAAAGCGATTGATTTCGTCGAGCCTTCCATCGAGTTCGGCGATTTTACGAAGCTTGGTGACGCGCTCCAGAATGGGATCCGTGTACCAATTGCCGAAGAGGATACCAATATTGCCTCTAGGCGGCAGGGTCCGCCAAAAGCGCCACATGAACGGCCGCTCACGCTCTTCGTCAGAAGGCGGCGGGAAGGCGTGTGTTTGGATGTGGCGCGGATCCATCCAGGCGTTGAGCAAATTGACGGTCTCACCCTTGCCTGCGCCATCCACCCCGTTGATGAGGATGATGACCGGAAATTTTTTCAGTTCACCCAGATCGAATTGCGCATCAAGCAAGTCGGCCCGCAGCTTGGGAACCTCCTTGCTCCAGGTTGCTTTGTCGACCTTGTGCTCAAGTTCCGCCGATTCGAACATTTCGCGCCTCCCTAAATATCCCCTCGCAAAGCCGCCAGCGCTGCCAATGCCGCCAGACCCGCCGTCTCAGTGCGCAGCACGCGTGGGCCCAGCGACACAGGCTGAAACCCGTATGCCAGCGCGGCCGCTTCCTCGTCTTCCGTCCAACCACCCTCGGGACCGATGAGCAGGGTTGCCCCCGCCACTCGCCCTTCAGCCACCCGCTCGCCCAAGCGGCTTGTCGCCTGAGGCGACAACAGCAGGCTCACCTCGTCTTGTGCCTGCGTACGCTGGCTCAGCCATTGACGCAGATCAAATAGCGGTGCGATCTGCGGCACACGATTCCTTCCGCATTGCTCGCAAGCGGCCACCGCCACCGACTGCCAATGCTGCACGCGCCGCGTCGCACGCTCGCCCGCCAGCCGCACGACGCTGCGCGCTGCGGCCAGCGGCACGATGTGCGCGACGCCCAGCTCAACCGCCTTTTGCACGACCCAGTCCATTTTGTCGCCCGCCGGTAGCGCCTGCGCCAGCGTCACCGTGAAACTAGCCTCGCGCTCGACATCGCGCCATTCGATCACCTCGACCCGCACCGCACGACCGGTCTCAACAATGCGCGCGAGAAATTCGCCGCCCCGCCCATCAAACAACGTCACATCGTCGCCGGACTTTAGGCGCAACACGCGCATGGCATGGTGGCCGGCCGCCTCTGGCAGTTCAAGCAGCGGGTGGCCAGCCAGCGGGAAATTGCAATAAAAACGTGCGTTCATGATTCGTAGCGCCGCGATGTTCGGCTAAATTGGGCAAGATGTGCGGATGATAGACTACCGAAGGCGCAGCAATCGGGCGCCGTATTCACGTCATACCGCCGCGAGGGGTTCATGAGTCTGCTGTCAATTTGGAAACGCAGTCCGGTTAGCACGCAGCTCCATATCTTTGGCGCGGCCATCGCCCTGCCGCTCATACTCGCCGTCACTCTGCTGGTCTATCTGCGCATCGTCGGTTGGCAGGACGATGCACTAAGACAACTCGCCACCCAGGCCGATGTGACACGTACCGAAGGCGAACGATTGATCCGGCGCACCGAACTGCTATTGACTCAGTTGGCGGCAAGGCCGGATATCACCATCTTGCCCGGCGAGCGCTGCTCACCGGCTTTCGCTAGTTTCCTCGATGAAAATCCGCAGTATTCCAATCTGGTGCTGGCTGACGCTGGCGGTCACATTGTCTGCTCGGCGTTGCCGTTCGGCGGCTACAAGGTCATGGACTCCAGATATCCATTGATGGAGCAGGTGCAACGCGAGCGGCAGGTGGTGATCGGGCGTTTGCAATTTGGCGCCATCTCTGGCCGCTGGATGTTACCCATGGCCTACCCTTTGCGCGATCAAGTTGGTCACTTCCAGGGCCTGCTCGGGGCTTCCCTCAACCTGTCCAATCTACAACCGCTGACTGGGCGCGCCGGCCTGTTACAGAAAATTGATGTCGCCTTGGTCGATGGCCATGACACCATCGTCGCGCACACCTTGCACCCAGCGCTGGAAAGCGGCGGGCATTACGACAGCGCTTTGATGCGAGAACTGCGGCAATCGCGGCTTTCGGTGGCGCCGTTGCCTAGCGCCGAGCAGAGCCGCCCGGAACGTTTTTACGCTGCCGCCCCCGTCGCCGGTACAGACTGGTATGCCGTGGCGTCGGTCGACGCCAGCCCTGTTCTGGCCCGAATGCGCCGCGACTGCATGGCTTACACCCTCTTTCTAGTGAGCGTGCTGGCCATTTGGTTCGTGTTAGCGCGGCTGATCGGCCGCGGCATTGCGATTCCACTACTCACGCTGGCCACACGCGCCGGCGGTATCGCTGACGGTGCGCGCGAAGTTCCGCAGGCGCTGGAGGGTTCGAAGGAGATTGCCATAGCCGACATCCAGTTGCGGCATATGATGCAAGTGCTCATGGCGGCGGAACGACGACTGCTACAGTTCTTCGCCGTCGTCGAACAAAGCCCGGTCGGCATTGTCATCACCGACCGGCAGGGTGACATCGAGTATGTTAATCCGCGTTTCTGCGCCAACACCGGCTACTCGCCCTCGGAGGTTCTGGGTCGCAACCCGCGCATGCTCAAGGCCGGCGGTGTGCCAGACGAGGAATACAAACGCCTATGGGAAACCATCACGAGTGGCCGGGAATGGTCGGGAGAGTTGCGCAATCGCCGAAAAGATGGCGGCGTGAATTGGGACTTCGTCCGCATCATGCCGATTTTTTCCGAAAAGGGCGACATCGTGAACTACATGGCATTGAAGGAAGACATCACCCCGAGAAAACAGCTGGAGGAACGCGAGCATGCCGAGACGGATCGCGTGCAGCGCCAGGCCCATCTCACCAGCCTGGGCGAAATGGCTGCCACCATCGCACATGAAGTGAACCAGCCGCTGATGGCGATTGTGGCTTACGGCGGTGTGGCCGAACGCCTGCTGGCACAGGAACAGCCGAATCTCGATAGTTTGCGCACCGCCGTGCGCGGCATGAAAGACGATGCCTTACGCGCCGGCAACATCATCAATGGCGTGCGCGCGTTAATTAACCGGCAGGCGGCGCGGCGCGACGAACTCAACGTGAACACGTTGGTCAACGGCGCGGTGCAACTGCTGCGGCGCACGGCCACAGCGGCCGGCGTGGTGATCGAACTTGAACTGGCGCCCGACTTGCCGCCGGTACAGGCGGACGGCACGCAGATTGAGCAGGTCTTGCTGAATCTCATGCGCAATGGCATTGAAGCCATGGAAGGCATGGCTGATTCACCGCGTCTTCACGTCAGCACGCAGCGCGCCGAGGATGAAGGCCGGGTACTGGTTTCTGTACGCGACTTTGGCTGCGGCCTGCCCAGCGGCGTCGCAAGTGAAATCTTTATGCCATTTTTCACGACCAAGCCCACCGGTGTCGGATTGGGCCTGGCCATTAGCCAAAGTATCGTCGAGGCGCATGGCGGACACATGTGGGCCGTCGCCAACGCCAACGCCGACGCCGACGCCGCAGCAGGCACCACTTTCCATTTCACGCTGCGCTGCCAGTAGGCGGACGCGCCTAGCCGTGGTCAGCCTCACTACCCCGCTTTGCAACTTCGGCTGGCCGGCGCACAATTTCAGCCTGCACGGCACCGACGGCCTCACACACACGCTGGCGTCGACACGCGGCCCACGCGGCCTGCTGGTTATGTTCATCTGCAACCACTGCCCCTACGTCAAGGCGGTAATCCACCGCATCGTGCGCGACTGTCGTGAACTGCGCGAACAGGGCATCGGTTCCGTCGCCATCATGGCGAACGATGCCACCGATTATCCCGACGATTCCTTCGACAATATGGTGCAGCTGGCACGCCAGCTCGACTTGCCCTTTCCTTATCTCATCGACGACACACAACAAGTCGCCAAGGACTACGGCGCGGTGTGCACGCCGGATTTCTTCGGCTTCAACGCCGACCTTGAATTGCAATACCGCGGCCGCCTTGATGCCTCACGCAAGGAAGCCACCCCAGACGCACCACGCGAGCTCTTCCAGGCCATGCTGCAAATCGCCCAAACCGGACTAGGGCCGCGCGAGCAACTGCCCAGCATGGGCTGCTCGATTAAGTGGAGAGATACTGCTTAAGTTCCCCACCAATCACGCTGAGATAGACGGCCAAGCGCCGGGTTTCTGAACAATTGCGATGGCGCGCCAGTCGCAAGAAATAGCAATTCGCCAGGTTTGAAGTTTGGCAACAATCGTCCCGCAAGCGGATTTCGTACTGCGTCGCGTCGCCTAGTGAAGAAGAATTCCCGGCAATCGACTAGATGAAGGAGGAATTAAAGCCCCTCAAGTGCTGACGATCCTTACCGTTATTCATTCGGTACAGCGGCACAGATCGCCTGGGCGTAACCCCCTGCCTCGTCCGAACGACCGCTGCGCGCTACCAAAATGCGTCCATTTGGACGATAATTTACGGTTTTCCACCGGGCCACCGCCCTCCATCGTCCACATGACCCTCTCTCCCGATTGCGAGCTTCCCGTGTTCAACAATCTCACCGGCGCCATCCGCGCGCTCGCCATGGACGCGGTGCAAAAAGCCAACTCCGGCCACCCCGGCATGCCCATGGGCATGGCCGAAATCGCCGAAGTTTTGTGGAACCACCATCTGCGGCACAACCCGGCCAATCCCAAGTGGGCCAACCGCGACCGTTTCGTGCTCTCCAACGGCCATGGCTCCATGCTGCTCTATGCGCTGCTGCACTTGACGGGCTATGCGCTCACCATCGAAGACCTGAAACAATTCCGCCAACTGCATTCCAAGACGCCGGGCCACCCCGAATACGGCTATGCGCCAGGCGTAGAAACCACCACCGGTCCGCTCGGTCAGGGCCTCGCCAACGCCGTGGGCATGGCCTTGGCCGAGAAAATCCTTGCCGCCGAATTCAACCGGCCGGACTTGGCCATTGTCGATCACCATACCTATGTGTTCCTCGGCGACGGTTGCCTGATGGAAGGTATATCCCACGAAGCCTGCTCGCTGGCCGGCACCTGGGGATTGGGCAAGCTGATCTGCTTCTATGACGATAACGGCATTTCCATTGACGGCCACGTGAAGGGCTGGTTCACCGACGACACGCCGCGCCGCTTCGAGGCCTATGGCTGGCAGGTGCTTGCCAATGTGCCCGGGCACGATCCCGAGGCCCTGAACGCGGCCATACTCAAAGCCAAGTCAGACACTACGCGACCGACCTTGATCTGCTGCAAGACGGTGATCGGCATGGGCTCACCCAACAAGGCCGGCAGCCATGATGTGCATGGCGCTGCGCTGGGCGACGCGGAAGTCGCCGCCACACGTAAATCGATAGGCTGGAATTACGCCCCCTTCGAAATTCCACAAGACGTTTATGCGGCCTGGGACGCGCGCAAGAAAGGCGCCGCATGGGAAGCCGAATGGCAGGGCCAATTCGATCGCTACGCCGAACAAAACCCCGTCATCGCCGCCGAGTTCAAGCGCCGCATGGCGGGCGAACTGCCGGCCGACTGGGCGGCGCAAGTTGAGGCTGTCATCGCCAAAGTAGGCGACAAGGCGGAAACCATCGCCACGCGCAAGGCTTCGCAAAACAGTATCGAAGCCTACGCACCCAAGCTGCCGGAGTTGCTGGGCGGTTCGGCTGATTTGGCCGGTTCCAATCTCACGCTTTGGTCGGGTTCTAAGGGCGTCACCCACGATGGCGGCGGCAACTACGTCTCCTACGGCGTGCGCGAATTCGGCATGGTGGCGATAGCCAACGGCATCAGCCTGCATGGCGGCCTGATTCCCTATACCGCCACTTTCCTGATGTTTTCGGAATACGCCCGCAACGCGATCCGCATGGCGGCGCTGATCAAGCTGCGCCAGATTCTGGTATTCACGCACGACTCCATCGGGCTGGGCGAAGACGGCCCGACGCATCAGCCAGTGGAACAGATCGCCACCCTGCGCCTGATGCCCAATCTGGACACCTGGCGCCCTTGCGACACGGTGGAGACCGCCACCGCCTGGGCAGCCGCAATTGCCCGCCGCGACGGCCCAACGGCGCTCTGCCTGTCGCGCCAGAACCTGGCTTTCCAGAAACGCGATGCGGCACAAGTCTCCGCTATTGCGCGCGGCGGCTATGTGCTGTCCGAAGGGGCCGGCTCACCCCGCGCTGTCATTATCGCAACGGGCTCGGAAGTCGATTTGGCCATCAAGGCGCAACAGGCGCTGGCGCAGGAAGGCATCGCCGTGCGCGTCGTCTCCATGCCTTGCGCCAATATTTTTGACCGCCAGGACGCGGCATATCGCACCGCCGTATTGCCCAAGGGCGTGGTGCGCGTGGCCGTCGAGGCCGGCGTCACTGACGGCTGGCGCAAGTATGTTGGCCTCGAAGGTGCGGTGGTTGGCCTGGACCGCTTCGGTGAATCGGCGCCGGCAGGAGAACTTTTCAAGCAATTTGGCTTCACAGTCAATAACGTCGTCAAGACCGTGAAGGACGTTTTGTAACCATCAGCCGCGGGCAATAGCCCGCTGGCCTTTTTTTGGGAGGACTCATCATGGCTATCAAGATCGGCATTAACGGATTCGGTCGCATCGGGCGGATGGTGTTTCGCGCCGCCGCAAAGAATTTCTCCGACATCGAAATCGTCGGCATCAACGACTTGCTCGAGCCCGACTACCTGGCCTACATGCTGAAATACGATTCCGTGCATGGCCGCTTTCAGGGCGACATTTCGGTCGACGGCCACACGCTGATCGTCAATGGCAAAAAGATCCGCCTCACCGCGCTGAAAGACCCGGCCGAGCTGAAATGGAACGAAGTCGGTGCGGATATCGTCATCGAATCCACCGGCCTCTTCCTCACCAAGGAAACCGCCCAGAAGCATATTGATGCCGGTGCCAAAAAGGTTATCCTGTCCGCGCCTTCCAAGGACGACACGCCGATGTTCGTCTACGGCGTGAATGACAAGACCTACGCCGGCCAGACCATCATCTCCAACGCCTCGTGCACCACCAACTGCCTGGCGCCCGTAGCCAAGGTTTTGAACGACAACTGGGGCATCAAGCGCGGCCTGATGACCACCGTGCACGCCGCAACCGCCACGCAGAAGACCGTGGATGGCCCGTCGAACAAGGACTGGCGCGGCGGACGCGGCATTCTGGAGAACATCATCCCGTCCTCCACCGGCGCCGCCAAGGCCGTGGGCGTGGTGATTCCGGAACTCAACAAGAAGCTCACGGGCATGTCCTTCCGCGTGCCTACGTCGGATGTCTCCGTCGTCGACCTCACGGTGGAACTCACCAAGCCGGCTAGCTACGATGAAATCTGCGCCGCCATGCTGGCCGCCTCCCAAGGCGCCATGAAGGGCGTGTTGGGCTACACCAAAGAGAAGGTCGTCGCCACTGACTTCCGTGGCGAAAGCTGCACCTCGGTATTCGACGCCGACGCCGGCATTGCCCTGGACAGCACCTTCATCAAGGTCGTCGCCTGGTACGACAATGAATGGGGCTATTCCTGCAAAGTGCTGGAAATGGCGCGGGTGATTTCGAAGTAAGGCCTGAACCGCCAAGACCTCGATGGCGTCACCCGGACGGGTGTCTCCATCGAGGTCTTGGCGGTTAATCGGAGGATCGAACCATGAACTATTTACGCGTCACTGATCTCGACCTCAAGGGCAAGCGGGTGTTCATACGCTCGGACCTCAACGTGCCGGTGAAGGATGGCAAGGTCACCTCGGACGCGCGGATCGTCGCCAGCATGCCGACGCTGGAATACTGCCTGAAGGCCGGCGCCAAGGTCATGGTCACCTCGCACCTGGGACGGCCCGAGGAAGGCGTTTATTCCGAGGAAAACTCGCTCAAGCCGGTCGCCGATGTCATGGCCAAGCTGCTTGGCAAGCCAGTGCGCCTCATTAAGGACTGGATCAATGGCGGCTTCGATGTCGCGCCGGGAGAACTGGTGCTACTGGAGAACTGCCGTTTCAATAAAGGCGAAAACAAGAATGTGGATGAGACGGCGAAGAAGTACGCCGCGCTCTGCGATATTTTCGTCATGGATGCCTTTGGTACGGCGCATCGCGCCCAGGCGACCACCCATGGCATAGCCAAGTTCGCACCAGTGGCCTGCGCCGGCTTGCTGCTGACCGAAGAACTCGACGCCCTGGGCAAAGCGCTGCACAACCCGGCACGGCCCATGGTCGCCATAGTCGGCGGCTCGAAAGTGTCGACCAAAGTCACGGTACTGGAATCGCTGGCGGAAAAGGTTGACCAACTGGTGGTGGGTGGTGGCATCGCCAACACCTTCCTCAAAGCAGCGGGCAAGAACATCGGCAAATCCCTGTGCGAAGACGACCTTGTGCCGACTGCCAAAGCCCTCATGGATAAACTGGCGCAGCGCGGTGCCAGCATTCCTATTGCCGTCGATGTGGTCGTCGGCAAGAAATTCGATGCGGCCGAACCGGCGGTGTTGAAAGACGCCGATGCGGTGGCTGACGACGACATGATTTTCGACATCGGTCCGAAGAGCACGCAAGACCTTGTGGACATCATTATGAAAGCCGGCACCGTGGTCTGGAACGGCCCGGTGGGCGTATTCGAATTCGACCAGTTCGGCGCCGGCACCAAAAAGATCGCCGAGGCCATCGCCAACACCAAGGCATTCACCCTGGCCGGCGGTGGCGACACCATCGCCGCCATCCAGAAGTACGGCATCTACGACAAGGTCTCCTACATTTCCACCGCCGGCGGTGCCTTTCTGGAATTCCTCGAAGGCCGCACATTGCCGGCCGTGGAAATTCTCGAACAGAGGGCAAAAGATAAAGCGTAACAAGTACCCGGCGCCGAGTACCATAACCAATCCCTGACCCCCGATCCCTGACCTCTGATATGCAACGCGCCACTAAAATTGTTGCCACCTTGGGCCCCTCATCCAGCGATGCGGAGGTGCTCGCTCGTCTGGTCGCTGCGGGTGTCGACGTCGTGCGACTGAATTTCTCGCACGGCACGGCCGACGATCATCGGCGTCGCGTCGAGCTGGTGCGCGACATCGTGGCGAAGTCCGGACGCACCGTCGGCATCATGGTGGACTTGCAAGGCCCGAAAATCCGCGTCGGAAAATTCGCCACCGGCAAAGTCGAATTGAAGAACGGCGATCCATTCGTTCTCGATGTACATTGCAAATCCGGCGACGAAAGCTGCGTTGGCCTCGACTACCCGGAATTGATAGACGACGTTGAACCTGGCGCCGTGCTGCTACTCGATGACGGCCGCATTGTGCTCGACGTGGAAAGCATATTGGGCGAGAAGATACATTGCCGCGTGCGCGTCGGCGGCCCCCTGTCCAACAACAAAGGCATCAATCGCCAGGGCGGCGGCCTCTCGGCGCCGGCGCTCACCCCCAAGGACATCGAAGACATCCGCGTTGCCGCTGAAATCAACTGTGATTTCGTCGCCGTATCCTTCCCCAAATCGGGGGCCGACATGCACCTCGCCCGCAAGCTATTGCAGGCTGCCGGTTCCGACGCGCTGCTGATCGCCAAAATAGAGCGCGTCGAAGCCATCGCCGCACTGGAAGACATCATGCACGCCTGCGACGGCATCATGGTGGCGCGCGGCGATCTAGCGGTGGAAGTGGGTGACGCCGCCGTGCCGGCACTGCAGAAGCGCATGATTCGCCTGGCGCGCGAGCACAACAAATTCGCCATCACCGCCACGCAGATGATGGAGTCGATGATCAACAGCCCGGTGCCCACGCGCGCCGAAGTCTCCGATGTGGCCAACGCCGTGCTGGACGGCACCGATGCCGTCATGCTCTCGGCGGAGACGGCCTCCGGCAAATACCCGGTGCAAACGGTCGAGGCCATGGCGCGCATCTGCGTTGAAGCGGAAAAATCGCAAGAAGTCTCACTGGACCGCCACTTCCTCGATCGCGTCTTCACGCGCATCGATCAATCCATCGCCATGGCGGCCCTGTTTACCGCCTATCACCTCAAGGTGAAGGCCATCGCCGCGCTGACCCAATCGGGTGCCACCGCGTTATGGATGTCGCGCATCAACTGCGGCGTACCCATTTATGCCCTGACGACGGAGGTACGCACACGCTACAAGGTGAGCTTGTTCCGCGACGTCTATCCGCTCATGATGAGCTACGATGGCGACGACCGCGACAAGGTGTTGAGCGAAGCCGAGCAGATGTTGATATCGTCCGGTCTGGTGGAGGTGGGTGACACCATCGTGCTGACCATAGGCGAGCCCATCGGCAAGCCGGGCGGCACCAACACCATGAAAATCGTCAAAGTCGGAGAACACACCAATAAGTAGCGAGCCGGCGAGACGCCATGCTGTTCGTCCCGACTCTACGCTTGAGAATTTTTGGGCTGTAATCCCGTAAAATGGCCAGCCCCTTATCGCCAGATGTAACGCGTGTGGGAGGCGCTCGTTAACCCGCACCCCTTCATCCCTCACCAGCTATTCATAAGGAAATTGCATGCCTCTCGTTTCGATGCGACAACTACTCGATCACGCCGCCGAAAACCGCTACGGTTTACCGGCCTTCAACGTGAACAACATGGAGCAGGTGTGGGCCATCATGGAAGCGGCCGCCCAGACCGACAGCCCGGTCATCATGCAAGCCTCGGCCGGCGCGCGAAAATACGCCGGCGAAGCTTTCCTGCGCCATCAGATACTCGCCGCGCTGGAAGCCTATCCGCAGATTCCCATCGTGATGCACCAGGATCATGGCCAGTCTCCGGCGGTATGCATGACTGCCATACGCTCGGGCTTTTCCTCGGTGATGATGGATGGCTCCTTGCAGGAGGATGGCAAGAGTGTAGCGTCCTACGAATACAACGTCGCTGTAAGCCAGAAGGTGGTGGAGTTCGCCCATTCCATCGGTGTCACTGTCGAGGCCGAATTGGGCGTGCTGGGCTCGCTGGAAACCATGAAGGGCGACAAGGAAGACGGCCACGGCGCCGAAGGCACCATGACGCGCGAACAGCTCCTCACCGACCCCGATCAGGCCGCCGATTTCGTCAAGAAAACGCAATGCGATGCGCTGGCCATCGCTATCGGCACCTCGCATGGCGCCTACAAGTTCTCGCGCAAGCCCACCGGCGATATTCTTGCCATCGGCCGCATCAAGGAAATCCACGCCCGCATCCCCAACACCCATCTCGTCATGCACGGCTCCAGCAGCGTGCCGCAGGATTTGCTGGAAATCATTCGCCAGCACGGCGGCGACATGAAAGAAACCTATGGTGTGCCGGTGGAAGAAATCCAGGAAGGTATCAAGCACGGCGTGCGCAAGATCAACATCGACACCGACGTGCGCCTCGCCATGACCGCCGCCATCCGCAAATACATGGCGGAGAACCCCTCCAAATTCGATCCGCGCGATTACCTCAAACCCGCCCGCGAAGCTGCCATGGCCATCTGCAAGGCGCGCTACGAAGCCTTCGGCTGCGCCGGCCAGGCTTCAAAAATCAAAGCCATGACACTGGAAAAAATGGCCGAACGTTACAAGAAGGGCGAACTGAATCAGATCGTCAAGTAAGGCGACGCTTTCATTCATCAACAACCAGCGAAACTCGACATGAGCACAACCGTTTTTGAATCCCGCATCACCAGCCTGCCACTGCTCGGTCGTGGCAAGGTTCGCGATATTTATGCCGTTGGCGACGATCGACTGCTCATCGTCACCACTGACCGCCTTTCCGCCTTTGACGTCATCCTGCCGGACCCGATTCCCGACAAGGGGCGGGTGCTGACGGCGGTGTCTAGCTTCTGGTTCGATAAGCTGGCGCACATCATTGCCAGCCACCTGACAGGCGTTGATCCTGAGTCGGTGGTCAGCGGCGAGGAAGAGCGCGCCCAGGTGCGCGGTCGTTCGGTGGTGGTGAAGCGTCTCAAGCCGCTGCCTATAGAAGCGGTGGTGCGCGGCTACATCATCGGCAGCGGCTGGAAGGATTACCAGCAGACTGGCGCAGTCTGTGGCATCGCCTTGCCGGCCGGGCTGAAGATGGCGCAGAAGCTGCCGCAGCCCTTGTTTACGCCGGCCACCAAGGCGGAGATGGGCGAGCACGATGAGAACATCGACTTTGCCACAGTGGAAAAAATGATCGGTGCGCCACTCGCCGCGCAAGTGCGCGACGTCACGCTGCGCTTCTACAGCGAGGCTTCGGACTATGCACGCACACGCGGCATCATCATTGCCGATACCAAATTCGAGTTCGGTCTCGATGACGCGGGCAAGCTGCACCTCATCGACGAAGCGCTGACGCCGGATTCCTCGCGCTTCTGGCCGGCCGATCAATATCAAGAAGGCATCAGCCCACCCAGCTTCGACAAGCAGTTCGTGCGCGACTATCTGGAAACGCTGGACTGGAACAAGCAGGCCCCCGGCCCGAAACTTCCGGCTGAAGTGATAGACAAAACCAGCGCCAAGTATCGCGAAGCCTACGAGCGCCTCACCGGCAAGACGCTCGATTAAGCGCGCACCATCCACAAGCGCCGGCGAATGCCGGCGCTGTTCATTTGGGAACACGCATCATGACTGATCAAAATCCCCTGCTCGATTTTTCCGGTCTGCCGCGCTTCGATGCCATCCGGCCCGAACACGTCACCCCGGCGGTCACCGCGCTGCTCGCGGAAACGCGCGAGCTGGTGCAACGTCTGGCAGAGACGGCACCCGCCAGCTGGGCTGGTTTCGCCGCGCCATTTTTCGATGGCACCGAGCGCTTGTCGCGCGCTTGGGGCGTGGTCAGCCATCTGCATGGCGTAAATGACGTACCCGAGTGGCGTGAGGCCTACAACGCCAACTTGCCGGAGATCTCGCGCTTCTACGCCGAGCTGGGGCAGAATCTGGCGCTGTTTCAGAAATTCAAGGCCATGCAGGCCAGCGCAGAGTACGCCAGCCTGAGTCCGGCGCAGCGCAAGATCGTCGATAACGAAATCCGCGACTTCCGGCTGTCCGGTGCGGAGTTACCGGCGGAAAAGAAGCCGCGCTTCCAACAAATACAGGAAGAGTTGGCGCGCCTGGCCGCAAAGTTTTCCGAGAATCTGCTCGACGCCACCAACGCCTACGGCGAATATATCGAAGACGAACGCTTGCTATCCGGGCTGCCCGAGGATGTCGTCGAAGCCGCGGCGACAGCTGCCCATGCCGAAGACCGCAGTGGCTGGAAATTCACCCTGCACGCGCCCTCTTTCATGCCGGTCATGCAATACGCGGTTGATCGCAGCCTGCGCGAACGCATGTATTACGCCTACTCAACACGCGCGTCGGAATTCGGCAAACTTGAGTGGGACAATACTGCGCTCATCGACGAGATCGTCGCCCTACGCAACGAGGAAGCGCAAATGTTGGGCTACCGCTGCTACGCCGAAGCCTCATTGGTACCCAAGATGGCCGAGTCGCCCGCGCAAGTGACCGCCTTCCTGCGCGAACTTGCCGCCAAAGCAAAACCGTATGGTCAGCGCGATCACGCCGAATTACTGGCCTTCGCGACGACGGCCTTGCAACTTCCTGATGCGCAACCCTGGGACTACGCTTACATCTCCGAAAAACTGCGTCTCGAGCGCTACGATTTCTCGGAGCAGGAAGTGAAGCAGTATTTTCCTGAGCACAAAGTGCTGGAAGGCTTGTTCCGCGTAGTATCGACCTTGTTCGGCGTGCGCGTCGAACCGGACAACGCGCCGGCCTGGCATCCGGACGTGCGCTTCTTCCGCATTGTCGGCGCCGGCGGACAGCTCATTGGTCAGTTCTATCTCGATCTCTACGCTCGTGACACCAAGCGCGGCGGCGCCTGGATGGATGACGCCATCACACGACGACGCAGCGCAAGCGGCATTCAAACACCCGTCGCCTACCTCACCTGCAATTTCTCTGCGCCGGTGGGTGAAACGAACGGTCAAAAGCGCCCAGCCTTGTTTACCCATGACGAAGTCATCACGCTGTTCCATGAGTTCGGCCATGGCCTGCATCACTTGCTCTCGCAAGTGGACGAGCTGGCGGTATCCGGCATACACGGCGTGGAGTGGGATGCGGTGGAGTTGCCCAGCCAGTTCATGGAAAATTTCTGCTGGGAATGGAGCGTGCTGTCCAACATGACGGCCCATGTGGAAACAGGCGCAACGCTGCCACGCCCGCTCTACGACAAAATGCTGGCGGCGAAAAACTTTCACGGCGGCATGCAGATGCTGCGGCAAATCGAGTTTTCGCTTTTCGATTTGCGCCTGCACGACGACTATCAGCCTGGGGCTGACCGAAGCGTGCTGGCCTTGCTCGATGAAGTGCGTGACGAGGTGGCCGTCGTCAAACCACCGACTTGGAACCGCTTCCCGCAAAGCTTCTCCCATATCTTCGCTGGCGGCTACAGCGCGGGCTATTTCAGTTACAAGTGGGCGGAAGTACTCTCGGCAGACGCCTACGATGTGTTCGAAGAGGCCGCTCGCCTGCGCGGCGACGCCGTGGATCCGGCAACCGGGGCGAAGTTCTGGCGCGAAATTCTCGCCGTCGGCGGCAGCCGGCCCGCCATCGAATCCTTCAAGGCATTCCGTGGCCGGGAACCCAATGTGGACGCACTACTGCGGCACAACGGGATGACCAAAACATAGTGCAGGCGTAACGCCGCGACATGCCGACAACGGGCCTGGTCTGGTTACGCCGCGACCTGCGCCTGGCCGACAATCCGGCACTCGCCCATGCGCTAAATGTGTGCGAGCGTGTCGTGCCGGTTTTCATCGACGCGCCGGATGAAGAGGCGCCCTGGTCGCCCGGTGCTGCCAGCCGCTGGTGGCTGCATCACTCCCTGGCGCGCCTCGCCGCCAATCTGCATGCGCTAGGCAGCGGCCTCATCCTACGCCAGGGCCCCACCCTATCGACACTCGCCGAGCTTATCGACGCCTGCGGCGCGACGCACCTGTTCTGGAACCGCCTCTACGAACCCGCCGCCCTGGCGCGCGACCAGAACATCGAACGCTGGGCGTGCGAGCGCGGCCTCACCGTGGCAAGCTTTAACGCGAGCTTGCTACACGAGCCCTGGACGCTGCACACCGGCAAGGGCACACCATACAAGGTATTCACGCCCTATTGGAACGCCTGTCTGAAACAACCGTCACCGTCATTACCCGAGCCAGCAGCGGCACGATTGCCGGCGCTGCCGCCTAGCCTGCATTCACTGCCACTGGCGGCGCTCGGATTGCTGCCGCAAATCGCCTGGAACAGCGGTTTGCATGCAAGCTGGGCGCCAGGAGAGGCCGGCGCCAACGCCGCACTGCACGATTTTGTCGCCGAGCCCATGCTCCAATACCGCAGCGCACGCGACATCCCCGCTGACCCAGGCACGTCGCGTCTCTCTGCGCATTTGCATTTTGGCGAACTTGGTCCACGCCAGATCTGGCACGCCTGCCTCACCAGCAAGGCGGGTGCCGAAGCCTACCTGCGCCAACTGTACTGGCGGGAGTTCGCCCATCATTTGCTCTACCACTTTCCGCACAGCGCCGACTCCCCGCTCGACGCCCGCTTCGCGTCGTTTGCCTGGCTCAATGACGAGCCATCGCTGGCAGCATGGCGGGGTGGTCGCACCGGCATCCCCATCGTTGATGCCGGCATGCGCCAACTGCGGCACACCGGCTGGATGCACAACCGCGTACGTATGGTCGTTGCCTCACTCCTGACCAAGAACCTGCTGCAACCCTGGCAGGCCGGCGCACGCTGGTTCTGGGATACGCTGCTCGATGCCGACCTCGCTAACAACACGCTGGGCTGGCAATGGGTGGCCGGCTGTGGCGCCGATGCAGCACCTTTCTTTCGTATCTTCAACCCCATCCTACAAGGCGAGCGCTATGATGCTGATGGCATCTATGTGCGACGCTGGGTGCCGGAACTTGCGCGTCTGCCGGCACGCTGGATACACCGACCCTTTGAAGCGCCGCCAGACGTACTCAATGCGGCCGCCGTGCGTCTAGGCCGAGACTACCCTTGGCCCATCGTCGATCTGAAAGGCAGCCGGCAACGCGCCCTGGCGGCTTGGGGAGACATCAAAGGTGCTGCTTCGTGATTATCGTGGCAGGCACACGACCGCGCCCGCCGGCGCATTGTTCACGCAAATGCGCACCCACGGCGATGGTATGATTAATGTGTTTGCATTTGGCGGAGACCTGCCATGAAGTTGCCGCTCTACGTGCTAAGTACACTGGCCGTGCTGATGTTTTCCACGCTGACCGTCGCACAAACGGCCTATCGCTGGGTCGACAAAAGCGGCAAGGTGCATTACTCGGATCAACCGCCGCCACAGGACATCAAAAAGGTCGAGCAGCGCCGCATCGGTGCGGGCAACAGGATCGACACGGCTGGCCTGCCCTTCGAAACGCAAAAGGCCGCCAAGGATTTCCCCGTCACGTTGTACACCGCCGCCGACTGCACCGTGGAATGCCAAAACGCGCGGGAATTCCTGAACAAGCGCGGCGTACCGTTTCGCGAGAGCGCCATCAACAGCCCGGACGATGCGGCGGCCTATCGCAAGACTTTCGGCAACGACAAACTTTTCCTGCCGTCCATCACCGTCGGCTCGCAGAAAATGCAGGGCTACAGCGACGAAAGATGGAATTCCCTGCTCGACGACGCCGGCTATGCACGCAGTGCCATCCCCGGCAGCATGCCAAAGAATGTTGCCCCGGCCGAAGCAGCACCTGTTAAGGCAAATTAGTTCCGAGGCACTGTGGCGGCACCCACCAGCGCCCTGACAGGCGCACGCAGCGCCTCGGTGGCTTGTTCGGCGCACATCGGGTGGCCGAAGAAGTAGCCCTGCATTTCATCGCAGCCCAGGTTGCGTAGCGCGTCGACCTGCTCAATGGTTTCCACCCCTTCGGCCAGCAAATGCAAGCCAAAACCGCGGGCAATGGCAACTATCGCGACAATGACCGGCGAAGGCTCGGAGTGATTGTCGAGTTCCTTAATGAAGGACTGGTCGATCTTGATGCTGCTGATGGGGAATTTTTGCAGATAGTTGAGCGATGAATAGCGGGTGCCGAAATCGTCTATCGAAACGCGCACGCCATGTTCGCGCAGTCGCCGAACTTTATCGATAATTCCTTCGGCGTCTTGTAGCAGTAGATTTTCGGTAATCTCCACTTCGAGCACATTCGCCGGCAGGCGATGCAATGCGGCCGCACCGGCAACACGACGCACCACATCACCGCGCTCAAACTCATGCGGCGACAGGTTGACTGACATGCGCAGTCCGTCCATACCCGCCTCGCGCCATGTCCGTAGTTGGCTGCAAGCGGTATCGAGCACCCAGTCGCTGATAGCGCTGATCAGGCCGGTTTCTTCGGCCAGATCGATGAAGCGCGTTGGATTGAGCAGGCCATGATCGGGATGGCGCCAGCGGATAAGCGCCTCTACGCCCACCACCTTGCCACGCGAAATACTCACCTGCGGTTGATAGTGCAATTCGAATTCGCTGCGCTGTAGCGCATTGCGTAAATCGTTCTCCAGCGACAAGCGCTGCAAGAACACCTCGTTCATGACCGCAGTGAAGTACTGGTAACCATTCTTGCCACGCGCTTTGACGTGGTACATGGCGATATCAGCGTGTTTGATCAAGGCGTCTTCGGTATCACCGTCGCGCGGGAAAATTGCGATGCCGATACTGACCGTGGCGCGGAATTCCTGATCGGCGATGGTGAAGGGGCGCCTGAGTTCTTCGACGATTTTTTCGGCGATGGCGGCGGCATCCTCCGGTGCGGCAAGATCGGGCAGCATGACGGTGAACTCGTCGCCGCCTTGCCGTGCCAAGGTGTCGCCTGAACGCACACAATGCTTCAACCTCGTCGCCACGCCCTTGAGCAGCTCGTCACCGCCGGCATGGCCGTAAGTGTCATTCACCAGCTTGAAGCGATCCAGATCGATAAACATGACGCCGACCAGTCGACCGTGGCGGCGTGACTGCGCCATGGCGAGACCGAGACGATCCTTGAACAGCGTGCGGTTGGGCAATTGCGTGAGCAGATCGTGATAGGCCTGGAAGCTGATGGTTTCTTCCGCCCGCTTGCGCTCGGTGATGTCGCGCGCCACGCCATAGGTGCCCAGGAATCCGCTTTTGGCGGTGTCGTCGCCTTCTTCATACACGCCCATGGCGCTAAGCACGATCACCACAAAGCGATTTTCAAAACTGCGGAAGTCGCTATCGCCCAGCTTGCAGCTCAGCCGGAGCTCCACGTTGTTGGTTGCGCGTGGCCCGGTGCGGCGTTCCTGAAAAGCGTAGCGCGCCTGCTCGCGATCTTCCTCATGCACCAGCGCGGAATAATGCGCACCGATGAGTTCTTTTCTCGAATAACCCAGCAACTCCTCCACGCGACCATTGACGAACGTAAAGCGTCCGGCGGTATCCAGCGTGTAGATGATGTCCGGCGAGTTTTCCACCAGGAAGCGATGCAGTCTTTCCGACTGTTCCAGGCGCGCCGTGATCAGTGCGTGGGAGCGTTCCAACCGGCGCCGGTGCAGCGCATTTTCCACCGTGCGCTGTATATGCTCAGCCTGGTAGGGTTTGCGTACGAAATCGTAGGCCCTGGAACGCAGGGCGCTGATGACCGAATCGATGCTGTCGTTGGCGCTGACAATAATAACGGTGGCGGAGATCTGGTTCTTGGCTATCCAGTCGAGAACGTCGATGCCGGACACCTCGGGCATATTGAGATCGAGCAGTATCAGGTCGATATCGAAACGGTCGAGAATTTCGATGGCCTGCGAACCACCCGAGCACACCGCCAGTTCGCGCGATTCACCTTCCAGCAACGCACGCAGACTGTCGCCCATGCGTGGCTCGTCGTCGACGATCAGGATGCGCTGCGAATCATCGACGCCATCGCTGACGTAATTGAAAGGCGCGGACGCGTAGTTTCCCATCATGATCCCCCGTTGGACGTACCTTGCCGCGGCAATAAGAGAGAGAAGCTGGCGCCGCGGCCCGGCTCGCTTCTGCATTCAATACGACCACCTAGGCGCTGCATGATGGCATGCACTATGGATAACCCGAGCCCTTCATGACGGGGGCGCCTGGCCGATTCAACCTGCGGTGTGAAGAGATGCTTCATGACTTCAGGTGGCACGCCGGGGCCGTTGTCGGACACGCGAATTTCCACCATGTCGCCCTGAACCGCGGTCGCAACCAACACTTTGCCGCCACGCTCCAAGGCGTCGGAGGCGTTTTTCCAAAGATTCAGCAGCGACTGTTTGAGGCCATTGCGATCGCTGCGCAGGATGGGCAGATTTGGATCCAGCGTGACCTCCACCGTAATACCACGACTGGTGAACAAGGCCTCGCCGTAAAAGCCAATCAGTTCCCGCAACAACGCGTTGATATCGACGTCCCCCATGCTGACCCGCTCGCCATAGATATCTGGCATGCCTCTGACGATCTCGGTCACGCGATCTATCTCTTCATTCAGTATGCCCAGTTCCCGCTGCACCGGGCTGTCGCCCGCCACTTTCAGGCTGAGTATCTTGACATAGTTTTTGATAATCCCCAGTGGATTGCCCGCCTCGTGGGCAACCTGCCGCGCCTTCAAGCGAAACCGTTCGCCAACTTCAGTCTCAATCTGGCTCGCGCGCGCACCGGCAAGTTGGCGCGCATCGAGCACGTTGGCAGCCAGCCGCGCATAGCTGTTCAGCCACTGTGGATGCTGCTTGATCCGCGCTTGCTGAGCCGCATTGGCGCCACAGACCAGCACGCCGACGAGCCGATCATGCGCGATCAGTGGCATACAAACCAGCCCCTCGGTGCCTAACGCGCGGGTAATATGATGATCGAGCATGGTGAGGGGGCGCGCCAGCGGGCCATGCGAGGTTGTGATGGCGCGAGACGCCGCTGCCGCAGCGACGAGGCTGAACGCCGTGACAAGCGGGATCTCCATTTCGCGCAAGCGAGGCGCCTGCCCCGCCACCTCGCGCCCGCTCAGCACCTGGCGATCGGATTCATGCAAAAACAAGGCGATCCGCGACATGCCGATCAAGGTGATGGCGGTCTCGCGCAGAGCGTGGAGTGTTTGGTCTTTGTTCTCCAGTTCGATCAGGGTCTGCTGGATAGGTTGCATCAAGGCCATGTCCCGCACCAAGGTCTGTAGCACCTGATCGGCCTGGTCGGCCGTGTTTTGGCCCTCGTTGGACTTGGCAGCGAGACGACTGTCAGGCACAGGAACGGTCGATGCTGCGGGATCGAGACGGATGGACAAATCGGCGGCTGCCGCGCTGACTTGGGCGAGCGCTTTATCGCGCAACGCCATGAGATTTTCGGGCGTGATATTGACGATATGCTGCAAAGCCAGCACATCACCACCTTGACCGCCTACGGCCAGCATGTTTGCCGCCCAAACGATGCGGCACAACAGCGTCGACTCGCTGATCTCGCGCGCGCCGTGGTGGTGAAAAAGCACCGCGTCAACCACTTCGGCACCCAAACGGGCGCGATCAATCAGCCAGGCGCCGACAGTGGCGTGCGTCGCACCGAGCAAACGCATCTCAAATTCCGGCAGCGTCGCTTCGTCAGGATTCAGGCTTAACAGCGCGGCGTAGTCGGGCACGCCGGCAACCAGCGCAAGCTCGCCGACATCATGCAGCAGACCGGCCAGATAGGCCTCGTCGTTATTGACATAGCCGGATTCCAGCGCGATCAGGCGAGCCAACTCAGCAACCAGCAACGAGTGCGCCCAGTAGCCCTGCAAATCGCAGCGCGCATCGCCGGACATACGGTCAAAGACCTGGCGCGCAGACAAACCCGTCGCCACTGATTTAATTAGGCCGAGACCCAGTCGCGCCAGTCTATCCTGCAAGCTGTAAGCCTTGCTGTCGGCCGATACCTCGACCGCGTTGGCTGCCGCCAACATACGCAAACAAAGCGCGGCATCTTGCGACACAATGCCGCCAAGCTGCTCATAGGTCGCGCCTTCGGCGGCAACCGCATTCAGCAGCTTTAGCAACACTTGCGGCACGACGGGCAGGCTGACCTGTTCGACGCTTGCAAGAAGCTTCTCGGGTATCCGTATCATGAATTGCTTGCGCCGTTGTGACGCTTATTGTTGTCTATAGGCCGCCGTGCCGCCCCGCAAACACGCTGAGCGACGCGTGACTGCCAGCCAGCCGCACTCGCGGCATGTCAATATAAAAAAGTTCACTCGTTGTTCCAGCCTTCCGAGAATCCGCCCTCCAGTTACGCGCTGCCGTCTAACAGCCACCCCTCCGATGCGCCGCCGCCGACATGCGCCTTCATTTTCCCTCGGCTGACGTTGTGCCCGTCACTGTGCCGCTGAGTAAACAGGTGTTGCCTAGCAATATCCATGCTGACGGGCCGTTCTCTTTATAAGCAATCAGTTGCATGCAATACTGATGCCAGGTACGAGGCCGGGTGTAAATTATTTCGACACCCCTATAGCCGCACCAGCCAGGAGGCTCAGCCTTTTGGTTACAATCCCTGACACCCTGCTCTGCTGCCATGAAACTCGCCACCTGGAACGTCAATTCGCTGAAGGTTCGTTTGCCGCAAGTGCTGGAATGGCTTGCGGCAACCAGGCCGGATGTCTTGTGCCTGCAGGAAACCAAACAGGATGACCAGGCCTTTCCGCGCATAGAACTTGAGGCCGCCGGCTATCAAGTGGCGTTCGCCGGGCAGAAGACCTATAACGGCGTCGCCATACTCTCGCGCCTGCCGCTGACGGATGTGGCGGTGGGAATACCCGGCTACAACGACGAGCAGAAGCGCCTTATCGCGGCCACCGTGGCGACTGACAGCGGGCCGAGGCGCGTGGTCTGCGCCTATTTTCCCAACGGCCAGAGTATCGATTCGGACAAATATGTTTATAAGTTGGGCTGGATATCGGCCCTCACTGCCTGGCTGCGCGAGGAGGCAAAGCGGCAGCCGCAACTGGCGCTACTGGGCGACTACAACATCGCGCCGGAGGCGCGCGACGTACGCGATCCTGCGGCATGGGAAGGTCAGGTGCTCGTCTCCGAGCCAGAACGCGCCGCCTTTCGCGCACTGATAGCACTGGGGCTGGTCGATACTTTTCGCCTCTTCGAGCAACCGGAACAAATTTATACGTGGTGGGACTACCGCATGATGGCCTTTCGTCGCAACAGGGGCCTGCGCATAGACCACATCCTCGTTTCGACAGCACTGGCGGCTCATTGCAAAAGCTGCACGGTGGACAAGGAACCACGCCGCGCCGAACGGCCTTCGGATCACGCGCCGGTCATCGCCGAATTCGGCTGAGTGACGAAAGGTTGTTGCTGCGAACTGCGCGGATAGGCGCGGCAAATGAGATCGGGCAACGAGGCTCAGGTCTAAGCAGTGCAGCAGTTGGCGATACGCACGTAATCCTCCACCGAAATTTCCTCCGCGCGCTGCGTCGGCGCGATACCGAGTTCGGTGAGCGCCGCTTCAGCGATAACTTCGCGCAGCGTATTGCGCAGCATCTTGCGCCGCTGAGAGAAAGCCGCAGCGACTACCTGGTAAAAAACCGCCGCATCGCGCGCACCCAATGCTGACAGCGGGCGTGGCAACATGCGCACGATAGCCGACTCGACTTTCGGCGCCGGATTAAACGCGTCGGGCGGCACCAAAAACAAGCGTTCCATATCGAAACGGTACTGCAGCATGACCGACAAGCGGCCGTACTCGGCGCCACCGGGCGCGGCCACCATGCGGTCCACCACTTCACGTTGCAACATGAAATGCATGTCACGCACCTGCGTCGCGTAGTCGGCGAGATGAAACAAAATCGGCGTGGAAATATTGTAAGGCAGATTACCGACGATACGCAGCCGCGTGCCCAGCAACGCAAAATCAAACTTGAGCGCGTCCCCCTCATGGACGATGAGCCGCTCCGATGGGAAGTTATTCCTCAAGCGCGCAATCAGGTCGCGGTCGATTTCGACCACATGCAAACAATCCAGCCGCGCCAGCAGTGGCGCGGTCAGCGCCGCCAAACCGGGGCCGATTTCCACCATCAAGTCGCCACGTTGCGGGTGTATCGCGTCAACGATATTGGCGATGACGTCGGCTGAGACCAGGAAGTTCTGACCGAAGCGCTTACGCGGAATATGCTTCATTTTGGCGCACGTTGTTTTGACGCGGATTTCGCGGATGGGGCGGGTAATCGCGGATAAAGCAAAGGCGCCTTTTTAAAGCACCCGCTTTGGGTTTGCTTCTAATCCGCGCCCATCGGCGAAAATCCGCGTTCAAGCCTTTCCTGCCCCGCTCAATGCAATCGCCAGTTCCACTGCGGCGTAAAGACTGCCCGGATCGGCCTTGCCGGTAGCGGCGAGATCTAGCGCCGTGCCGTGATCTACCGAGGTGCGCACGATGGGCAGCCCGAGAGTCACGTTCACGCCGCCGCCGAAGCTGGCGTACTTCAGCACCGGCAAACCCTGGTCGTGATACATGGCGAGCACGCAATCGCCGCGTTCGAGTTGATGCGGCGTAAACAGCGTATCCGCCGGCAGGGGCCCTAGCAGCGTCATGCCCTCGCCGCGCAGCTTCTCCAGCACCGGAATGATGATGTCGATTTCCTCGCGGCCCATGTGACCGCTCTCGCCGGCATGGGGATTCAAACCGGCAACCAGTATCCGCGGTTTGGCTATGCCAAAGCGCTGACGCAGATCGCCATGGAGGATGCGCAAGGTCGTTTCTAGCTCCTCACAAGTCAGCGCGGCCGGCACATCTTTGAGCGCGAGATGGATGGTAGCCAGCGCCACGCGCAGCCCGCCGCCCACCAACATCATGACCACGCGAGGCGTGCTCGTGTGATCAGCTAGGTACTCGGTGTGGCCTGTGAAAGCGATGCCGGCGTCATTGATCACGCCTTTGTGCACCGGTGCGGTGACCATGGCGGCGAACTCATGGCTAAGGCAGCCGACCAGCGCGCGATCGAGTAGCTGCAAGACGTAAGCAGCGTTGGCCGTGTCCAAGCGTCCTGGCTGACACACTGCGCGCAAGGGAAGATGCAGAATTTCGAGTGTGCCGGCAGGCGGCAAGGTAGTAGGGTCGTAGTCGACCATGGGTGGCGCTTTGCCATTCGCCTGGGCCCGCGCGGTGATGAGGTCGCGGTCGCCTAGCAATACCAGCCGCGCCGCAAACCCCTGTGTGGCAAGCTGAGCGCAGAGTTCCGGGCCTACGCCCGCCGGCTCGCCGCTGGTGATGGCGATGACCGGCTTGACGGCACAATGCAGGCCGAGCGTCATAACACGCGCAGCGGCCGCTGCGGCCGGGAATTACTTATTGTCTTCGAGACGGTACTCGACATATGCGCGGTCCCGCATTTGCCGCACCCAGTCCTGGTATTCCTCGTCGGCCTTGCGCTCACGCAACACCATGCGCGCATGCTGGCGCAGGCGTTCTGGCGACACATCGGTGCGACGCTCCAGCACCTGAAGCAAATGGACGCCGAATGGCGAGGCTACCGGGCTGCTGATCTGACCAATCGCCAAGGCATTCATGGCGCGCTCAAAATCCGGCACGGTTTCGCCTGGATTGAGCCAGCCCAGATCGCCACCTTTCGCCGATGACAAATCATTTGAATGCAGACGAGCCAACTCGGCAAAATCCGCGCCGTTGTCGAGGCGCTCTTTCAGCGCAATGACGCGACGGCGCGCTTCCGCTTCAGACACGACTTCGCTGGTCTTGACCAGAATGTGCCGCGTGTGGGTTTGCTGTACCGGCTCGACCTTGGCCTTGCCGCCACGCCGGTCTATCAACTTGAGCAGATGCAAGCCAGCCGGACTGCGCAACACTTCGCTGACTTCGCCCGGCTTCATTTTTGCCAAGGTATCGGTGAAAAGTGCCGGCAGGCGGTCTGTCGCGCGCCAGCCCATGACGCCGCCGGTAAGTGCGTCGGGCGCATCGGAATTAGTGGCGGCGAGTTGGGCGAAATCGGCGCCGCGCTTAAGCTGCGCCAACACCTCTTCGGCGCGCGCACGTATGCGCATCAACTGCTCGGGCCGCGCCTGCTCCGGCACCCGCAACAGAATGTGGGCAACATTCACTTCTTCGCTGCCGGCGTTGCCTTCGAAATTGGCGAGGAAGTTATCCACTTCGCCATCGCTCACCATAATGCGGCTATCGACTTCGCGATCCTTCAGACGCGACATCATGATTTCGTTGCGGATGTCTTCGCGGAATTTTGTCCACGTAATGCCATCCTTCTCCAGAGCACTGCGAAATTCCGTGAGACTCATACGGTTGCGTTCGGCGATAGTCCCCAGCGCTCGATTAAGTTCCACGTCATCAACGCGCAACCCGGTTTCCTTGGCGGACTGTGTCTGCACGCGATCGACAATCATGCGATCAAGGATGTGGCGCTGCAGAATGTCGCGCGGTGGCAGCGGCGTGTTTTGCTGTCGCAGTTGAAGTTCGGCGGAAGCCACGCTGGCGCGCAATTCGCGCAAGGTAATGACTTCATTGTTGACCACCGCAACGATACGATCAGCCTCCATGGGCTGCGCGGCAACGGCCGGCACGATGCCACTCAGCAAGCCGAGCGACAGGAGAATTCCTTTGATTAGACGCGTCATGGTGTATGTGATGAGGCAGGTTATTGCGCGCCGAAAACCGGATCGGCCGTCGGCTGATTGATCATTCCATAGCCTGGGATGTTGCGCTTGAGCAATTCAAGCGGATTCGACCCGACACTGGACAAACCGTTCAATTCGAGCTGCAGGAAGAAAGCGGTGTTGGCCGTGCCGCTAGTGGTGGCGAAGCGTTGCACCACGAAGCGCGCAATCCAACAGCCACCATCATATTCGAGGCCGCCGACACTCTCGATCAGGCGCTTGTCGCGCAAGGAATAATTGTAGCGCCCCACGGCATACCAGCCATTGGCGATGGGCCACTGTCCGGCCAGATCGATCTGGCGTATACCCGGCCCGCTGACGGCCGAATCGCGGGTGTAACGATAACTGGCGTTCAAGGCCTTGGTAATATCCGCTTGCCAGCGACCGCCCACGGTAAAGCGCTCGGTATGGCGATCACGCGGATTGTATTGCCAGCCGCTATCAATATAGGTGCGGTCCATGATGCGGCCTGACAAGGCGGCAAGGAAATCGGAAGCACCACCGGGCCGCACCGGTACGCCGGGCAAGGTGACTTCCTGGTTATTGAAGTAGTAGCGCTGACCGATCAGACCGCGCAAATACTCCTGCCCGGTTTGCGGGTCGATCAGGCGCGACGTGACCGCGGCCGTGATCTGGTTGGCGTCAGCGATGCGATCACCGCCCGCGAAGACGTTCTCCGCAAAGATAGTGGCAAAATTGAAGTCGGTGATAGCCGTATCGAAGTTGGGTATCAGGCTTTGATCGCGCTTAGGGACGTTGAGGTAATAAAGCCGCGGCTCCAGGGTCTGCGTCAGATTCTTGCCACCCCATGTGGCATCACGCTCGAACGTCAGACCCGAATCGATGCTGAAGATGGGCACATTGCGCGTAATGCGGTCCGGCACGCCGGCGGCCTGATTGGTCAGATCGTAACGCGTCATGTGGTAACCCAGCTTCGGCGTTACATACCAACCCGGCGCCTGCCAAGGCAGCGACACCTGCGGATACAGCGTCGTGCGACGACCGGTAACCAGTGTCGGATGCTTGAAATCCACATATTCGCCATTCAAGCCGAGCGCCGTGCCATACACATCAGGGCGGTTGGCCGTGAGCGTCAATTGCGGCGTGCGATCGTAGGGGGTTGCGACCGGCGGCAGCGCGGGATCCTGCAAAGTCTGGTAACGCTGTACGTTGGCGGTGGCACTCCACCAACCGCCGCTACTGTAAGTCAGTATGCCTTGGCGCAGAAGGTTAGTTTGCGATGTCCGCGACAGGCGCGTCGCCAGATCGGTCAAATAAGTGTCGTCGGAAACACCATTCAAATTCAGGCTGCCCGTAAAACCGTAGCCGAAGTTTTGCGTATGGACTACCGAATAAGCGCTACGCGAGCGACGCGCCACGGCGTCGTCCGGCAACCATTCGCCGTGCAGTTCGCCGCTGTAAGTCGGCTCCAGATAGCGGTACTCACCGCTCAACTGCACGCCGCGCTTAGTCATGATGCGTGGCGCGATGGTCGCATCCATATTGGGCGCGATATTCCAGTAATACGGCACAGTCAGTTCGGTACCGGTGTTGCTCGAGGCGCCGAATGTCGGCGCCAGCAAGCCAGATTTGCGCGCATTGCTCAGCGAGAAAGGCAGCCAGGGCGAATAAAAAAGCGGCACACCCTGGAACATCACGCGGGCGTGGCGCGCTACACCTTCCTCGTGATCGTAGTCGAGACTCAAGTCGCTCGCCTGCACATACCAGTCCGGCTTGTCCGGCCGACAGGTGCTGTAAGTAACATTGGTAAGCTGCGTGCGGTTCTCACCCTGAAACTCCATGCGCTCGGCCACACCACTGCCGGTGGTCAGCGGGCCATGTGCGCCCACGATCTCACCGGCAATCACTTGCAGCGGCGCCGGCTGGCTTGTGGGCAACAAACTGGTGCTTTGTGCGGGCAAGCGCGTCGGTCGCGTAAAGGCGTATTTGGGCTGCTCAACAAAGCCCGTGGAATTAGTCAGGTTGTAACGCATTTTCGGGCCAACCATGACATCCGCATCGCGCATCAGACGCACGTTGCCCACTGCCTCGACTTCGTCTTCGATCTTGCTATAGGTCTGGCGGTCGGCGGTGAGCGTGATATTGGATTTACGCAGCTCCGTGTCACCTTCGGCGACGAGCTCATCATCACCTTGCGAAATAATGCGCGAGGCTGCAAGAAAAATCGGGTATTCCTGGTTTGCCACCCGAGGCGCGGGCGAAAGTAGCATGGTCGGTTTCAACACCGGATCAGGCAGCAGGCCAGCCGCCACATGCGCCGAATAGAGCGGCGCAATCGCGGCGCGATCATCCACCACGGGCGGATGCATGGGCGCGATCTGCGGGGCGGATGCGGCAGGCGTAGCCTGCGAAGCCGCCGATGACCCAGCAGCCGGGCGCGGCGCAACTGGCGCTATCGGCGCGCGAGACGCGGGTATCGTAGCGACAGGTTTGGTCGCCGCATCACTCGCCAGACCCGGCCTGCCGTCGCCTGACGCAGCAGGTGTCACGGCGGGCGCCGGCAACTTGGCGGGCGCCGGCCCTAGTAGCGCGGGATCCACGCGCAAGGGCGGCAGAATCTCCGCCAGCGCAGTGCCGGACAAGCCAAGAAGAAGAACAGAAACCAGCTTTTTGCGCACGAGAAAGAATGAATGTTGAGTTGCGCTGTTGTCTTGTAACGCCAAGCGGAGAGCCATGGCGCCGATGTTAGAATTGCGAATCTGTGTAGTCTATCATCATTGCTCCGACGGAAGAATGGCGTGCAACGCCTCCAACTAATACAAGAATGGCTTAGCGGGCTGTGTCCCGGTCGCAGTTTTACGCTTGCACCGGCTTCTGCCGATGCCAGTTTCCGTCGCTATTTTCGCGCCAGCTTCGACGACGGCGAGACGCGCATCGTCATGGACGCCCCCCCTCAGCACGAAGACTGCCTACCGTTTATACACGTCGCTGCGCTGTTCGGCGCCGCCGGCGCGCATGTGCCGCAAGTCCTCGCGCAAGACCTGAAGCTAGGCTTTTTGCTCCTCTCCGATCTCGGCAGCACAACCTACCTATCGGCCCTGAACGACCACAGCGCCGACGCGCTCTATCAGGCCGCCACCGATGCGCTCATAAAAATCCAGTCGGCCAGCCGGCCCAAGGTATTGCCGGAGTACGACCGCGCGCTGCTCAAGCGCGAACTGGATTTGTTCCCTGAGTGGTATCTAGCCCGACATCTCGGTATCCAATTAGGCGCGCAACAGCGCACGGAACTGGAGCAGGTGTTCGAGCGCATCCTCGCCGTCAATCTCGCCGAACCGAAAGTCTATGTGCATCGCGATTACCACTCGCGCAACCTGATGGTGACCGAACGCAACCCCGGCATCCTCGACTTCCAGGACGCGGTCTATGGCCCCATCAGCTACGACCTGGCGTCGCTGTTCAAGGACGCCTACATTGAATGGGAGGAAGCACAGGTGCTCGACTGGCTGATCCGTTACTGGACCGCCGCGCGCGCCGCCGGGCTGCCCATCTCGCACGACTTCGCCGAATTCCACCGCGACTACGAATGGATGGGCGTGCAGCGTCATATCAAAGTGCTAGGCATATTCGCGCGGCTGATGCATCGCGACGGCAAGGACGGCTATCTCAAAGATATGCCCTTGGTGTTGCGTTATCTGCGCACCGCCTGTGAGCGCTATCGCGAACTCGCGCCGCTCTTGCGCCTGCTCGACGCCATCGACGCACGCGAAGTCAAAGTTGGCTATAGCTTCTAGCGCGATGAAATCGATTAAAGCGATGATCCTCGCCGCCGGACGCGGTGAGCGCATGCGGCCACTCACCGACACGACACCCAAGCCCTTGTTGCTTGCCGGCGGTAAGCCGCTCATCGTCTGGCACATTGAAGCGCTGGTGCGCGCCGGCCTGCGCGACATCGTCATCAACCACGCCCATCTCGGCGACATGCTGGAAACAGCCCTAGGCGACGGCGCCCGCTATGGGGCGCGCATCCGTTATTCCGCCGAAGGCGAGGCGCTGGAAACCGCCGGCGGCATCGCCCAAGCACTCACCCTCCTGGGTGAACAGCCCTTTCTCGTCGTCAATGGCGACATACACTGCCGCTACGATTACACGACGCTAGCCACGCTAGCCACGAATGACCTGGCGCATCTGGTGTTGGTTGACAACCCGCCGCATCATCCGCAAGGCGATTTCGCACTAGCAGGCGAGCGCGTGCTTGATGAAGGTGCATCGCGCCTCACCTTTTCTGGCATAGGCGTCTACCGCCCCGCACTGTTCGCCACCGTGACCCCCGGCGAAAAAGCCAAACTGGCGCCGCTACTCACAGCGGCCATGCGCGCCGGCCGCGTCAGCGGCGAACACTACGACGGCCTGTGGATGGACATCGGCACCCCGCAACGACTCACGGAACTGGATCATTATCTCGCCAAGCGCTAATCTGCGGACTCGAAACCCGCAACCCCAAACTCGAAACCCAATCACGATGGATCCCCACCCCTACGCCGCTCGCCGCGCACGCCTGCAACAGAAAATGCAGCGCGGCATCACCGTCATCCCCACCTCGCCCGAGCGGCCACGCAACCGCGACTCCTGCTTTCCCTATCGCCACGACAGTTACTTCCATTACCTGAGCGGCTTCACCGAACCGGATGCCGTGCTCGTACTGATCGCCGGCGACCAGCCACAATCCATCCTGTTTTGCCGTGACAAAGATGAAGAACGCGAGATCTGGGACGGCTTTCGTTACGGCCCTGACCATGCACAGCGCGAATTTGGCTTCGACGCCGCCTACTCCATCAACGCGCTGGACGACAAGCTGACTGAACTCCTCGCCGGTCAGCCGCAGCTGCACTATTCGCTGGGTCAGGACAACACCTGGGATCAACGCATTCTGGCGGCGATGAATCGTGTACGGGCCAATGTGCGCAGTGGCGTGCAAGCGCCAACCATCATCGCAGATGTGCGTGTCGCGCTGGACGAGATGCGCCTCATCAAAGATGCCGACGAAGTCGCCACCATGCGCCGTGCCGGCGAAATCTCCGCCGCGGCGCATCGTCGCGCCATGCTGGCAACGGCGCCGGGAAAATTCGAATACGAAATCGAGGCTGAGTTGCTCTACGAATTTCGCCGCAATGGCGCGCAATCGCCGGCCTACACCGCCATTGTCGCCGGCGGCGCCAATTCCTGCATCCTGCACTATGTGGAAAATAACCGCGTACTCCGCGACGGCGATCTGTTGCTGATCGACGCCGGCTGCGAGTTGGATTCCTATGCCGCCGACATCACGCGCACCTTTCCTGTGAACGGCAAGTTCACGCCAGCCCAGCGCGATGTTTATGAATTGGTGTTGGCCGCACAAGTCGCCGCCATCGAAAAAGTCGCGCCTGGCAATGCCTGGATCGCCCCGCACGAAGCCGCTTTGCGCGTGCTGGTGCAAGGCATGATAGACCTGAAACTTCTCAGCGGCAGCGTCGACGGCGCTATCGAGTCTGAATCCTACAAACGCTTTTACATGCACCGCACCGGTCATTGGCTGGGCATGGATGTTCACGACGCCGGCGAATACAAGGTCGACGGCGAATGGCGCCCGCTGCAACCCGGCATGACGCTCACCGTGGAGCCCGGTTGCTACATCCGCGCCGCTGCCGATGTGCCGGCGGCGCTGCACAACATCGGCATACGCATCGAAGACGATGTCGTCGTCACCGAGAGCGGCTGCGATATCCTCACCCACGACGCACCAAAGACCGTGGCCGACATCGAAGCCCTAATGCGGTGACGCATCGCGATTTAATATGACCGACACTGACATCGCCATCGTCGGCGCCGGCCCGGTCGGCTTGGCCCTCGGGCTGGCCTTGCATCGTGCCGGCATCGCCTGCCAAGTGCTCGACGCGCGCTCACGCGGCAGCGTGCGCGAAGACAAGCGCGTGCTGGCGCTCTCACATGGCTCGCAGCAGACACTGGCGCGGCTGGCGGTTTGGCCGGAGGCCGCCACCCCCATCGCCAGCATCCACATCTCGCAGCGTGGCGGCCTGGGTCGCACGCTACTCACCGCCGAAGCGGAAGACTTGCCGGCCCTGGGCTATGTGGTGGATGCCGGCGCCTTGGGCGGCGCGCTGGAAGCCGCCTGCGCCGAGGCCGGTGTGGCGATCCGCTACGACGTGCGCGTTGACGCCATCGAGGCCGGTGAACGGGAGGCCTGCCTGCGCCTCGCCGGCGGTGATGGTGGCGGCAAGCTCACCACCCAACTCGTGGCCTGCGCCGAAGGCGCGGTGACGGAAGAACTCGACATCATCCGCCACGACTACGCACAACAGGCTCTCATCGCCATCGTGAAAACGCGGCAAGCGCACCAGCAGCGCGCCTGGGAGCGCTTCACGCCGGACGGCCCGTTGGCGCTGCTGCCGCACAACGGCGATTACGCCTTGGTGTGGACGGTGGCGGATGCGGATGCGCCGACGCTACTGGCGCTGTCGGACGTCGCGTTTCTGGCGAAGCTGCAAGCCGCTTTCGGCAACCGCCATGAATTTATCGGTACGAGTGCGCGCCATGCGTTTCCTTTGGCCTTGCGTTACCGCCTGCTACCCACAGGCCCCTGCACCGTGTGGCTGGGCAACGCCGCGCAAACCCTGCATCCTGTCGCCGGCCAGGGATTCAACCTGGCGCTGCGAGACGTCGCAGTTTTGTTGCAAACGCTGCGCACCAGCGACAACACAGGATACGGTGCGGACGCCACGCTGGCCCGCTACGCTCGCGCACGGCGCGTGGATCGCGTCGCCACCATCCGCTTCACTGATGCGCTGATTCGCCTTTTCGGCGGTGACAACCCGCTGCTCAAGCACGCACGCGGCGCCGGTCTTATCGCGCTGGACCTCCTGCCCGCAGCGCGCAGCTTCTTGGCGCGGCGCATGATATTCGGCGCCCGCGCTTTTTGATTTGCCAGGCTGCGCGTCTTGACTGCACATCATGATTTTTGGTGCACCGTGCTTGAATGTCAGCCCTTGCCAATTGGGTTACAATTCGCGCCTCCTCCCAAGACCATCTGATCACCCGCATGCAGTTCGCCGGCTACTCGCTACGCAACAACCTGTTCGTCGCGCCCATGGCCGGAGTGACTGATCGGCCCTTCCGTCAGCTCTGCAAGCGCATGGGTGCGGGTCTCGCCGTGTCGGAAATGGTCACTTCGAATTCGCTGCTTTATGGCAGCGCAAAGACCAAGCGCCGCGCCAATCACGAGGGCGAAGCAAACCCCATTTCGGTGCAGATCGCCGGCGCCGATCCGCGCATGATGGCGGATGCCGCACGTTACAACGCTGACCATGGCGCGCAGATCATCGACATCAACATGGGCTGCCCGGCCAAGAAAATCTGCAACGTCATGGCCGGTTCCGCACTTTTGCAGAACGAGCCGCTGGTGGCGCAGATACTCGAAGCGGTCGTCGGCGCGGTGAATATTCCCGTCACGCTGAAAATCCGCACCGGCTGGGACAAAGCACACAAGAACGCGCTAGCCGTCCTCAAAATTGCCGAAGCCAGCGGCATCCGCGCGCTGGCCATCCACGGCCGCACGCGCGCCTGCGCTTACACGGGCGACGCCGAGTACGACACCATCGCCGCAGTAAAAGCCGAAGCGCATATCCCCATCATCGCCAATGGCGACATCACCTCGCCGGAAAAAGCCAAGCGCGTGTTGGATTACACCGGCGCTGATGCGGTCATGATCGGCCGCGCCGCCCAAGGCCGTCCGTGGATCTTCCGCGAGATCGAGCACTTCCTCGCCACCGGCAAACATCTGCCGCCGCCACGCGTGGAAGAAATCCATGCCGTGTTACGGGCGCACCTTGTTGAGCTTTACGATTTCTATGGCATCGCCACCGGTGTTGGCGTCGCGCGCAAGCACATCTCCTGGTATACCAAGGGGTTGACCGGCTCAGCGCACTTCCGTCACGCCATGAATCAGCTACCTACTGTTGAGGCCCAGCTTGCCGCAGCCGACGAATTCTTTCTCGGTCTGGCCGCACAGAACGACCGCCTCTACTATTTAGAGGAACTCGCCGCATGAGCCGCCCCAGTCACGGAGGCCGCTCGGGCGGCACCAGCGAAATTTCCGAATGCGTGCGCCGTTGCCTGGAGCGCTACTTCAAGGATCTCGATGGCGAAACGCCCTCTGCCATCTACGAAATGGTTCTGCGCAATATTGAAAAGCCCATGCTCGAAGTGGTGATGCGTGAAGCTGACGGCAATCAGACCGTCGCCGCCGACATGCTGGGCATCAACCGCAACACCCTGCGACGCAAACTGGTCGAGCATAAATTGCTCTGATTTTTTTGACGCGGATTCCGCGGATAAGCGCGGATACCAGCAAGGCAGAACACGAATCGTCGATTTTTTATCCGCGCATATTTGCGTACATCCGCGTCAATCCGCGTCCAACGCTCTTCACGTTCTACACCATGAAAATCTCTCAAGCTCTCATCAGCGTCTCCGACAAACACGGCGCCGTGGATTTCGCGCGCGCCCTGGTCGCGCTCGGCGTCAAACTGCTGTCCACCGGCGGCAGCGCCAAGCTGCTGCGCGACGCCGGTCTGCCCGTCACCGAAGTCTCCGACTACACCGGCTTTCCGGAAATGCTCGACGGTCGCGTCAAGACGCTGCACCCCAAAGTGCATGGCGGCATCCTGGCGCGGCGCGATTTGCCCGAGCATCTGGCGGCGATAGAGAAGGCTGGCATCCCGCCCATCGATCTGGTCTGCGTGAATCTCTATCCCTTCCAGCAAACCATCGCTAAGCCCGATTGCACGCTGGAAGACGCCATCGAAAACATCGACATCGGCGGCCCGACCATGGTGCGCGCGGCGGCGAAGAACCACGGCGGTTGTGCCGTCGTCACCGACCCGGCGGATTACGACGCACTCATCGCCGAAATGCAGCAGAGCGAAGGCAAGCTGTCGGCGGCCACGCGCTTCAATCTGGCGAAAAAAGCTTTTACGCATACCGCCCGCTACGACAGCGCGATTGCCAATTACCTCACCAGCCTGCAAGAAGACGGCAAGCGCAGCGCCTTTCCCGAGCGTCTGCAATTCGCCTTCGATCGCGTGGAGGAATTGCGTTACGGCGAGAACCCGCACCAGCGCGCGGCCTTTTATCGCGAGCCCCCAGCCACAAATGGCGCCGGCAACGGCATCGCCAATTACGAACAATTGCAGGGCAAGGAACTCTCGTACAACAACATCGCCGACGCCGATGCCGCCTGGGAATGCGTGAAAGCTTTTGATACCAGCCTGGCCCCAGCCTGCTGCGTCATCGTCAAACACGCCAATCCATGCGGTGTGGCGCTGGGGGCGAACCCGGCCGAGGCTTACAAGAAAGCCTTCGCCACCGATCCCGTCTCATCTTTCGGCGGCATCATTGCTTTCAACTGTGCCCTCGACAAAGCGGCCGCCGAAGCGGTCACGCAGCAATTCATGGAGGTGCTGATCGCGCCGGTGATCACCGCCGAAGCGCGCCAGGTGCTGGCCGCCAAACAGAACGTGCGCGTATTGGTCGTGCCGCTCAGTGCCGCGAAATCCGGCAACGCCTACGACCTCAAGCGTGTCGGCGGCGGCCTGCTGCTGCAAACTAGCGACGACGCCGTCATCACGCCGGACGATCTGAAAATCGTCACCAAGCGCCAGCCCGATGCACGCGAAATGGCCGATCTGCTGTTCGCCTGGCGCGTCGCCAAATATGTGAAGTCCAACGCCATCGTGTATTGCAAGAACGGCCAGACGGTGGGTGTGGGCGCGGGACAAATGAGCCGCGTGGATTCCGCGCGCATCGCCGCCATCAAGGCTGAAAACGCCGGCCTCACGGTGGCCGGTTCGGTAGTCGCCTCCGACGCCTTCTTCCCCTTCCGCGACGGGCTTGACGTGCTGGCGAAAGCCGGCGCCACCGCCGTGATCCAGCCCGGCGGCAGCGTACGTGACGCCGAAGTCATCGCCGCCGCAGACGAACACGGCATTGCCATGGTGTTCACAGGATTCCGACACTTCAGACATTAACTTAAACCGCCAAGACGCCGAGAAAACACTCGTTCGCTTGGCACCCGTCCGGGTGTCTCCATCGACGTCTTGGCGGTTAATCGGTCTTCACAACATGAAAATACTCGTCATCGGTTCCGGCGGACGTGAGCATGCGCTGGCCTGGCGCCTCGCCAAATCGCCGCGTGTGCAGAAAATCTATGTCGCACCCGGCAATGCCGGCACGGCGCGCGAGCGTGATCTGGAAAACGTGCCGCTCAACACGGTGGAAGAGCTCGTCGCCTTCGCCGAACGCGAGCAGATTTATCTCACCGTGGTGGGGCCAGAAGCGCCGCTGGCCGCTGGCGTGGTGAATGCCTTCCGCGCCAAGGGCCTTGCCATTTTCGGACCGACGCGCGAAGCCGCGCAGTTGGAATCCTCCAAAGATTTCGCCAAGCGCTTCATGGCGCGGCACAACATCCCCACTGCCGCCTTCGAGACCTTCTCCGACGCAGCACCAGCACACGCCTACGTGAATCGACGCGGCGCGCCCATTGTCATCAAGGCCGATGGACTGGCCGCCGGCAAGGGGGTGGTGGTGGCAGCCACGCTCGATGAGGCCCACGCCGCCATCGATATGATGCTGCTCGACAACAAGATGGGTGATGCTGGCGCGCGCGTCGTCATCGAAGAATTTCTCGACGGCGAAGAAGCCAGCTTCATCGTCATGTGCGACGGTGTGAACGTGCTGGCGCTCGCCACCAGCCAGGACCACAAGCGTCTGCAAGACGGCGACCAGGGCCAGAATACCGGCGGCATGGGCGCCTATTCACCGGCACCCGTCGTCACCCCGGACATCCACGCTCGCGTCATGCGCGAGATCATCATGCCCACGGTGAATGGCATGGCTCAGGACGGCATTCCCTACACCGGTTTCCTCTACGCCGGTCTGATGATCGGCCGCGACGGCTCGGTGAAAACCCTGGAGTTCAATTGCCGCATGGGCGATCCGGAAACCCAGCCCATCATGCTGCGCCTCAAGAGTGATTTGGTCGACATCGTCGAAGCTGCCGTGCAAGGACGACTGAACAACATCGAAGCGCAATGGGACCGCCGCGTCGCGCTGGGCGTGGTGATGGCGGCGGGCGGCTATCCCGACGCGCCGACCAAGGGCGACGTCATCACCGGTCTGCCAGCGTTGAGCAGCATGGGCGAAGAAACCGATCATCAGTGCTTCCACGCCGGCACTACGCTATCCGGCAAGGATGTCGTCACCAGTGGCGGCCGTGTGTTGTGCGTCACCGCGCTGGGCGATAACGTCAGCGCCGCGCAGCGCCGGGCCTACGAAGTCCTCGAACCGATACGTTTCGCCGGCATGCAATATCGGCGGGATATCGGTTATCGCGCGATACATCGCAAGGGCGTGGTGTAACCACGAGATGGCCAAAGCGCGCCAAGAAAAGCAAAACCTCTACGCGCATTTCCGTACCGGACTCCTGACATGAAACCCGATCCCTCACTCGTCAAAAACTATCTGCTCGACCTGCAATCGCGCATCGTTGCTGCGCTCGAAGCGATGGACGGCAAGCCATTCCGCACCGACAGTTGGGAAAGGCCGGAAGGCGGTGGCGGCATTTCTCGGCTGATCGAAGAAGGCAATCTGTTCGAGCGCGGCGGCGTGAATTTCTCGCACGTCACCGGCGACAAACTTCCGCCTTCGGCAACGGCGCATCGCCCCGAACTGGCCGGCCGCGCCTGGGAAGCGCTAGGGGTTTCGCTGGTGCTGCATCCGCGCAACCCCTACTGCCCGACGGTGCACATGAACGTGCGTTTCTTCATCGCCACCGAGGCGGGCAGCGAGCCGGTCTGGTGGTTCGGCGGCGGCATGGATCTCACGCCTTACTACGGCTACGAGGAAGACGCGCAACACTTCCATCAGACCTGCAAAGCCGCACTCAACGACTTTGGCGAAGACGTGCATCCGCGCTACAAGAAATGGTGCGATGACTATTTCTTCCTCAAGCATCGCAACGAACCACGCGGCGTCGGCGGCATCTTCTACGACGACCTCAATGAAATCAGCGTCGGCTTCCACACCGCCTTCGAGCGTTGCTTTTCGCTGATGCAAAGAGTCGGCGATTCCTTTCTCGTCGCCTACCTGCCCATCCTCAAACGCCGCCGTGACACTGCTTACACTGAGCGCGAACGCGACTTCCAGGCCTACCGCCGCGGGCGCTACGTGGAATTCAATCTGGTCTGGGATCGCGGTACGCTGTTCGGCCTACAATCCGGCGGCCGCACCGAATCCATCCTCATGTCGCTACCGCCCATCGTCAAATGGCGCTACGACTGGAAGCCCGAAGCAGGCAGCCCCGAGGCCAAGCTCTATACCGATTTCCTGCTGGCAAAGGATTGGGTGTAGGCGACGTTTCGGGTTTCGGGTTTCGGGTTTCGGGTTAAAAATCTACTGCCCACGCAACCGGAAACTCGAAACTTTAAACTCGAAACTCACAACCCTTTAACAGCTGCGCTGCGATAGGCGCGGTTGGCTGCT
>Ga0209181_10001309_pt1 | contig 44018 bp, 37 predicted proteins | sample MAT05_FD_187208 | JGI IMG/M metagenome (GOLD analysis project Ga0209181, IMG submission 187208) | Freshwater microbial communities from Lake Fryxell liftoff mats and glacier meltwater in Antarctica - MAT-05 (SPAdes) (version 2) | ecosystem: Environmental > Aquatic > Freshwater > Ice > Liftoff... | reverse complement strand
AAACCAGCCGATAAAGACGACATCGTGACCGTCCCCGCTCAACCCGCGCCGATCCCCGCCGCCGCCCGAGGCCCGGACACCAGCGCACCAGCGAACGTCCTCACCAACGCCCCCAACGTCGCGACCGGCCCGCTCTCGCCCGATCATCTCCGCGCCCTCACCGCCGCACGCCTGCGCATGAAAAAAATCACGCGAGCCTCGAACGTCGCACGCTTCGGAGGGTGGACGCTCGGCTTCTTTGCCATCATCACCATCGCCTTCGGCTTGCCCCGCGACTTCGTCTCGATCAGCCTGGGCGCGGCCCTCTGCGTCGTCGCCTTCAACGAACTCCGCGGCGGAGCGCTCCTCAAGCAGCTCAAGCCCGCCGGAGCAACGCTGCTCGGGTACAACCAACTCGGGCTAGGAACCCTCACCGTCGCCTACGCCAGCTTTCAACTCTGGAACACCACCCACGGCTCATCGATCACCCAAGCCATCGGATCCACCGGAGACCCCGACACCGACGCTATGGTGCAAAGCCTTACCGCCACGCTCACCTACAGCCTCTACGGCACGCTCGCTCTCCTCGGAGCGCTCATCCCGGGCCTCACCGCCTGGTACTACTTTTCACGCCGCAAACTCGTCCACGCCATGTTGCGCGAAACGCCCGCCTGGGTGGTTGACGTGCTCCGCACCTGAACACCCGCGTCAGGCCCCGCGCAGCACTTCGATCACCAGCGTGTCATCCGCAGGCGGCCCGTCGCGGTGCGATTCCACCGCGTTGAGCAGCATCTCGCTCCAAACCCGCGACGAACCAACGTCCGCACCAGATCCCGACCCCGACCCTGCCCTCGACCCCGGACGCGCCGCTTCTCGTCCACGCGCCATCCCGTTCATCATCGGCGCAGCCGAAGGCTCGCCCACCGTCCCCGTATTCCCCGGCAACGACGCAACCAGCTTCAAGAACCCCTGCACGCCCAGCATCCGCCCGTTCTTGTCGCGAGCCTCGATCGCCCCGTCGGTGTACGCGATCACCGCGTCACCCGGCCCGAACGCCATCGTCACCGGGTCGGAATTAAAATCCGCGTCCGCGCACGCCCCCAACACGAACGCCGTGGACTGCAACTGATGAATCGTGCCGTCCACCGCCCGCAAAAACGCTGGCGGGTGCCCGCCGCTGGCATAGCTCAGCTGGCTCATCCCGCAATCAAACTTCAAACACAAGGCCGTGACGTACACCGAATGGTTAGCCAGCGTCAGGTGAACGTAACGATTCAAAAGCCGCAGCACCTCGCCCGGCGAAACCGTCGGCGTCTCCGCAAACACACGCTCAAGCTCGCCGTGCAACCGATTCACCGTGAGCGCCGCCGGGATCCCGTGACCCGTCACGTCGAGTACGACCACGCTCAGCGCACCAACCCCCGACCCGCCCCCCGACTCGCCCTCGGACCCCACCTCAGGCCCCGAATCGCTCGGGCAGAAACGCGCGTAGAGATAATCCCCGCCGATCTGTCGCATCGGCTCGTAGCGGTACGTGAACCGCAGCGGCCCGGTCGTCATGGGCGCCGGAAACAACGCCTCGTGAATCCTCCGAGCGTCCACCAGCTCACGCCGCAGCTCGCCATAACGCCGCTGCAGAAACCGCGTCTTGTACCCCTCGACCCGCCGCGAGTGCTTCAGCCATGAAATGAACAGGCCCGGCACCGCGACCATCGCCGCGAACCCAGCCCCGAGCAGCCGGCTGCCAAGGTCGCTCTCCCCAATGAACGCGCTAAGCACAAAGTTCAACGCCACCAACGGCAAAATCGGCCCCAGCGACTGCTTCGGGGACCACGGCAACAGCGCGCACGCCAGCACGTGCGCGAACATCACCCCCGCCAGCCCTCCCCCGCCGTCCACCTTCATGTGGTGCATCAGGATGCGCAGCACCCCGTCCACCATCACCAGCGCAAACGTCAACCGCACGAGGTCGCGATCCGAGAACCGACCACGCCGCACCGCCAGGAACGCCGCAACATACACCGCCAACGCCACCAGCTCAAAGATCGGTGACGCGATCGCTCGCGCAAACTCCAAGGATTGGCTGCGCGAGACGGCCCCCAAATCGACCTGCAGCCCGCCCGACGCCAAGTCGATCACGTTGCCGCCCAACAAGCGGTACACCCCAAGCCCCAGCATCAGCAACCACAAAGCCCCCACCAGCCCGTCAAACAACAAAAAACGCCCGCGCAACATCTCTCGAGTTTCCACATCAAACTCGTGGCGAAAATCAGCCGTGAACTCACCGCTGCTCGAGTCAGGCTTCGCTGTAGATTTAAGCTTGGACTTGAGAGATCGGCGAAGCATCGTGCCCTTTACGAGATCATCTGCCCTGCTGGCCCCTCGTCAAACCTCCACAAGACCACGCACACGAACCAACATCAGTCAACCCGACGTTTGGCTTCAAAGCTCGACCAGACCAAACCTCAGAATACACCATCTCGACTCGACCAACCCAATACCAACCAGACCAATCCTTCAATGTTCGGTACAAATCAGGTCTTCGGCCTCGTCGAGCCCGGAACCCACAGAACGTCCCCCAACCCGTCCCCGTTCGCCGCCCGGCCGAGAACAAACAGCAAATCGCTCAGCCGATTCAAATACCGCACCGGCTCGGACCCTGTCGCTTTGGGCTCGATCTCTCGCAGCGCCGTCGCCAGCCGTTCCGCCCGCCGCACCACCGTCCGCGCCACATGCAACGCCGCCGACGTAGCGTTCCCGCCCGGCAGCACAAAGCTCGTCAGCGACCCCAGCCGATCATTAAACTCATCGATCAGCGGCTCGAGCCGATCCGTCTGCGCCGCCAGCACCCGCAACCTCGAACCAGGTTTCTCATCCGCGCTCACCGGCGTCGCCAGGTCCGCCCCGCAGTCGAACAGATCGTGCTGCACCGATTCGAGCACGCCAGCGATCTCGCTCAACCGCTGGCCCTGCCCTAGGTTCGAACCGCCCGCCGCCCCCGCTCGGCACGCCACCACCGCCACGCCCACCGCCGCGTTCGCCTCGTCCAACGTCCCGTACGCCTCGACGCGAAGATCGTGCTTGGCGACCCGCGAGCCGTCCGCCAAACCTGTCGTGCCGTCGTCGCCCGTGCGCGTGTAAATCTTGTTCAGCTTGACCACAACTTCACTCCCACCTTCTCAGCCCGCAGACCTCGTCACATATTCCCCACGCCGCCCAGAGAATAGCGACCGACTACGCTCGACTCTGCCCAATGTCCCCACACGTCGCCATCACGCCTCATCAAGATCAACCCCTCGCCCTCGGCCTGGCCAAGCTCTGGCACGCCCGCTCCCCCGTCGTCCTGAGCGCCAACCAACCGCGCCCCAGCCTGCTCGACCGACTCCTAGCCGCACGCGGGTTCTCTAACCCCACCCTCTCGCACGATTTTCTCAACCCCTCCCTCAAGCACCTGCACGACCCCTCGAGCATCCCCGACCTCGACCGCGCCGCCGCCCGCATCCTCGCCGCCCTGCGCAATGCCGAACCCGTCGTCATCTACGGCGACTACGACGTCGACGGCATCACCGCCTCCGCGATTCTTTGGCACACGATCCGTGCAATTGCACCCGAAGCCAACATTTCTACCTACGTCCCCCACCGCATCGACGAGGGCTACGGCCTCTCCGCCCCAGCACTCCTCGAACTCGCCAACGCTGGCGCTAAAGTCGTTGTCTCCGTCGATTGCGGCATCACCGCCATCGCGCCCGCTCAGGCCGCCAAAGCCGCGGGGCTCGACCTCATCATCACCGACCACCACAACCCGCCCGCCCCCGGCCAACCACTCCCCGACGCCTACGCCATCGTCCACCCACGCCGCGCCGATTCAACCTACCCCTTCGGCGAACTCTCCGGCGCCGGCGTCGCGTACAAGCTCGCGTGGCGTCTAGCCACACTCTCCGCAGGCTCGGATCGCGCTACCGAACCCGTCCGCCGCCTGCTCATCGAACTCCTCGCCCTCGCCTCACTCGGCACCGTCGCCGACGTCGTCCCGCTCCTCGGCGAAAACCGCGTCATCTGCCGCTTCGGGCTCTCACGCATCCAGAACTCCACCAACGTCGGCCTGCGCGCCCTCGTCGAAGCATCCGGGCTCGCGGGCGAAAACGTCAACGCCCAAGATGTCGGCTTCAAGCTCGGCCCGCGCCTCAACGCCTGCGGACGCCTCGGCCACGCCGCACCCGCCGTCGAAATGCTCACCACCGCAACGCCCCAGCGAGCCCGCCAGATCGCCGCCGAACTCACCGCCGTCAACGAACAACGACGCGCCACCGAACGCGCAATCCTCCTCCACGCCATCCAACTCGTCGAGGCCGCAGGCATGCACACCCCCGACCGCCGCGCCATCGTCCTCGCTCACGAGAACTGGCACCCAGGCGTCGTCGGCATCGTCTGCTCAAAGCTCGTCGAAAAATACAACCGGCCCACGCTCCTGCTCAACCGCCAAGGCCCCGAATGCCACGGCTCGGGCCGCTCCATCCCAGGCTTCAAACTCGCCGACGCTCTCCGCGAATGTACGACCCTTCTCACATCCCACGGCGGGCACGACATGGCCGCCGGCCTGCGCCTCCCCAGCGACGCTCTCGACCGATTCACACACGCGTTCACCGAGATCGCCAACGCCTCGATCGCCCCCGAACGCCTTGTCGGCTCGCTCACCGTCGACACCGACGCCACGCTCGACGAACTGACCCCAGACTCTATCGCGGCGCTCGAAGCCTTCGCTCCCTTCGGGCAGGGCAACCCGCCCGTGCGCGTCCGCCTGACCGATGTCACGCTCTGCGAAAACCCTTCCCCGTTCGGTAATGCAAACACGCACGTCTCGCTCCGCCTGCGCGATGCCAACGCCGAGCGCGCCGGCGTCCCGCGCCGGTCCGTCCGCGTGGTCGCATGGGGATGGGCCGAGCGAGCCCGCGAACTCCGCGCCGGCCAGCGCGCCGACGTGGTCGTCACCCCCGCCGTCTCACGCTGGAAAGGCTCGACCACCGTCGAACCAACACTCCACGATCTCCGCATCCTGACACCCTAAGCAAATCGGCTCTTGGTAAGTCGGCTCTCCGAGCCGACTCTTCGCCCCCCACCAAAACTACTTCACTTCATACTTAATAAATCGCACTCCGTACTCTCGCATACCCTCACGCCTTCATCGTGTTCATCTCAAAGCATCATCACGAAAAGTCGGCTCGCAGAGCCGACCTGCCAAAGACTCTCTTCATCAAGAACATCCTCACGCCGCGAGCAAGCGCAGGAACGCTTCAAGCCGCGCGTTCTCGTCCGACGGTGCCGGGTCCAGCCCGATCGCCTCACGCAGCGCGTCAGAGTCCATCCCGTCAGGCCTGAACCGGTGCGCAATGATCGCCTGGTTCGACGAATCGAACACGCACGCGATCGCCTCGCCCTCGGCCTCGCGCCGCAGTTCCACCCGCAGCCCGCCCAGTTGAAAGCTCGAAGCGCTCGCCTCGCTCGCTTGCCCCAGCAACGACGCCGCGGAAACGTCCAGAAGTTCCGAAAGCTGGTTGTGTACTCGCGCCGAGAGCCCGTCCACGTCCGCCACGTTCTCCGCAACCTGCGCGAACATCGCGCTGGCCGCCAAGTACTCCGACGAGGCACGACGCACCGTCTCTGCCAGCACGTCCCCCGCCACACCCAGCACCCGCGATCCCATCACAGACAGCGGGGCAGTCTCCACGCTCGACCTCTCCGTCGGCACCAGGTCGATCGCCCCCACGTAGTACGCGATCCGCTGCAAGTGATACTGATCGTCGATCCGCACCGAATCGCCCGGCCTGGTGTGATGCCACTCGATCGGACGCGAAAGCATCGACGGCAACCGCCAACGCCGCAGCAGCACAGTCACCACGTCCACGTGCGTGTAACTCAACCCCTGAAACTCCGACATGAAAAGCTTCGTCGGCGCAACCCGACGCTCCACCAGCTCCATGAACGGCTCGCCCAACAGCTTGGCCATCAGCGGCACGCCCGCGTCGAGCATCAGCCCAATCACGAACGCCTCAGTCGCGACCCGCGGCGCAATCTTCCGCGCTAGTTCCGACGCCAGGCACGCCCGAAAAACCGACTGCCCCCACACCCGCCGCGACAACTGAGCCGCCGGGTCCGTCGCGGCCGCACGGCTCAAATAAAAACCCAGCGTAAACGACTTGAGCTTCTCGATCCCCACCAACGCGCAAGCCCGGTCCAGTGACGTCACCGCCGAACGCTGCGCAAAGTGGGCCGAATTCACCAGCCGAAGCATCCGCCCCGTCAACGCCGCGTCCATCCGAACGATCTTTGCGTAATCCGAGATCTGGCTGTCTGCCTTTCCCACCAGCTCCAAAATCCGCGACGCCACTTCCGGTTGCGTGGGAACACCAACCGTCTCCAGACGAACTTCCAGAAGCTTGTGCAGCTCCTCAATCTCGATCGCGGATAGTTCGCTGCGCGGTTTCATATCGCTCACCACCCTCACACAATCGAGCCACCACCGAGGCAACGCCCGGAGCCCACGCGCAATATTCCAGACATAACTTCGGCCAGCCCGGAACGCCGGTCAACCCGTCAACCGAGAAGATTCCCTATTTTGCACGGCCAACCTCAAAAAACCGTACAGACGGCACACACGGCATCGGTCGCTCCATCAGCCACCACGCCTCGGATTCCGCATCCGCCCGAGAACCCAGCGCCAGCAACGCTGCCAGACAACCCAACCCAGCAACGCTCACGGCTGCAACCGCGTCCCCGACCAGCCGCCCGCAACGCACTCGCCGTCCATGCCCGCCACCGGCGACACACTTCGCGTCCACGCCGCCCGATCATGCACCCGCCCAGTCCCGCCCTGCCACAGCTCAACCCGCTCAGGCCACAGCCGGAACCCGCCCCAGTGCGGCGGACGTGGAATCGAAACCACGTTGCCCTCGAGCAGCAAGTCCGTCGCGCTCAGCCCCAGCTTCTCCATCGCCACACCCACCCTCTCCACCATCGCCGCCCGCGACTCGATCGGCTGGCTCTGCGCGCTCGACCACGCACCCAGACGGTTCTGCCACCCACGCGTCGCAAAGTACGCGTCGCTCTCCGCCGCCGGAGCCCGCACCACCGGCCCCTCAAACCGAACCTGCAAGTCCAGCGCATCCCAGTGCATCACCGCCGCCGCACGAGGGTGCGCCGCCAGCGCCGCGCCCTTGCGGCCCTCATAGTTCGTAAAAAACACCAGATACCCACGCACCGCCTCGAACATCTTGCACAGCACGATCCGGGCCGACGGCGTGCCGTCAGCATCCACCGTCGCCAGCGTCATCGCGTTCGGATTCGGCTGCACCTTCTCTTGGTGAGCCCGGTCAAACCATTCCTTGGCCATCGTCATCGGCTCGCTCGGAAGCGGCTCAGGCAACAACTTCCCAATCGCAAACTTGGCCAGAAGGGTGCTGAGGTCGTCGAGTGGCATAGTCCTGAACAATAGAGCCGACAATCACCCGAACGAGCGAAGAACCTGCGGGAAAGCTGGCAATTTCTCGCACGCTCCCACGCACCGCTCCCCCGGGTGGTACCGTTGCAATTCTCTCCTCGAACCATCCAGCGAACCACCGCCAACCGCCCGCCAATCACCCATGACCCAGCTCGAATCCAACTCCTTCAACCCCCGCAACAAGCGCCGCGGCGCCGAGGCCGCCGTCAAGCTCGACAAGCTCTTCGACAAGCTCCCCCCCCACTCCATCGAAGCCGAAATGTCTCTCCTCGGCTCCATGCTGCTCGAACCCCGCCTCGTCGGCGAGGTCCTCTCGCTCGTTCGCAAGCCCGAAGATTTCTACAAAGAAGTCCACGGCTCCATCTTCCAGGCCATCCTCACCGTCTACGACAAGTTCCACTCCGGCGACATCGTGCAGATCGTCGAGGCCCTCCCCGACCGCGCCATCCTCGAATCCGTCGGCGGCCCCGACTACCTCGTCGAACTCGCCAACAGCGTCCCCTCCGCCGTCAACGCCCCTCACTACGCCCGCATCGTCGCCGAAAAAGCCAAGCTCCGACGCCTCATCGCCGCCTCCGGCCAAATTCTCTACGACGCCTACCACGCTCCCGAAATCGGGCCCGACGGCGTGCGCGAAGTCCTCGACCGAGCCGAAATGGCCGTCTTCGAAATCGCCCAGGAATCCGACTCCAGCGACCCCCAAAAACTCGCCGAACTCCTGCAGATCGAGATCGAACGCCTCGAAAACGCCGAGGGAAAGGGCATCACCGGAATCCAGACCGGCTACCACGAACTCGACGACATGCTTAGCGGCCTCCAGCCCAGCGAGATGATCGTCATCGCCGCCCGCCCATCCATGGGCAAGACCGCCCTCGCCCTCAACATCGCCGAGCAGATCGCCATGGGAGGCCACCCCGCCAAGCACGCCCCCACCGACGCTCAACGCATCCCCGTGGCCGTGTTCAGCCTCGAAATGAGCAAGTCCGCCGTCACCCAACGACTCCTCAGCGCCGCCTCGGGCGTCGATTCCCACAAGCTCCGCGGCGGACATTTCTCCGATTCTGATTTTCGCGAAATCCTGCGCGTCTCGCAAATCCTCAGCGAAGCCCCCATGCTCGTCGACGATTCGCCCAACCTCACCGTGCTCACCCTCCGCGCCCGCGCACGCCGCCTCGTCGCCCAGCACGGCGTGCGCGCCATCGTCGTCGACTACCTCCAGCTCCTCACCGCCCCCGGCGCTGCCCGCGAAAGCCGACAAGTCGAAGTCTCCACCATCAGCCGCCAGATCAAAGCCCTCGCCCGCGAACTCAACATCCCCGTCGTCTGCCTCAGCCAGCTCAACCGCGCCAGCGAGCAACGCGAAGGAAACCGCCCACGCATGAGCGACCTCCGCGAATCAGGCTCCATCGAGCAGGACGCCGACGTCATCGTCCTCCTCCACCGCGAGGACTATTACCACACCCAGAACCCCGAGTGGGCGCAGGAAAACCCCGACAAAGTCGGCGTCGCCGAACTCATCGTCGCCAAACAACGCAACGGCCCCACCGGCGTCGTCAAGCTCACCTGGGACTCTCACACCACACGCTTTAAGAACCACGCCAGCGGATACGGCGGCCAATCCGGCGGCGGGCGTCCCGACTTCCACAACTATCCATCGCCCTCCGCCGCCGCCGCCAGCCCAGGCGGTTCCATCCAAACCCAATCCTTCGCCCCCGGCAAAAAAACCGGGCCCATCGTGAACCACCGCGACGGCGGCGGCACCGAACGCGCCAGCCCCGCCCCAGACATCGACGACAGCGACCTCCCACCCTTCTAAACCTCGGTTCTCCAGCTTCTGACTTCGCGTCCGCTTCTACCTCGAGTTCTGCTTCTCATTCAAACTTGTTTCTCATTCCATTTCTGCCTCTCACTCCAACTCTGCTCGTCATTCCAGTTCCGCTTCTCCTTCTCCTCTCCTTCTGCCTCTGCTTCCCTACCCAACCTAGTGGCACAGGTTTTCAACCTCTGTCCTACTGCCTTCCCTCTTCTTCATTCTTCTCCTTTCCACTTCTTGCTCTGCTTCTCATCTCTCCCACTTGCTCCCCGCCTCTCCATCCGCGATCATCTCCCATCCAACTCCCCCGCTCCACATCAATCCCCGACCTAGACATCGGCCGCCCGCGCCGCCCGCCCTGGCGCGACCGCCTCTGGCGCGAGTGGTGCTTCGCTCGCGCCATCACCCGCCGCATCGGACTCCAAATCGCCCTCTTCCTCGGAGTCCTCTTCGGCGGAGCATGGATGTTCCGCACTCTCGGCGAAGAACCTCAACTCCCCATCATCAAGGGCGTCTACTACACCTGGAACCTCCTCTTCGCCCAGCCGCCCATCGCCTTCCCCGACTCCCTCTGGCTCCGCGCCCTCTTCTTCGCCGTCCCCATCCTCGGCTTCACGTTCATCATCGACTCCATCGTCGAGCTGACCCGCCTCGTCCGCGATCGTCGGCTCTCCGAGCAATCCTGGTGCAGAATCATGGCCCAATCGCTCCACGACCACGTCATCATCGTCGGGCTCGGCAAGCTCGGGTACCGCACCTTCCAAGTCCTGCGCCGCCTCGGCCATCGCGTCGTCGTCATCGAGCAGGACGCCACCAAACCCTTCCTCGACGATGTCCGCGCCGAGAGATCGCCCATCATCCTCGGCGACGCACGCCGCGAAGCACTCCTCGAAGAAGCTGGCATCTCCAAGGCCCGCGCCATCATCGTCGCCACCAGCAACGATCTCTCCAACCTCGAAATCGCGCTCGACGCCCGCCGTGTCGCGCCGCACGTCCGCGTCGTGCTCCGCATGTTCGACCAAGCCATGGCCGACAAGATCACCGGAGTCTCCAACATCCACGTCGCAATGTCGCAATCCTGGATCAGCGCCCCCGCCTTCGCCACCGCCGCCGTCGAACCCAACATCGTCAGCAGCGTCATCATGGACAACCGACTCGTCGTCATGCAGCGCTGGACCATCCGCAAAGGCGGCCCGCTCGACGGCGTCACCATCGCCGCCGCCATGACCGCCCACCGAGTCGCAATCATCGAGCGGCTCGAAACCCAGGCCGCAACCCTGTTTCCGTCTCCCCAGACAATGCTCCACGCCGGAGACCAGATCGCCGTGCAGGGACTCTACGAAGAGCTCGCGAACCTACGCCCGCTAGCCGCGTCCCTATGATGTCGCCATGAGTCGCTCATTCCCCGCCGTGCTCCTCCTCCAGCCTGAGGGCGGCTACTTCGTGCAGTGCCCCGTCCTGCCCGGATGTTACAGCCAGGGTGAGACGGTCGAGGAATCGCTCAAGAACATCCATGACGCGATCAAGCTGACCTTGGAAGACATGGCCGCCCGAGATGAATCGGTCCCGCAGTTGGGTGCCTCGATCATCACCAAGGTGACCGTCGCCGCATGAGCGGCCTGCCCGTCATCTCCGGTCGCCAAGCCGTGACCGCCCTTTCACGCATCGTTACGAGGTCGCGCGGCAACGTGGCAGCCACCCTCGCCTGCGACACCCATCTGATGCCAAGCGCTTGCCAGTCACTGTCCCGGACCACAAGGAACTCAAGTCCGGCACCCTTCGCGCGATCACTCGTGACGCTAGCTTATCCGTGGACGAGTTCCGGTCGTCGCTGGCCTGAAACGAAGTTCCAATGATGACCACCAAGTACGACACCTACACCTCCCCCCTCGCCGAACGCAACGCCAGCCCGGCCATGCTCCAGCTCTGGTCGCCACGCCACAAGTTCAACACCTGGCGACGAATCTGGCTGGCCGTCGCCGAAGCCCAGCACGAACTCGGCCTTGATAGTTCCCCAGGTAGGTCGGCTCTCCGAGCCGACTCTTCCTTCACACCCACGCCCCCTACCGCACCGAACGACAACTCAGAAAACGCAAAAGCTCCGCTCGAAGAACCAACCTATCAAGAGCCAACCCATCGCGAACTCGTAACCAAGGAACAAGTCGAGGAACTTCGCGCCGTAGTCCAACGCGGCATCACCGACGACGAGATCCGCCTAGCCGAAAAGTACGAACGAGAACTTCGCCACGACGTCATGGCCCACGTCCACGCCCTCGGCGACTCCTGCCCCAAAGCCAAGAGAATCATCCATCTGGGGATGACGAGCCAAGACGTAGTGTGTAACGCGGATTTAGTGATTATCGACGATGCTCGTACCACGATCTATGAAAAAATTCAGCGAGTGATCTTCTCACTTTCAGACTTTGCCCGTCAATTCAAGGACGTTGCAACACTCGGTTTTACGCACTACCAACCTGCTCAACCACTTACTGTTGGTCGCCGTGCCGCGCAATGGGCTCATGATCTTTATCTCTGTGATGAGCGCATTCGGACCGGTTGGCCGACCGAACATCTACGCGGGCTCAGAGGCGCGACGGGAACGCAGGCATCGTTCCTGCATCTCATGAGTGACCACGACAGCGTAGATCGTTTGGAGTCCAGGTGGTATCGGAAAATGACGGGGGCGATGAGTTGGGGTGTCGGTGCCGAAGCCGAACCAAACGACTTGGTTCCAGCCAAGGGCACGACGACAACGCTTAACTTCGACGCTCGTAAGCGAATGTTCGCGCTGACCACCCAAACCTACCCCCGCGTCATCGACACCTTCATCCTCGCCGACCTCGCCTCCACCGCCGCCGTCCTTCACAAAATCGCCACCGACATCCGCCTCCTCTGCAACCGCAAAGAACTCGACGAACCCTTCGAAACCAACCAGATCGGCTCCTCAGCCATGCCCTACAAGCGCAACCCCATGCGCTGCGAACGCATCTGTGGCCTCTCCCGCTTCGTCATGAACCTCCTCGGCAACGCCTACGACACCGCCGCCACCCAATGGCTCGAACGAACGCTCGACGATTCATCCAACCGACGCCTCAGCCTCCCCGAAGCCTTCCTCGCCCTCGACGGCGCACTCGACCTCATGCACAACGTCGCCTCAGGCCTGATCGTCCACGAGGCCATGGTCCGCAAAAACCTCATGGCCGAACTCCCCTTCTTGGCCACCGAAAACATCCTCATGGCCTGCGTCAAACTCGGCGGCGACCGCCAGCACTATCACGAACTCATCCGCGTCCACGCTCAGGCCGCCAGCCTACGAGTCAAAGACGAAGGACTCGACAACGACCTTCTTGATCGCCTCCAAGCAGACAAAAACTTCCAGAGCACCACCCGCGGCGGCCCGCTCCGCGAAGAACTCGACTGGCACGGCGTCATGGACCCAATGAAATACATCGGCCGCAGCATCGAACAAACCGAACGCTTCATCAAACAAGTCATCGAACCTCTCCGCGAGCAATACGGCGAAGCGATCGCGAAACTAGCAAACAGCGAGCCAAAGGTCTAAGCCGAGCGCACCGTCACGTCACCCGACGGTACATCATCAGTTGCTCCCACCTGCTCCCGTCATCATGCTTGCACCCGCCGGGCAGCCGCCCATAAATCTCGAACCCGAAGCTTTTGTACAGCGTAATCCCCGCCGCGTTCTCCGCATACACACCCAACGTCACGATCTCGATCTCCGGGTGCGCAACCGCCCAATCGATCAGCGTCGCCAGCAACGCCGTGCCAACTCCCCGCCCGCGGTGCGTCGAACGCACGCCCATCCCCAACTCCACGACATGCCGCAGCTTCCGCTTGAGATTCGCCTGCTTGAGCGACGCGATGCCGATGACCGTCGCCCCCGGCTCATCGCGCTCCACACCAACCACAAACGCCGCCCTCGCGTGCTCGACCAAGCCTTCCAAAAACTCTCGCTCCTGCCCCTCCGTCACCGCGAACTCATCCGCCTGCGTCAGCGTGTGCCGCGAAGTCGCGAACACGTCTCGAGCACACTCGAGCACTCGCGCCGCGTCGCCCCCCACCGCCGAACGCACGACGCACACGCCCAAGGGCTTCATCGCGTGAGATTGCGGTCTGACCGTGCTCATCGGCGAAAAGTATAGTGCCACCTCGCCCCGCTCTCGTGGTATAACACTCACCATGACCACCCTCGCGGTGCCAACCCCGGCCGTCCCACGCAACCTCCCAAGCCCTCAGCCCGTCGCCGAACTCCAAGCCCTCGAAAAAATCTACTACAAGCCCGACGGCTCCGTCATGGTCGCCGCACTTCGCGGCATCAACCTCACCATCAACCGCGGAGAATACGTCGCCATCATGGGCGCCTCCGGCTCCGGCAAGTCCACACTCATGAACGTCCTCGGATGCCTCGACCGACCCAGCGCAGGCCATTACCTCCTCGACGGCCAAAACGTCGAAGAAATGCCCGACGAAAAACTCTCCATCTTCCGAGGCCAAAAAATCGGCTTCATCTTCCAAGCCTTCAACCTCATCCCTCAACTCACCATCGAAGAAAACGTCGCCGCCCCCCTCTTCTACCAAAGCATCCCCAAAAAAGACCGCGTCGCACGCGCCATCGAATCCCTCAACCTCGTCGGCCTCGGCGATCGCCTCGGCCACCGACCTCGCGAACTCTCCGGAGGACAACAACAACGAGTCGCCATCGCCCGCGCCCTCGTCACCACCCCCGTCGTACTCATGGCCGACGAACCCACCGGAAACCTCGACTCCACCACCGGCCAAGCCATCCTCCAACTCTTCCAAGACCTCCACGGAAAAGGAATGACCATCATCATGGTCACCCACGACGACCACGTCGCCGAGCGCTGCCTCCGCATCGTCCGCCTCAAAGACGGCCTCACCGAGTTCGACCGCCAACAACCCGGCTACCAAGCCCGCAACTGAAATCTCTCCCCCTCTCACCCTTTACCTCATCTAGTAGCCCAAGTTTTCAACCTGCCTCTCCCGCCTTCCTCGCTTGCCTCTTCCTCCTCGCCCGCATCCGGTGCCCGTGTGGCACGCCCGCTGCCTCGAGCGAGCATGACTCCGCAAACGTGAACCTCACCCATGCCCGCTCCAAATCCGGTATCCTCCTCCCGTGCCAAAGCCCACCAACAAGCCCACCAACAAGCAACCCAACAAGCAACCCCCCAAGCAACTCAAGCCCGCGCCGGTCAACAAGCCCGCCCTCGCTCCCCGCGCTCGCCCCTCATCGCTCCTCGACACCCGCGTCGTCTACTGCGGCGACAACCTCGAACAGCTCGCCAAACTCCCCGACGCCTGCATCGACCTGATCTACATCGACCCGCCCTTCAACTCCAACCGCAACTACGAAGTCTTCTGGGGCGAGACCAAAGAGAAGCGATCCTTCGAGGACCGGCACGCGAGCACGCAGGCGTACATTGATTACATGCGGCCGCGGTGCCAGCAACTGGCCCGCGTCCTCAAGAAGACCGGGAGTTTTTACTACCACTGCGACTGGCACGCTTCGCACTATGTCAAGGTGATGCTGGATCAGTTGTTTGGGGAGAATAACTTTCAAAACGAGGTCGTGTGGAAAAGAACTGCCGCGCATAATGATCCGCGCAAGTACGGGAACATCCACGACACAATCTTCTTCTACACGGGTGCCAAGAATGGATACACGTGGAACCCTCAGTACACGCCGTACACGAAGGAGTACATCGACGCCGAATGGAGCAAGCTACCCGACGGGCGAATGTTTAAAGGTGAGAACATGCTCGACCCGCAGAACCGAATGGAGAGCTTTGACTTCATGGGGACTACGGCTCGCTGGCGGACGAACCACGCGAAAATGATGGAGCACTGGAACGCGCCGCAGTCGAATGTCCCCAACAGTCACGGACGGATTCTCCTCCGCCGTGACGGCAAGCCGCGCAAGCGCTGTAGGATTATCTTCCTTGATGAAATGCCGGGGGTATCTCTCCAGAGTTGGTGGTATGACATCACCCCGCTCGCGGGAGGCTCGGACGAGCGTCTCGGCTACCCGACCCAGAAGCCGCTCGCATTGCTCGAACGCATCATCAACGCCAGCAGCAACCCTAACGACATCGTCCTCGATGCCTTCTGCGGGTGCGGGACAGCGATCGTCGCCGCCCAGAACCTCGGGCGGCAGTGGATCGGCATCGACATCTCGCCCACCGCCTGCCGCGTCATGGCCAAACGCCTCCGCGATGTCTGCAAGATGCGCGAGAGCGAGCCCGGCCACCGCGCCCACGATCCCAACTCATTCATCGTCCGCGATCTCCCGTGGAGCATCGCCAAGCTCAAGGACATGCCCCCCTTCGAGTTCGAAAACTGGGCCGTCATCGCCTTGGGCGGCGTGCCCAACAAGGTGCAGGTGGGCGACATGGGCATCGACGGCCGCATCTTCCCCGTCGGCACCAAGCCCGACGACCAGCACAGCATGTTCGCCGGCGACTGGTACCCGGTGCAGGTCAAGCAGACCGACAAGGTGGGCAGGCCCGACATCGACCACTTCGAGGCTGTCATGCAGCGCGAAGAACGCCAGCGCGGGTTTGTGGTCGCGTTCTCGTACACCTCCGACGCCGAGGCCGAGGCCGCCGCGTTCTATAAGAAAACCAAGCGGCTCATCAAGCTCTTCACCGTGCAAGAGATTCTCGACGAGCAGCACGTCCAGAAGATGTAAGGCGACGTGCCACTGACATCGCCCACCTCGCCCACAAAACTTCTGAACCCACACCAGCGACCTCAGTATCTTCGTCTCCCTCCCCTCCATAACAATCACACCAACATCTCTTGTGCGCACAGACCATGTATAGTACACAATAAATCTTCAATTCTAATCCTAAAGCACCCACCACCCCTTGACAGCCTCTTGAGAATCCATATTCTCTCCTCGTGCCCACCGTCTCCCTCTTCCAACCCCCGCCCGCCGCGCAGATCGAGTTCGTGCAGTTCCTCACGCGCTCCGATCTCACTCTCCATGAGATCGCCGACGCCTTCAACACCACACTCGAAGCACTAACTCTGTATCTCACAAGCGAAGAAGGCCTCGCCCAGATCGCCACCACCGAGCTCGCCTGCGCGCTCCGCATCCGCCTCGCGGCCATGCACCATCTCCCTCGCGCCGTCGACGCCCTCGGCACCATGCTCGAAGACTACACCCAATCCACCCGCAATCTCCCGGCTCGCGAATCCTCCTCCAACCTTCAATCTCAAACCTTGCGCGAAGAACAACGCAAAAACGCTCGCCGCGCCAGCCACCTGCTCTTCCGCCTCGCCCACTTCACCCCGCGTCCCATCCGCGCCTACACCCACACCTCGCACGACCCCACCCCAACTCTCACACCACCCTCAACGCCAGCTTCACCACCAACTCGAACCCAAGCCTCGACTCAAAACTCAATTCAAGGCCAATCGCTCCAGACCGAATCGACACGCCCGCGCGAGCCAATCTTACAACAAACTTCCAAGCCAGCCCCCGCACCAACCAACCCACCAACTCAATCACTCTCCGAGCCTAACCAACCTCCCGCTCATCCCACGGCCAAGCCTCGCCGCCGCGAGCACGCCGTCCCCCAACCACAAAACACAAGCTAACGCCGCCACCCGCTGATCCGCTCAGCGCAAGCTGCAAAACGCCAAAACCTAAATTGCGAAAGTCACACTTTTGCAATTTGGCATTGGTATTATTTTTGTGTTATTATTTTTTGGCGCGTTGCCGATCTAACCATCAACAACGATCCATCGCACTCACGCCGCGATCGCCGTTGCCTTAATCGCCCGCGCCGTCATCGGCACCCCGATCGCCACCGCCGTGATGTCATCCACCTGGTGCAGCGAACCAGCCTGGTCTTCCAGCAACGTCACCAGCTCGCGCGTCGCCTCTTCCAACGACGACCCCGCCTCATTAGCCCGCCGCGCCAGCCGCGCCAGGTGCTCGACGTACTTCGTCGTCGGCTTGGACAACTCTCGCATCGTCGCGGCCCCGTCCGGAAACGCCGACTCCATGCCGTCCGTAAAAATCACCATCGTCTCGCCCGGCTCAAGCACCGTCGAAGTCTGCGTAAACTCCCCGTCATCAAACACGCCCAGCAGCGGCCCCTCCGTCTCCAGGTTCCGCGTGCCGCTCGGCCCGAACACCAGCGGCGGCGGATGCCCCGCCCCCGCGATCGTCACACGCCGCGTCCGCGAATCGATCCAGCCGTACACCGCCGTCGCGAACCGGTGCGGCGTGTGCTGCCGCGCGCACAAATCTCGGTTCAACCTCGACAACGCCTCGGCCGGCTCCAAGAACCGCCACTGGTCGCCGTCTCGATCACGCGACGTCAAACTCCGGCACAACGCCACCGTCAGCAACGCCGCCGGCACGCCGTGCCCAACAGCGTCGGCCACCAGGAACGCCACGCGGTGATCGTCCAAACGCCGAAAATCGTAAATGTCCCCGCTCACATACCCGACCGGCCGGAACAACGCCGCAAACTCCACGCCTTCGAGCTTGGGCATCTCCACCGGCAGCAACTCGCGCTGCACCGCCGAAGCCAGGTGCATCTCCTCGTGAATCCGATCGACCTCGCCCTTAAGCCCGCCCTGCGAACGCTGCGTGATCCGCAGCTCGCGGGCTACGCCGTGCATCAGGTGCTGACGTTCGCCGAGCGTGTACAAAATCGTGGCGAGCCGCGCCGGGTCGGCGTCCCACGCCTCGACCAACACGCCGCCCGAGCCGAGCCGAGTGAGCGCCTTGTCTTGAGAAAGCTCACGCCGCGGCACCAACAACAACGCCGGAGAGAGCTGGTTCTGCAACCGGTCGATCAACTGGCTGATCTCGGCCCGAGAGCAATCGGGCCCAAGGATCACCAGCGCTGGCGACTCGGCCTCGGGGCCTGTCCCGCCCAGCGGACCCTCGCCGCGCAGCAGGTACTCTCGCAAAGAAATCACTTCGGGCCGGGGCGATTCGTCCTCGCGCGGCCAGGCCTTCAGCACCGGCGCGGTCCAGCGTGCCCCCGCGCTCTCAACCAAACCTTCACCTGCTGCGAACGTTACCGTGCGGTTGCGCATTGCGATCCCTCGCCGCGCGGCAGCGTTCCACTAAACCCGGTGAAGCGCGTTCTCAGGCCACGCCCGCGAACTCCACACCCCAAGCCGTGCCCAGTCTTCCACCAGCGCAAGTCCAAGGTCGCTATCGGATCATTTCACGCGCTTCTTCAGGCCGACCACGTCAAGCTTGATCTGGTCGCCCTCTTTCAGATTCAGCGAATCGAGCGTGTCGGCCTTAATCTCGATCACGAACTGCGCGTCGTACGTGCTGCCGTACCGCTTCAGACGAGATTCGTACTTGTCCAAAGTCGGGTCCGCGTCGTTTTTGGGCTCGTCAGCCCGCCTCGGCTCTTCCGCCAGCATCTTGTGGAACGCCGTCACCCGGCCCGACCCATCCAGAAAAATAATGTCGATCGGGATCGGGCACTCACGCATCACAAAGTCGAGCCGCCGGGCACGCGGGAACGCGAACAGCATCCCGCCCTTGGCCGCGATCTCCTTCCGGTCCGAGAGCCCCTTGAAGCGGGTCACGTCGTTCAACGCCGCCTCCAACTTGAACTCTTGGCCCGCGATCGTCACCATCTCGTACTCGGCCTCCGCCACCACCGTTCCCAAGGGTTTCTCCGCTGGCTTCTCGCCCGGCTTGGCCATGGGTTGATCTTTCGCCGAGGCCTTCGCGGGCGCCTTCGGCGGACCGCTTGCTGGCTTGACCTGCCCATCGCTCAGTTGAATCCCGCCTTGGTCCCCGCACCCGGGGATCACCAGTGTCCCGCTGGCCGCCATCAGCGCCCCGCCGGTCAGCAGCACCGCCAGCAGCACCGCGATCCGCTTGGCCCACGCGGCACCACCCCCGCCGCCGCCAGCCCCGGTCTTGCGCCATTGATCTACATTGTCACGCAGCTCAGCCATCGGTCATCCTCCGCAGTAAACACGATCAGTTCCCGAGGCATGGTACGAAGGTCCAGCCGCTCGCGGAACTCGGCCGCCGACATCGGCACGGGTTTCTCTCGCGGCACGATCGCGCACCACGCCGCCATCAGCCCGATCACACGCTCGGCCGCCACGCCCTTGTCTCGGTACGAATCCACCCGAGTGTCCCCGTGCCGCTTGGCGAGCCGCTTGCCGTCGGTCCCTTTCACCAGCGGCAGGTGCGTGTATCTTGGCACGTTCTCGTATCCCAGCATCCTGTACAGCACCATCTGCCGGGCCGCCGAATCCAGCAGGTCGTCTCCGCGCACGATTTGCGTCACGCCCTGCCGATGGTCGTCCACCACCACCGCCAACTGGTACGAAGGCTGCCCGCGCTTGGTCCAGACGATGAAATCCCCGACCGATTCTGCTGGCCGATGCCTCTGGACACCGGCGAACTCATCAACAAACTCGATCTCCCCCGCCCCCACGACCACCCGCCAGTTCGTTTCTTCATTATCGAACTCTCGCGGGCCGACACCCTCAGGCCGCAGTGCCGCCGGGAACGGCGTCTCGTGCGCGCCTTCCTGCGGTGCCGACGCCGCCGACTCGATCTGGGCTCGCGTCAACTCGCACGGGTACGCGAGCCTCGCACTCGCAAGCCTCGCCATCGCCGCGCGGTACGGCTCAAGATCATGCGACTGCACGATCGGCCCCACGTCCCAATCCATCCCCAGCCACGCCAGCGTCGCCACCGTCCTCTCGATCGCTCCCGGCTTCACCCGTGGCCCGTCTAGATCCTCGATCCGCAGCACAATCCGCCACCCGTTCCGCCGCGCCAAGGCCCAGTTCACGAGAAAAGTCCGCGCGTTCCCGAGGTGCAACGCCCCCGTCGGCGAAGGTGCCAGCCGCGTGACTTCCGGACTTCTCATGCTGCTCACCTCTCGCTGAACAGAATTTGAAAGAAACTCGCGTATCCTTCTCGGGCCGATTTCACTTACACTCTCGTCGTCGAACCAGTCCGTTCCGCACTTCTAAGCAAAGGGTACCTGCATGCCCCGTGGGCGCAAAACAGATCAGACGTCCGCACCCATCGCCGCCCAAACCTCAGGCGAGCCAGCGGTTCAGACCTCGGCCCAGCCAGTCGCGCCCGCCAAACTCACGGACTCTGAGGTTGCCGAGGCTCTCAAGGCCGTCCCCGAATGGTCTGAGGTCAGCGAGGCCATCCAGCGCACCTTCCGCTTCGGAGACTTTCGCCAGTCCATGGCCTTCGTCGCTCAGGTCGCCGACGCCGCCGAGCGGGCCCAGCACCACCCCGACATCCTCGTCCGATTCAACAAAGTCACACTGACCCTCTCGACCCACGACGCTGGCGGGATCACGAGCATGGATTTCGATCTGGCCGCTCGCTGCGACGCGTTCGCCAAGAGCTGACCGCCTCGCCCCTAACCGGTCGCGAAGTCTGGCGTCGAAATCGGCCTCCCGGTTCCCCGAACAATCCCCCGATGAACGCCGCCATGAATTTCTTCGCTCCTCTCGCACGCCTGCTGGAAACCTCTCTCGCGTCCGTCACGTCCGTCCCGACTGGGCTGCACAGCTTCGCGGTCGCGGGGCTGATCGGTGGGGCGATCCTCTGGCTCCTGGGCGGCAAGCTTCTTCGCCCCGCCTTCGGCCTCGTCGGCATCGCCGTCGGAGCACTCATCGGCGGGCTGCTCATCCCCGCCGTCACCCCCGCCACCATCTTCGGCTTCGCCTCCCTCCACGTCGGCATGACCCTCGGCGCCATCCTCGGCCTGGTGCTCGCCGTGACCCTCTTCCGATTCGCCATGGGCATCGCTGGCGCGATCGTCTTCGCGGTGCTCGGCGTACTCGGTGCGGGCGTCTATCTCAGCCAGACCCCCGGCGCACTTCCAATCGAAGTTCCCTCAGCCCTAACGTCCGTCGACGGGCTCAAGGACGCCGCGGGCAAGCTCGGCACCGACCTCGCCGACGCTGCCAAGAAAGTCAAGGACGGCACACCTCTCACCGACCTCTCCAAAGACGGCCAGACCGGAGCAGGCTCGCGGGAAGTCGCCTCGCAACTCCAAGATGAAATCCAAGACCTCTGGTCACGCACGCCCAGCGACAGCAAGCTCACCATCACGGGCGGCGCGTTCGGCGGAGCTTTGCTTGGGCTGATCATCGGCGTGCTCATGCCGAAAAAATCGGCCGCCCTCTTCACGTCGTTCCTCGGCGCCGCGTCCCTGCTTGCCTGCGGGACGTGGCTCGCTCAGGCCGCTTCGATCCCCGGTCACGAGCTTCTCAACCGCGGCCCCATCGCCTGGCTTGGAATCTGGCTCGTCACCGGCATCGCTGGCGTGGTCATCCAGACCTCACGCCGCGAGAAGGCCGCGAGGAAGGCCGCGCCCGCTACCGAGTTCAAGGGTTCATGATGTTCCAGCGTGCCGGTCGATTCACGCTGGCATCGGCACGATCCGCGGCAGCACCCACAGCACCACCCAGAACATCAACCCGCCCACGACCACGACCGACAGCACAAGCTGCGTCGTGAAGATCGCGACATCGCGCCAGTAGCGTCGCATGTCTGGAACCCGCACCGCCTTGTACGTCACAGCGATCCCTAGGCACAGCGGGAACAAAAGCAAGTACCACGCTCGCTGCAACGGGAGCGGGTCCAAGAACGGCCTGTAGGCCATCAGCAACTCGGGCAGGCTCGCACCCGCGATCGTCAGCGTGCTCAGGAAAGTATTCATGCCTTGACCGCCTCTCTCGCGCCAGCGGTGTTCGCCGCGGGCTTGGCGATGCGACGGCGGGCCGTGGGGAATGCGGCGTCCACCACCGCGATCACGTTGAGCATTCCCGCGATCGTCCCGAACAGCGTGCCCAGTTCGTTAGTCTTTGACAGAGATTTGGTGTTGGGCGGCGGGTCCGTGGGCGACGCGGCCGGGGTCGGCTTGCCGTGCTCGTCGCGAACTTCGCGCGGATAGGCCGAACGCCGCGTCTCGATCAGCATTCGCTGCCCGTCGGGCGTGACCTGCTCCACGACCGCGAGCACTTTGAAGTAGTGCTGGTGAACATAATCGACCCCGAACGCGAGCGGCCCGACCAGCGACTGGGCGATGAACCACGGGAAGTCTTCCTCGCTGTCCACCACGTCGATCCCGCCGATGAGCATTCCCCCGAAGAACAGCCCCAGGATCCCGCCGCCGATCAGAAGACCGCGCTGGCGTTCGCCTCTCACCACGTGCCCGGCTCCGGGCAAAATAATCGCCGCGATTCCGGCCAAGGGATTGAAACCGGCGGGCTCGGCGTGAGTATCGGGGGTGTGAGACATATTGAAAATCTGCGAGAACGGCAACGACCAAATTTCGACCGGGTTTCGGCCCGGTTTCGGTCCGGTTTCGGTCCGGTTTCGCCCGACCGACATCAACGGCGCACGAACACTGCCATACGGTACTCAGCCTACAGGCTAGCCGGGGTTAGCGACGGCGGAAAGCCTCGCCGCCCGCCGAACTGTGAATCCGATCATGCCGCGTCACGAACAGTTGCCCTGATCGGAGAAAGGATCCAAAAGAAGAGCCGAATCAGCATCCGGACTGGACCCCGGAACAGTTCGGGCAAGCCGGGGCAAGCTGGGACAAGCTGGGGAGAAGACCACGAAGTGGACGGATGGCAATTGACACGGGCGGCGAGGATTGTACTGTACCGCAAAATTGGAGCACCTTCCGCCGCAGGAACACACGACATCGCAACGGACCTCAAACTCGGAGCATTCGTGAAACGAGCGCGGCGGTCGGCGGCATCTGAGCGGAGCGGAACTTGAGATCGAAGCACACGCAGGATCAGACATTGAAACGTGGTTTGGATTGAGAAGTGGTTTCCGGTTTGCCCCGGAGTTCGGGCTCGGGCCCGCACACGACGGATTGGCGGCGGATTGGCAGCGGATTGATTGAAGGATGGGAAGGGTCAACATGGAAGTCGAACTTCTGACACTTGGCAGCGTACTCGGCGGCAGCACCAGCGCGTCTTGCTCATTCGCGCGCACCGACAACCTGTGGGCCGAGGGCTTGGCAGAGTTTGTCGGATATGACGAGGATGAGGAAGAAGAGGGCGCCGACGCTGGCGAAGACGCTGGCGACGACGAGACCGTGACCGAAGATCCCGACGACGACGAGGATTTCCTCGAAGACGACGATGAAGATGTAGAGGGCGACGCCGACGTGGACGATGACGATGACGACGACGACTTTTGACCTCGACCCCGGCCGGGAACGTTCTCAGCGGTGATCGCAGGCCAGAGTCTTCGCGGGCATTGATTGCCCGAGGGGTCCGCCATTCGTTCATCGCCTAAGAAAAACGCGCCCGAGTCGGTGGTTCAGAACTCCAGCGCCATCACCAGCGGAAGCCTCGATCATGCTCAAGCATCGGCACGATCGTGCGAGTGCTCTACGTCACCGTCCGGACCTGGCTGTTGTCGGGACAACCTCGGCACGCAGACTGAACGTCCGCTCCAGCCCACCGTAATCTCGGCCGAAACGAATCCTGCCCAGCTCGAACGCCGCTCCGGCACCGGCCGCCCGCCTCAAGGTTCGGTCGTTGATCGCCGCCTCGGCATTGATCGCCGCAACAAGCCCGGAGCCGACAAAGGGGCCAGCGCCAGTTCCGACACGGGCACCGGCACGAGTTCCGGCACGGGTTCCGGTACGGGCACCGGCTTGGAGCGCCGCCGCAGCGCTGGCCGGCGCCTGAGCGATTTCACCAAGTCTGCCGAAGAGGGCGAACTGACCAAAGAACAATTCCTGTTTCTCATGGCGGTGGATGCCTTCAAGAAGGCTAACGACCGCATGTACCCAACCTGGACGGACGTGCTCGAGGTTGTCCGTCTATTGGGCTACCGCAAAACGATGCCCAGCGAGCTGCGTATTGGCGCGGCCGAGGACTGGCTCGAGCTCTCCGACACCCCCGCCAACGTCCGCCCGCAACGCTGGGGCGAACGGGCCGCCTGAGGCGCAGGCTTAGCGCGGTGGACGCCGGGTTTTCACGCTCGTGATCTCGATCCGCACTGGCCCGCCGCTGGCTTTCAACTGGGCTGGCGCCGACCCATCGCCGAGCGTGGCTGACCACGCCGCAGGGTCGTTGCGGACTTGCGTGAACCCCGCCATTGGGGCGAACACGGTCGGCCTCCCCTTGGCACCCGCCACCGCAAGCTCTAAGTCCGAGTCTTGCGGGATCTCAAGCTCGATCCCGCCGTCACCGCTGGTGATGTCGATCGGTTCCCGCATCGGCTGGCTCGTGCGCACGACCACTCGCGCCCGGTCCGCAAACTTCGACCCGCTCGTCACGGAATGATCAGCACCGATCCCGTTGTTGACCTGTATCGGACCGCCTACACCTCCGAGCAAGACCCGCCCGCCCGAGTTCTGGACGATCACCCCGAAAACCCTCGGCGTGCGGATTTCTATCGACAGCGCTCGTCGGCCAGGCCTCAAGAACGACGCGGCCGCCGGGTACGTGACTCGCTGGGCAACCACCTTCAACGTCTGACCTGACGAACCACCTTCGCGCGTGATACTCACGCCCTGGGCATCGATCGGATCGCCCCCAAACTCTCCAAACCGCCGGACATACACCAGCGGGGCTGTCAGGCGCTCGTCAACCTGGATCGAGACCTCGCCTAGATCGTTCTCAATATCAACGCTCATCTCGTCGGCCCACCCGCCGGGTGTCGCTAAACCGATGGGAGAACCAGACTTGGAAGCGCCGCAACCGCCAACCCAAAGAATCAGGCCCAGCCCCACGCCGGTCGCCAGAGAGCGGGCTGTGCGGGCGACCACCTTGATAGGGTGAGACGCGAAGGTCGGACGGTTCGAGACGTGCGGCATCGGGTATTCCCTGGGTTTGAGTTCGGCTCCGCGGAATCGGACCAAAGCGTTGATATTCGGACATGTTCGGGCACGGAGCGCGTCACATTGTTGCGGGCGGATGGTTATAGTGTTGATGTCTCGTGAAATCACGAGGCACGGCCACGTCGCGTTCGTTCGGGCTGTCCAAATCCCGACCGTCGCGGTCTGAGGTTTTCTCCGCGGGAGGTTTCTTCCCGCCTTGATGATGAAGGGTTCCTGGGGTTCCTTCGAGCGCGCGTTCCGTGTCTGTTCCCTGTTCACCGGCCTGCGTGATCGTGCGATCGCGGTGGCGGGACGGGCAGCGCGGCGTGCCTCGAACAACAAGCCCGGGAGAAGGGTCGGAACGGTTGCGCGCGTCTGTTGAACCTGATTCATTCGGGATTAACGCTCCGTACACCGTCGAACTTTGCTGTCCGCGCTGTGCCGTCTGTTCTGGACGAGATTGCTCGGGCGGACCGATTCATCAACCTTGGGCCCCGGCGGCCTCCGCGTTGGCGGGAGGCTTGTCTCGACTCGGCGCTGGCCGTGTGCGGTGATGAAAGGGTCGGACTCATGATCTTTGTTCCTCAATTTCTTCTCGCCGCGTTTGACGCGGTGTGGGCACTGGTCGCGGCGGGCACTCTGGCGCTGGGCGTGGCGATCGGCTACGGGCTGGTGCGTACGATCAGCGGCAAAACGGTTGGTGATGCCAAGGCCCAGGCACAGGAGCTGATCTCCCGGGCCGAGAGCGACGCCCGCGGGGCTGCGGAGAAAGTCCGCGTCGAAGCCGAGAAGGCCGTGCTCGAACGCAAAGAGAAGTTTGACAAAGAAGCCTCCGCCGCTCGCGACGAGGTTCGCGAGGCCGAGCGCCGCCTGACCAAACGCGAGGATCTCTTTGATCGCAAAGAAGAGGCTCTGGGCCTCCGCGAGCAGTCGCTGACCAAGCAGGGCGAGAGCCTTAAGGCTCGCGATGAACGAGTCGCCCAGACTGAAACGCAAACGAAAAAGATTCTTGAAGAGCAGACCGACCGTCTGCACCGCCTGGCCGACATGTCCTCGGCTCAGGCTAAGGAGTTGCTGCTGGAGCGCGTCGAGCAGAGTGCCCGGATGGATGTCGCCAAGGTCGTGCGCAAGATCACCGAGGAGGCCGAGACCGAGGCCAAGGAGAAGGCTCGCGAGATCACGCTCATGGCCATCCAGCGCTTCGCCAGCGAGCACACCTCTGAATCCACCGTGCGCACGGTCGAGATCCCCTCTGACGACATGAAAGGCCGGATCATCGGGCGCGAGGGCCGCAACATTCGCGCCATCGAGAAGGCCACGGGCGTGGACATCATCGTGGACGACACGCCGGGCGTGATCGTGGTGTCGTGCTTTGATAAGGTCCGGCAGGCGGTGGCGGTGGAGAGCCTGCAGCGGCTGATTCAGGACGGCCGGATGCACCCCTCGCGCATCGAAGAGGTCGTGGACAAGGTTCGCTCGGAGATCGCTGAAAAAATCCTGAAGTTTGGCAAGGACGCGATGATCGAGGCCAACCTGCGCGGGCTGCACCCCAAGATCATCGAGGCGATGGGCAAGCTTCAGTACCGCACCAGCTACGGGCAGAACGTGCTGCGGCACTCGATCGAGGTCGCGTACCTGTGCCAGATCATCGCCGACCAGCTCGGCTTTGACGGCGCGCTGGCCCGCCGCTGCGGGTTCTTGCACGATATCGGCAAGGCGATGGACCATGAGATGGAGGGCGGGCACCCCAAGATCGGTATGGACTTCGCCAAGCAGTACGGCGAGAAAGATCAGGTCCTTAATGCCATCGGCGGGCACCACGGCGATATGCCGTCTACCAGTTTTTACACGCCGATCGTGATGGCGGCCGACGCGGTCTCTTCCGCGCGTCCTGGCGCTCGTCGCGAGAGCATGGAGAAGTATGTCCAGCGTCTGACCGAGCTGCAGGATATCGCGATGGCCCAGCCTGGGGTGGTGGAGGCCTACGCGATCCAAGCGGGCCGCGAGGTGCGCGTGATGGTGGACGCGAACCGGGTTGGTGACGACGAGGCGTATCTGATTGCGCACAACATCGCGAAGCGGGTGAGCGAAGAGATGACGTTCCCGGGTGAGATTAAGGTGACGGTTCTGCGCGAGACGCGCGCGATTGAGTTGGCCAGGTAGTTTCGCGGGCTCGTCGAGCCAGAACAGCTCAACCGCGCCCCGGGGCTCTGATGAGTGCACCCACCAGGCCGCGCTGAGTACACGCCGCCAGTCTCGAGGCGCTTCGGCGCGCCGACAATAGGCCTGTGTTGTCTCTCGCCGCGCCATCTGGAATCAGCCCGGGCAACGCCGGGCGCAGGGCCAAGAACCTAATTGCAGTGGTCGAGAAACTCTCTCGACCAGTCGGGAGAGGTTTCTATCTGGTCGTGAGAGCCTCTCGACCAATCGGCAGAGGAATAGCCGTGGTCGAGAGACTCTTTCGACCAGATCAGAGATTCATTCCCGTGGTCGGAAGAGGCTGCCGACCAGTCGAGAGAGACGTCGCCTTGGTCGAGAGAGGCATCGCGGTGCTCGAAAGAATTTTTCGCGCGCGCGAGAGACTCATTCGTTTATTCGAACAAGCGTCTTGCGCCGGTCTTTGGATCGCCGTCCGACGCGCAGACGTCCAGAGCCAGGGCCGTAGGCACCGCTCATCAAGTGTGGCCACCGGGCCTGAGCCAGCATGTGACGTCGAAGTGTCGCTGCGAGACTTCTATGGTCCTCTGTGTCCAGCGTAGACCTCTCGAGAACTCGAGCGAGCCGCATATGCGTGACACGAGACGTCGGTGCCGCCCACTAGCTGTGCGGCGCACGCCAAACTTACCTTGGATCCTTGCGTTCAACCTCGACTTTCTTTTCAGTCGTTTCAGTTGTCTTCTTGGTGCCCTCTGGCGTTTGGGTGGTCTTGGTGCTGCTGCTCTCCGACTTGCTGACTTCCTTCTCGCAGGCCGTGAGTGCGAAGGGGAGACAGACGAGGGCGGAGAGCAGGACGAGGGTGCGGTTCGCTCGGGCGGGCGCGAGGTTCAGCGTGGCGTGGTTCATACACTTTCCTTTGGTAAGAGTGAGAGATGGGTGCGTGTCAACACGTTGTTCAGCAGGTGAGGCGGGTGCGAACCGAGAGATGCCTCACGAATGAGCCGCAAGAACTGACCGCGCGTTTAGCGCGGCTCGAACCTTGTGTCCTTGTCGCGCGTTTCAGTGACCGTGGTCTTTTCGGTGGGCGTGTCGATCACGCGTTTGGTCGTGGTTTTGGTGTGGCCAACGCGCTCGTCGGCCGCGCAGGCAGACATTCCGACCACGCCCGCGATCGCCCCGACGGCCCCGAGCATTCCGAGAAGACGGCAAACACCGGGGTGACGCTGCGTGACGAGAGACAGTTTGTTCATCATCGTGATCCTTTCATAAAATCTTCGACCCTAAATCTGTTCAAGAGCACGCTGGCGACGCCCAGCGGTACGTTTGAGAACTCGTCGCGAGAGAGTCTGACAAGAAGCGCCTATCTGAGCGGGTAGGTGAGAATCGGTTTATCTGATGAAACTTAGACATGTCGCTCGGGTGTGTTCCACGCTCATATTTCCCCTATTCGCAGGGCCGATCTGGAGCGTCCTTTGGCCGAGCGTTCGGTGCGAGTAAGTCTGATGCCACGGACGGCCCGTGGGGTGGAAGTCGGATTGGGCAGTTGGTTGCTACTCAATAAGTTGCCGGATACAGTGAAGAGGCTGTGATCGGGTGTTGGTTACGAGTGGCGATCCCGCTCGGCACGCCGACTCAGGGAACGCACCCGCTGCAGGTCCTCCAAGGCTGGCGCAGCAAGGACTCACGGGCAACACCGGGAGAGTACCAATGTCGAACGCCCCCGTTATTATGTAGGACGTTCTGCGCTCGATCAGAGATGGTGCCGTTGGCGTCCGCACTGCTGGCGAAGCTCTGACAACTCGCATCAAAGTCTTCGAGGCTTGGCTGGGAAAGCTTCCTGGTCGCGTTCAGACAGCATGTTCTATCGGTGGCAGTTTCGATGGTGAAGTACTGTCTACTTGTCCTTCGCGAAGGATGGCAAAGAATGGGCACTCTACTTATACGAGCACAACGAAGGTCACGAATGCTCTTCCGAAAGCAGACTGCTACGGGATGCCTCGATCAACGACAAAGCGTGCGCGATTAACCATTTTCAAGATTTGCTCAAAGCGATGGTCATATCTCAAGCCCAGATGGTGGGCCGTGCCGCAAGTGCTATAAACTCATACGACACCTTTGCCAAAACAATCGGCCTGAAGGAGGGTGCTTGAGATGCCCTTTACTTCATCTCGTCCTGGCGCGTCACCGCGTGTCCTGAGCTGCATGTACGTTGCAGGCATATCCATGCCTTTTTGGGCGTTCGCGGCCAGCGCCTGTGGAGCACCGATTCCCTGGCCGGGCTTGGTCGGTTCGACGGCGTTGGCAGTTTCGGCGCTTCAATGCGCTTCGGGCCGTCGGCTGCTGGGCGAGTCACAGACCTTCTTCGCGCCTGTCGCGGCAAAGGAACAGAATAGCGGCTGGGTGGCATTGACTTCGTGTCTTCATACTCGCATCCCCTCACCACCCCCTCATCGGCACCCTCAACCCCTTCTCATCCGCGCACTTCTGCGCCACCTCATACCCTGCGTCGGCGTGGCGGAAGACTCCCATTGCGGGGTCGTTGGTCAGGACTCTTTCGAGCCGGGCCGCGGCCTCGGGGGTGCCGTCGGCGACGATGACTTGGCCAGCGTGCTGGCTGAAGCCGATGCCTACGCCGCCGCCGTGGTGGAAGCTGACCCAGCTGGCGCCGCTGGCGATGTTGACCATCGCGTTGAGGATGGCCCAATCGCTGACGGCGTCGGTGCCGTCTTTCATGGCTTCGGTTTCGCGGTTGGGGCTGGCGACGCTGCCGCAGTCGAGATGGTCGCGGCCGATGACGATCGGGGCGGAAACTTTTCCGGTTGCGACGAGGTCGTTGAAGATCTTGCCAGCCTTGGCGCGTTGGCCTTGGCCCAGCCAGCAGATGCGGGCGGGCAGGCCTTGGAACGCGACGCGCTCGCGAGCCATGGTCAGCCAGCGGTGCAGGCCGGCGTCGTCGGGGAACGCGTCGAGCAGTGCGCGGTCGGTCGTGAAGATGTCCTTCTCATCGCCCGACAGCGCGACCCAGCGGAACGGCCCGCGCCCCACGCAGAACTGAGGCCTGATGTAGGCGGGCACGAACCCAGGGAAATCAAAGGCGTTCGTGACGCCCTGATCGAGCGCGCGCTGGCGGATGTTGTTGCCGTAGTCGAATGTTGCCGAGCCGCGTGATTGCAACGCGAGCATCGCGCGCACGTGCCGCGCCATCGTGGACAGGCTGTGCTTCTGGTACTCGTCGGGGTAAACTCGCCGCATCACGTCGGCCTCGCCCTGTGTCGTGCCGACGGGGACATAGCCCATGAGCGGGTCGTGCGCGCTGGTCTGGTCGGTGAGCACGTCGGGCGTGACGTTGCGGTCAAGCAGGCGTTCGAGAAGCTCGACCGCGTTGCAGCAGACGCCGATGCTGATCGCTTCTTTGGAGTTCCGGGCCGCGAGCGATTGATCGATCGCGGCGTCGAGGCTGTCCACCACCACGTCGAGATAGCGATCCTTCACGCGACGGTGCAGGCGGGTGAGGTCAACGTCGGCGATGAGGCAGACGCCGCCGTTCATGGTAACCGCGAGCGGTTGCGCGCCGCCCATGCCGCCGCAGCCAGCTGTCACGCACAGGCGGCCGCTCAGATCACCGGCGACATCGCTGCCGAAGTGAGCGCGTCCGCACTCGGCGAAGGTTTCGAATGTGCCTTGCAGAATTCCTTGCGTGCCGATGTAGATCCAAGAGCCGGCTGTCATCTGGCCGTACATCATGAGGCCCTTCGCGGCCAACTCGTCGAACTTCTCCTGCGTCGCCCAGTGCGGCACGAGATTGGAGTTGGCGATCAGCACTCGCGGCGAATCCACGGTTGTCCGCACGACGCCGACGGGCTTGCCGGACTGTACAAGAAGAGTTTCATCGGGCTTGAGCGACCGCAATGTGGCGACGATCGCGTCGAAGGCTTCCCACGACCGGCACGCCTGCCCGCGCCCGCCGTACACGACCAGATCGTCGGGGCGCTCGGCGACTTCCGGGTCGAGGTTGTTCATCAGCATGCGCATGGCGGCCTCGGCCTGCCAGGTTGTGCAGGTCATGGCGCGGCCGCGCGGGGCGCGAACGGCGCGTGCGCCGGGCAGGCCGCCGCTCCCTGCGCCGCCCGTGGTTGCGTTGGTCGCGGGCTTTGATTTGGACGACGAGATTGTGGGCATGAGCAAACTCCTCAACTGCCGAGGGAACCGTTCAGAACCGACCGAGCCGCCAGAGATGCTTGGAAGTTTGGATGCGTCTCGTTATTCGATCCGGGAGCGCGGGAACGACTCAGCATCTCTGGTACTCAGCCTATCGCCGGGATTCATCGGATACAAGGCGGCGCGACTTGCTTCTCATCGAACTCCCCCGCCAGCGCACTACGATCGCGCATGACCACGCTCCTTGCCCGCATCGGGCTCATCACGGCTGGCGGAGACTGCCCGGGGCTCAACGCCGTCATTCGGGCCGTGACCAAGTCCGCGATCGACCTGGGCATCGAGGTCCTGGGCATCGAGGACGGGTTCCTCGGCATGATCGAGGACCGCGTGAGGCCGCTGTTGTTCAACGACGTTTCGAACATACTTACCGTCGGCGGCACGGTGCTGGGTTCGTCGAACAAGGCGAACCCGATGCGCTATGCCGCGAGCAAGGACAGCGGCGGGAAACCAATCTTTGAACACCGGGCCGACCATTGCCTGGGCGTGCTCGCGCGGCACGGGATCGACACGATCGTGCTGGCTGGCGGCGACGGGTCGATGAGCATCGCGGCGGAACTGATCGACCACGCCGCGTTGCGCGGCCAGCCACTGCGCTTCATCGGCGTTCCCAAGACCATCGACAACGATCTCTTCGGTACTGATATTACATTTGGTTTTCAGACCGCGGTCAGTATTGCGACCGAGGCGCTCGACCGGGTGCATACCACGGCCGCCAGCCACCACCGCGCGATGGTGGTCGAGGTGATGGGTCGCAACGCTGGCTGGATCGCGCTGCACGCGGGCGTGGCGTCGGGCGCGGACGTGATCCTGATCCCTGAGATTGATTTCGATTTCGATTCTGTCTGCCGCGTGGTGGTGGAGCGATCGACGCATGGCAAGCGTTGCAGCATTATCTGCGTGGCCGAGGGCGCCAAGCCGCGCGGCGGTGCGGCCGTGGTCGCTCGAACGGACCTCACCTCGCCCGACCCTGTCCGCTACGGCGGCGTCGGCAAGCTCGTCGCCGACACGATTGAAGCCCGCACAGGAATCGAATCAAGGTACGTTGCCCTGGGGCATGTTCAACGCGGCGGCATGCCTGTCGCGGCGGACCGAGTTCTGGCCACTCAGTTGGGGCATCACGCGATGACGCTGCTGCGGGCGGGCCGTTTCAACCGCATGGTGGCGGTGCGCGATGGTCAACTCACCGACGTCGAGATCCGACTGTGCGCGGGCAAGCAGCGGACCGTCGGACCGGACGACCCGCTCATCGCGGCCGCATGCGGCGTCGGAGTCGTGTTCGGCGAGTGATCACCGCACTCGTTCCTGTATTTTTCTGAATCACTTTGTGGAACAGGCTTTGAACCTGTTTTCTTCGGCCTTTTTCTCAAACCTCAGCGGCTTGGCGAGTAAATGCGGGTTGAATCGATGTCTCACCAGTGACAGGTTTTCAATCCACATTCGGCCGCTGATCCTCCATTCACTCCTCCTATACTCGCGGTCGTTTTTCCTTACAGAAACCACCCCAAACGCTGCGGCCTTAGGCCTCGGCGAACACTCCCGGCCAGAATCGCCGGGCTTGCACGCGAGAGACTTCCATGCTCCGACGGACCCACACCTGCGGCGAACTTCGCGAAACTCACGTCGGGCAGACCGTCCGCCTGAACGGTTGGGTCAACTCCTATCGCGGGCACGGTGGGCTGGTCTTCGTCGATGTCCGCGACCGCACCGGGCTGGCGCAGGTTGTCTTCGACGGCAACGACCTGGGTAAGGAAATCCTTGACGTCTCCGACCACCTCCGCAACGAGGACGTCGTGGCCATCGAGGGCGTCGTCCGCGTGCGCACCGGCGGCGAGAACCCCAAGCTGGTCACGGGCAAGGTCGAGGTCGTCGTCACCAAGCTCGAGGTTCTTAACAAAACGGCCAACCCGCCGTTCCTGCCCGACGACACGCAGAAGCTGCCCAACGAAGAGCTGCGGCTCAAGCACCGCTACATCGACCTGCGCCGCCCCGCTATGCAGAAGGCTCTCGCCACGCGGCACAAGCTGTACCAGGTCACGCGCCGCTACTTCGACGAGAACGGGTTTCTCGAGATCGAGACGCCGATCTTGTATAAATCGACGCCCGAGGGTGCGCGCGAGTTCCTGGTGCCCAGCCGTCACGCGGCCGGGAACTGGTACGCGCTGCCGCAGTCGCCGCAGTTGTTCAAGCAGATCCTGATGGTGGCCGGCTGCGAGCGATACATGCAGATCTGCCGCTGTTTCCGCGACGAGGACCCGCGCGCCGATCGCCAGGCCGAGTTCACGCAGATTGACTTGGAAATGAGCTTCGTTCGCCGCGAGCACGTCATCGAGATGATGGAAGGGTTCGTGAGCAGGCTGTGGAAGGAGATGACCGGGTACGACGTCCCGCCGATCCTGAAGATGCCGTACCGCGAGGCGATGGAGCGATTTGGCATCGACCGGCCCGACACGCGCTACGGGCTGGAGATCACGGACATCTCTGACATCGCCGCCAAGAGCGAGGTCGCGTTCTTCAAGGACGCGCTGGCCAACGGGAGCGAGCGGCCCAAGTTCAACAGCAAGCGCGGCGTGGTCAAGGCTATTCGTGTGCCGGGCGGCGCTGAAAAGCTTACGCGCAAGATGACCGACGGCTATAACGAGTTCGTCCGCGGGTTCGGCGCGGGCGGGTGCGCCGTCGTCAAGGTTAACGCGGCCGGGGAGTTTGAGACCGGCATCGCCAAGTTTCTTGCATCGGTCAAGGACGAGCTCAAGGCCACGCTCAAGCTTGCGCCGGGCGACACGGTCCTGTTCGTCGCCGATGAGTATTCAACCTGCACGAAATCGCTTGGCGAACTGCGCCAGGTGGTCGCGCGCGACATTGGCATGGTGCCCAAGCCGGGTTCCGAGGGCGGGCCTTGGAACTTTATTGTCGTCGTTGATTTCCCGATGTTCGAGAAGAACAAGGACACCGGCAAATGGGTCGCCATGCACCACCCCTTCACGGCCCCCAACGACGACCAAGCCGCGGCGTTCGTGGCGGCGGATGTTAATGACGAGGTCGTCATCGAGTCCATCGTCTCGGCCGGGTATGACATCGTGCTCAACGGCCAGGAGATTGCTGGCGGCAGCGTGCGCATCCACGACCCCAAGGTCCAGTCCAAGGTCTTTCAGTTATTAGGTTTGACGCCCGAGCAGGCGAAAGAGAAGTTCTCGTTTCTTTTGGAAGCGTTGCAATTCGGCGCCCCGCCGCACGCTGGCATCGCCTTCGGCCTCGACCGGCTCGTCATGAACTTCCTGGGCACCAGCAACATCCGCGACGTGATCGCGTTCCCGAAGACACAGATCGGGGTGGATTTGATGACGGGCGCGCCGGGGCCGGTGACGGATGAGCAGTTGAAGGATGTGCACGCGGCGGCGATTAGGCCGAGGGTGTGAGGAGTTGAACCACTCCAGAAGGAGGGATGGAGGACGGAGCGATCACAAGAGAGAGGCAGCCCCACCGAATCACACGTAAATAATCCCTTCCGAATCGCCAAGACTACGTTTTTTGAAAGATAGCAGTATGCGCTAACCAATATTAATTAGCCACACTACGCTCGATAACAGGCCTACAATTTATGTTCTCAAAGACCCACGCCATGGCAAGTGCTGTTACGTGGGCCAGTCGATCGAACCCCTAAAACGATTTAAATCTCATATCTCGCCTAGAGGACTCCACGGGAATCTTTCTAAAGCGGTGTGGCTTCATGACATGGAATCTGCCGACATTCAACCGATCATGGAAATTCTTGAAGTGTGCGGCAGTGTTCGCGCAGCCAACGAAGCGGAACGTCGTTGGATAAAAAAATTCATCGAGGAAGATCATCCGCTCCAGAATCTTGCTGAAGGCGGAACAAATATCAGGCGTGCCTCCAAAATGGGAATTTCGCGCAAGCGAGATTGGATTGAGTTAGGATACATGGTGAAAACGGCGCGAGAGGCGACAATGAAAGCTATGTGCGACCTAAGCGCGATGATCCCGAAAGGAGCTGAAGAAGTTCGACTCCTAGAGTCTGCCTTCAACACAATCGATAAAGCTTGTTATAGACTAGACAATCGGCTCTTTTTCGAGTATCCAACGTGGGAAGATTTTACCAAAGTTTTCTTTGGCAGCGGTGTTCAGGGCCATTGTGAAAATCTCAAGAATCAACTTGCTGACGAGAATCCAGGGCCAGTGGCATCGGAGTCCACTAACCCGAATGATTGACCCGTGGCATCGAAGTCCGCCTTGAGACTTCGATGTCTTCACCTTCACCAACACCATCGAAGTCGGCGGAACAGACTTCGGCGCCACGGCGGCGCTCGGCACCGGACGCCGCTTCTGAGCGGTCGATATCCGCAAAGCTCAGCCTCCCCTACCCTGCTTCAGCAGGCTCGCGGATGCCGCGAGGCGGGCGTTGCGGGTTATGTCTCGGGTTGAATCTCTTTAATTCCGCGCGTCGTCGTTGAACAAGGGGTGGCGTGCCCTGGCGATTGGCGTCGAAATCTCCTGACCCTGCCCACGGCGTGGCGCTGCTCTCGTGCCACTGGGATCGGTTCCTACCGATCCCAGTGGCCTCGTTCGGTCTGAACTCATGCGAAAAACCCCGCGCTGTCGCGGGGTTCTTGCGCACGAGATGTTCTATCTCGGCTCTGGCTGGGTTATCTCGAGCTAGTTTTCGCTCGATGCTTGGCCTTGTTCAGCACCCGGCCTCGAAGGCGACGACGAAGGCGTCGAAGTCTTCACCCGTCACAAAGCCGTCGCAGTTGAAGTCCGCGATGATGAGCCCGGCCTCGAAGGCGGCGGTGTAGGCGTCGAAGTCTTCGCCGGTGACGAAGCCGTCGCCGTTGAAATCTGACTTGCACCAGATTTCCTTGCAAAGAACCCTGAGCTGTGAACCGCTCGTCGCCGCGGGCTGCCAGAACGTGGCCAGGTCGAGCGTCAATGCTCGCATCACGATCGCTTGCTGGGGCAGAAGTTTGAAGTCCGCAGGCTGGGCGATCTGTGTCTCGTTACAACCGCTGACCAAGCGGTCGGTGGTCTTGACAATGTACTTATCGGAAAGCCCGAACCCGAAGGACTGCGTGAAACCGGCCAGCGCGTAACCGCAATCGCTGGTCGGGATGGCCGCCTCGCCCGCGTCGCTGAATGCGGTCCCGAACCCTCCGTACGCCATCGTGAAGAGCGGCACGCCGTTGAGCTTGGTGCGCATCATCACAGCCGAAGTGGTCCCCGCCGCAGCGGTGTTCACACGGCGACCGCCAATGATCAGGTCGCCGTGGGCGTCCTCGCGCAGTGCGGCGTGTGCGGAAAAGAAGTTTGAATAAACCCAGGCGCTGGTCTGGTTGCCAGCTCCGTCGGTTTTCACAAAGTGCGAACCGCCCGGCGCGGCGATCGAATCGTCCGAGGCCGTGAACGCGTACCCCCCGTCGCTGGTCGCTTCAAGGCTGTCGGCCTCCTCGTTGAAGCCGGCTTGGCCGTAGTTGATCGCCCAGATGGGGAAGCCCCCAGCGTTGGTGCGGAGCAGCAAGGCCTGCTTGGTCGCGGTGGACGATGGGCTGTCGAAGCCAGAGATAATGAACCCACCGGAGATTTCGCGGATATCCGAGAATCCACCGAATGTCGAGGCTTGGAACGCGAGGTTCTCGTAGCGGCGGATGAACAGAGGGTTGCCAGCTGGGTCGGTGCGGACAAGCAGCCCGTACTGGCCAGCCGCGCCCGCGATCCGGACACGCCCGACGAGCGCGAACCCGCCGTCGTTGAGTTCTCGCACGATCACCCCGATGCGCCCGCCGACGAACGGCGTACCCTGATAGATCCGAGACCAGAGCAGGTTGCCCGCGCCGTCGAGACGCAAGAGTGAGACGCCGGTGGTCGCCGTGATGCTGTTGGTCTCGGCGGCGACGATAAACCCGCCGTCGAAGGTCTGACGGATGCTATAGCCAACGTCTTCTCCAACGAGCCCGATGAAGCGGTCCCAGATGAGCGAGCCATCGGCCGCGTAGCGGCATACATAGATGTCGCGCCCTTGACCGATCGAACTCTGCCGGACACCGGCTGTGACAAACCCGTCGTCCTTCGTCTGCTCGATTGCGTTCGCACGGTCGTCGCGCACAGTGCCGACGGCTTCCTGGAAGATGAACTGAGCGCTGGCCGTGCCAGCGCTCACAACGGTCATCAGCCCCACGGCCAGCGCGGCCAGACCTCGACGATCGCCCGGCTTGTTGTTCGAACTTGGTGCACGGAAACACGTCTTTAAGTTCTTTGAGAGGCTCTCCATCGCGGATCTCCTTCATGAGGTACAACCCAGCCGCAGAATGCGGCTGGCGAAGATAAGGCAAGACTCGATAATTGCGATCAGGCGCTGGCATTCGAAAAGATTCCGGGCAGAGATCTGTAGTGACGAACATTGTGCAAACATCGACGAACACAGTATCAAAAGATCATGGACCGACCGGTTCTGACTTTTTTCAAACTCTTGGGTGTCGGGCCTGACGTCATGCGCTAACCAAGAGCGCCGTGCGATTTCTTCGACCTTCACCGAAGTGCGAACTCAACGCAAACAACCCCCGGCCGCGATAGCCAAAGGGTTCAGATGAATCGTGTTTCACGGACGGAACGACTGTTGCCAGCGTGCTCGCTAGCAGCTGGCCTCGAACGCCTCTGCAAACGCATCAAAGTCATCACCCGTCACAAAGCCATCCGCAATAAAATCCGCCGAAATGTTCCCGGCCACGAACGCCAACACATACGCATCAAAGTCGTCGCCTGTCACAAACCCGTCCTCATCGAAGTCCGACGGGCAAGGCGGGCAGCGGAACTCACCCACCCCGCCCACGGGCACACCCGCAACGGTGTTCGCCCCACCGACCACCATCGAAGGCCCGAAGCGGGTGCCCGGGGGAAGCCAGCTGAGGCTCACCTTGCGGTTTACCCCCGGCTCGGGCAATAGGTCCCACCGCGCGCCGGTCCAGTACGCCACGCGCTCGACTGGCTTGCCGTCGGCGCTCGTGAAGTTCCCGCTGCACACTAGCCGCTTTACGCCGTTGAACTCTGTGACCGTCAGGAACACGGCGTCGGCGGAGAAAGCCTGCCCGAGGAATCCGTCGCCGAGCCTCGTCCACGACACGCCGTCCCCTCGCTTGACGAAACCTTTGGTGCCGAAACCAATATCCTCGCGGCTGCAGACATAGAGTGCCTCGCGTCCAGGACCCGGGCCGTCGAGATCGGCGACGATCGTGCCAAAGGCGGAGTCGCTGAACGGAGCCCCGGTTCCGACTGCGCTCTAGGCGGTCCCGTTCCATCGCGCAATGTATTTCGTATTATTGACGTTGCCGGCGCTGTCGAAATCTCTGGCAATGAAAAGCGCGGGCTTCTTGGGGCCGGGCCCGTCCTTGTCATACGACGCCATGAAGTATGCAACCGGGACGGCCCCTTGGAACCCGGTCTCCAGGGCTGACCAAGAAGCTCTGTTCCACTTCGCAATGCCGTGGCAGGTGACGCCGTCCATTGTGTCAAAATCCCCTCCAACGTACCAAGCGAGCCCGATGCCGTCGTCATACAGCGCAGAACAGCCCCCGGTTGAGCCAAAGCCGGTGATCCCCGATCCCATGGCGCTCCACACGCCGTTGTTCCAGCGACCGACACCGCCACCGTACACGGTCCCGAAGTGGCCTCGGTTCCCGGTGACGAGCAGTGATGTTCCAGTCAGATCCACCCAGACATTGGCACCGTTAATCGGAGTCTCCGGCAGCTCGCCGACGAGAGGCGACCAGTTCTTCCCATCCCACTCAGCAATTCCGTAGAGTGTGAATTCAAAGTGCGAGTCCCAGCGCGACATGCTGCCGTACCCAACCGGGTGCAGCCCGGTTCCGAAATTGAGCATCACCAAGCCTTGTTGCGCTCCGTTTTGGAACCCTGAAAGCCCCATCCTTGGCATCCAGACGGGCGAAATGCACGTCTGGGCCTCGGTCGCCCGCCCAAATGCGGTCACTACCGCGATGATCCCAAGCACACGGTGGAGGGGGCCTTGGCACGGCAAACTCCTAGAATCTTTGCAAGCCGGAAATCAATCATTCGCTCGCGCGGTACGAGAACTCGTAGGCAGCCCCAGCGGTGATGCTGGGGACTTTGTAAGTGTGGTTGACGAGGTCCAGGTCGGCTGTGCTGAAGGCCTCGGGAAGAAACGCAGCGCCTCCGACGCTTTTGCTCACGACGAGGAAGTCAGTCAGGTCGGTCACTGGAGAGTGAAGACCGAGGCGTGCCGATGTCCCGATCGAAATCTGCTGGCCAGGGAGCGCTCGGGCGGGCAGGATGATCTTTCGCACACTTCGAAAGGGTTTTTGAAACTCGGTAGTCCCCAAGACGTTTTTGGTTTCCGCGATCTGCTCCCCGCCCCAATTTGTTCCGATGATGGTGACGGGGAGCGACGATTGGAGCCCGGTCCCGCCGGAAAGCGTGGCGGTGAGAACCCTACAATTGTCAAGCTGCATGAGGGACAGGTCCGTTTTGGTGATTTCTACCTCCATCGTTGTCAGAACTTTCGCGTAAAGAATCGCTGTAGCAATCGGCGCCGCGACGCTGACCATCCGCTGCACGTTCACACTCGGACGCTCGGACGATCCGATCGCGCCCTTCCATTTGCTCATTGCTGTGCCGCGGACGCGGACCCGGACTTCGCTCGTCGAATCGTTTCGGATATCAAACTGATCATTCTCTCGTTCGCTCACGTCGAACGAAGTGATCTGGCCCCCGACCAACGAAACCGCTTCAGGGGTAGCCCCCAGCACGCCGTGCGCCTTCCTTGGTGTCGCGGTGTCCCCGATCCACGTCTGCCGGGCCGAGATCGTGCAATCCGTCGCAATGATGCCTGAAATGGACTTGCTCCAAATACCCGTGGCGTCGGTCTCGCCGTCGGGCTCGGACACTGCGCGGATTGAGCACCGTTCAAGCACAACCGCGCCGCCAAGAGGTGCTGCACCGCTCGTGTTGGTCTCAACCACAACACCTTCGCTTGACGCGGCAATAGGATTTCCGTTTGTGGCCTGAGGGAAACGGTTCGCCATCGCCAACATATCGCAACCGCGCAAGGTCACAAGCCCGATCGGAGACTGGATCGCCACGGCTCTATACGGGAGCAAGGGGTTGCCTAACCCTACGTCAAAGCCACCACGGGAGGATTCGGCGGAGATGGAACAGTTGTCGATGGTGACATCGGACACCCCGGGAGTCTGGCCGAACCGGCTGTTGGTGGCCATGAAAACCTCGAAATTGCCGCCCTGCATTATGCAGTCCTGGACGGTCAACTTTGAGGTTCCTGCGAGCAAGATCGCAGCGTACCCGCTCTCCATGTACGTGTTTCGGATGGTGGTCTCTTCTGACTGCAAGATGGCGACCGCGGGAAAGTCGTCCAAAGACTGTGGGGCAGACCCGAACGACCGATCGATGACAATGCGCGAGTCACGCACTTCGGCCTTCTCACCGAGGGTGACGCCACCGTCGACCGCGAGATAATCGCAGTCGTGGATTTTAAGGCGCGAAATTATGTTTCCCTGAATGGGATGCGATGTGTACTCAGCCGCTGGAATTGTAACTCCGCGAAGTGTCACGTCGTCCACTCTTGTCAGTGCTTTGAATCCATCGCATCCCCCCCCGTCAAGGCTCACCCAAACATTGTCGAAAACAATCTCGCTGGCAAGCGGTGGGTTCGGCGGCGGGTCGATCCCGAGATCGAAGTTGAAGACGACCGCGTTCTCTTGGTTCAAGTCGGGGTCGTTGGCGCGGATAGTCAGGTTGGCGATCTGGTATTTGACTGGTCCTACCTGCTGTCCCGAAAAGGTGATGGCATCCTTGTCCTCCCGCGGCTTGATCACCACCGCATCACGCGCCACCCCCTGAAACTCGATCTACTTCCTCACCCTCAGCGTGATGGCTTCCGCGTACACGCTGAGGTACACGAGGATCGTCCAGACCTCCTCGGTTTCCGGGCGAGCATTGACCGAATTGATGGCGTCCTGGATCTTCGTGAAGTTTCGATCGGCTGCGGATGAGGTCTGGTCCACGATCACCGTCCGCACATACTGCGGCTGCGCCACAGCACCGGCCATCCACACCCATGCGGTCAAGATCGCGGTGACGGCTCCGATACAACGAATCGCCTTGCTTTTCACTTCAACAAACTCTCAGCATCAAATGCGCGAACCATCGGGCGATGACGACACGCAAAGCATCCGTATCGTACAACAGTCTGCGTCGGTTTACAATGATTTCTCAAGCCGTCGATTGACCCCCTCTCCCCCCACGCTGATCATCACCCAGTTGAAATGAACAGGGGACTTCGGCGTGCCGTAGTCCCCTGTGGCTTCCTGATTGATTGAAGAGCGATCGGCTGCCGAAACTCAGCACCCGATCTCAAAGGCCGCGACGAAGGCGTCGAAGTCCTCGCCCGTCACGAACCCGTCGCCGTTGTAGTCCGCGTCGATCCCGCCGGTTTCGAAGGCCGAGACGTACGCGTCGAAGTCTTCGCCGGTCAGGAAACCATCGTCGTTAAAGTCGGCCGGGCAGAGCTTCGTCCACTGAACGTTGCTGATCTCGATCGGATTGGTGAGATCTCTTCCCGCGACGCTCAAGGCCGCGTCACCGCCCATCGGGATGGGATTGATCGGGCTGAAGACGATCCGGTCCATATAGGTCGGGCTTCCGCCGCCCCAGCTCCCATAGATGCAACCCGTGACTCCCCAGAAAGTCGTCAAGCACTGGCACTGGTAGTCGTACCAGGTGATCCAGCCGTACACAACCGTTGAGTTGGGCCCGCAGACGATCTGGTCCGTGGTCAAGATAATCCCGCCCCCGTTCGGTTCTACCGTCTGCTGAACGATCGCTCCGTTGAGGTACCCGGTGACAAGATACTCTGTCGCGCCCATCCCCGAAAAATCGGGAGCGACATACGCCTGATCGCTCAGCCCCTTCACGGTCAGGCTGGTCAGCTCGATCTCTTGCGAGGAACCCGCGAGGAACCCGCTCTTATGCAAGGTGGCCAAGCCGGTGCTGTAGATCATGTCACCGAGAGTGACATCGCCCGACGAGGACTGCGCTGTCCTGCGCCACTTGACCTCCACGCCGTCTTGGCCGCTACTGCCGATGTTGGACGCGACCAGCTTGGCCGTGGCGGGCGTGCACTCGCCCGTTGAGCTGGTGCAAACCTCCGCCAGGTGCGCGGTGCCGGTGCCCGAGCTCAGGGCGTCGAACGTGCCGATGTGCGCATACGAAACGTCTAGGTCCGGCACGCCCGTCGCGGTCAGGATCATCGATTCGGTCCCCCCCGGTGGCAGCCCCGTGCTCGGAAGCTCAGGAGTAACGATGATGCGGTTGTTCGAGTACTCGCCCGTGTTGTCGCCGTTGGAAGTAACGCAGTACCAGCCCTCGACCAGCACCGGGTTGCAACTGTTGCACAGCGTGACCCACTTGGCGTAGTACTCCGGCGTGCCACCGAAGGGGCAGGTCCAGTTTGGAACAAACGGCCTCTGCGCAATCGGCCCCGGGTAGATCGTGCTCCCCGTCAACCCGCCCGCCTCGTCGTACTCGTCCACCCGCACCGACGTCGCACCTGAACCCGTGAAGTCATAAATGCTCAACGCCGTGTTGTCGCCGTTGCTGATCATGCGGTGAACGTAGTTGATCACCCCGTCCCATTTCTTGTGCTTGTTGGTCAGGATGGCCCCCGGCGTCTGCAGGATCTGCGCGATGTCGATCTCCGCACCGCCCCCGGACGACGAGTGCATCCTGATCGACACCCCGTCTTCCCCCGAGCTGCCTATGTTGCGGACCGTCAGCCGCCGCCCATCGACCGGCCCGAGCGTCGCGCCGCCCGTCGCGGTGTGCAACAGCCCGCTGACGTAGGCCTCGGAGAGCTGAGCGTTGGCCAGCCCGGCCGTGGCGCAGAAGGCGAACAGGGAAAGGACTCGGGTTCCGGTCTTCATGGTTGTTCTCAGGCTCGTGTTCATGATGATCCTCCAAGGCTTGTTCAACAGGGGACGTGATCGACGTGTGACAGTTCGGAGAAGGCGGCACAGGCTGCCGACACCATGACTTGCCAGCAGCCGCCGCAACCTTGCAGCGTGCGGAGACAAAACCCAGAAGACGGCCAGAAACCGATAACGGGCGTTCACCTTTGTAAAAAAGTCATGCAAATCAATTGACAGCGGCTCGATGACCTGATAATTTGGAGAAGATCGACGGATCGTGACGGGACATGAAAGATGCTGGAGCTTTCAGTGATCACCGACTCTCATGCTTCCAAAGCCGGGTTTTTCACGAATTTTCCCCTGCGCCCCGTGGCTCGGACTATGGAAATCACAAGCGCGGTCATCGCGTTCCTGCTCGAGCTTGTCTTCGTCACCTTCGGGCTTGCCAAAGCGTCACACCCGGCCTCGACCATCGAAGCCCTGTCCGTGATTCTCAGCACCGTTTAGGAAGACGCCGCCGGGGGGGG